>Ga0075426_10002326_pt1 | contig 13640 bp, 13 predicted proteins | sample SoiMethybrSBSTD5_FD_75304 | JGI IMG/M metagenome (GOLD analysis project Ga0075426, IMG submission 75304) | Bulk soil microbial communities from a Populus tree surrounding site in Tennessee, USA - Soil MetaG P. TD hybrid SBSTD5 | ecosystem: Environmental > Terrestrial > Soil > Tree plantation... | reverse complement strand
CAGCGTGAGGTGATAGTGCTCGGGATCGATCCAGCGCGCTCCGGGCAGGCCGCCGCGCAGCATGGCAAGGGAGCGTCCGGTCTCGACCGGAATTTCAAGCGCGGTGAACAGCCGGGGCATGGGCGACGCCTTCAACGGACATTCGCTGGCGCATGGACCGGCGGATGATCACCGATTCGCGTTAACGGCATGCGACACTTTCCGAACCCTACATTTGGAGATTCGCGGGCTGGGCGCAACCGGCTTATGCACAGGCTCGCCCCGGCTCACGGTCCGCGTTTGGCGCGGATGCGCGCAATGAGCTCTTCGACCTTGGGCAGAATCCCCGCGACGATCAGGTCGACTCCGGCTGCCGTCGGGTGGAGGCCATCGGCCTGGTTGAGGCGCCGCTGACCCGCGACGCCATCGAGAAAGAACGGATAGAGCGCCGCATCGTAGGTCCGGGCGAGATCCGGGTAGATGGCATTAAAGGCGCGCGCGTAGTCGGCGCCGAGGTTGGGCGGCGACAGCATGCCGCATAGCAGGACCGGAATCCCCCGCTCCTTGAGGCGGCGCAGAATGGCCTCGAGCGCCGCGCGCGGGACGGCCGGATCGAGGCCGCGCAGGGCGTCGTTGGCGCCGAGCTCCAGGATGACGCCATCGGTGCCGACCGGCACCGACCAGTCGAGCCGCGCGAGCCCGCCCGAGGTCGTATCGCCCGAGACGCCGGCATCCGCGATGGTCACTGGAATGCCCTTTGCGGCGAGCGCCTTTTGCAACTTGGCCGGAAAGGCGTCCTGGCTCGGAAGTCCGAGCCCGGCGGTGAGCGAATCCCCGAGCGCCACAATGGTGATGAGCCGGTCGGCGGTGGCGGCCGGGCGCGCCATCCCGGTTGCCACGATGCCGCCGATTGTGGCCGCCATGGTCGCGATTGCGAGGCGACGATTGATCCGGACCGGTCTCTGGACCCGCATGGGCCGTTCCCATATGAGCGAAACGCAGCGAATAGCACGGCGCGCCGCATCCGGAACGCCGCAGGGGATGCAACAGCCGCATGAATGACACCTCGGTCAAGCCCGCCTCCGCGTCCGCCGTCGCGCTGGCCGGGGTCAACCTGTCGCTCGGCAGCGGCGTCGCGCGGGTGCACATCCTCAAGGACATCACGCTGGAGATCGGGAGCGGCGAGACGGTCGGGCTCGTCGGCCCGTCGGGCTCGGGAAAGTCGACCCTCTTGATGGTGATGGCCGGCTTGGAGCGGCCCGATACCGGATCGGTCGAGGTAGCGGGCGAGGACATCGGCCGGCTCGACGAGGATGCGTTGGCCCGCTTTCGCGGCCGCCAGGTCGGCATCGTGTTCCAGTCCTTCCACCTGATTCCGACCATGTCGGCGCTGGAGAACGTCGCCGTGCCGCTCGAGCTCGCCGGCGCGGCTGACGCGTTTGCGCGCGCCGAGCAGGAGCTCGCCGCGGTCGGGCTCGGCGAGCGCCTCGCCCATTACCCGGCGCAGCTTTCGGGCGGCGAGCAGCAGCGCGTCGCGCTGGCGCGCGCGCTCGCGCCGCGGCCCGCGATCCTGGTGGCCGACGAGCCGACCGGCAATCTTGACGAGGCGACAGGCCGCGAGATCGTGGACCTGATGTTCGCGCGCCACGCGGCGCGCGATACGACGCTCGTGCTCGTCACCCATGATGCTAATCTGGCATCGCGCTGCGATCGCGTGGTGCGGATGCGATCCGGACGGATCGAGCCGGCAGCGGAAAAACTGAGGACAACGCGACCATGAGCACGACCGAGACGCTTGCGTCCCCGGCGGGGCGCATTCCGCTGTGGCTCAAGCTCGCCTACACCGCCTTCATGGCGGTGATGGTGCCGGTCTATCTCGCCAACTACGGCCCGACCAATTTCCTCTATTTCTGCGACGTGGCGCTGATCATCACGCTGATCGCGATCTGGATCGAGAGCCCGCTGCTCGTGTCGATGTGCGCGGTCGGCATCCTCGCCTCACAGGCGCTGTGGGTGATCGACTTCGTCTCCAACCTCGTCGGCCATCCGCTCACCGGCCTGACCGACTACATGTTCGCGGCCGACCACTCGCTGTTCTTGCGCGGACTGTCGCTGTTCCACGGCTGGCTGCCCTTCCTGCTGGTCTACCTCGTGTGGCGGCTCGGCTATGACGGGCGCGGCCTGCCGCTCTGGACCGTCGTGGCCTGGGCGCTGGTGCTGGTCTGCTTCTTCTTCATGCCGCCGCCGCGGCCCGATCCTGGGCTCACGCCGGTCAACATCGACTACGTCTGGGGCTTCAGCGATACCGAGCCGCAGCACTGGATGCCGCCCGGCGTGTGGGTCGCCGCACTGATGATCCTGCTCCCACTCGTGCTTTACCTGCCCACGCACCTCATCCTGCGCCGCGTGATGCCAAAGCCGGTGCGCGCGTGGTGAGCGTGACCTCTGCTGCCCCTGCGCTGCTGCGCTGGCCGGCGCTGCGGCTGGCCATGCGTGAATTGCGCGGCGGGGTCCGTGGGTTCGGCGTGTTCATCGCCTGCATCGCGCTCGGCGTGACGGCGATCGCGGGCGTCGGGTCGTTCTCGCAAGGCCTGGTCGACGGGCTGGCGCGCGAGGGGCGGTCGATCCTCGGCGGCGATCTGTCGTTCGTCCTTATCCAGCGCGAGGCGACGCCGGCCGAGCGGGCCTTCCTGGCCGAACAAGGCGAGGTCTCCGCGGCCGCCACCCTGCGGGCGATGGCGCGCACGGCGGACGGGCGCGCCACGCTGGTCGAGGTCAAGGCGGTGGACGACGCGTATCCGCTCTATGGCGCGGTCGCGGCCGATCCGCAGGCGCCGTTCGCGCAGCTGCTCGCGCCGCGCGGCGCGGCATTCGGCGCGCTCGCCGATCCGACGCTGTTCTCCCGGCTCGACCTCAAGCCGGGCGATCATCTCATGATCGGCAATGCGGACATCGAGCTGCGCGCAGCGCTCGCGGCCGAGCCCGACAGGCTTGCGGGCGGAATCGGCTTCGGGCCGCGGCTCATGCTGAGCGGGGCGGCGCTGCGCGCGAGCGGACTGCTGCAGCCGGGCAGCCTGGTGCGCTGGCAGTATCGGGTGAGGCTCCCCGAGGGCGCCGGCGAGGGTGCGGTCCGGCGGGTGGTCGATGCGGCAGGCCTGCGACTGCCCGACGCCGGGTGGGACATTCGGACCCGCAACAATGCGACGCCCCAGCTCGAACGCAATGTCGAACGCTTTACGCAATACCTCGCGCTTGTCGGTCTCACTGCGCTTCTCATCGGCGGCATCGGGGTCGCCAATTCGACCAAGCATTATCTCGACCGCAAGCGGAACGTGATCGCGACGCTCAAGTCGCTCGGCGCGACGGGCACGCGCGTCTTCGCGGTCTATTTCACCGAAATCATGGTGCTGGCGACGCTCGGCGCACTGATCGGGCTCGCCCTGGGCGCAGCCTTGCCGTTCGCGCTGGCGGGCGTGCTCCGCCCGCTGATGCCACTGCCGTTCGAACCTGCGCTGCATCCGGGCGAGCTCGCGACCGCGCTTGCCTACGGCCTGCTCACCGCGGCCGCATTCGCGCTGTGGCCGCTCGGCCGCACCCACGACGTGCCGGTATCGGCGTTGTTCCGCGACGAGATCGCGCCCGACCGGCGCCTGCCCCGGCCGCGCTATGCGGCGCTGGCGGGCCTGGCTGCACTTGCGCTCACCGCGCTCGCGGTCGCCGCTGCCTATGACCGCAGGATCGCGATCATCTTCGTGGCGGCGGCCGCCGTTGTGTTCCTGGTGCTGCGGCTCGTGGCCTTCGCCGTCATGGCCATCGCGGGCCGCGTCCCGCGTCCGCGCTCGACCGTCTGGCGGCTGGCGATCGCCAATATCCATCGGCCCGGCGCCCTGACGCCGACCGTCGTGCTCTCGCTCGGCCTCGGGCTGGTGCTGCTGGTGACGGTGCTCGAGATCGACGCCAATCTGCGCCGGCAATTCATGGCGGCGCTGCCCGAGCGGGCGCCGTCCTTCTACTTCCTCGATATCCAGTCCGCCGAGGCCGATCGCTTCGACGCGTTCCTGCGCGCGAATGCTCCGGGTGCGACGATCGAGCGCGTTCCCATGCTGCGCGGCCGGATCGTCGCCGCGGGGGGCCGCAGGGCGCAGGACATCAAGCCGCGCCAGGACGCCCAATGGGTGCTGCAGAGCGACCGCGGCATCACCTATACGGGCGAGATTCCGCAGGGCTCGCGCGTGGTCGAGGGCGAGTGGTGGGGCAACGACTATAAGGGGCCGCCGCTGCTCTCCTTCGAGAAGAAGCTCGCCGAAGGTCTCGGCCTCAAGCTCGGCGACGAGGTGACGGTCAATGTGCTCGGGCGCAACATCACGGCGCGGATCGCCAACATGCGCGCGGTCGATTGGCAGTCGCTCGGCATCAATTTCGTCCTGGTGTTCTCGCCGGGTGCCTTCGCGGGCGCGCCCGCGACCGATATCGCCACGGTGACCTATCCGGGCGGCGCCGGTGCGGCGGATGAGAGCGCGCTCATGAAGGCGGTCGGGAACGCGTTTCCCTCCGTCACCGCAGTGCGGGTCAAGGACGCGCTCGACGCGATCGGCACGCTGGTCACCAATCTCGTGCTCGCGATCCGCGTCGCCAGCGCGGTGACGCTCGTCGCGGCGGTGCTGGTGCTCGGTGGTGCGCTCGCGGCCGGGCATCGCCACCGGGTCTACGATGCGGTGGTACTTAAGACGCTGGGCGCGACGCGCCGGCAGCTCCTCACCGCGTATGCGCTCGAATACCTGCTGCTCGGGCTTGCGACCGTCGTGTTCGGGGTCGCGGCCGGCTCGGTGGCCGCCTGGCGCGTCGTCGCCGACATCATGACGCTGCCGTTCGTCTGGCAGGGCGGGCCCGCGAGCGCGGCGGCGGTGATCGCGCTCGCTGTGACGCTCGTCTTCGGCTTGGTCGGCACGTTTGCGGCGCTTGGCCGCAAGCCCGCCGCGGTGCTACGAAATCTCTAGGTGATTCATCGCGTTGTCGCCGCGTCTCGCGGCTTTTTGACGCCATTACAACGGTTTATGGGACGCGCGCGACGTCGCAGGTGCCTTGTCGACGCCGCGATTCCCGCCATGATGTGGTCATCGGAGCAGGCGCGATCGAGCGCGGGGGACCGCAATTTCGCTCGCGCAGGGCGATTGTTCGTATGACAAACCTCGATCGCAACATCAGCGCCTTCAGCCGCGCGATGTCGTCGGCCGAAACGGCCGCCATCGACGCCGGGCTGCGCGCCTATATGCTGCGCGTCTACAACTACATGTTCATCGGAGTGGCGATCACCGGGCTCGCTGCGCTTGCAATCTATCTCGTCTCGGTCACCCACGATCTGGCCAATGCCTCCTATGTGCTGCGCGCCGGCCGGGTCATTCCGGTGCCGGCAGGCCTCGCCGTGCAGAGCAGCGACGTTCTGCTCACCAACGTCGGCTACATGGTGTTCGTGAGCCCGCTGAAATGGCTGATCATCTTCGCTCCGCTCGCGCTGGTGCTGGCGCTAAGCTTCAATGCGACGGCCATGCGTCCTGCGGTGGCGCAGGCTCTGTTCTGGCTCTACGCGGCGCTGGTCGGCCTGTCGCTCGGATCGATTTTCCTGATCTACACCCATACCTCGATCGCGCGGGTGTTCTTCATCGCGGCCGCCGCGTTCGGGGCGCTCTCGCTGTGGGGCTATACGACGCGGCGAGACCTCGGGGCTCTCGGCGCATTCGCCGCCATGGGGCTGTTCGGGATCGTCCTGGCGGGCGTGGTCAACCTGTTCCTTGGCAGCTCGTCGGTGCAATGGGTGGTCTCGGTCATCGGTGTGCTGGTGTTCTCGGGCCTGACGGCCTGGGATACCCAGCGGCTCAAGGGCGAATACCTCTATGGCGCCATGGACGGGGAGATCGCAGAGCGCTCGGCCATTCTCGGCGCGCTGTCGCTCTACCTCGACTTCGTGAACCTGTTCACGCTGCTCCTCGAGGGTATGGGGCAGCGGGACGAGTAGCCGCGGGCCGGGCGGCGGCGCGGCCGGCCGCAGCGGACGAAATCTTAAGCTTTGGTAACCATTCGGCCGTAGAACAGGAAGCTCGGGCGGCATTAACAATCGCCCCTCAGGTGCCTTCCACTTGACACGGACAGTGACTAGATTCGTTACAGCCGGCATTCGGGGGATCCCGATGCCTTAGCGCCCGAAAACGACGGGCGACAGAAAGGAAGCTTCGATGTCGGACTTCGACCGTAATTATACGGCCGCGCGCGGGTTCGGCGCCGACCGTGCCGTCGCGATAGATCAGGGCCTGCGCGCCCACATGATCCGCGTCTACAACTACATGACGGGCGGCGTCGCGCTCACCGGCGTGGTCGCCTGGCTGACCTACCAGTACACGCTGAGCAATCCCGAGTTCGCCCGCACGCTGTTCGGCAGCCCGCTGGTGTTCGTCGTCATGCTCGCGCCGCTGGCACTGGTGTTCTTCCTGAGCTTCCGGATCGGGCACCTGCAGGCCTCGACCGCGCGGCTGTTGTTCTTCGCCTATGCGGGGCTGCTTGGCATCTCGCTGGCGACGATCTTCATGGTCTACACGCACGCTTCCATCACGCGCGTGTTCTTCATCACTGCGGCATCCTTCGGCGCCCTGTCGCTGTGGGGCTACACGACCCAGCGCAGCCTGGATGGGATGGGCTCGTTCATGATCATGGGCCTGTTCGGCCTGATCATCGCCAGCCTAGTCAACATCTTCCTGCGCTCGAGCGGCCTCGACTGGGCGATCTCGGTCATCGGTGTCCTGGTCTTCGCCGGGCTCACCGCCTGGGATACGCAGAAGATCAAGGAGTTCTATGACCCGATGGATGACGGCACCGTCGCGGGCCGCAAGGCCGTGATGGGCGCGCTCCAGCTCTACCTCGACTTCATCAACATGTTCCTGTTCCTGCTCCGCCTGTTCGGCGATCGTCGCTGATCCAAGCGGAATCCGGACATGCTTGCGGCGCCCCGGGCCCATGGCCCGGGGCGCTTTTTCTTGCGCTCGCGGGCTTGGCAGCCTGCGCGGATGCGCGGTATCGCCGAACCATGAGCGCTCCCATCCGGCCCGTGACGGCGTCCGACATCCCCGCCATCACGGCGATCTATGCGCACGCGGTGCGGACCGGCACCGCCTCATTCGAGCTCGAGCCGCCCGATGAAAGCGAGATGAAGAGGCGCTTCGAAGCCCTGATCGAGGCCGGCTATCCCTACCTCGTGGCCGAGGTGGACGGCGCGGTCGCAGGCTATGCCTATGCGGGACCCTATCGACCGCGCCCGGCCTATCGCTGGAGCGTCGAGGACTCGGTCTATGTAGCGTCGTCGATGCACCGCCGCGGCATCGGCGGTGTCCTGCTGGGGGCGCTCATCGCCGAAGCCGAGCGTCGCGGTTTCCGGCAGATGGTCGCGGTGATCGGCGATTCCGCCCAGGTCCCGTCCATTGCCCTGCACCGTGCCTGGGGCTTCCGCCTCATCGGCACGATCGAGCATGTGGGCTTCAAGTTCGGACGCTGGCTCGACACGGTGCTGATGCAGCGCGCGCTGGGACCGGGTGCGGCCGAGCCGCCGGATTGAGCGGATCGATCGCGCGCCAATGCGCGCGAATTAACTCGCCACGAGGCTGATCTTCTTCTCGGGCTTGTCGAGCACGCGTAGCACGCGCTCGAGTTCGTGGCCGCGCCGCATGATCAGGCCGGTCGCCGTGATCACGCTGTAGGCGCCCTGGCGGCGCGCAAGCTTGGGATTTTTCTCGATGCGGTAAATCGGTACTTCGGCGGCGTGCCGGAACACGGAAAAGACCGCGCGGTCGCGGAGAAAATCAATGGCGTAATCGCGCCATTCCCCCGCCGCGACCATCCGGCCATAGAGCCCGAAGATGCGGCCGAGCTCGCGCCGCTCGAACGTCACGCAGGGTGGCGGGGCGACGGTGCGCTCACCGTCGCCCCGCTTAATCTCGCTGGGGTCAGATTCGCCGAACAGCATGCGGCGCCTCCTTCACTGAAGCGTCATGATCGCGCTGAAAACCTACGGCGGCAAGGGCTTCACGACGGGTGCGATTCGCCGCAGGACGGCATCGCGTCTGGGCGATCACGCGTTCGTTAAATATTTCATAATGCTGCCCGATTTCGGCCGTGCCGTGGTCCATCTGGCTTGGGATAAATACAGCATGGGTTCGGCTCGGTACGGGCTTCGGATTCCTCAGCCCCCCAGCCCCCCGGAGCTTGTGCCGGCCGACTCTTCTTCTTTTTGTTCCGTGTAAGGTTCAATCCCCCTATGCTTCGGGCCGGCGCAAGCCGGCCCCTTTTTTATTCTGCTTGCTGCTTGTGGCGGGAAGGCGCGGTGGTCGCGCGGGCGCTACGGCTTGGCGCTCGCGGCCGGGGCGGCGGAGTCGATCGACATCATCGCGGCGCCGAGCATCGGTCCGGGATCCGACTTATTGCCGTCCTGCAGGATCACCGCGACCGCGTCCGCGCCGTCGGCCTTGAGATCGGCAAGCGGAATGCTCCAGCTCTCGGCCTTGCCGGTCCACTCTCCGAGCTTCGACCAGCGCCGCACCACGTTGTGATACGTGATGGTGTGACCGCTGTTCTCGCCGCGGCCGATCGCGACCTCGACCGATTTCGATACCGGACACAGCCAAACCTCGGCGTTCGCCTCATGGTGCTTGGTGGCGGGCGCAGCGACTGTCAGTCGGCCGTCCGCCACGGTAAGCGTGAGCGGGAGTGACAGCGTTGCGGAGTTGCGGCGGCTCTGCGCGATGGCGCGTTCGATTGCCGCGTGATCGCTGCCGAGTGCCTGGGCGGTACCGTTGACGACTGCTTGCGGGGTGTAGACCTCGCGGTCGCCGCGCATGTGCGAATAGGCGCGTTGCCGGTTGCCGTGGCCGGTGAGGGCGAGCGTGTCCCTCCAGCCGAGATAGTCCCAGGTATCGATCGCCAGCGTGAGCGGGATCAGGGTCGGATCCTTGGCGAGCTCGCCGAGCAGCTTGTCGGCCGGCGGACAGGACGAGCAGCCCTGGCTGGTGAACAGCTCGATGACGGCGCGCGGCTCGGCGGCGATCACCGGCATGCTGGCGAGGAGCGATGTGGCGAGGGCTGCGACTGTCACGTATCGGCGAGCCGACATGCCGATCTCCGTTGCTCCCCGCGCCCCAGCGGCGCTCTGTCATAATCGGGCGGGCGATCACCCGCCACTCACTTCGCGGTGAGCTTGACGGTAGGGCGCCCGCCGCGCCCTCAGCGCGGTGGGCCATGGCCCCTCCGAGAGGCGCTCAGGCCGCCAGGTGGCGCAGAACGTACTGCAGGATGCCGCCGTTCTTGAAGTATTCCAGCTCGTCGACGGTATCGATGCGGGACGTGAGCGGAACCCGCTTGAGTCCGCCGTCGTCCGCGACGATTTCGGCGATCAGCCGCTGGCGCGGCTTGAGGTCGTTGTGAAGGCCGCGAATCGTCACCTGCTCGCTTCCCTTGAGCCCGAGCGTCTGCCAGGAGGTGCCTTCCTCGAACACCAGCGGCACGATGCCCATGCCGATCAGGTTGGAGCGGTGAATGCGCTCGAACGACTGGCAGATCACCGCGCGGATGCCGAGCAGGGCAGTGCCCTTGGCGGCCCAGTCGCGCGACGACCCAGTCCCGTATTCGCGCCCCGCGAACACGACGAGCGGCACGCCGTCTTGCTTGTAGCGCATCGCCGCCTCGTACATCGTCAGGCGCTGGCGCGACGGATAGTGGACCGTGACGCCGCCTTCGACGCCCGGCACCATCTGGTTCTTGATGCGAATGTTGGCGAAGGTGCCACGCACCATCACCTCGTGGTTGCCGCGGCGCGTGCCGTACTGGTTGAAATCCTTCGGGCGGACCTGGTGGTCGCGCAGATATTCGCCCGCCGGGCTTTCCTGCTTGATTGATCCGGCCGGCGAGATGTGGTCGGTCGTGATCGAGTCGAGGAACAGGCCGAGGACCCGCGCATCGACGATGTCCTCGATCGGCTGCGTGCGCTTCTGCATGCCCTCGAAGTAGGGCGGGTTCTGCACGTAGGTCGAGCGATCGTCCCACTTGAAGGTGAGCCCGCCCTTGACGGCGATCTTGCGCCAGTTCGAGTCGCCCTTGAACACGTCGCCGTACTTGCGGGTGAACATCTGCTTGCTGATGCTCTTGTTGATCACCGCTGCGATCTCGCGGCTGGTCGGCCAGAGGTCGCGCAGGTAGACCTTGCGGCCCTTCTGGTCGGTGCCGAGCGGGGCCTTGGCGACGTCGATCTGCATCGAGCCGGCGATCGCGTAGGCGACGACCAGCGGGGGCGATGCCAGATAGTTGGCGCGCACGTCGGCATTGACGCGGCCTTCGAAGTTGCGGTTGCCCGACAGCACGGCGGCCGCCACGAGGTCGTGGGTGTTGATGGCCTCGGAAATGTCTTCCGGCAGCGGGCCGGAGTTGCCGATGCAGGTCGTGCAGCCGAAGCCGACCAGGTTGAAGCCGAGCGCGTCGAGCGATTTCTGCAGCCCCGACTTCTCATAGTATTCCGCCACGACCTGCGAGCCCGGCGCGAGCGAGGTCTTGACCCACGGCTTGACCTTGAGGCCCTTCTCGACGGCCTTCTTGGCGAGCAGGCCGGCTGCGATCATCACGCTCGGATTCGAGGTGTTGGTGCACGACGTGATCGCCGCGATCACCACGTCGCCATGGCCCAGCGTGTGCGTGCGGCCTTCGACGGGAACGCGCTTGTCCATCTCGGCGCCCTTGCCGAACTCGCGGTCCATGGCCTGGGCAAAGCCGATCTTGACCTCCTTGAGGGAGACGCGGTCCTGCGGACGCTTCGGCCCGGCGAGCGAGGGCTCGACCGAGGAGAGCTCGAGCTTGAGCACGTCGGTGAACACCGGGTCGGGCGTGTTCTTGGTGCGGTACATGCCCTGCGCTTTCGCGTATGCGGCCACCAGCGCGATGCGCGACTCGCTGCGGCCCGTATTGCGCAGATAGTCGAGCGTGTCGTCGTCGATCGGGAAGAATCCGCAGGTCGCGCCGTATTCGGGCGACATGTTGCCGAGCGTCGCGCGGTCCGCGATCGAAAGGCCGGCGAGGCCGGGGCCGAAATACTCGACGAACTTGCCGACCACGCCCCGCTTGCGCAGCATCTGGGTCACGGTGAGCACGAGATCGGTTGCGGTCACGCCCTCCTTGAGCTTGCCGGTGAGCTTCACGCCGATCACCTCCGGCAGCACCATCGAGTAGGGCTGGCCGAGCATGGCGGCCTCCGCCTCGATGCCGCCGACGCCCCAGCCGAGCACGGAGAGACCGTTGACCATGGTGGTGTGCGAGTCGGTGCCGACGACCGTGTCCGGATAAGCGATCTCAGCCGTGCTTTCCTTGCCGTCGAGCTTCACCTTGCCCTTGGCGGTGAAGACGGTCTGCGACAGGTACTCGAGATTGACCTGGTGGCAGATGCCGGTGCCGGGCGGCACCACGCGGAAGTTCTCGAAGCTGCGTTGCGCCCACTTGAGGAAGCGGTAGCGCTCCTGGTTCTGCTGGTACTCGTCCGCGACGTTCTTCTTGAAGGCGTCATTGGTGCCGAAAAAGTTGACCGCCACCGAATGGTCGATGACCAGGTCGACCGGCACCAGCGGGTTGATCTTCTTGGGATCGCCGCCGAGGTCGTCCATCGCGTCGCGCATCGCGGCGAGGTCGACCACCGCCGGCACGCCGGTGAAGTCCTGCATCAGCACGCGCGCGGGCCGGAACGGGATCTCGCGTTCCGAGGTCTTGGCCTTGAGCCATTGCGCGAACGCCTGGATGTCTTCCTTGGTGACGGTGCGGCCGTCCTCGTTGCGCAGGAGGTTTTCGAGCAGCACCTTGAGCGAGAACGGGAGGCGGGAAATTCCTTTGAGGCCATTCTTTTCAGCCGTCGGAAGGCTGTAATACGCATATGTCTTCGAGCCGACTTTGAGAGGCCGGGCACATTTGAAGCTATCGAGCGAGGTCATGACCTTGGGTTCCATGTCGGCGGGCAACGCCAAGCAGCCTTTCGGTATCGTGGCACCCATACCGAACGTGCTGTCCCTGGCGCCGAGAGTGTGGGCGCCCGCCTGGCCGCGGGTTAATACGCGGCCTTATAAGGGCTTTCTCCAGCTTCTGCCACATGATCGTGAGTCCGCAGCATGGCGTCCTTAACGATGCGGTACGTCGCAGGGCGGACCCGGCCGGACGGGGCCGGGGCGGACCTTTGCTGATGCGTCTCGCCGGGCACGACCTCGCCTGCATTCGCGGCGGCCGGCAGGTCTTCGCAGGGGTGAACTTCGCGGTGGGGTCCGGCGAGGCGCTGGCCGTGACGGGCCGCAACGGAGCGGGAAAAACCACGCTGTTGCGGCTGATTGCGGGGCTGCTCGAGCCGTCGAGCGGCCGGATCGAGCTTACCGGCGGACTGGCCGACATCAGCGTCGGCGAGCAGGCCCACTATCTCGGTCACCGGGAGGCCCTTAAGCCCGCGCTGTCGGTCCGGGAAAATCTCGATTTTTGGTATGCGTTTCTGGGTGGCCGCGATGCATCCCTTGCATCGGCTCTGGACGCGGTCGGCCTCGAGGGACTTGCGGCTTTGCCGGCCGCCTATCTGTCGGCAGGCCAGCGGCGGAGGCTCGCGCTCGCGCGCCTCCTCGCAGCGCCTCGGCCGATCTGGCTGCTCGATGAGCCGACCGCCGCGCTCGACACCGCCGGCCAGCAGCGGCTCGCCGAGCTGATGCGGGCTCATCTGGCGGGCGGCGGTATTATTGTGGCCGCGACGCACGCTCCGCTCGGATTCGAGGCGAAGGAGCTCAGTCTGGGGGCGCAAGACCGGTCCCAGGCAATGGGAGCTTCGTCCCTGCTCGGCGGGGACGGAAGGGGAGACGCGCGGCCCCAGGCCCATGCGCAGATTGCGTCCCCCGCCGCCGATCGGGAGAAGACGCGATGAAAGGGCTTCGCGCTCTGCTGGTTCGCGACATGCGCATCGCGGTGCGCATCGGCGGCGGTGCGCTCATGGGCGTGCTGTTCTTCCTCGCCGTGGTGACCCTCACGCCGTTCGCGGTCGGGCCCGACCTTGCGTTGCTGCGCCGGATCGGCCCCGCGATCCTCTGGCTCGGCGCCTTGCTCGCATCACTGCTCGCGCTCGACCGGCTGTTCGCGGCCGATCACGAGGACGGCTCGCTCGATCTCATCCTGATGGGGGCTGCGCCGCTCGAGCTCACGGTCGCCACCAAGGGGCTGGCGCACTGGCTCACCACGGGCCTGCCGCTCGTCGTCGCGGTTCCGGTGCTCGGGCTGCTGCTCGACATCGAGCCGAACGCCATCGGTGTGGTCGCGCTCACGCTTCTGGTCGGCACGCCGGCGTTGACCTTCATCGGTCTGATCGGCGCGGCGCTCGCGGTCGCGCTGCGCCGGGGCGGTCTGCTGCTGCCGGTGCTGGTGCTGCCGCTCACCGTGCCGGTGCTGATCTTCGGGGTGTCGGCCGCGGACGCGGCCATAATCGGGCCGGTTCCGTTCGGCACTCCGTTCACGATCCTGTGCGCGCTGACGTTGATGAGCCTGGTGGTGGGGCCGTTCGCGGCGGCCGCGACGCTGCGCCACGGTCTCGACTGACGCGGGATGCGATTATCCGTGCAGCGCCCGGA
>Ga0075426_10002325_pt1 | contig 13643 bp, 14 predicted proteins | sample SoiMethybrSBSTD5_FD_75304 | JGI IMG/M metagenome (GOLD analysis project Ga0075426, IMG submission 75304) | Bulk soil microbial communities from a Populus tree surrounding site in Tennessee, USA - Soil MetaG P. TD hybrid SBSTD5 | ecosystem: Environmental > Terrestrial > Soil > Tree plantation... | reverse complement strand
ACGGCGCCGCAGCGCTCCAGGATTTCCTCGCTAACGCCCAGGAGCTCAATCTTCATCTTGTTGGTGTAAGTCAGGAACCCGCCCAGGAAATAGTTTGAGCTGCCGGGAACGGATGTGATGCGCTGGGCCAGGAGGCCGCCGGTAACGCTTTCAGCCACCGCGAGAGTCGCAAGGTGCTTCTTCAATAGCTCGCCGACGGTCGCCTCCAGCGGCTCGCCATTGCGCGAGTAGATACGATCGCCCAGCAGCATTTCGATAGGTCCCGCGACTTCGGCCAGCAGTGCGGCGGCCTCGCCTTCAGTTGCCGTGCGGGCGCGCAGATGGATCTGGATGTCGCCCTCGCCCGCCAGTATCGTCGTGACCGGATTCTCGTATTTCTTGTAAACGGGAGAAATGGTTTGATCCAGGTCCGATTCGGCCATTCCGGCGACGCGGAACACGAGCGTGCGGATCACCTGTTTCGGTACTATGCGCGCAAGGCGCTGCAGGCACTGGCGCGCAAACATAGCCTTCAGCTCGTGGGGCGGGCCGGGCAAGAGAATGATGGAGGTCTCCGAGTCATCGATCCATTGCCCGGGGGCGGTGCCGCGGTCGTTGGGCAAAATCACGGCGCCTTCGATGATAAATGCCTGCCGCCGGTTGACTTCCGACATCTTGCGGTTGGCCTGACGAAAGCGCTGTTCGAGCTGGTCGGCGATCTCGGTGTGAAATACCAGCTTGCGGTCCAGGGCCAGTGCCACGGCGTCGCGCGTCACGTCGTCCTCCGTCGGCCCGAGGCCACCCGATAAGACTACGATCTCGGAGCGGGACATGGCGCGGCGCACCACGTCCGCCACGTGTTCGCGGTTGTCCCCCACCACGTACTTGGTGGTTACCTCGATGCCCAGGCCGTTCAACTCATCGGTGAGGAAAAGCGAGTTTGTGTCGAGCCGCTGTGGTGTGAGGAGCTCGGAACCGACGGCAATGATCTCCGCGTTCATGCCTCAGGCGAGCAACCGGCCCTTAATATCAACGTCCACGCGGTACACGGCATTGGTGGTGGTTACTACCATTGAGCGTGACGGCGTGAACGCCATCCCCACGATGCCCGGTCCGGAGAGGAAGAGCTCGGGCTGACCATCCATGCCGATGCGGACCACGCCTTTGCGTCCGCCGAGCGATGCCGCCACGTACAGCCGGTCGTCGGCGTCGAATGCCAGCCCTTGGGGCCGGCCGAGGCCGCGGTAAAACACGTCGACTTCCCCCTTGTGCGAGATGCGATAAACGGAATCGAAGCTCGAGGTGGTGGGCCCGCTGACGTACAGACTCTGTTCCGGCCCGAAAGCGAGATGATAGGCGGCGATGGACGGTTCGAGCGTGGCAAACACAAAGATCTGGCGGTTGGGTGCGATCTTGAAGATGGTTCCGCTGCGGTCTCCCACGTAGAGATTGTTTTCCTCGTCAAACGCCAGGCCAGTGGCGATACCCATGCCTTCCACGAAAACCGACATGCTGCCGTTGGATGTCACCTGGTAGACGACGCCGTCGAAACGGCTGGAGATGTACATCATGCCCTGGGCATCGAAGGCGAGACCGGTGGGATTCATCAAGTCGTTGATGAATGGCTTGACGTTATACCGCAAATCGATCTTGTAAACCGCGACCGCCACCTTCTGTCCGCGTGAGCCGCTGAAGGTCGTATAGATATTGCCGAACGTGTCGACCGCCGGGTTAGAAACCGGATGGAGGCTATCGGCGATGGGAATGCCTATGTCGCAGGTCCAGGCCTGGCTGGCCTGTTCGCCCGTCTGCACCACCAGCTCTCCCTCGGAAACGCCCTCGGGCACGCGCACGATCACAAACGAATCCGAACCGATGATCACGGGCGCGGCCACTTCCCCGATGGTCACGCGCGGCCGGGCCGACCGGGCAAAACCCCGTCCCTGGATCTGCAGCTCCCCGCCGGCGATGGCGGCAACAGGCGAAACCTGCGCGATCTGAGGCCGCCCGTTGCTCTCTTTCCGCATACCCATGTTTAATAAAGATTGAAACACCCTGCTATGAATAAGACAAGTGCCGCGTAGATGCCGGCCATCAGATCGTCGGCAACAATGCCGGTGCCGCCCGGCAGTTTCTCCAGTTGACGAACCGGTGCCGGCTTCCAGATATCGAAGAGACGGAACAGGATCAGGGCGCCAACCCACGACTTGAAATTGAGGGCTCTGGCGCCGGCCAGGGCCAGCCACTGCCCCAGCACTTCATCCACGACCACGAGTTGGGGGTCTTTCTGTTGCTGCTGCAGGGCTGTAACGCCCGCGGCCCAGATGGCCGGCGCTGTGGCCGTGAGCACCAGCAATCCGAACCAGAGCGGCTGCCATCCCGCGTAACGCACCAGCAGCCATGCGATTGCCAGGGCTGCCAGCGACCCAACGGTGCCCGGCGCGGCGGGAGCATAGCCGCAACCGAACCACGTCGAGATGAGGTTCGCGGCCTTACTCTTCATCTTCCTGATCGGATTCTGGTTGCGCAGCCGGACGGTCGAGCGGAGTTGAGATGACGTACTTGCCTGAGGCCCAGTTGCCCAAATCCAGGATGCGGCAGCGCTCACTGCAAAACGGGAACTCGGGGCTCTCGCGCGTGATCTCCTTGTGGCAGATCGGGCACTTCATAAGGCGGCAATGGGGATCTGGGGGCTGGTGATCTGAATGAGCGGCAGGGGCGCTCCGGCAGGTACGCTTGCGGAATCAGCAGCCAGGAGCGTTCCCACTAGATCGTAATCGTGCGTTTCGGTGACGCGGAGGCGTCGGATCTCGCCCGGCTGCGGTTCGGCTCCATCGACGTCATTGATCAGCGTTACGCCGTCAATCTCGGGTGCTTGCGTGGGCATGCGCGCCTCCCACAGCAGGTCCGTTTCCTTCGACCGCCCTTCCACCAGGACCGGCAACTCGCTGCCAATAAGGCGGCGGTTTCGCGAGCTCGCGATCTTGCGCTGCAAGGCCATCAGGCGCCGCTTGCGGTTGTAGATCGTGCGGCCGTATACTTTGCCATCGAGGTGGTAACTCGCGCTCGAGTCCTCATCTGAATACGAGAAGACGCCCAGGCGATCGAATTGGGCCGCGTCGATGAACTGGCAGAGTTCCGCGAAATCCTCTGACGTTTCGCCGGGGAAGCCGACGATCATGCTGGTGCGAATCGCCACGCCAGGGATGGTACGCCGGATGCGCTCGATCAATTTGAGAAAAATGTCGCCCGACGCTCCGCGCTTCATGCGCTTCAAAACGCGAGCGCTCGCGTGCTGCAGCGGCATGTCGATGTACTTGACCAGCGCTGGATAGGCGGCCATCGTATCCAGAAGCTTCTGCGTAACCTTGTTGGGATAGGCGTAGAGAAAACGTATCCATTTTTCGCCCGGAGTTTCGATCTGCGCCAGGCGCGCGAGCAGAGCGGGAAGGCCATCCTGCAAGCCAAGATCCTCGCCGTAGCAGGTCGTGTCCTGACCGATGAGATTGATCTCCCGCACGCCTTGTTGGAACAGCCGGGTGGCTTCGGCGACCACGGATTCGAAACGCCGGCTGCGGAACTTGCCGCGGTATTGCGGGATGACGCAGAAGGTGCAGGGATGATCGCAGCCTTCGGCAATCTTGATGTACGCGAAATGGCGCGGCGTGGCCCGCACGCGCGGCGTGAGGTCGTGGTAGAGGTACGGCTCGAACGGGTTGGCGGCTACCTCGATGCCCTCACATAACGGCACGATCTGCTCGATCTCGTTGGTGCCGATCACGGCATCGACCTCGGGCATCTCGCGGCGAATCTGCTCACGGTATCGCTCGACCAGGCAGCCCGCGACGATCAGCTTCTTCGCGCGGCCGATTTTCTTGTACTCGGCCATCTCGAGAATGGTGTCGATGGACTCCTTCTTAGCTGGGTCGATGAAACTGCAGGTGTTGACCACCAGTACGTCGGCCTGGTCCGGATGCGGCGTAAGCTCGTGCCCGTGCGCGGCGAGCTGCCCCATCATGACTTCGCTGTCCACCAGGTTCTTGGGACAGCCCAAGCTGACAAATCCGACTTTCAAGTGTGATGATCCTTAGAGGAGTGGTGCTCCACCTAGGATATCACGACGTGCCGGATAGGGCCTCAGGGCTACCAGCTATGGTCGATGGTGTTCTTCTGGTACGACTGCGTGAAATACAGATTCACGGCGCGCTGCAGGTCGGCTTTAGTCATCTGGGGCGGCCGTTTTTCGTACTCGCTGATCGAGATGATGATGTTGCAAAGGTCCAGCGGATAGCAGGCGCGCAGCTCGCTGCGGCCGTCAGACAGAACCAGGCTTCGCACGTAATCCACTGTTTCGGGATCGTACGGCAATTTCTTCTGAATGGCGACCCGCCGCCAGATCTCATTGAACGTCGGCACGTCCACCGGCTCGACGAACACCTTGTTCTGGATGCGCCGCAGGAAGGTGGCGTCGGCCAGATCGTCGGGATTCAAGTTGGTCGAGAAGACCACCATCATCTCGAACGGGATCTGGAACTTGATGCCGTAAGAGAGCGTGAGGTAATCAACGCGCCTGTCGAGCGGGACGATCCAGCGGTTCAGCAGTTCGCGCGGTGAGAGCACTTGGCGGCCGAAGTCGTCGATGAGGAAGATGCCATTGTTGGCCTTCATCTGCATCGGCGCGGCGAAGACGCCGCCGGCTTCGTCGTAGTGCAGTTCAAGCATGCTGGCGACCAGTTCGCCGCCCACCATGATGAACGGGCGCTTGCACGGCACCCAGCGCGGGTCGAGCTCCGCGTCTTCGCGATCGATGGACTGGTGAACGACGGGATCAAAAAGCACGATGATTTTGCCGTCTACCTCGACGGCGTGCGGAATGAGAATCGAGTCGCGGTACATGCGCAGCAAACGCTCCGCGAGGCTGGTCTTTCCATTGCCGGACGGGCCGTAAAGAAACAGCGACTTTTGCGAAATGACGGCTGGACCGAGCTGATCGAGCATGCGATCGGACAGCACCAGGTCGCTCAGCGCGTCGCGCAACATGTTACGGTCCACATCGATGGTGGCGGCCTGAGCCTTGCAGGCCAGGTGATAATCGCGGATAGAGACTGGAGCCGGGCCCACATAACGGCAGATGCGGAAGCGCTCGGCGGCAAGATCGCGTCCGGCATTGGTCAGCGTGAACGCATAATCTTCGCCCACCGCGCCTTTGACTTCGACGAGATGCTGCTGGCGCAATTCCCGAAACAACGCATCGAGAATCGGGATAGCGACCTTGATCGTGCGGCTGGTGACCTCGAGGCTGGTGACGCCGTCGAGATGCAGGTGGCGCAGAACCAGATCCATAACCACTGACTTGGGAATCCGCAGGTCGTTAAGCCTCATCGGAACCGCCGGCCAAAACGCCGGGCGCCGTATGGTTGTCGGGACCGCTTTTTCGGTGACACCGTTAGGGGTAAGCTGTTGGATCACTGGAAAACTCCGAGATCAGATTAGCATAACTCCATAAAATAAATTGCATTAAACCAGTAAATAGAGACAATTAATCTCTAAATAGGATAGCGGCTTCGCATTCATCTTCCGAGATGCCGTTGGTGAGCGCGCCTGATGTTCACCTAAGTTACTATGGACTGAGATGAGTCCCAATCAGCCGAATCCGCCCCCCAAGCTCCCTATCCCCGGCGTGCAGAACCTGATCGCCGTAGGCTCGGGAAAAGGGGGCGTGGGCAAGACCACTGTGGCAGTGAACCTGGCGGTTGCGCTGGCGGCGATGGGCCATAAGGTCGGGCTGATGGATGCGGACGTCTATGGGCCCAACGTGCCCATGATGATGGGGATCAACAAGACGCCCATGGCGTACGGTGAGCGCATCCAGCCCTTAGAGCATTTCGGTGTGAAACTCATGTCCATGGGTTTTCTCAGCCCTGGCGATAAACCGCTGGTGTGGCGCGGACCAATGCTGCACAGCGTCATCCAGCAGTTTCTGCGCGGCGTTGACTGGGGCGACCTTGAATACCTGCTGATCGACTTGCCGCCGGGCACGGGCGATGTGCAACTCACTCTGATTCAGACCGCGCCCGTTACTGGAGCGGTGGTGGTGACGACGCCGTCCGATGTTTCGCTCGAAGATGCGCGCAAAGCGGTTCACATGTTCAACCAGGTGAAGGTTCCGATTCTAGGAATCGTGGAGAACATGAGTTATCTGGTGTGCCCGCACTGCGGCGAGCGTGTCGATGTCTTCAGTACGGGCGGCGGCGAGCGAACAGCCCGCGAGATGCAGGTGAATTTCCTGGGCGCTCTGCCGCTCGATCCGGCGGTGCGCGCCGGCGGCGATTCGGGACATCCAGTCGCCGGGCGAGGCGGAGATGACTCGCACGCCCAGGTTTTTCGTGGACTGGCTGAAAGAACGATCCAGAGGATCCGGGAAGTGGGCCCTCCCTCGGGACCGAAGATCGAGATTTCGGAATAGGAAAAGCCGGTAGTATCCGGCCCCTACAACTTGGGCTTGGGGGGCGGTAGTTCGCGCGCTTCCACCTGGTGCTGGAAGCCGGTCCGGCCATGGGAACCATCGCAGAACGGCTTGTTCTGGGATTGCCCGCAGCGGCACAGCGAAATCAGAGTTCGGCCCGCCAGGCCGAAGGACCGGCCCTCGGGATCGAGAATCGCAAAATCTCCTTCTACGCGTATAGGGCCGTTGCTCACGACCGTGATCTTTGCCATGGCACGATCGTAGCAAATCGCCGCCGTTACTTCGGCGGATTCGGGTTTGGTTTCTGCTCTTTGTCTTTGTTCTCGTCCACCGGCGCGCCGAACTGGATATTTACGTCGCTCTTGAACTGCTTGTAATCTTCGTACTTCACGATCATCCGCATCTTGATTGGGCCGTTCTGGAAGTGCAGCGTGTCATCGGCGTCGGTATAGACCGGGAACCAGTACTTGCCATCAACCTGTTCGCGCAGCGTCTCGAATTTCGGAAACTGCTGGTCTTCGTTTTTCTTGAGCAGTCCCACGCCTTTGCCGAAAGTCTTGACGATCTGCAGGTCGCGGTCGTCCACCCAGATCTGGCCCTCGAAGTAGCGACGGCCCCGCTCCATTTTCTTGGGTTTCACGGCGAAGACGTAGCAGGGAATCTCGTCGGCTTTCTGTTTGCCCAGATAGTGTATATCGTATTGGCCGATCTCGCCTGTGGTGAGCACGAACGGCTGAACGTTGCGAAGGTCCTGGAGGTCTTCCGGGGAGAGTTGCAGGCGAACCAACGTGGGGACCGGGGCACGGACAACCTTCTCCGTCCGCTTCCCATCGGGAGAGAAAATCACGTCCTCCACGATCTCGTAACGTCCGCCGACGGCGCCCGAATCATCCAGTTCCTGAATCTTGACGGTCTGGCGATAGGTATAGTTCTCTCGCGCGCGGGCGAATTCGGCCTCCTTTGCGGCGAATTTCTGGATGATTTCATCCGGGTTGACGTCTTTGGCGTCAGGGGCCTTGGTGTCCGCGGCCCATACAGGGCTCAGGACCGCCGCCAGCATCAAAGGAAGCGCACGGGAATACATATTTGCCTCACTCTTCAGACGTTTCTACTTCTCCACCAGTTTCTTGGCGATGGTGATCAGCTGCATGTTGCTGGTGCCTTCGTAAATCCGGCCGATTTTGGCGTCGCGATATAGTTTTTCGACCGGATAATCCTTGGTGACACCCACACCGCCGAGTACCTCGATGGCTTGGGACGCCACGTTCTCGGCAACCTCGGAGCTATAAAATTTTGCCATGGCGGCTTCGGTGATGAAAGGCAGGCCGGCATCGCGCATGCGGGCGGCGTTATAGACCAGCAGGCGCGCGGCCTCCACCTCAGTCGCCATCTTGGCAAGTTGGAATTGCACGCCCTGAAACTCGCCGATCGTTTTGCCGAACTGCTTCCGCTGTTTGGCATAGGCGATGGCGTGATCCAGCGCGCCACGCGCCAGGCCGATCATCTGCGCTCCGATGGCGATGCGCCCTTCGTTGAGCGTCTCGATCGCGATCTTGTACCCCTTGCCGACCTCGCCCATCACGTTCTCGCGCGGCACACGGCAATTGTCGAGGATCAGCTCGCACGTAGACGAGGCCCGAAGGCCCAGCTTGTCTTCCTTCTTGCCCACTTGAAAGCCAGGGAAACCGCGCTCGATCAGGAACGCCGTAATGCCGCGATAACCCGCGCTGGGATTGGCGTTGGCGAAAAGCAGAAACAGGCCGGCCTCGGCGGCGTTGGTGATCCAGAGCTTGCGGCCATTGAGTACGAAGTGATCGCCTTGGTCCTGCGCCTGCGTAGACATGGCGAAAGCGTCGGAGCCGGAACCGGCTTCTGAGAGCGCGTAGGACGCCACCGTGTCGGCCGCCAGGCGCGGGAGATATTTCTGCTTCTGTTCCGCGTTGGCCCATCGCAGGATGGCGTTGTTGACGATGGTGTTCTGGACGTCGACGATCACGCCGGCCGACGGATCGACCGCCGACAACTCCTCCACCGCCATCACGCACTGGAAGAAGCTGCCGCCCTGGCCGCCATATTCCTCCGGAATCTCGATTCCCATCAGGCCCAGCTCGAAAAACTGGCGGATGATGTCCTTGCGGAAAACGCCGGCCTCATCCATCTCGCGCACGTGCGGCGCAATCTGCTCGCGCGCGAAGCGGCGCACGGTGGACTGGAACATCCGCTCTTCTTCGGTCAGCTGCGTTAGCGGCGAAGGGTGGGCTTCAGTTTGCGCGGGGGCTAGCATCCTAACTGGAAGCATAGCGCGCGGGGACCGTCATTTCCAGCGGCTCGGGTTTTGCCACTTTCCCAGCGTTTTTCAGATCGTCGTGGCCAGTTCCTTCCACGAGCGGCCTTGCGATTCGGCGACGCCGGGGTGCGTCACGTAACCCTTGTAGGTGTTCACGCCCTCGCGCAGGGCGGGGTGCTGATCCACAGCGTGCTCCAGGCCCTTATTGGCCAGTTCGAGAAGGTACGGAATTGTGGCGTTGGTGAGCGCGAAGGTCGAGGTATGCGGTACGGCGGCCGGCATGTTCGAGACGCAATAATGCAGCACGCCATCAACGAAATAAACCGGCTCGGTGTGGGTGGTCGGATGCGACGTTTCGAAGCAGCCGCCCTGATCGATAGCCACGTCCACCACCACCGAGCCGCGCTTCATATTGGCGATCATCTGGTGCCGGACGATTCTGGGCGCAGCGGCGCCGGGGATCAGCACGGCGCCGATCACCAGGTCGGCATGTTTCAGCGTTTCGCCGATCGTAAACACGTTTGAAGCTAGCGTGACCACCTGGCCGTTGAAAATGTCGTCCAGGTCGCGCAGTCGATTCAGGTTGCGGTCAATGATCGTGACGTGCGCGCCCATGCCGACGGCGACTTTGGCCGCATTCGTGCCAACCACGCCACCACCGAGGATGACGACGTTCGCCGGCGCGACGCCCGGCACGCCGCTCAGCAGAAGTCCGCGGCCGCCATTGGGAGCTTCCAGGTACTGTGCGCCCACCTGCACCGCCAGCCGTCCGGCGACTTCGCTCATCGGCGTGAGTAGGGGAAGGGAGCCATCGGTTTCGCGGATGGTTTCGTACGCCACGCCGATCACTTTGGATTCGATGAGACGGTTGGTCAGCTCCGGCAGCGGCGCCAGATGCAGATAAGTGAAGAGAATCAGATCGGGCCGCAGGAATCCGTATTCGGATGGCTGCGGTTCCTTGACTTTCACGACGAGGTCGGAATTGCGCCAGACATCGGCAGCCTTCTCGACGATGTCTGCGCCAGCCTGCATATACTCACGGTCCGTGAGGGCGCTGCCCTCGCCCGCCCTGGTTTCCACCAGCACCTCGTGCCCTGATTCGCGGAGCGCTACCACCCCACTAGGTACTAGCCCCACGCGGGCCTCGTGATCCTTGACCTCTTTTGGCACACCGATGATCATGCCCGTATCTTAACAGCGCTGAAGCTGGCGAAGCGTGGGCAGTATCCCCGGCATCAGTGGATGGCCCGCTGCGGCAAGGCGAGTCTGTGTCAGCTCTCCAGTTCCACGAGTTCCTGCCACCCGAGAGCATGTCCAATGGCGCGCTTGATCTCCAAACGTCGCGGCGCGCCGAGCGAACCCGCTTTGTTCATCAGCCGCGAGCGGGGCACAGTGCGGATATTGTCGCAGTTCGCGACGCAACGCTTCGACATGCCTTCGGCTCGCCCCAGGCTCACCTCTTCAGCGATTCCCCGGATAGTGGTTGTGACCTCCACGGCAATGAACTTGTCGAGATATTGATAAGCTGAGTCCCGGCTCAAGAGCAGCACCGGGCGCTTACCCGCCGGCGCCGGTAGGTTTGCCCACCAGATGTCGTATTGCCTCACTTGCGGAATTCCTCGGCGGTAGACCAGTCATCGGCGTCACTCTCCGAATCGGGAAGCCGCCCATAAGCCGCACGAGTACGCTGCTCTTCCGCTTCGATCAGTGCTCTTAGCAGTGCCTGGCGGATAAACTGAGCGCGCTGGCGTTTCGCGGCCGGAGCCACGCGGTCCAGCAGCCGGAAAGTAGTGTCATCCACTTGGATCAGAATGGACTTCATATATAGCCGTGTATATATTACACCATATACTATTGTAGAGAAACAAGCGACGGCTGGCAGCACGTCGATGGCCCGCACGATTTAGTGAATGGTCCGCGTTTTGCGGTTCATGTAATCCATCAACAGATACTGTCCGAGCGTGTAGGGTGTTGTGAAGTATGCTTTTCCGCGGCAGATCTCAGTTACTTTCTGGACGAAGTTCACTAACCCGTAATCGCTGGCCAGCATGAACGTGTTGATGAGGATGCCCTGTTTTTTGCAGCGGTTCACTTCTTCAAGCGTGCGGCTGATCACCAGCGGATCGAGCCCGAAGGCGTTTCGGTACATGCGGCCGTCGTCGAGCGTCAGCGCCGACGGTTTTCCGTCAGTGATCATAACGATCTGGCGCATGTCTTTCTTCTCCTGGGCGAGCAGGCGCTGCGCGAGGATCAGGCCGTCGCGCGTGTTGGTGTAGTAGGGACCCACTTGCACGCGGGCCAACTGGCTGATGGCCAGCTCTTCGGCCGTATCGTGAAACAGCACGCAGCGCAGGCTGTCGCCAGGGTATTGCGTGCGGATCAGGTGCGCCAGCGCGAGCGCGACCTTCTTGGCCGGCGTGAAGCGGTCCTCGCCGTAAAGAATCATGCTGTGGCTGCAATCCAACATCAGGACCGTGGCGCAGGAGCTCTGATACTCGCACTGGTGCACGTGCAGGTCCGAATACTCCATGTCGAGCGGAACCTTGGCTCCCTCACGCCGGATAGCGGAGAACAGTGTCTCGCTGACGTCGAGGTTCAGGGTGTCGCCGAATTCATAGAGCTTTGATGAGCCCGACGCCTCGATGCCGGTGGCGAGGTCGCGCGTGTCATGGCGCCCGAAACTTGATTTCCCCAGCGACCCCAGCAGATCCTTGAGCGTCTTGAAGCCCAGGAAGTCGAGTGATTTGTCGGTGACCTCGAATTTCACTTTGGCGTCAGGCCCGTTGCCGGCTCCGCCGCGCGGGGCTTGCTCGGGGTTTTGTTCGTCGATGGTGATGTGACCATCGTCGACCATCTTCTGGATCAGACGGTCGAGCAACTGCTGGAGCTGTTCCTCGGAGAGGCCCTGCAGCTTCTCCATCATCTGCTCCATGCGATCGTCGGGAAACATCTTGCCCTGCTCGAGCGCTTGCTGGATCGCGTTTTTCAGATCCTCGAGCGTGTGCTGGTTCCACTCGCTGAACGGCATGTACTGTGTGTTGAAGCCGCTTTCGAGCAGGAAATCGGAGAGCGCCTGCAGCAGGTCTTCAGAGTCGATGCCGAAATCATCTCCGGTGTACCGGGAATACTTGATCCACTTCATTGGGGAACCCTAATTAAATTGACGCCGGTACCCTCGCGGCGGGTTTCCCCCTTCTTCACGGCTGGCGGGCTCGCGCCGTTTTTCTTCCGCGGCGAAGCCGCGTTCTTCCGATCGGCTGATCCGCCGGTGGGCGTAGAGGCCCTCCAGAATGAACTCTGCCGCCGCGGCACGCACGGCGTCCGGTTCGCTCGCGCTCAAGCCCAGATTGCGCACTTTTTCCATCAGTCCCTGAATGGATGCTAACTGGCGCGCCATGGTGGCCGAGTCCACACTGTCATCGAGCTTCAGCGAGCCACCCAGGTCGAACCACTGCACGATCTGCCCGACATTCGCTCCCTCGAAATACTTGTCGTAGATCTTGCCCACCGAAATGCGGATGAGTTCGCGGGCCACGGCGTCGCCACCTTTCAGCTCGCCCTCATATTCCAGTTCGAGCTTTCCGGTGATGGAGGACAAGGCGGCGTAGATATCGAGCACGCGCGGCACGGCCACCGGCTCCTTCGAGCGCAGCGCCCGCCGTTCAGCGTTTGAGATGACGTTTTCCAGCACCGAGATCGGCAGGCGCTGCGAAACGCCCGAGCGCTTGTCGACTTTCTTATCCTCGCGCGCCACAAATGCGAGCTGCTCGATGATCTCGCGGATGTACGCCGGCACCACCGTTTGGATGGGCGACGGCCGCTCCAGCCACGCTTCCTGCTCCGTGATCTCGAGGCCCTGATCGAGGGTGGCCGGGTAGTGCGTGCGGATTTCACTGCCAATGCGGTCTTTGAGCGGAGTGATGATCTTCCCGCGCGCCGTGTAATCTTCCGGGTTGGCGGTGAACACCAGTAGCAGATCGAGCGGCAGCCGCACGGGGTAGCCTTTGATCTGCACGTCGCCTTCCTGCATGATGTTAAACAAGCCGACTTGAATTTTTCCCGCGAGGTCCGGCAGTTCATTGATGGCGAAAATGCCACGGTTGGCGCGCGGAACCAGGCCGTAGTGGACCGTCAGCTCATCGGAGATGTCGTGGCCCCGGCGCGCGGCTTTGATGGGATCGATGTCGCCGATCATGTCGGCGATCGTCACATCCGGCGTGGCCAGTTTCTCGACGTAGCGGTGGTCGGGCTCGAGCCACGCAATAGGAGTCGCCTCGCCTTGCTCCGCGATCAATTCCCGGCACCGGCGGCAGATAGGACGATACGGGTTGTCGTGGATCTCGCAGCCGGCTACATAGGGGGCCGCCGGATCGAGCAACGTCGTAAGCATGCGAATCAGACGCGTTTTGGCCTGCCCGCGCAGCCCCAGAAGAATGAAGTTGTGGCGCGACAGAATGGCGTTGACCACCTGCGGCACCACCGTGTCTTCATAACCGATGATGCCGGGGAACAGCGTCTCGCCACGCTGCAGCTTGCAAATGAGGTTGCCGCGAAGCTCATCTTTGACGCTTCTCGCGGAGACGCGGTCTTCCGAAAAACTGCTCTTACGTAAAATGCCAAGTGTATTGGGGAGTTCCCGGGTTTGGGCCATGACGGAGTATCCCGACCTTTACGGCGATTGTAACAGAGGCGGGAGCCGAGGGCGCATACCAAAACGCGAGGTACCATGAAAAGAATGCGTAAAATCCTTTGGGCGGGCGTGACTGGGATATTCCTGGCTTGGGCCGCGCACGCGGCGGAGATCGATCACGTCCACAAAGTGACGCTCATGCGCGTTCCCGGTGGTGGCATTCAGCCGCAGGTGGCCGTCGACACGACAGGCACCGTCCACATGGTCTATTACAAGGGCGA
>Ga0075426_10002324_pt1 | contig 13645 bp, 16 predicted proteins | sample SoiMethybrSBSTD5_FD_75304 | JGI IMG/M metagenome (GOLD analysis project Ga0075426, IMG submission 75304) | Bulk soil microbial communities from a Populus tree surrounding site in Tennessee, USA - Soil MetaG P. TD hybrid SBSTD5 | ecosystem: Environmental > Terrestrial > Soil > Tree plantation... | reverse complement strand
AGCTCCCCTATATTTTCGGCCGATTCGGCGCTGTCAACACCCGCACACGATCGGAGGGCGGTCTAGGGCTCGGCCTCACGATCGTACGCCATCTCGTGGAGCGCCACGGCGGGACCGTCCAGGCCGACAGCGCCGGGGCACGACAAGGAACGACCTTCACCGTCACCATTCCGCTGACGGACGAACGTCCCGCCGCCGAGGCGGAGCCTTCTGAGATCAAGGGACTCGCGGAGTGCACGGGGATCCGAGTGCTCGTCGTCGACGATGACGCTGACGCGCGAGAGCTGATCAGTACCATCCTCGCCCAGTGCGGCGCGGCGGTGACCGCCGCGGCATCGACCCAGGAGGCACTCAGCGCACTCGACCGGGCGCCGTTTGATGTCCTGGTCAGCGACATCGCCATGCCCGAAGACGACGGGTACGATCTGATCCGCAAGGTGAGGGCACGAGACGCCGGACGCGGCGGACAGATCCCGGCGCTCGCGCTCACTGCCTATGTCGGGATCGAAGATCGAGCGGACGCGCTCGCGGCCGGCTATCAGCAGCACGCGGCCAAGCCGATCCAACCAGCAGACCTGGTCGCAGCGGTCGTCACCCTCGCCGGCCGCGTGGAGCGCCCGAGGCCATCGTAGATTCGTTACGCCGCAGACCTCTGTGCGGGCGGAAACTGCGTCCGCAACGCAGCCCAATCGACTGGCTTCAGGAGGATGACATCCGCGCCGGACTCTCTGGCTCTGGTCAGGTGCGGTTCGCCGTAGCCCGTCATCACGATGACCCGCGGGCGAACGGCGGCGCGGGCTAACAATGCTCGTATGAGCACCTCTCCCGGAATGTCGGGAAGTCCGAGATCCGTGAGTACGACCTCAAACACGGCGTCACCATCGACCGCGAGGGCCGCTCGGCCGCAGTCGGCGACGACGACCTTCGCGCCATCTCCGACAAGAAGCGCCGTCAGTGCGCTGCGCGAATTCACGTCGTCCTCGATGAGGAGGACCCGAATCCCCTTGAGGTCAGCGAGCGCTGCGACCATCCCTCAACATCAGCAGAAGCGCTGCGAGCGTTTTCTTCTCTCGGATGGTGTCGTTGCCATTGGCCCGACGCTGCTCACGTGGCTGTCTGGCGTCGTTGATCTCGCCTGAGCGCACCTCCGCGTCGCCCTGGTTGTCCGTGAGCATCGTCTCCCGTGGCAGGTTAGGGCCGGCGTGAATGTAATTGATGCCGGAGCCGGCCGTGAGGGACGAGACAATCACGAGCGATATCGCGACCATGGCATGGAGCACGCGCATATGACTAACCTCGGTATCTCTGCGCGTGCACGAATGGCGCCAACGTGGGGCCACCTAAAACACTTCGCGCGGCGGTGGTGCTGGGTGCGGCAAGGGTGCGGAACGCCCGCGCGCGGCGTGCGCCGCGCGCGAGGATGTCAGGCGCTACTGAGAGCGGCGGACCCGTTCCACTACCAGCGGTTGCCCCCTGCGGCGCGGGAGCCGCTGCCGGCGCGGTACCCGCCTCCCGATCGGAAGCCGCCGCCGTTGCCGCGCGGCGCAGACGGCTTGGAGATCTCGACCTTGATGGTGCGGCCACCGAGCGCATAACCGTTGAACTTTTGGATTGCCTGGTCGGCCGCTTCGGACGTGGCCATCTCAACGAAGCCGAAGCCGCGCGATTGACCGGTGTCACGATCGGTGACGACCTGAACGCTCTCGACGCCGTCGACCTGTTTGAACAGCTGCCCGAGCTCCTCGGTGGACGTACTGAACGGAAGACCGCCGACGAAAAGCTTTTGACTCATGAACCTATCTCCTGACTCCGCGGCTGACCACGCGCCCTGGAACGGCGGAGGCGAACGCCAAAGCGTGGACTGATAGGGAGGGGAGACCACAGTGGTCGACGACCCGAACCAGACGCCTGCAGCGTACCACGTTGTCTCGGAGCGCGCCGATCCTTGACAGGAACGATCCATGACCGACAATGTTTGCGGCCGTGACACCGGAACAACGCCCACACGAGGACCGGCGTGAACGCGAGGCCAGAACTCTCGGCGATTTGCTCTATGCCAATAAGGCGAAGGCAACCGTATCAGAGAAAGAATGGGTCCGGCTCATCCGGTCCATCGCCGGCGGCGACCAGCTTGCGCTGCATGAGCTCTACACGCAGACACATCAAATCGTTTTCACCTTGATTGTGCGTATCACGCGCACTATGGAAACGGCTGAGGAATTGACGCTCGACGTGTTTCACGATGTGTGGCGAAGAGCGGCCACGTATGATCCGGCGAACGGTAGCGTTGTCGGATGGATCATGAATCAGGCGCGGTCCAGAGCGATAGACCGGTTGCGCTTCGAACAGGCGAGTGACCCACAAAAGGGGCGCCTCCTGCGACATGCCTTGCAGGTGCTCACGCCGGAAGAGCGACAGCCCCTCGAAACCGCATTTTTCTCGGAACTGACGTATCGTGAAGTGGCGGCAAAATTCGATCAACCTCTTGGAACGGTGAAGACACGAATCCGTTCCGGACTGGGGAAACTCCGAGAGGCGCTCGCCGGAACATTGAAACGCCCATGAGTCCAGGAACCGGACACGATGAGGACCACAAGGACTTGCTATTTCTGTACGTCCTGCAGGCCCTTCCCTTAAGCGAAGTCCCCGCCGCTCTGGCTCAGATCTCCGCCTGTGCTGAATGCCGGCAGGAACTGGAGAGGCTTCGGCCGATCATCGGCGCCTTCGTCGCGGGGCCGACCGATATGGTGCGCCCATCTGCGTCTCTGTGGGATCGCCTTGCGCGGCGAATCGCCGTGGAGACCGGCGAGGAGCCGGTGGTGCCGCTGCCACAACGATGGGTGGAACCGGAATGGGAAGAAGCGGCGCCTGGGATCTCCGTTAAGCTGCTCGCGACTGATACGGAGAAAGACCGGGTCAGCATGCTGGTTCGGCTCGCGCCGGGAGTCGCCTATCCGCCTCACCGCCATGCCGGGGTCGAAGAGTTGTATCTGCTAGACGGCGAGTTGATGATCGACGACAAAAAACTCTATCCCGGGGATTACAATCGGGCCGAACCCGGTACGGCGGATCAGCGTGTCTGGAGCGAAACCGGCTGCACGTGCGTTCTCATCACTTCCGTCGAAGACATGATCTTGTAGCGGACTTTCCTGCAGGACACTGTAAAGGCCCCGAAGAAACGGTCTTCGATGGCGTGCGGCTGCCCACTCCGCATCCTAGAAAGCCTTTGTTTCGCCCCCACGGTCCCTATCAGCTGTTCGTGCACTAAGGAGGAGATGGACGATCAGAGCATGGCAAGTCAACGGGTACATTCGGCCCTAGATGCTGGGCCAAGGTCCAGTAGTACCCCGTCATCGGGTCGGTATCCTCCGATTGTGTCAATAACAACCGTCCGCGATGCACTGAAGGATCGCCCCGGTGCGTGGTGCCTGGAATGTCTCGTCAAGCACACCCGCCTCCGCACCGGCGATGTACTCCGCGAGCTTGATGATCTCTCGGCTCTCGCTGTGGAAGGTCACTGCGGAACGTGCTCGGAGGTTGGGCCGGTCTTCTTCCCGAGCCGAACGAGATAGACGCGCTCGGTCACCTACCAAGTTCGAACTCATCATCAACCTCCAGACCGCCAAGGCGCTCGGGCTCACTAGCGCAGCAAGTGGACTTCACGGTATGCTCCACGGCCTACCGGAGGCGGTGCCATGTACTTAGCGCGGATGGCCGGATCACACGCGGTCGAGTAGTGGACTACGATCCGAAGCTGGAGGATAGCGAGCGGTATCGGGCGCTGGTCGAAGCGAGCAGAGCGCTCATCTGTGTTCATGATCTCGATGGGAATCTCCTATCTGTGAACCCGGCCGCCGCGCGGTGCCTCGGTTACACACAGAGCGACCTCATCGGAACGAATCTGCGTGATCTGTTGAGTCCGTCGGTTCGCTATCTGTTCGCCGACTACCTGAACCGTATCCGTGACATGGAAGCAGACGAAGGCCTCATGCGCGTGATTACGCGCAACGGCGAGGAACGCATCTGGGCTTACTGCAACGTGCGCGCTCAGGAGGCAGGTCGGCCCGCGTACATACTCGGACACGCGCAGGATATCACCGAGTTGAAACGCGCCGAACTCGTGGCGCGTGAAGCGAAGGCGCTCCGTTCGGTCGCGGAACTGGCCAGGGCGGCCGCTCACGAGATCAACAACCCGCTGGCGATTATCGTCGGCCAACTCGAGATGCTGAAGCGATCAATGGTGGACAACGAGGATGCGGTAGCGCGCATCGACATAGCGTCCGAGGCCGCGCGGAGAATCACGGCGATCGTATCGCGCATGGCGAGCATCACGCGACTCGAACGCGCCGACGTGTCAGCTCTGCCGCCGATGCTCGACCTGCGAGGATCGAGTCGGGAAGGCGAGGGCCGGACATAGTTGCATCGAGTAAGTCCATGCACGAATGCGGAGCAGAAAGCCTCTGGCGCGATACCGCAGCCGCAAACGACGAGCAGGCGCGTGACCTTGCTGCCCGCCTAGAACGTCGTGCAAGGGCGGCGGACGAAGTCGCCGCTCGCGAGACCTATCTGAACTTACTCGGCATCGCTGCGGGCGAGCGCGTTCTCGACGTCGGCTGCGGCAGCGGCGCAATTACTCGCGAGATCGCCAAACGTGTCGGCAAGCACGGGCTCGCCATTGGAATCGACCCGAGTGCGGCGTTGTTGACGGTGGCCCGCGAACTGGCGCGAGAGGCGGGCCTCGCTCATGGCATTGAGTTCCGCGAAGGTAATGCCCTTCGATTGCCGTTCCCCGACGGCACATTCGACGCCGTGGTGTGCGTGACGGTGCTGTCCCACGTGCCAAGGGGGGAAGCTGCCATCCCCGAGTTCGTGCGAGTGCTACGGTCGGGAGGACGTCTCGGTATCTTCGACTTCGACAGCGACATGACAGCGTTCAGCCATTCCGACCGTGCCCTTACACGGCGCATCATCGCTGCGGCCTCGGATGCGACGGCGGTCAACGGCTGGCTCGTTCGACAACTGCCGTTGCTCTTCCAACGTGCTGGCATCGTGGACGTCGGTGTGCGCGGCTTCTTTCCGCTCGAGACTGAGTTGCGCAGCTTCTACGGCGGCATGGCGGAACGTTGTGCCGAGGTGGCCGTCAAGGTCGGAGCGATCTCCGAATTCGAACGCCGCGCCTGGCTTGACGCGTTCCATGAACGCGGGGCCGAAGGGCCGATTATCGCCGGGCGCCTGCACGTCTTCGTCTGGGGCCGCAAGGAATAACGCAAGGGGTGACGATGATGGAACATCCTGATCGAGACGACGATATATTGCCGTTGTATCGCCCCGATATCTTGCCCCTACGTGGTCCGGATGAAGCCGGTGGAAGCGATCTGGCTGCATGGTCCTCGAGTGACGCTCGGATCGACCATCTCCGGCGTGTCCCGTTGTTCGCGGATTGCGACGAAGCCGAGCTTCGTCGGATTGCGGACATTTCCCGAGTCGGGGAGACGGGTGCAGGGACGATCCTGACGCAAGCGGGAACACCGGGCGACTCGTTCTTTTTCGTCATCGACGGTAGGGTATCGGTCGAGACCCAAGTCGGGTTGGGGGATCCGCTGCAGCCCGGAGACTTTTTTGGCGAGATGAGCTTGCTCGATGGGGAACCGCGGTCGGCAACGGTCACCGCAACAACCGATGTGCGACTGCTGATCGTCGATCGCTCGCAATTCTGGCGACTGTTGAATGAGGCCCCCGATTTGGTGAGACGCATTCTGGTGGTGCTGTCACGTCGCGTGAGAAGGCTCGAACAGGCTGCAAATGTATTGGGACACCGCATGAACAAGACGTAGTCCCAATCACCCTTTCCAGAGAGCGGCGAGCTGGGTCGCGACCAGCTCGTCGTATCTGACCTCGCCTTCCAGGGCGCCGATCTCGCGTGCGAACCGGCTGATGTGCGCGACCATCTCCTCGGTAATCGTAGCGTCGTAGAAGGGAGCATCACGCGCCACCTCGTACGCGATGAGGCTCGCCTCCTCGGCGGGGAACAGGCGTTGCGCGGCCTGCACGGCCAACTGCGGGTCGGCGCGGAGAGCACGCTGGGTTTTCACCATGGCCCGCACGGCCCCTGCCGCGATATCCGGATGCTCCTTGACGAGTCGTTCCGTGGTCACGAGCGCCGGGAAGGTCCAGTGGCGCGCGGCGGCCGGCCCGTCGCCGCGGCGTACGTCGAGCAAGATCTTGGCGACGCCCCGCTTCACTCCCAGGTCCGCCCGAAGGCCGTTGCCCCAGTAGCCATCCGAGATGCCCTGCTCGACGGCATCGACTCCGTCCCACGCCCAGTTGGGGCTGGTGCGGCGCGGACTGGGAACGATTCGGACGTTGTCCCTCGGAAGGTCGATGCCCGCTTCCTCTAACAACCGTTTCATTGTCAGGCCAGGGTCGGCCGACGCGCTCAGGCGCAACCCTTTCACCGCGCTGACGTCTCCCCGTTCGCATTTGATGTCGGAGCGGACCGCCAGGAACCAGTAGGTGTAGTGGGAGAGGGCGCACAGGAGGACGCCGCCCCGCCAGCCGGGGAAAGTCCGCAGTCCGGTGTAGGGGGAGCCCCCGAAGAAGTCGATAGTCCCGTCCTTCAGGGCCTGCGATGGATTCGGCGGCGCGAAGACGAACTCCATGTCGACGCCTTCCTGCTCGAAGAACCCCAGCTGCACAGCAGCAATGGCCACGAAGTAGGAAGGAGAGATCGCATCAGCAACGGTGAGTCGCATCAGACCCGCGCCAGCCGCTCGCCGTGTGCCTGCGGAAGGGTCTCGGTCTCCGTCAGCGGCTTGCCTTTGGTCTCGGGCAGGAACGGCGCGGTGACGAGGCCGAGAATGTAGAACAGGCTGATGATGGTCGCGGTCTTGCCGTAGCCGCCGAGGTTGACGATCAAGCTGCCGGCGATCAGCGGTGCGGCTGCCGAGATCAGGCGCGGCGCGTTGAAAATGAAGCCAGCGGCGGTCGCGCGCATTCGAGTTGGGAACAGCTCCGGCAGCCAGATCGGCGTCCAAGAGAACACCCCCTGGATGAAGAAGCCGTACACAGCAAAGCCGAGCAATAGCAGATGGATGTCGTGGACCCATAAGTACACGATCGGCGTGAGCACGAGACACATCAAGTAGTAGAAGAGCGTGGTCGGCTTTCGCCCGAGCGCGTCGGCCAGGAAGCCGAAGCAGCAGAAGCCAAGCAATGCGCCGATGTTTTGCACCAGCCCGACCAGCCCGACCCAGCGCTGCGCAGGAAGCGCCGCCGCGGTCGCCACCGATCCGAAATAACTCGGCACGAAACTCGACACGCCCCAATAGCCGATCGTCACCGACAGCGACATGATGAAGGTCAGCAGCAGACGGGTGCGGACGGCAGGCTCGGCGAAGATGTCGACCAGCGTGAAACGTAGCAGCGCGGCATTCTCACCCTGCAGCGCGGCGCCTTTGCGCCGCAGATCGCGTGCTGCCTTGCGCCGCTCATTCGACTGCTCCCAGCGCTGCGATTCCGGAATGTTGCGCCGGATCCAGAACACGATCAGCGCCGGCAGCACGCCGATCAAGAACATGTAGCGCCAAGCGCCCGGACCGGATGTGCCGATGACCACCCAGATGCCGGACGCGAGGATGCTCCCGATCGGATATCCGGCCTGCAGGAAAGCGCCGCCCTTGCCGCGGGCGTGATCCGGCCAAAGCTCGGCGGTGATCGAGGCACCCGTGGCCCATTCCGATCCGATCGCAAGCCCGACCAGAAAGCGAAGGATGGCAAACGACACCCAATCCCAGGACAGGGCGCTCAAGCCGGTGAGCAGCGAATAGGCCAGGATCGTTACTGTCATGGCCCGCTTGCGGCCGATGTAGTCGGCGAGAATGCCGCCGAGCAGACCGCCCAAACCCCAGCCGAACACGGTGATGGAGAGGACCGCGCCGGCGTAGAACGGGATCGCCTTGTACTGGGACGGGTCGAGCAGCTGGTGCAGTGCGGCGCTGATCGTGAGGATGAGAGCGAACACTTCGAACCCGTCGAAGGTCCAACCGAGATTCGAGGCGATCAGCGCTCGCCACTGGCCGCCGTTCAGCGAGCGATACCACGGAGCAGAAGTGGAGGTCTCGAACACGCTCATGAGGGCCTCCCTCCCGTGCTCTTTGGATCAAATCAGGAAAACCATACCTGATGGGCTTCCCACGGGCGTGTAATTACCCGTGAAGTTCAGCGCGCCCCGACCTCGCTCCGGGTTTCCGTGGTCTTCACTCTGGTGTCCGCCTACCTGGTTAATCGTGAAAGTCGTAACGTTGTCGGCACGCTGATTACCGACCGCCGCGAACCGCCCGGTGGGATCGATGGTGAATATTCTTGGATAATCCCCGAGCGTTGAAGCGTGGCTTACCTGGGTAAGCCTGCCATCGTCGCCGATCGAGAAGACGCCGATGGTGTCGCTCAGACGGTTTGCCCCGTACACGAAGTCGCCGTCGGCGGAAACGCGGATTTCCGAGGTGAAGTCCGTACCGGTGAATCCCGGCGGCACACTGGCGATGATCTGTTGTGGCGAAAGAGATCCCGTAGCGGGATTGAAATTCCAGAACATGATGGTGGAAGCTTCTTCTTGGATGGAGTAGACCCAGACCCCGTTGGGGTGGAACGCGAAGTGCCGAGGCCCATCGCCCGGTGGCGTGTTCACGAACGGTATCGCAGCCGGAGTCAGGGGCTGGGCGGCTCCCACGGTCAGTTTCCAGACGTAAATCCGGTCTTGCCCCGCATCGGGGCCCAGAACCCATTCATTCGAGGGGTCTGCCTCCATCTGATGCGGGTGTCCATTCGGCCCCTCATGAGCGCTGAAAGCGAAACTCCCCGGAGGCGCATTCGTGGCGGGCTTATGCGTAAACGAAGTGTCAACGTTACCGAGATCTTGCTGCTTAAACACCGCGGGCCCGAGCGACCCATTGGCCAAGATCGGGAATACTTCGAACCAGCCGCCTACGTATTCGGCCGAGAAAAGATACTTGCCCGAATGGTCAACGCTGACATGAGCCGGAGAGCCCTGGGTGGGCTGACCATTCAAGAGCGTGAGATCGCCTGTGAGCCGGTTGATCGAATAGGCGCTCACGGCTCCGGGCGGACCGTATTCATTTCCGGCATACAGGTGAGTGTGCGTCGGATCGAGAGCAATCGTCGACGGACTCGCTGTGGATGGGGTCGTCCCCGTCGCCGGCAAAGCCGGAGCTACGAGCCTCACGACGGTTAACTTCCCCGTGGAAAGATTGAGCTGGCACAAGTAAATCCCCTGGCCGTTGCCTCCGCCTCCGGGTGCACCTGTGTAGGTGCCGATGTAAAGCCAAACCGTTCCGGACGGGGCGCCGGTTGGCGGTTGCCCTAAAGCTGGCAGTGGACCAAAAGTTGCCGGCACGCTCGCGGCCGCAATAAACGCCGCGGTTCCCTTCAGTAAGTCGCGACGCGAGAACGTACTTGTAGATTCCATGAGTTCCCTCCTATGCGGACACACTGAGCAGGCCTTCAGGTGTCGAGCACAGCGGCGACCGGCTTGGGAGTGCATGACGCGAGCGAGCCCGTGACCCTGAGTCCATCTGCCACCTCAGCAACCCAACAGGACTAGGGAGGATGCGTGGGGTTCTACGCTCGAAGCGATAGGAGTGTCAAACGAAGATTTTCGGTATTCAGCGGAGCTCGAACGATCCGGTCGCGATCTTGCTGTTACCCACATGCAGTTCGACGCGGTACATCCCGGGCATCCACCGCCCGGGGGACCGGGTCGTGGCGCCGGAGCGATAGAAATAATAGTCGTCCTCCCATCCGAAGAAATCCGTGTGATGCGTATCGGACCAATCGGCAGGTGCGGCACTCTGGAGTACTTTGCGCTGCACGACGCGCTCGCCAGCAGCATCTCGATAGAACAACAGTGCCTCGATCGTGAGCGGCAGCCACCGGTGAGGCGGAGGGTGTGAGAGATCCAGCTCCCAGTTCACGTCGCGAGTCGTCGCTTGAGAAAACTGTGTTCGATAGCTTCGCTGGGTGCGTGACGCTGTCGCGTCGCCTTCATAGAATCGGAGCGCTGTGACCTTCGCGTCGAGCTGCGTAATGAAGCCTCGGGCAGCGGAGCGATCGGCCGCCTTGGCGCGGACTTCATCGTAGATGCGGTCCTTCTCGTCCATGCGGAACGTTCCGGTCGCAACGAGGCGCTTGTCGACGACGATGTCGACTTCATAGTCGCCGCGCTGCCAACGCTCGATATCTACACCAGTCGTTGCTGAGCAGGAGCTGGGACCCCCTGGCTGCCCCTGCCGACGCAGACAGTCCGTATAGAACTGGTTTGGTATGTCGACCGTTTTCGTACCGGCCAGGCGCGCGCCACTCCAGAACACGGAGGCAGTCAACTCCTCTTGTACGGGGAAGTCATGTTTTGCCCGCCATATGACGTCACCGCTCGGCCCTTTCCAAATCTCTTCGACCGTCACGGAGGTGCGACGGCCGGGTGGGGGATGCACGAGGTTGAGCTCCCAGAAGATGTATCGGGCCGCATTGTAAAAGAACAGGTCGTCGTACTGACGTTGCGTGGGTTGCTGGAAGCTCACGAAGAACCGGAGCCCGACGGCCGTGGCCCGAAGCGAAGGGATCTGCCCCGTCGCTTCGTCCGGCCCGGCTTGATTGCTTTGGGCGGGTTGTGGCTGGCGTGGGCAATCTGGCGGAAGGCGGCTCGAACGAGTCTCGTTCCGTGACGCGGAGGTTGTAAAACAGGAACATCGCAATGTTCCTCGAACCCGGAGCGCATCCACATTCCCACTCACTCAACATCTTCGTTGCCTTGTTTTCGTTAAAACGCCACGGCGCGCTTGAGCTGCGACGGCTTGATGCTGGTGTAGACCTGTGTGGTGTCGATGGGCGGGTGGCCGAGCAAGGCACGCACTTCCTCGAGATCGTGATGCTGCTCGTAGATGCATCGGCTGCGCAATCTGCGGAGCAAGGCGCCAGAGACGCAATGGCCGGAGATCGCGATCCGGGCCCGCGCCTGTTACGAAGCGGCCTCGCCGGCGACTTCGGTCAGGCCCTACGAAGCTCCGAATCCGCGGCTAAAGCATCCACGGGACGCTCGTTGCGCCAATTGTAATCGTCACCTTGTTCCATCTCGGCAACCGATGGACTAATGAACAACTATGCGAGATTCTCGGGACTCGTCACGTGATTGTCGACTACTGTTGGGCTTGGCAAGTACGGACAAACGTACATCGCAGGATCTCGGGATCTGTGACAAGAGATTGTGCGCGGCGTTGACGTCTTGATCGAATGCAACCCCGCAGCGGTCGCAGTAGAGTTCGATGTCGCGGGCCCGTGGAACCACAGTACCGCACCTATGGTGCGTCACGGTCACAAAGGCGCCGGTGCCTATAACCACAGTCCCGTGCTTTCGAGCGGCTTCTTCAAGATACTGGACGAATGCTCCGATCGCTGCCGGCTGACGGTAGCGACTGCTATTCCTCAACGCACTGCCGTTATTGTCGGGTGCACGATGTGATCCCGAGTCCTGCAATACTCGGCTGACTCTGGAAACGGCGAAATCGCGCTTGATCGCAATAATGCCGTATCGGCGACACAAGGTTGCCGCGATATTGCGATAGAGATGCGTTCGACGCCTGATGAGGTGTCCGGATAGACGCAACAGCCGTTTGCGGATTCGTTCGTCTTCGACGAGCCATTGACACCGCAACAGTGTTTCGGCTTCAGGGACCGCGCCGGACTGTTCAAGGAGAGATAACCCACTCAACAAACCGCGGCGACCCATCTTCGTTATGTTCGCCGCCCATGTAGCGACCGCGTCAGGAAGGTCGGAGCGTTGCATCAAGAGAGCGCTGAGGCGCACTTTTGTTTGCTCCAGCAGGTGGTCACAATGCTTTTGCAGCTCAGCCAACTGAGCATGGTCGCTGAAACGGCGACGTCTGCTAGCGCTGGCGAGTGGAAGCGTTAAAAAGTACTGTTGTCCGGCGGAATCAACGAGAGCACCAAATCGGATCTCTGAGCGCTCCCATATATGACGCCAGTTGAGGTCCAATCCAGCAATCGGTCGATAGTCCGTAGCCGGAATGGATGCTCGGGACGGCTCCTCGAGCGTGATGTTTAGCCGCCACGACCACGTTCCGAACGATCGTCGTCCACTGAGCTGAACAAGTTTTACGATTCCGTTTTTCGGCAGCGGTCTATGGAGCACCGCGCCGAATGATATTACGAAGTGTTTCGTCTGTCCGACTGTGCCTGTCCGGAGGCGAAGCTGGCCGGACGTCCGACGACGGTGCCGCGCATAGCGAGCGTTCGACGCGTAGGCATCGTCGGGAACGGTGTTGAGGTGAAATAGCCCCCCAGCATCGGAAAAACACCGCAGAACTGGAATACCGCCGCCGCCGAATCGGTGTCTAAGTGCGATGCGGTTGATACTCGCCGGGTCAAGGAGATTCCCACCATCGATGAACTTCTTTTGGGGTCGGCCTCCGCCATGCCTTAGCCGTCTAAGGGCAAGACGAAAAGTGTCGGCGACGTGCGCACGATTGGACTCATGGCAACCCGACGAGGCGCCAATGGTTTTGATATGGCGTTCGAAACCGTCCCAGACAGCCTTGATAGGTGTTGCAACGACGGGATCGGTCCGGCGCATGCGGCGGAGTGCCGCCACGCGTCGCCAGGTCTCGCGATGTTCCTGAACCAGCCGGTCAGCCAATGTCTCTTCTCCGGCTGTGGCATCGGTGGAGTCAACGGTTCTGCGCTCGAGAGCTTGCGTATTTCGGCTGGCTTCGTCGACGCGTCTCCGCACTGCTTCGGCCTGTTCACAGAGGTTCTGGTACTCCGGGCCTAGGAGGCGCACTTCTGCTTGCCATGCTTGATTGAGCAGATCGCACAGAGCGTTCCAATAACTCGCCATCCGAGTTGCCTCTTCGAGGATAGAGCCCAAGGACGAACTCGGAATTTTTACGTAGTACTGGTACGTCTTTAATTCCCATGTCGGTCGCAGCCGATCGTGGCGCCGCGACACTAGTCGGTGCCACAAGGAGTAAGGCCCGTCCGAAGGCTGAATTGAACGCACGTGAACATGGGACGTGGACCGAGATTATTCGGTGGTTCCTATCCGTACTGTTTCCAACGCATTACCATTTGGTAAGGTTAGCGCGCGCTCGCTCCGAAGGTGACGATCACAAAGTGCGTCGCAATCTACTTCCTGTAGATTTCGTCAGCGTCGAGGTGTTTTCTTGCTGTAAATCTCGTCAGCCTCGAGGTGTTTTCTTGATCTTTCGCCGGCCGCCGCCATATAACGTCGTCATTCGTCCGCAGCCTGCTTCTGTTGTGGTTGTCGGCTTTTGGTGGCGGCACAGCAGGTCGTTACTGCAACTCACTCTCATGAGGAGGCAGTGATGAGGAGACTGTTGATTCTCGCAGTCGCTCTCGTGGCCGGCCTCGGAATGTTGGCCCCGCCCGCCATGGCGCAGGCGCCAGCTCCGAAGGTCACCATTACGGGCTTCATCGATGAAGTCGGAACGTTCGGCAAGAACCTGTCGGACTACGACAACAACTACAACCGACAGAAGGACACGCAGGCCACCGGACGCACGCGCGGCCGGTTCGACATCATCGGCGAAGTCGG
>Ga0075426_10002322_pt1 | contig 13647 bp, 16 predicted proteins | sample SoiMethybrSBSTD5_FD_75304 | JGI IMG/M metagenome (GOLD analysis project Ga0075426, IMG submission 75304) | Bulk soil microbial communities from a Populus tree surrounding site in Tennessee, USA - Soil MetaG P. TD hybrid SBSTD5 | ecosystem: Environmental > Terrestrial > Soil > Tree plantation... | reverse complement strand
CGCGGTCTTGTGGACGACCGGCTTCTTGTGCACCGGCCTCGTTTCGGGTTGAGGCGCCGGCTGGGCGATGACCGGCTCGGCCGGCTTCGCGACCTCGGCAGGAACCTGCAGGGAAGCCTGTTCCTGCGCAGCGGTCGGCGCGGCGGTTTCCTGTTTTTGCGAGCCGAGCGAGTGCGGAATCAGGCCGGTGAGCGACGCTACACCGACAGCGGAAAAGACGGTCACCGAGACCGCGGCGGCGGTCAGCAGCGGGTGGAGGCGGCGGGGGTTCGTTTCCATTGCTTATTCTCCGTTGAATGCAGATCGAACACTGCGCAGGTTACGGAGAACGCCCGCCGGGTGCCGTAAGCGAGTGTTACCGGTTGTTACTCGGGCCGCATGTGGGGGAAAAGTATTACATCCCGGATACTTGGACTGTCGGTCAGAAGCATCACCAGGCGGTCGACCCCGAGACCCGCGCCCGCGGTCGGCGGCAGGCCGTATTCCAGCGCGCGGATGTAGTCGGCGTCGTAGTACATGGCCTCCTGGTCGCCCGCCTCCTTGGCCTTCGCCTGCTCGAGGAAGCGCGCCGCCTGGTCCTCGGGATCGTTCAGCTCCGAGAAGCCGTTGGCGATCTCCTTCGCGTCGACGAAAAGCTCGAAGCGATCGACGATTCCCGGGTCCTTGTCGTTGCGGCGGGCGAGCGGCGAGACCTCGGCCGGGAATTCCGTGATGAAGGTGGGCTGCGCCAGGTGCTTCTCCGCCACTGCCTCGAACAGCATTAGCTGCAGCGCCCCCCATCCTTGGCTGGCCTTGTGTTCGATTTTCAGGGAATCCAATTTTCTGGAGAGCAGCGAACGGTCGCGCAGATCCCCCTCGATGCCTTGCCTGCGGATCGCCTCGGGGATCGGCAGGCGCGCGAACGGCTTGCCGATCTCGATTTTCGTCCCCTGGTAGGTGATCTCGTCCCGGCCGGCGGCGGCGCGCACCAGCCGCTCGGTGAGGTCCATCATGTAGGTCCAGTCCTCGTACGCGCAATACCACTCGAGCATCGTGAACTCTGGGTTGTGGCGCGTCGAGATTCCTTCGTTGCGAAAATTGCGATTGATCTCGAACACCCGCTCCATGCCGCCGACCACGAGCCGCTTGAGGTAGAGCTCGGGCGCGATGCGCAGGTAGAGATCCATGTCGAGCGCGTTGTGGTGCGTCTTGAAGGGCCTCGCCACCGCGCCGCCGGGGATCGGCTGCATCATCGGCGTCTCGACCTCGACATAGCCTTCTTTTAGCAGCGCATCGCGGACGCGATGGATCACCTCCGAGCGGGTCTCGAACACCCGTCGCGACGCCTCCGTCGCGATCAGGTCGACGTAGCGTTGCCGATAGCGCATCTCCTGGTCCGCGAGGCCGTGGAACTTCTCGGGAAGCGGCCTCAGCGCCTTGACCAGAAGCCGGATCGAGCTCGCGTGGATCGAGAGCTCGCCCTTGTTTGTCCTGAACACCGTGCCTTCCACGGCGAGGATGTCGCCGAGGTCCCAGTGCTTGAACTCCTCGTAGCCTGGAACGTCCTGGGTAATGTAGGCCTGGACACGCCCGCTGCCGTCCTGCAGCGTCGCGAAGCTCGCCTTGCCCATGACGCGCTTCAGCAGCATGCGCCCGGCAACGCTGGCCGGCGCCTTCAGCGCCTCGAGCTCCTCCTTCTTTTTTTCGCCGAACCTTCGGTGGAGATCGGCCGCGAGGTCCTTGCGCCGGAAGTCGTTCGGGAAGGCGTTGCCTTTCGCGCGCAGCGCCTTCAGCTTCTCGCGGCGTTCTTCGGTGAGCTTGTTGTCTTCTTCCATGTCAGCGGATGCGGTCGCGGGCGATGTCCATGACGAGCCGCGCGGCGAGGTACAGGCGCGGCTCGATGCTCGAGACGAGCACGTATTCGTCGTCGGTGGAGTGCGCGCCGAAGCCGCGCAGGCCGAAGCGCTCGACCACCGCGTTCTTCGTCTTCAGCGCGGCGAAGGCGGCGTCGGTGCCGCCGCCCTCGGCCACCGCGTCGGCGACGAGGTCCTTGCCGAGCTCCCTGTAGACCGCCTGCGCGTGCTTCGCCATCGCCGCGGACGCCGGCGAGGCCTCGAGCGGCGGCCGGCGCCGCTCGAAGATCATCTCGACCTTCGCCTCCGGCACGAGCTGCTTCTTGATGCGCTCGCGCACCGCCTGCTCGATGCCGTCATAGTCGGCGACGCGCAGCACGCGCACGTCGGCCATCGCCTCCGCCGCCGGCGGAATGACGTTGCGGCTCATGCCCGCACGCGACACGGTCCAGTTCATCTTGAGGCCGGTCGCCGGGTTCGACAGGTCGCGGGTCTGCAGGATCTGGTGCGACAGCTCGTACAGCGCATTTACGCCGCGCTCGGGGGCGGCGCCGGCGTGCGAGGCCTTGCCCTGGACCTTGAGCGCGACCGAGGCGATGCCCGCGGTCGCGAGCGCGATCTTGTCGGACTCGACGCGCGAGCCTTCGAACGAGAGCGTCGCGTCGTGCTCGGCGCCCAGGCGCGTGAGGAGCGAGCGCGACCCCGGCGAGGACAGCTCCTCGTCGGCGTTGACGAGCACCGTGAGCGTGCCGTAGTCGCGGAATTCCAGCGTCCTCAGCATCGCGACCGTGTGCAGGATCACCGCGATGCCCTGCTTGTCGTCGGCGATGCCGAGCCCGAAGGCGCGCTCGCCGTCGACGCGGAACGGCTGCTTGGCGAGCAGGCCTCGCGGGTAGACCGTATCCATGTGCGCGATGAGCAGGATGCGCTTCGCGCCTTTGCCCTTGAACGTCGCGCGCACCATCCTGCCGACGCGCTCCGGCGTGTCGTCCATCCTGTAGAGGTCGGCGGGCTCCACCAGCTCGACCTCGCCGCCGAGGCTCTTGAGGCGGCCCGCGATGAGCTGCGCGATCCGCTCGAGGCCCTCGAGGTCGCGGCTGCCGGATTCGATCGACACCAGCTCCTTGAGCGTGTCGAGCAGCGGCCCCTTCTGCGCGCGCGCCTGCGCGAGGACGGGTTCTAGCGGTTGTGCTGTTACCGAGGTAAAGAAGAAGAAGAAAGCGATCGGCGCGGCGTGAAGGGAGCGGGCCGGGAAAAAACTCATCGTCTAAACCCCTTGCTTCAGGCTGGCGGTGATGAAGTCGTCGAGCTCGCCGTCGAGCACGCGCTGGGTGTCGCCCTTCTCCACGCCGGTGCGCAGGTCCTTGATGCGCGACTGGTCGAGCACGTAGGAGCGGATCTGGTGGCCCCATTCGATGTCGGTCTTGGCTGCGGCGAGCTTGTCTGCCTCGGCGGTGCGCTTCCTCAGCTCGAGCTCGTAGAGGCGGGACTTCAGCATCGCCATGCACTCCGCGCGGTTCCTGTGCTGTGAGCGGTCGTTCTGGCTCTGCACCACGATGCCGGTCGGGATGTGGGTGATGCGCACCGCCGACTCGGTCTTGTTGACGTGCTGCCCGCCCGCGCCCGAGGCGCGGTAGACGTCGACGCGCAGGTCGGCCGGGTTGATGTCGACCTCGATCGACTCGTCGACCTCGGGGTACACGAACACGCTCGCGAACGAGGTGTGGCGCCGCGCGTTGGAGTCGAACGGGCTCTTGCGCACCAGGCGGTGCACGCCGTTCTCGGTGCGCAGGCTCCCGTAGACGTAGTCGCCCGTGATCTTCAGCGTGGCGCTCTTGATCCCGGCCACTTCGCCGGGCGTCTGCTCGAGGATCTCGGCGCCGAAGCCCCTGCGGTCGCAGTACTTGAGGTACATGCGCATGAGCATCTGCGCCCAGTCCTGCGCCTCGGTGCCGCCGGCGCCGGCCTGGATGTCCATGAAGCAGTTGTTCGGGTCGAGCGGGTTGGAGAACATGCGGCGGAACTCGAGCGCCGCCACCTCCTGCCCGAGCTTCTCCAGGTCCGCCGCCACGCCGATGAACGTCGCGTCGTCGCGCTCGGCTCGCGCCAGCTCGAGGAGCTCGGCGGCATCGGCGAGGCCGCCGCCGACGCGCGAAAGCGTGCCGACGACTGCTTCGAGCGACTTCTTTTCCTTGCCGAGCTCCTGGGCGCGCCGCTGGTCTCCCCAGACCTTGGGGTCGGAGAGACTCGCTTCTACCTCGGCCAGCCGCCTTTCCTTGCCCTCGAGGTCAAAGATACCTCCGCAGCTCGGCGGACCGGCTCTGCAGGTCGGCGAGCGAGGAGGCGATCTGGTTGATGCGTTCGGCTTCCACTCGCGCTCGAGTCTATCGCGATTCCATGCGCTCGCCCCAATAGCGTACTTCCTGGCGGAAGCGCGCCTCGGCCTCGAGCCGGTCGAGCGGCATGACGAGGTTGCGGCTGGGGATGGACACGAACGCCTTTTTCAGGCCATCGCGCACGGTGGAGAAGTAGAAATAAACCTGGTCGTCGGGCCGCTGCACCATGAACAGCATGAAATCGCGCTTGTCGTCGGCCGAGATCTGCGCGATGCGCAGCACGTCCTCGTTCCTGAACCCGCGCTGGCGCGCCTCGAGCACCTCCTCGGTGACCTGGCGCGGGATGCCCATCGCGTCGGCGACGTCCGCGCCCACGAAGCCGTCGCGCCCGCTCTCGCGCAACCAACCTGCGATGCTGCGCAGGCTCACGGCGTCCGGACTCGTGACCTGCTGGAACGAGGGCGCGACCTGCGCCGCGTAGCCCGGCAGGGCCGCCAGGATGGCCGCGAAAGCGAGGATCACGAAAGCAACTGCAAAAGCCGAGCGTCGCATGCGACGACTCCCCGACGTGTTCTTGGCCCTAGTTTAAGCGATCAGACCCGCTTCGCGGCATACTCCTCGGCGATTTTGTCGTCAAAGAAGGTCGTCGGGTTGGGCGCGGCCATGAAGCGCCGGTAGACCTCCGGGTACACGCCCCCATACTGGAACACCTGGCCGTTCGACATCTCGACTTCCAGGGTGCGCGTTTTTTCGTCATAGCCGACCGAGCGCAGCTTCGAGGAATTGACGCGCTTTCGCTCCATCAGACCCTCTCTACGGTCAGGGTTTCTCCGCCTTTGACCACCGCCAGCCGTTTCGGATCGCCCACGATTTTCCCGAGCACGTTGCAGCGGCTCGCGAGCTTCGGGCGCTCGTCGGTCGAGATCGGGGTCCTGCCGTAGGGCAGGGCGATCGCGTCGCCCTCGGTCCAGAAGCACACCGTTCCGGGCTCGACGACCTGGCGCGCGTCCTCCTCGAGCTTCGCCTTGACCGGCGTGGCGAAGTAGACCTCCTCGCCCCAGGTCTGCGCCCTGGCCTCGAACGGCAGCGCCTCCAGGATCGCCTTAGCGGTCTGCGTCTCGAGCAGATCAACCTCGAGCCGAAGCCGGGACTGAAAGAGAAGCGCGATCTTCATCCGCCGAGGGTCGCGCTCCACGCAGCTTTCGCCCCGCCGTTTTCCATCACGCCCTCGATGCTCGATCCCTTCACCTGGCCGCTGAACTCGCCGCGCCGGCCCGAGAGGCGGAAGGTGATGCGGTCGCCGCGCAGCTTCACGTCCTCGAGCGCCACCTCCCTGCCGTCCAGCTGGGCGCTTCCCGAAACGCGCGTGAGCTGCTGCTTCAGCTGCAGGGTGGCCGGCTGCTTGCTCACTGCGGGCGGCATCTGCGCGCTCCAGCGTCCCGCCACCTTGGCCGGCACCACGTACAGGTAGATGAGCGTGGTCGTCACGCCGCTGATCTGGACCTTGTCCTCGAGGTCCATCTGCACGTACTTCTCGGGAATCCAGCCGGTGAGCGGATAGTCGTGCGACACGATGCGCGTGCCGGGCCTCAGCTCGCTCAGGAACTTGTCCTTGAGGAGGTTCACCGTGTCCGGAAGCAGGTACATGGTGATCACGGTGGCCTGCGACATGTCGGTCTTGAAGAGATCCTGCTTCATGAACTTGACGCGGTCGGAGAGGCCTTCCTTCTGCGCCGCCTCGTTCGAGCGGCGCACCAGGTCTTCCTTGATCTCGACGCCGAAGCCGCGCGCGCCGAAGATCTTGGCGGCGGTGAGCACGATGCGCCCGTCGCCGGAGCCCAGGTCGATGAGAAAGTCGGACGGGCCGACCTCGGCATAGCGCAGCATGTCGGACACCACGCTTTGCGGGGAGGGGACGTAGGGGCCGGCATCCTTCACCGGGTTCAGGTCTTCGGCGTGCACGTAACAGGCAGCGAGCAGGGTCGCGAGGGCAAGGGCGCGAATCATTCGAAGTGCTCCACGTTGAGCTGGATGGATCTGAGACCGTTGAACTCGCTCACCGCCAGCCGGTACGCGGCGCGCACTTTCTCCGGCAGCGGCTCGAGTGCGCCGAAGCGCATCGCTTCGTAGCGCCGCCCGTCTTTCACCAGGCGCAGCTTGAGGTGCCTTTCGCCGACCACGCGCTGGGACTCCACGCCGAAATTATCGCAGAACAGGGGCTGCGGAAATCCCTGGCCCCAGATCTCGCCTTCGAGCATGCGCGCGACTTCGAGCGTGCAGTGCGCTCCCTCCAGGGCGCCGTCGGTCTCGACGGTGCGCAGGCGCGCCTCGGCAGGCAGCAACTCTTCCACCGCCTCCTCAAAGGCATGAGAGAAGGTTTGATAGTTGGTTTCGAGGATGGTCAAACCCGCCGCCATGGCATGTCCGCCGAAGCGCACGACGAGCCCGGGCGAGCGCTTCGCCACGAGATCGAGGCAATCCCTCAGGTGCAGGCCTGGAATCGAGCGCCCCGAGCCGCGCAGCACCGGCGTACCTGTCTCCTGGGCGGGCGCGAAACAGATCACCGGGCGGTGCACGCGGTCTTTGAGCCGCGCTGCGAGGATGCCGACCACGCCCTGGTGCCACGCATGATCGAAGAACGTCAGGCCGCTTTCCTGGTTGACCGCTTTGAGATGCTCCAGGCTCTGTTGGACCATCGAGGCCTCGATGGCCCGGCGCTCGGCGTTGAGCCGGTCGAGCTCCTGCGCCAGGTTCATGGCGCGCGCCTCGTCGTCGGCGATCAGGCATTCGATGCCGACGCTCATGTCGGCGAGGCGGCCCGCGGCGTTGAGGCGGGGCCCGGCGACGAAGCCGAGGTCGAAGCTCGTCGCCGCCGCGGGGAAACGTCCGGCGGCGCGCAGCAGCGCCGCCACGCCGGGCTGGCCGCGACCTGCGCGCAGGCGCTTCAACCCCTGGGACACGAGGTTGCGATTGTTCGCGTCGAGCGGAACGACGTCGGCGACCGTGCCGAGCGCGACGAGATCCGTGAGCGCGCCGAGATTCGGTTCGGTTTTTCCATCGAAAAACCCGCGGCGCCTCAACTCTGCTCTCAAGGAAAGAACGACGTAGAACATGACGCCGACGCCGGCGAGGGCCTTCGACGGGAAAGCGCAGCCGGGCTGGTTCGGATTGACGATGCAGGCAGCGGCGGGGAGCTCGCGCCCGGGCAGGTGGTGATCCGTGATCAGCGTGGCGATGCCCAGGTCGCGCGCGCGAGCCACCCCTTCGACGCTCGCGATGCCGTTGTCGACGGTGATGAGGAGATCCGGCCGGCGCTGCGCGGCGAGCTCCACCAGCTCGGGGGAAAGCCCGTAGCCGAGCTTGAAGCGGTCGGGCACGAGGTACTCCGCGTGCGCGCCGAAGGCGCGCAGTGCGCGGATGCCGACCGCGCATGCGGTGGCGCCGTCGGCGTCGTAGTCGGCGACGATGAGCAAGCGCTTGCCGGACTGGATGGCGTCGGCGAGCAGGCGCGCCGCCTGCTCGACGCCTTTCAGAAGAGAAGGAGGCAGCAAGGCGGAGACTTCGTATCGGAGCTCGGCGCTCGAGCGGATGCGGCGGGCCGCGTAGATCCGCGCAAGCAGCGGATGCACGCCCGCCTCGACGAGCGTGCGGTGGTCGGCCTCGGCGTAGGTGCGCTGGACGATCCTCATACGTATTTCTCCAGCGCCCGCGGCCGGCGCCAGAAGCGCCGCAAGTCGCCGCGAATGGTCTCGAACGAGGCATCGAGGCTGTCCGGAACGTGCACCGTGACCATGCCCACGCGTCCGGCGCGCAGGGCGGAGAGGAGGGGCCGGAACCAGCGATTTTCCAGCGCCTCGATGCACTCGGCGTACTCGGCGCTGTGGCCCAGCGCCAGCGGCGCGCGCAACGTGTCGAGGAGGACCAGATGACGGCCCTCCGGCGGCGCGTCCCGCAGCCAGGGCTCCGCGCCTTCGGGCAGCGGGCGAGCTTGAGCGCCGGAGAGCCGAGCGAAGCCGAGGGCGAGGGGATCGCTGGCGCTCACCGAGCGCCAGCGCGAGGCCGCCACGCGCGGCGCGCGGCCGGCGCCCCAGAGCCACAGGCTGTTCACGGGCGGCTCGCCGTGCGCCTCGCGCGCAGCGTTGACGGGGTGCTCGTGCAGCAGCATCTGCGCTTCGTTGAGGAGCGCCGCCCAGCGCTTGCCCGCTTCGCCGAGCCCGCGCATGGCAAGGTCGACGTCGCGTCCGGCTGCCTCGAGCGGCGGAGCGGCATGAAAGGCGAGCTGCGGGTCGAGGCGCGCGCACCAGCGCCCGGCCTCGAGCGCCTCGAGCATGAGCCGCTCGCCGAAATGGCGGTTCAGCGTCTCCACCAGCGCGTCGGCTTGCGGGCGCGACAGGGCGAATGCCTCCGGCGGAACGACGATGAGGCGATCGCGCAGCACCCGGAGATGCACCGGGTCGGCGCGGGCCCAGCAATCGACGCCCGGCTCGCGGCCCACGCCGGCGAGCGACAGTGCCCCAGCCGGAAGCGATTGACCCTCGACCGCGAACGCGGCCTGCAGCCAGGCCTCGACCTGCAGGGAGTCCGAGCCCGCGTGGATGGCGCTGCGTCCGCGCGCGAGCAGCAGCTCGAGCGCTGGCGCGCGCGTGCCGCTCGCCTCGGCAAAGAGGCCCGGTACGATCAGTTCACAGTGCATCGGCCGGTGAGCCTCATCGTGCGCACCCCTTTCCGGGCGAGGTGCCGCGACAGGATGCGATAGTGATCGTAGTCGAAGCGCGGCTCGCGTTTCCCTTCCAGCGCCTCGAGCAGCTCGGCGAGCTCGGTATCGGAGCGCGCCGCGCCGAGGTAGCACCAGCGGTCGACCACGTGGATCTCGGCGGCATCGCGGCCGGAGTCGCGCTCGACGATGCCGAGGGGCCCGGCGTGCGGCCATTCCACCGCCTTCATGCGCGCGAGGGCTTCGGCGACCCGGCCTTGGTGGACGTGGATGTTCTCCCGTCCCGCGCAAACGCCGCGGCACCGTCCGAGCTGGAAGCGCCAGCACGCGCCGCTCCTGACCGGGACGTCGAACCCGAGCGTCTGCAGGCACAACCCGTATTCGTCCGCGAGGCCGCGCAACGCGTGCAGCGCCTGGCGGCGCGAGCGGAACAGGCCGTGCACATGGGGCAGGGTGTCGCCGCGGATCTCCTCGGGCGCCGCGAGGCGCAGCCGCTTCATGTCGAAGGCGAAGCCGCACAAGGATTGCGGCCGACGTAACCGCCGGTTGTACGCCGGCTGCAGCGCCTTCACCAGCTCCGCCTCGCGCAGCAGCGCGCCGAGCTCGCCGACGGTCCGCTGCCAGTCGATGCGGCGCACCTCGCGCGTCCAGGCAGGGCTTAGCGAAAAGTGCTGCATGACGCGCGAGCGCATGCTCCGGCTCATGCCCACGTAGAGCGCAGCTCCGCCTTCGCCGTAGAACACGTACACGCCGGGCGCCTCGGGAATCTCGTCGACCGCGGCGCGGTCGAGGTGCGGCGGCAGCGCCGGCTGGCGCGCCACCTGGCGGGCCGCCGTGGCGAGCACCTCGGCGCCGTGCTCGCGCGCGGCGATGCGCAGGAACTGCCACACCGCGTCCGCGTCGGGGAGCGCGCGGTGGCGCGCCCGGCATTCGATGCCGTGGCGCGAGATCAGGCTGTCGAGGTTGTGGCTCGCATGGGCCCCGTAGCCCCCATACAGCCGGCGCGAGAGCCGCACCGTGCACAGCGTCTTCGCCAGGAACTTGAAGCCGGCGCGCTCGAACTCGCGGCGCAGGAAGCCATAGTCGAAGCGCGCGTTGTGGGCGACGAACACCCGCCCGGCGAGCCGCTCGTAGAGGCCGGCGGCGAGCTCGGCGAAGCTCGGCGCCCGCGCCACCATCTCGCAGGTGATGCCGGTGAGCGCCTGGATCGGCGCGGGTATCGCGGCGCCAGGATTCACGAGCGTCGACCACTCCGAGCTCACCTCGAAGCCGTCGACCTCGATCACGCCGATCTCGGTGATGCGGTCCGACGCGGGCTGGCTGCCGGTGGTCTCCAGGTCGACCACCGCGAGCGGGCTTTCCAGGTCGTACATCACTGCTTTTTTATACAGTATCCGGCCCCATTATGCAGGATCAGGGCGCCGGATCAAGCGGGCATTGGCACGTGCCGCGGCTGGGCTTTGACCCTTTGGAGCCAGGCAGCCACGGCAGGGTAGGCCGAAAGGTCGAAGCCGCCGTCCCCGGCGCAATGGGTGTACGCGTAGAGCGCGATGTCGGCGATGGAGTAGCGCGCACCGGCGAAGAACGGCTCGCGCTCGAGCTGGCGCTCCATCACCGCCAGCGCCGCCGCGCCGCGCTCGCGCAGCCGCGGCAGCTCGGCGCGGCGGGGCGACTCCGGCGGCTGGTAGCGCAGGATCGAACGCGCCACGGCGATGTAGGGCTCATGGCTGTACTGCTCGAAGAACATCCACTGCAGGACGCGCGCGCGCTCGAGGCGGCCGGTGGGCAGGAGCGGCGAGCCCTCCGCGAGATAATGCAGGATGGCGTTGGATTCGGGCAGGAAGCCGCCGTCCTCGAGCCCGAGGGTGGGCACCTTGCCGTTCGGGTTCATGGCGAGGAACTCGGCGGTGCGGGTGTCGCCGCGCCCGGTGTCGATCTCCACCCAGCGGTACGGAGCCGCGAGCTGCTCGAGCGCGAGCCGTACCTTGTAGCAGTTGCCCGAGTCCGACATGCCGTACACGGTGAACACGCATCCGATTCTAGCTGTCAAAACGGCATGCGCCGGCTGATCCTCCTCCTCCCGCTCGCCATCGCTGCCGAGGCCTGCACGCCGGTGCAGTGGGCGCGGCAGGACACGCCGCCCGAGCAGCTCGGCCAGGACCTCGGGCAATGCCGCCAGGACGCCTGGCGCGAGGCGCAGACGCGCAGCCTCCTCTTCATGAACCGCAGCGCCGGCGCGACCACGGTCGTCGACGCCCAAGGCCACACCACCGTGGTGCCGCTTTCTCCGTTCGGCGATCCCTTCGGCGACGCCTACGCCGACGAGTCGCGGCTGACCGCCTCGTGCATGCGGGCGAGGGGCTACGAGCTCGTTCGGGTCAAGCCCGAAGACTGATCACGCCGTGACGATCCAGCCCTCGGCGCGCGGCACGCGCACGGGCAAGCCGTAGCGCGGCTGCGCGGCCGCCGAGGCGGCCTGCACGGCGCAGATGACGGCGTCGAGCGTGTCGCCCGAGCCGTCTTCTACAAGATCAATCGTCGCTTTCACCTTGACACCCAGCGGGCGGCCGGCTCGGAGGGCTTGAACGATGCGTCTGCGCGCGGCAGCCCGCGCCGGCGTCCGCTCGCTCCGCGTGTCGCTCTTGTAGGAGTCCCGAATTCCGAGCTGCTTGCGCACGAGCAGGCCAGGATAGGCTTCCAGCGCGACTCGGCTCGAATCACCTTCGAATAACGCCGGCACGTGAACTCCGGCGGCGAGAATCCGCGGTGCGCCCTCGTGGAACATCAGCGCCACCGGCGGGTTGACGAGCTTCATCGGGCTCGAAGAGCCCGCGGGGAGGTCGGTAGCCCGGTGAGCGTAGCGCCGGCCCACCGGCCTCGTGTTGCGATAGGCGTCGAGCGCTTGCCTGAAATCCTGCCGCGGCATCGCCGCGCAGTGGCGCACCAGCGCCTTCCAGCCGGTCGGCCAATCGAGGTCGCGCACCAGCTCGCGCGGCAGGCTGAACGGGAAATCGAATCCGCCGATCCATGGCCCGGGGCGCGCTAGAAGCGCTTCGAATTCGGCAAACGTCTGGAGCTTCTCGATTTGCTCGACGCGGAGTTCGTTGTTCTTCAGGTCGGCGCACGCGGCGGTGATCGGCTTCGCGCGTCTCGGCGCGCAGGTGAAGTCGACGCCGTAAATCCTCATGCCCGGCTATGTTGCACTCATGTTGCTATTTCATCGTAGCCGCGGCCGGTGAACTGAAGCAGACAGAAGCCGTTGCCGAACGGATCGGCGAGCAGCGCGAGGCGCCCGTACGCATGGTCCTGCGCCGCTTGCTCGACCGAGGCACCCGCGGCGACTGCGCTTGCGATGGCGGCTTCGATATCCTCGACAACGAAATCGAGATGCACCGGCGTCCAATGGCGGCGGTAGTCACGCTTCCCGTTTCCAGCGGCAGAGGCACGCGAACCGGCCGGCTTCGGCAGGAGGTAGATCGGCGAGGAACCACCGACGAGCTCGGCCCAGCCGTCGAAGCGCCTGCCAACCTTCAGGCCGAGGCCATCGCAGTAGAAGCGCGTGGCGCGCTCCAGATCGTCCACGTCGATGTTGACGAGCAGCCCGCTCAAGCGGTCGTATGAACCGGAGGGGACGCGCGCAGCGTCTGCAGCACCACGCAGTAGCGCTCGGTGAGCTCGATCAGCTTTTTTCGCTGCTCGGGCGGGGCGTCGGTTTCGAGGTCGAAATGCAGCCGGATTTCGCGGAACCCGACCGAAGCGTCCTTCGCGATGCCGAGCGTGCCGCGGAAGTCGAGATCACCCTCGGCGGTTACGTTCGCATCTTTCAAATCAATTCCCAACGCGGTGGCAACCGCCTTCAGCGTGACCCCGGCGCAGGCGACGAGCGCCTCGAGCAGCATGTCGCCCGAGCAGGCCTGCGAGCCGCTTCCCCCGGTCGCCGGGTGCAGTCCCGCTTCGACGAGCGCTCTTGCGGTGTCGACGCGGCAGGCGATGCCTTCGCCGATGCGCCCCCGGGCGCGCAGCGTGACGAGCGCGGCCTGGGGTTCGTTCCTGTAGCGGTCTTTGATCGGCGCCTGCAGCGCCTTCAGGTCTTGTGCGTTCATTAACAAATATCAAGTGGAAGCTGGCTAGCGAGACACTTCACTCAAGTCAGAGGCTGAAAGGTTGTGGATGCGGCCGAACCCGGCGACGAAGCGCGCGTCGCGCGGCGTGATCTGCCAGAACGAGAAGTCGGCCAGCTCGAAGTTGATCGCCTGCTCGGGGAAGCGCTCGAGCCAGCGCGCCTTGAGCGCCGGGTTGTCGCGCGCGAGCTGCGACGCGTCGCCGCGGATCGACACGCGCATGAAGGTGAACGGGTCGGCGCGGCCGTCGTCGGTCTCGGCGATCGAGAGGGCGACGCGCGGATCCTGCAGCATGTCCTGCGTATGCCAGGCGAGGCGGCTGACGTGCACGTAGAAAGCGGCGAAATCGGCCTCGGGAAGAAACAGCGTCATCGAGGCCATGGGCGCGCCACCGCGCAGCGTCGCGAGGTGCGCGATGCGCTGGCTCGTCAGAAGCCGTGCAAGGCTCGCTTGGCTCTCTGTGTCCATGTCCTTAGCTGGCAGTAACGGCTCCGCCTTGAGCCGGGCCGTAACGGCTACTTAAGTCGATTGTAGTATTCTCGCGCACCGTGCGTTACGAGCTTATGATCGGCTTGCGCTACACACGCGCAAAGCGCCGCAACCGTTTCATCAGCTTCATCTCGCTCATCTCCATGGTCGGCATC
>Ga0075426_10002320_pt1 | contig 13650 bp, 9 predicted proteins | sample SoiMethybrSBSTD5_FD_75304 | JGI IMG/M metagenome (GOLD analysis project Ga0075426, IMG submission 75304) | Bulk soil microbial communities from a Populus tree surrounding site in Tennessee, USA - Soil MetaG P. TD hybrid SBSTD5 | ecosystem: Environmental > Terrestrial > Soil > Tree plantation... | reverse complement strand
ATAAGCACCGCGGGTTCATTGTTGCTTCTGTACATCGGGTTAGGCTCGTCGGGCGGGAACTACTTTTTTGACGGTGCAGGCAAGAGCCAGGCTATGAGCTATCTTGGCATCACGATACTCGCGTGTATCGGTTACGGCGCGGTGTTTATGCTGATCGGGCTCTTTTTTCGCAACCCAATCATTCCTGCACTTCTGATTTACGGATGGGAGTGGATCAACTTTCTTTTGCCTCCGGTGTTGAAGAAGATCAGTGTGATTCACTATCTGCACTCGCTTGCGCCGGTGCCCGTCCCGGAAGGTCCTTTCGCAATGATAGCCGAACCAACGCCCGCGTACCTTTCGATTCCAGGCCTCTTGCTTATGACTGCGGTTGTGCTTGTGCTGGCGAGTTTTCAGATTAGAAGAATGGAAATCAAATACGGCGGAGAGTAGTCGAAACTCTCTGTCAACTGAAGAAGTCGATTCCCTTCTGTATTCGAACAAACGCCTTGCTCAGCGCGAGTACTTAGCATATCCTGCCACACCATCAGCTCTCCCAGACGATGAATAATCGACGCGAACAGATTGGATGGTACTTCTATGACTGGGCCAACTCTGCGTTCTATACAACCGTCATCACCGTTTTTCTTGGACCCTACCTGACAGAAGTCGCCAAGGCCGCTGCCGAAACGCTCGGCGAGGGCAATACGTTTATCTACCCACTCGGTGTCAAAGTTTTCTACGGTTCATTCTTTCCGTATGTAGTCGCGCTCTCAGTAGGCCTGCAGATGATCTTCCTGCCGATACTCGGAGCGATAGCCGACTACTCTCATCGCAAGAAGCAGATGCTTGCGCTGTTTGCTTACATCGGAGCGTTTGCGACGATGGGCCTTTACTTTTTACAAGGCACAAACTATCTGCTCGGTGGTGGTTTGTTCATACTCGCGAATCTGAGCTTCGGCGCGTCGGTCGTTTTTTACAATTCGTTTCTTCCCGACATAGCGAGCCCTGAAGATCGAGATCACGTTTCGTCGATGGGTTGGGCGATCGGTTATCTCGGCGGAGGCTTGTTGTTAGCTCTCAACTTGTACTTGTTCTCCAAAGCCGATTCGTTTGGATTGACGACATCGCAGGCAGTTCGCATAAGCCTCGCATCGTCGGGCGCGTGGTGGGCGGTGTTCACATTGATACCGCTGTCGGCGCTGAAGAATCGTTTGCCCGATAAGCAGCCGCCGCCGGGAGAACACTTCATTGCGACTGGTTTCAAGCAGCTTCGGCATACGATAAAAAGCGCTCGCCGCTATCCGCAGACGCTTCTGTTTCTGATCGCGTACCTGCTTTACAACGATGGCATTCAGGCGGTGATCGCGCTCGCGTCTGTGTTCGGCGCTGAAGAGCTCAAGCTCGATCAATCCACTTTGGTGCAGGTGATCCTGATGGTCCAGTTCGCCGCCTTCTTCGGTTCTTTGATCTTCAATTGGGTTGCAAAAGCTACGGGTGGTAAGGGCGCCATCATTATAAGCCTTATCATCTGGACAGGCGTGCTCGTGTACGCGTATGGCTTCTTGCAAACACGTTTGCAGTTTTTTATCCTCGGGGCCGTAATCGCGATCGTGTTAGGAGGGAGTCAGGCGTTGAGCCGCTCGGTGTATTCGCTGATGATTCCAAAAGGACAAGAGGCGGAATACTTCAGCCTCTACGAAGTGAGCGACAAAGGCACAAGCTGGCTTGCACCGCTGTTGTTTGGATTGGCGCTTCAGTTCACTCACAGTTATCGAATCGCCATTCTTTCTCTGGTCGTCTTCTTCGTTGTTGGGTTGATATTACTTGTGAGAGTGAATGTAAGAGCGGCCGCGATTGAAGCGGGCAACGAAGCGCCAGCGAAGCTGTAATACGTCTTAGCAAGAATCGTTTCGTCGGGCCGTGCAACAAGGGTTGTAACGCGACTCACTTCGGCATAAGTTACTTCTTGGCTATAGGAATACCAAAGTCATAGCGAAGTTCAAGTCTGCCGAAACTAAGAAGGTATTCGCCCGGTTTAAGTTCTGTCCTCGGTGTAATCGCAACAACATCGCCGGAGGTGCGCGAGACTACCACTTCGTTGGAGTCGCGTTCCCGGTATCCGTCTTTAACATTCAAAGGTGTGATTGAGGCAGCGACAATTTCCCGATGGTCTTTCTTTTTTTCAAGCCGGACGATCCGCACGTCTTGATCGGACAGCGCAAAGCCGCGTACATAGAATGTCGGCCGTTGCTCGCGGATCTGCAAGTGCGACGCGGCGCCGGAGTATGCTTGAATCATACGGACGCCACTCACGCCCGCAGTCAGCAAAGCTGTTGCGACTCCTCTTGCCTCCGCTGCTGAAGGTAAAGCCTGTTCCAACCTGACCCAACCATCAGGAGCTTTGTAGTAGATTCCCGGCTCGCCCGGTATAGAATCTCCGGTAGAGCTCATTGATTGGGACGGCGCGACAGGTTTTTGAGAGCGATGTTCGAGGTAGTCTGTCGTGTTCTCGCTAACGGTCAGAACGCCGGCATACGCGCGCAGATTCCTTGCGATTTCTCGCGCAACTGCGACACTCGCGCTTTGAGCCGTATTCCCGGACTGAGCCACTGTGAAGACAGTTTTGCCATCAGGCGTGAGAGCTACAGCGGTACCAAAAGCAAACGGCACAGGGAACCGTATATCTCCAGGGCGGATATTTGGATCGTTATCCCAGGTCTTTCCCGTTCCAAACGTCAGAATTATTCGAGCGTTATAGGCGTCGGTGGACTTGCTCACGAATGTGATCCTGAGATCAGATGCGCGTGAGCTTCGGCGCATTTCTTCAATCGCCAGCGGAATCGTCGATTCGTCTCCTTCAACGAGTACGCGAATGCCTCTCTTCTGCAGTCGCTCGCCAGGCGAAACGTCCTGAGCTTGGATTCGACTCTGTAATGCCGCCGACGCGACAGCAAATACGACAGCGACGAGAAGGCATCGATTTAACATCACTGAAACTCCTTGGACTCCAAACCATTCGCGCGTGACATCTTTCAGCTCTCAATGCTAACCGTCAGCTCACCCTCAATCAACAATCTCAGCCAATAGCTTCTCATCATAATAAACGCGCGCCGGCAGACGCACCTTGCCGTTCAGCGCGTAAAACTCCTTTGTGCGCGCGCCCGGCGCTATTCTCCTGTCTAGAGCGCACCAATAACGATCGCCAGACTGGATGGCTAAAATGTCAGCTTGACTGTTGTCGCTTCCCACAAACGAAAGTCTCTGAGGAGAGAAAACGCTGAATTCGGCCGACGTATTTTCGACTTGTGCTTCTATCGAGCCGCCACCAACCTTCAGGAAACTGCCTCTGAACTTAGTAAGGGTTATCTTCAGCGGTCCTGCGGTAAGCGGTGTTCGGTCAAGTTCGGACACGCGAATCCGAGCAGCAGGCTGATCAGTAGCCGAAGCCACTAACGCGATAAGCAGGACTAGAAGGATCGGGGGTAGTGGTTTGATGCACAAGTTTAGAAATCTGCGCATCAGCTTGCCGCCAGGAACGAGTTGTTTGCAAATCTCCCGATCACCTGATTTCATATAACTACCTTGCTGGTCGCTTGGCTTACTGCGATTGTTCATCAAACAATCCATCAATAATGAACAATCCTTCGCGCGCTGCACTGCCTTCGCCAACCGTGCCCGCGAAGTAGCAGCGTTCCCTTGTCGCTGAGCTTGACAGGTGAGAAATTGTGCACAACCTGTCCATCAGTTGTCATATCGCCTTCAACTAATGCCAGCCTGGTTTGAAAAATATCCGGTCCCGGAAAGGCGACCTTGCGGGTCCAAAGCCACAATGCTGAGCGGCCGCCGCTGAGCTTCACCACAGACACAATCCCTGACGGAGGGCGAGGAGCGCCGGAAGGAAACGGGAAAACGCCATTGGACACAGGAGGGCCAAAGCTTTGAATGGTTTCGCTCGGCAGACCAGGAGCGGGATCACCAACCCCAGCGATTACGAACGCGCCGCCGAGCACATCCCTTGCAGCAATCGCTTTCAGCCCTCCCTTGAACACAACGGATGCTATCGACACCTGAAAGGTCATCGCCGGTGGTGTTAATATTTGCTTTATCTTGCCAAACCCATCGATGCGACCTCTTGTTCTGAAGTTAGTCCCGGACAAGATGTTGCCACCGACAAAAATTACTTCCTTGAAGTCCCCGCCGCCGGCATCGCTCAAATCGGCAACAGCGCACACCGCCTCGGCCCCCATTTGCGAGATCACAAAATCCTTCACTTCATTCTCTCCCAACTTATCGCCGGTGGTCAGTTCTTCCGGACTAGAAACATTAAACATCGTTATGATAGATTTGTTGCCTTCCTCCATCAGCGCAATGAATGTCAGCGTATAGGCCAAGCCTTGATTGCCAACCTCAGTTATCAGGGTTGGCTGGGCAAATGATTTGTAGGTGAAGCCTCGCGGAGACTTGCCGCCTGCCAGCGCAATTACTTGCGCGCCGTCAGGTTTCATCAGAAATAGCCCTTCCGACGCGGAGCCGCCTTCGAGCTCAGCACGAAAAATCATCAAGGCTGTGTCAACGCTGTTGTAGCCGTAAAACGACCTGTCCAATTCATCGAACTTCGTGTACGTGCTTCCATCCGGCGCTTTGTCGCCCGTGCGCAACAGCACGCGAGTTGTATCACCCGACTTGAGTAATATGGCGCTGCTCGCAGATGAACCTGACAGTGTTGCACTGAATGCAACGTCGCTGGAATCGTCTACTGCGGCAGAGAATGTTTTCAAATATGCTCCGCCTATCTCTGCAGGCGCGTCGCCTGATTCGAGAGCTACCATACGGAGACTACCCGCTGCGGCCCTAACGGAAGCGTTTATTCTTGCTGGCGCAGTCATCGTTGTGGTCATGGCAATTACTCCGAGGGTAAGAACTATCCTCCTTGATGTAAGGCAAGCCTCAGCAAGTACACGATGCCATCTTCGCACCATCATATCGTCTGCGGCTCGTCCCGACTTTGTTTCACTGTTGCGTGAGGTCATGGAACACCCCTTATCATCCTTCGGTAGCCGCTCAAACTCAACGTCCTAGTTTGCGGGGGATATAGATAGCGGCTTCTGTACCTCGTCCCAGGACGATGGAGTAACGGGCCGTGGCGGTGTTGGCGGCTTTCGCCGTTCACCACCACGGCTGCTGGTGTTTACGCCCATACGACCGGCAGAGTTACTTTAATAAACCTGTGCATCGAATATGTCAGTACTCTGCGCGGCCCCTGAATCTACGCCGGATACGCTGGCGTAGGTTGTGCCGGTGGTTACGTTCACGTTTACAATCGTGCCGCCGGAGTCTAGCGGATAAAGTCCGGTCGCCAGCGGGTCTCCGCTTTCAGTGGCTATGTAGTAATTGCCTGCGCCGTCCGCCACCTTTGCATAATCCACACTGCTTTGAGTCAACGTGACGAGAGCGTTCGGGATGGGGTTCCCCAACGAATCGTAGATCGTGCCCTGCAAGACCGGCTGCCCGGACAGGCCAGGTGCTCCTCCCGCGATGACGAGGTAGGTCTTAAAGACCTTATCGCGATAGACTTTGAAGACCCTCGGGCCCGCTGACGGATTCAGAACAAAGCTGATGCTCATTATCTGATTCGACGTGATTTCCTGGACGGCGGTCAATTTGAAGTTTAGGGTCTGACCGACCGAAAACTTCGTCTGGAGACCACTGTCGTTGAAGCCGGACGATGAGTTTATTGTCACGCCAACGCTGACCGTGAGTTGGTCTGTGAACGCGCTTCCATTTGCGGTAGAAAATGCAACGGTATTACTAACGCCGGCATCGGTCGCAAGACTGAACCTCTTCTTGAATCGCGGGTGTGTCAGGGTGCCGCCAGTCGGATCGGTCAGTGGCGGGTACTGCGCCAGCATTCCATCGATCGTGGTTTGAGAGAATGGCCAAGATCCCTGCTGAAGCTGGTCAGCCCTGGCTGAGAAGAGGTCACCAGCATTCAGGAACTTAAACAGCAGCCTTGTAGGGTCTCCGTGGAGATTTACCTGGGGGTTCTGAAGCCCATAGAATACGGTGTGATTTGGCTGCCCCGGCGCTGGTGTCGAGACCGCTATGCTTTGCGTGTTGTTGACTGTGATTGCATCCGTCACCTGAGAGCTGACGCCTTGGTTGAAAGTAGTCGATCCGCCAACAGAGAAGCCGCCAAAGGTGAAGTCGCTGCTAGTTCCAATTGAGAGGTTCAAGTCCGCAGCCGCCTGCAGCCGGAACGTAGTGGTGAAAGTATCCGACAGCGTCAGCGTCGAGTTACCAACCGAGCCGTCCGGCGAGGAAATATAAGTTATCAGCGCAGCGTCAACAGTCACCGTACCGTCTTCGCTCCCGGACTGCGCAAGTGCATTCTGCGAGCCGCCTGCGCCCCCCTTGAGTGCAAACACTGCCGCGGCGGCGGCCGCTCCAACCGACGCGTTCCGCACGAACTTCCTGCGGGACATTGCCATCTTTTTTTCGCGGCTGTCTGTTTCCTCGTTTTTGTCATCGTCCTTGATGGCCATTTCTTCCTCGTGATAAGTTGACATTGAAGTAACTCCTTTCTCCTGCCTCTCTGGAAGGGGAGCAGGGGGAAGATCGAGGGCAGGCGCTTCACCGTCTGCCCTCTACGTTTTCTTGCTTACGCCACAGAACACCTGAACAAAGAGTACTAATTGAGTCGGAATGCGTCCATAATAAGCATCACACGGAACTGGTGGAGGCCAACAATCAGCAACCATCGTGCCGACAGAAGAATCGACGCCAAGACCGACTAAATTGCAGAATCAATTCATTTGAATTATCGCGGGAACCTTGCGACTTGAATCACTCTGTATTGGTTTGTTACTGGGGTGAAAGAATTACCGGTTCTCTTAACTTTGTCTCAAAGTTGTCGCGATCGATCCTTGCGAATTGTTCCTATCCAAGGCTCGCTCTATTTCCTGCGTTGCTTGATTCGAATCGGCGTCGCAAAGAAACCGAACTCCTCGCGCAAGCAATTAATAATGTATCGCTCGTATGAAAAATGAAGCTTCGCCTTTTGACTACGTGAGGTCGTGAACAACACAAATGTCGGTGGCCGAGTCGCAGCTTGCGTCATGTACAAAACCCGGAGCGGGTACTTCGATCTAGTGGTCGCGCGAGGCTGTTCGAGATTTCGCTCGAAGAACCGATTGAGCTCCGAAGTCGAAATGCGCTTGCTCCGTTCGTCATAAGCTTGCCGCGCAAGTTCCAACAGTTTAGTCACGCGCAGACCGCTCTTCGCCGAAATGAAAATAATCGGCGCGTAGTCGGCGAACTTCATCATCTCGCGTATGCGGTGCTCATATTGCGAAGTCGAATGCGTGTCTTTCTCAATCGCGTCCCATTTGTTGACCGCTATGATCAGGCTCGCGCCCGCATCGTGCGCATAGCCGCCAATTGTCGCATCGAGCGCGGTCGGTCCTTCGATCGCGTCGATCAACAGAATCGCGACGTCGGCCTGTTCGAGATTGCGTCGAGCCATAACGACAGAAATTTTTTCGGCCACTAGTTCGGTCTTGCCCTTGCGACGGATGCCGGCGGTGTCGATCAATTTGAAGTGTGTGTCTTCATAAATCAGCTCTGTATCGACCGAGTCGCGAGTCGTGCCGGGAATCGGAGAAACGATCACGCGGTCTTCGCCCACTAGCCGATTGACGAGCGATGACTTTCCGACGTTCGGACGGCCGACGATTGCGATGCCAAGCTCACGATGCGCTTCGCGCGGCGTGGATGCTGGAAGCACTTCGAATGCTGCATCGAGCATTTCAGCTACGCCGTCGCCGTGCTCGGCCGACACCGGAAACACTTCGTCGAATCCCCAACGTTCAAACTCGTGCGCGTCGGCCTCGAGCGTCGCGCTGTCAACTTTATTCGCCGCGACGAAGACTCGCTTTCCGGTGAGCCGCGCAAGTTCCGCGAGCTCTTCATCGAGCGGCGTGATTCCAGAGCGCGCGTCTACAACGAGAATGATCAACGATGCCTGGTCGAGAGCCGTGCGCGCCTGCGCCAAAATGTTTGACGGAATCAATTCTCTGTCGTCAGCTATGATTCCGCCCGTGTCCACCAATTGGAACTCGCGTCCTCGCCACTCGGCGCGGCCGTAAATTCTATCGCGGGTGATGCCCGGCTCGTCTCCAACGATGGCTCGCCGCGAGCCGGTGAGCTTGTTGAACAGTGTCGATTTGCCGACGTTCGGGCGGCCCAGGATAACGACGGTCGGAAGCTGTTCGTGCTCGCCGCAATCACTCGATGAAATATTTCCTGCCTTCTGCATAAGCGTTCAATGTAGCGTGCGGTTCGCGGCTTTTACAAGGAACGGTTAGCGAGTAAGATGCTTCACTGCGATGGTGACGCATATTGCAAATCATCTGATTGACCGACTCAAGTTTTTTCTCCGGAGCGGGAAAGCGAGCCGCGCTCCTCACTTGGAATTGGGTGAGCGCGGAGAACGCTCGGCGCTCGATTACCTCACGCGCTACGAGGGTTATCGCATAGTTGCCATCAATTTTCGGATGCCGCTTGGAAGAGGGTTGCGAGGTCAAAAGCTTACGGCTGAAATCGACATAATCGCTTATGATGGCGACACGCTGGCCTTTGTTGAAGTGAAAACTCGCACATCTGCGGATTTTGTAGCGCCCGAACGCGCGGTCGATTTGAGAAAGCAACGCCAGATTGCTCGCGCAGCGCGACGTTATCGGCAGTTGATGAAGGTCACTGAGGAGCCTTATCGCTATGATGTTGTAACTGTTTTGCCGTCCGCGAAAGGTGATGATGAAATCGAGCTGCTTCGCGGATACTTCGACGATCGGATCTTTCAACGAGCCAGGTACTTCAGGAATGAAACGTGAGGCGTGAGGAATGAAAAGTGAAACGTGAAGCGTGAAGAATGAAACGTGAAACGTGATACGAGAAACGTGGCGCGTGAGAGGCTAACGAGGCGAGATGTGAGAAAGCAGTGAATGATGCGTTCGTGTTTTCACGGATCACGCATCACGTTTCACGGATCACGCGTCACGTTTCACGTTTCACCCGTTACGCTTCACGCATCACGTTTCATTCTTCGATCTCGGTTTCGGCAAGATACCGCGCGGCGTCCGTCGGGTTCAAAGCGTTTATGTAGATTCCACTTCCCTGTTCGAATCCCGCCCAAATAGTCGTACGAACAAGTATCTCGATGTGCCAGTGAAAGTCCTCGCGAATCGTGCTGTAGTCGCCCGTTCGCGGTGTGATATTGAGGTTTGGGGCCGAGTGAATGTAGAAATTGTACGGCGGATTTCCAAGCAGCTTGCAAATCTTCATCAACACGACTTTCATCATTTGCGCGAGCGCGAGCCGTTCCTCTGGAGTTGTTTGTATGAAAGTATACTGATGAACCTTGGGCTGAATATGAATCTCGTAAGGCATTCGAGCGGCGAACGGAATATAAGCGATAAACTTCTCGTTCTCCGCGACTACCCGATCGCGCTGATGAGTTTCGACAAGCACCGAGCCGTCATCATTAAAGATCACGTTCTCCTGGAAAAAAATCTGATCGAGTTGGCGGCACCAGATGCAGCCTTCTCCGTTGACGAAGTGCTCCTTCGCGTGGCGGAGCTTGCTCTTCAACGCATCGGGGATGACGGTCGTCGCGATTATCTGCGCGTGAGGATGAGTCAGCGACGCACCCGCGGCTTTGCCGTGATTCTTAAACAGCAAAACGTATTTCAGCTTACGATCGCGTTCGAGATCGACGTGCCGTTCCCACCAGGTGTCTACGATTCGAGCGATTTGTTCCAGCGGCTGATGCTCGAGATAAATGTCGTGCTCGGGAGACTCGATCGCCACTTCGTGCGCGCCGTAGCCGGTCGCGATTTGAAACATGCCAACTCGTCTGAGCTTGATCTCGGGAAAGATTCCAAACGCCGGGAATTTGTTGGGCACTACTCGAGTCAGCCAGCCCGGTGTGTTGGGAGGTTCGCCGTTGTTGCGTATCGTGAAAATCTCGGGCGGCGTTTGATCCTCTTTGCCATAACAAAACGGACAGCGAGCGCGGCTTTCTGGTGTTTCGTCCTCGCGTCGCGGTTCCGGAGCTTCGGGTCGTTGCGCTCGAGCGGATGAAATGATGACCCACCTTCCGCTGATGGGATCCTTCCGAAGCTCGGGTCTGAATTCAGGCATCGTTCCCTCCACCAACATTGTCTTTAGAATTGAATGATTAATCCACGCACCAAAACTGGAAGTATCACTCGCAGCAAAACAGCGGACAAGAGTAGCAGGATTCGATTGAATCGGCTAGCGCCACTCGCATTCCCCAATGACACAATTATCGCATTCAGTAGGGCGACATTTGCTGTCCGCTAAAGCACCTGATAATATCGTCTTTCCCGTGCGAAGGAACGCTTAACTCAATGTCTCGCATTCCGCAGCCGCTCCCGCGCATTTTGTTATTACCTCTCCTGCTCGCGTTGAATTCCGCACTCGCTTTCGGCCACCAGTTTTCGGGCGTCCACGTCCAGGATTCCGGACAAAGCAGTCAGGAGAAGGAAACTCAGAAGCAGAAGCGCGCTCGAAAAGCCGAGCGCAAAAAACAAGCTTCGCCGGAGAAAGAGGCAGAAAAACCTGCCCGAGTTGCCGGACCCGAAGAGACCGTCGACATTGTAGCCGACAAGCAATCGAAGAACGGTGAGTTGTTCATCTACGAAGGCTACGTCAACGCAACACAAGGCGACATGCGATTGCAGGCCGATCACGTCACGCTCAACAACACGACCGGTGACATGGTGGCCGAGGGCAACGTGATCTTCGACCAGGGCGCCGACCAGAGAGTGACTGCGCGCCGCGCCGAGATCAACTGGACGACGAAGAGAGGCGTCTTCTGGGACACCACCGGGTTCACCAATCGCACGCAAACAGGTGATTACGTTTTCTTCACGGCAAGTCGGGTTGAAAAGACTGGACCCGACACCTACGAATTGTATGACGCTGACGTCACCGCTTGCGAAGACGTGATTCCGAAGTGGACTTTCAAGACACGTCGCGCGGAGTTGAAGATGGGCGACCGGGTCATCATGCACAACGCCGTGTTTCGCGTGAAGACGCTTCCCGCTTTCGTGCTTCCGTACGCATGGATTCCCGCCGGGCGAAAGGAGCGAAAGTCGGGATTCCTTTTGCCGAGCACCGGCACTTCAAATCAAAAAGGCCGGACCCTGAAGCTCGCTTACTACCAGACTCTGGGTGATTCAGCGGATATCACATTTCGAGGCGACATCTACACCCAACGCGGCATCGGAATGGGCGCCGAGTTCCGCGCACAGACCGATGAGAAGTCTTATCTGAGATTAGGCGTGTTCTCAGTGAAGGACCGGCTGTTCGGACAGGCCGGCGATAATCAAGGTGGGACGGCTTTCATCGGCGAAGCGGTGCAGCATCTGCCGCACGGCTGGCTCGCCGTAGGAAATGTATCGTTAGTTACCAGCCTTGCATTCAGGCAAGTCTTCTCCGACGACATATCTCAAGTGGTCGATCCGAGGCGCGAGTCGACCTTCTACGCAAACAACAACACGAGCGGGTTCAGTGTGAACCTTCTCGCGTCCAACGAAACGACAACGCTATTCACGCCCAGTCAAAACTCATTGACTCCAAGCGCGGGAGCAAGCACCGACGTAAAGATTCGTCACGCGCCTGAAATGGATCTGACGATGTACCCGCGCCGAATATTCGACGGCACGCCGATCTATTTTTCGTTCGACTCGAGCGTGGGCGCGCTGAAGAAAGAAGAGATAGTCGATACGAGCATCGTGCTGACTACACCGACCGTTCAGCGGTTCGACTTTCAGCCGAAGATCACTGTGCCTTTGGCTACCGTGGCGGGCGTCGCAATTACTCCAAGCCTGACGCTGCGCGAAACTTTTTACAACAGCAGCATGGATCCGACCGTGCCCCTTTTCGATGCCGACAAATTCACTCTCGATCCGGCGGATCCGCGTCTCGACCCCAACCGCGTCGAATTTCAACCTGGTTTGAAGCTCTTTGATCACAACGCGCTCAACCCGATCGTACCCAGGAATCTCTCGCGTCATTACGCCGAATTGGATGTTGACATTCGGCCGCCTTCGCTCGAAAAGACTTATCTCAACGACGACGGCTCCGAACGGTTCAAGCATGTAATCGAACCTTACGTTACTTATCGTTTGATTGATGGTATAGGCGAGCAGTTCAACAGGATCATTCGCTTCGACGGCACCGACACAATCGCCAACACAAATGAACTGGAGTACGCGATAGTAAATCGGTTCTTTACGAAGGAGCTTCCGTCTGATGTGACTCGACGCCGCGTGAGGCGACGACACTTGCCATCGCATATGAAGCCCGTCCGGCCTCCAGACCAGGACAACACCGCCGCTGAAACATCAACAAGCGGAACGCCGCCGGCAAAGACCGAGCCCGCTCCCGCTGACGCTTCGATGACTGATCAAAGCGGAGCGAATAAGTCCGCGCAAACAAATCAGTACGACAAGAACAAACTTGAAACCGGGCAGCAAGTCGAATTGAATCCTCCTGACAAGCTTTCGCAGAGAGCGGAACAGGCGAATCCGCGAACCCGCAAAGGCCAGCAGGAATTGGACGCTGCCGAGGCGCTTGCCAGCGACGAAGATGAAACTCCTCAGGCTTACGAGGTTCTCACTGTTGCCATCGCGCAGAAATATTTCTTCGATCGCACCTTCGGCGGCGCTTTGATTTCCGGCGCGCGCAATCAGTTCTATCCGCTAAACACACTGACTGGTTTTACATACGCCGGCGAGGCGCGAAGTCTTTCGCCAGTGAACGTATCGGCACGATATCGCCCGCTGTCTACGATGTACGCGGATCTGCGAATGGACATAGGCGGTGATGGAGGCGTGCGCGATCTGACCATCGGGGGCGGAATCAAAAAAGATAAGTACTCCGTCTCTGCCGATTATTTTTTGTCGCGACACGTCAAGCTTGAACCGAATAGTTTCGAAGCGGGAACCTTCCCGGGAGACCAGGTCGGCGCCACTGTGCAGATCGGCGACGACCTGCGCGGCTTGTACGGAGGGGCTCGACTAAATTATGACTTCACCAACCGGTTCATCACCGACACGCAAGTTTCAAACGGGCGTTTGATTAATTCGAGGGGCTACATCGGGTACTCGTGGGATTGTTGCGGTGTACAGTTCAACTACAACACCTTCAAAGCGGGCTTGCGAAACGAGAGCGCGTGGTCATTCTCATTCACGCTCGCGGGATTGGGAAGCTACGGGACCGATCAATTCGCTCAACTTGGCGGTGGTCCGGGCGGTCGCAAGCGCGGCAAGCGTAACAGCGGCGGCGACGATTATTTTCAATAAAAAAGTCATTGGTCATTTGTCATTAGTCATTAGTTTTCTGCTGCAGGTCGTCTACGAGTGACCAGTGACTAATGACCAGTGACCAATGACTAATGACTAATGACGAATGACGTGCGATGAAAACCAAGCGCACAGAAACCGGCTTCCTGGTCGTCCTTGACGTTGGAGACGAGATAGTCAATTCGCTCAAGAAGCTCGCGGCATCCGAACGCATCGGCCTGGCTTCGTTGTCGGGAATCGGAGCCGTGCGCGATGCCGTGTTGGGTTATCTCGATCTCAC
>Ga0075426_10002319_pt1 | contig 13651 bp, 10 predicted proteins | sample SoiMethybrSBSTD5_FD_75304 | JGI IMG/M metagenome (GOLD analysis project Ga0075426, IMG submission 75304) | Bulk soil microbial communities from a Populus tree surrounding site in Tennessee, USA - Soil MetaG P. TD hybrid SBSTD5 | ecosystem: Environmental > Terrestrial > Soil > Tree plantation... | reverse complement strand
GCGGCGCCCCAAAGGTCGAACATTCGAATGAAAAGGTAAATCAAGGCGACGCTTGCCGCGAGCTTGAAAACCGACGCGTAGAGCAGGAACCGGGTTTCTGCGTAGACCCGGAGCACCGCGTCGGTCTGAAGCACCGGCAGAAGGACGCTGAACGACCAGATCATGAAGATCGGCACACTGGCGAGATAGTTGCTGGTAAAAAGAAACACGATCACTTCCCGCGCGCTGACCAGGAGCAACCCGAGCATCGGAAAAAACACAAGCGCGAGCTTCCGCGTCGTGTCGTTCCAGATCTCCAGCACCGCGTCGGCGTGCCGGTCCTTCACGCTCTCGGCCATCCGAACCATCATGACGTTGCTGACGGGACTGTGGACCAGCTCGACGAGCGGAATATTCAGGCAGCCGACGGCGTAGATTGCGAACGTCGCGGCGTCGTAATAGTGCGAAACCGCGTACTGGTGGAATTGCGAACCCCAGTCCGCCAGCAGGCTCGAGGCGAAGAACGGCAGAGCATAGACGAGCTGTTCCCGAAGCGCTCCCGCGTGGGGCGAAACGTGCCCGCGAAATTCGCGAAAAACATAGATCAGCGTCGCAACCAGGCGAACCGCCGCAAACGCGATCACGCCGACGAGCACCCATTCGAGCCGGCCCGTGAGCAGCGCCGGCACGATGAAGGCGGCGGCGCGCACCATTTCCGAGACCGCGTAACTTACAGAGGTCGCGAAAAACTGCTGGCGCGACGTCATGACGATTTCCAAGGCGACCGACGTTACGCTCAAGAGGACATACACGCCCAAGGCGGGAAGGTAGGCCGCAAGCGCGCTGTTGCCGAGCAGGCCGGCGACGACCGGCGCCTCCCACGTGATGAGCGCCAGACCGACGAGCCCGGCGGCGGCAAGCGAGATGAGCGCGTTGGCGGTGTATCGTCCCGCCTGCTGGCGCCCGAGCGGGAGGAAGTAGTAGAGACTCTCCGCCATGCCGAATTGCAGGATGCCGAACAGCGTGGCGTAGACCAGGAACAGCTGCTTGTACGTGCCGAATTCCGTCTGGTCGAAAACTCTCACGAGCACGACGGGAATAAAGAATGTCGTGGCGAACGCCACCATTCTTCCCGCCATCACCAAGAGCGCCGGCTTAAACGTTGAGTTCATAAGGTGAAGAAAAACCCCGCGCCGCGTGATTCAAAGCGCACGGCGAGCCGTGGTCGAAAAGCCCATGGACGAGACAATCCAGCAGCGCGGGCGAGAACCGGCCGACAGGGTCGGTGCATGACTTCTCCCATAATACCCGGCGCGGGATCGTCAGCAGCGGATGAGCCGTCTGGCGGCCGCGGCATGTCGTGTAGGCGTAGCGATATCCCGACGCCGCGACCGCGTTGATCGTCGATTGATTGAATCTTCCGTCGGGATACGCGAAATGGCGAACCGGAGCGTTGAGCCTGCGTTCCAACTCGATGCGGGACCCTTCGATCTCGTCGAGGACTTTTTCCGGGCTTTCGTTCGGCAGCAGCGCGTGGGTCCGGGTATGTGATCCGATAATCACCCCCGCGCGGTGCATCTCGTGGAGCATCTCCCAGGTGAGAGAGCGATGCGTGGCGAGGGTCGGCGGAACGAAATCCGTTTCCGACTCGAGCATGGCGATAAGCCGCTCGATGTCCGAACGCGGCAAGACCGCTAGGAGAGTGTTCACGGTCTTGGAATAGTCGACAACGCCGTTGCCGAGATTGTCGGCATCCGGGGGCCGGATCCCCGACTTGCGCAGATGTGCGGCGAGCGCGTCGGGCGATTTGGATATCAACGCGCGCACGAGCAGGAGATAAAGACGGTCGTGGTACTGCAGCCTGTCGGTTCCGATGAGATCGGTCACCACGAAGGCCGCCGCGGGAATTCCTTTGCGTCTGAGCAGGGGCAGCGCCTGATGATAAACGTCGGCGTAGCCGTCGTCGAAGGTAACGGCGGCGAGCTGCCGCGGACTTTTCTCACCGCTTTCCATCGCCGCGGCGAGCTCGTCCAGCGAGACGAAACTGTACCGGCTTCCAACCCAGTCGAGCTGCCGCTCGAGCATACGGGTACTGATGAGCATCGGCGGAAGGGAATTCTGGCTATGCTCCGCGAACTCCTCCACCACTCGGTGATAGCTCAACACCAGCGGGGCGTCGTTCCCCATCCACCGAGTAACGCCGCTCCAGTGGAGCGCCGAGGCGGCGCTTGTCTTAACGAGATTGCGCAGCATAATGTCCTTTCAACTGAGCCATGCGTCTCGCCGTGGCGATTCTATCGGCCATCGCCTTCGGCAGAATCGTCCAGCCTATCTTTCGCGCCACGCGTCCCGCGTGCGAGATCTTTCCGTGCACCAGCCCGGCGACGCCGGGCGGGTATAATTCCAGCTTGTGAATGCCGCGCTCGCGCTGCGTCCAGAGAAATTTATAGCTTTCGCCGCCGTGCAGCAGATCGTATTCTTCGGCGCCCTCTGCGAGGGCGTCTTTGATCGCGAGTCCCATCGTTATGAGCCCGACGCTGTAGCGGGAGTGCTCCGGGTCGAGGCCGGATTGAAAAAAATAAAATCGACCGCCGCGGCAAAAGCCGTAGAGCGCCGCCGCCGGCCGGTCGTTCAGCCGCAGCACGTAGAGGCGCAGCCAGTTCTGCTCCAAGGCGACGCGTGAAACGTCGTCGTGAAAGGCGGTCATCTCCGCGCTGCTGAAGGCCTCGGACATGCCACGCTCGCGCCAGCGCTTGTGATGCAGATCGATCAAGACAGCCAGAGCCTCTCTGCGCTGTCTTTCGCTCTTTACGCGCTCGAAACGGAAATCGAAGGCCTTGGCGACCTGTTTCAACCGGCGGCCGAAATTCGCGCGGTGCGAAGCGCCGAGCGCGGCCAGGTATGTCTGCCATGTCTGGCCGGTCAGGTCGATGTACGGACAGCGGTCGGTTTCCATCTGGAACGCGCGGTAGCCGTCCCGGTCCTCGAGCGTCCACGCGAGACGCCATGCCGCGGCCGACTCTCGGAGCTGTCCCAGCACCAGCTGTAGTTTGCGATTCGCGAGATATTCGGCGAGGCTACCGATCGCCTCAGCCTCCTTGCCGCGGCGTAAAATTAGGTCGAGATAATCCGAGCCGGCAATGCCGGAGCCTAGGAATTCCAGCGACCGCGCCGGAAAACCGCTCACCCGCCGCGGCCTCATTGCCAGCGGCGCGATGCCGATGAGTCTGCCGTCGGATTCGATCGTCAGGATGTAAAGCTCGCGACCGCCGCCCAAGTGCTTCCACCAGGTATACAGCCACTCCCACGTGAGAAAAAAACAATTTGCGGAGCTGGCTTCGAGAACGTCTTCCCACGTGTTCTTCAGCTTCCCGAATTCTTCGATCGTGTCGATTCTTCGAATCATCATGATGCGAGCGGTCCCGGCTAAACGACGGAGGCAAGGAAAAGGGTGTTCAATCCTGTGTACCAGAGTAGCGAGGAAAGTCGCGTCGATAAAAGGAACGGCTTTAATTTCAACGCCTCATCCGCTACGTAGTCGATCTGCTCGTCGGTGAGGTCTTGATGGATCGGCAGCTCCAGTAAATGAGCCCGCAGCAATTGCGCATCGCTTCCCGTCTGGGGTCGCGCTTCGGGATAGCCGTAATCCCAGAATCTCATGACCTCGATGCCCCGCTGGCGGAAAGCTTCCGCCGCCGAGTTTTTGTCGGAGACCAGCACCGGAAAGAAAAGCGGGGAGACGCCCTCCGCCAGATTGAGAAAGGTGAATTCGTTCAGCCGCTGCTGTAAACGCAAGTAGTTCTGCCGCCGCCGCCGGTAGATGGCTCGATAATCGAAGCGCTTTAACAGCGCGTGCGAAAGGCCGGACATCTGGACGGTGAGATTGTCGATTTTGTAGCCTTCAGACTGGAATTCCGGATTGATGTCTCCGACAGGCAGGCGGACAACGCCGAAGTAATCGAGGATTCTTCCGAGATTGTTCTTGGCCGCGAACATCGTTCTGCCGCAAAGGTCCCACCGGCTTCTCACATTCAAGAACAGAAGTTCGCAAAGCCGCGCGAAGGCCGATAAGCCATCTGCCCGTCGACGTTGCAGACGCTGCGGATCGACCGGGTGGCCGCTGTTTTGGATCAACATGCCGCCGTTCGGTACCGCGAGAGTTTTATAAAGACAAAAAATCGAATAGTCGCCGAACGTACCGAGTGGCCGGCCTTCGTATTCGCTCAGCAGCGACAAGGCACAGTCCTCGATAAGAATCATTCCGCGCTCTTTGCAAAGGGCGCGCATTTCGCGGATCGGTTGAGGCCAGCCGAAGTAATGGATCACGTAAAGAACACGGCAGCCGGAGTTGGAGAGCTCCCTCACCTCGTCGAGGTCGGGCGTGAGGTCGCGACGGATGTGGTAGTAACGCACCGAAGCTCCAGCCGCCCTCACTGCCCAGACCTCGCAGCCGCTGTGATAATCCGGCATCAAGACGGTCGCGCCGGCCTCGCCGAGCGCTCGCATGAGATGATAAATGCTGCTGCGGGCGACGTGGAAATACATCGCTCCCTGATCCGTGAATGGAAAGACGGTCTCCTCTGCCGGAGGCCGCAGGAAGTCCGCAAGGGTCAGCGTCGGCGACGCGGGAATGTACCGGCGCCGGGTCTTCTGCCGCGGTCGGACGACGTCGCCTGCCGCTTCGGACGCCGACAAGTCGCTCGGCAGCGTCGGCCCGGGATCGGGTGTCGGACCGAGCAGGTGCGAATTTTGAGGCTCAGGAACTTGCGATATTTCGCTCATATCGTCCTCAGGCTACTTGTTCCGGTTTGTGTTATGCGAACAGCGGCCCGACCGGCCGCGGCTAGTCAGACGACGCTTACTTGCAGCAAGGAAAAGAAGCCGAGACTGATATCTAACTTTCTCCGCCGGATGAGGGAATAAATGCGGCTGCGTCGCAGCGTCGGCAACACTCCGAACTTCACGCCGTGGATCAGCAAGGTACGGAATTTTCTACGCATGATGTAGAGCCAGAATTGCGGTTTGGTCTTCTCGGCCCAGCGGAGCTTCCATGCGTCGCCCATGCCCAGAAATTCATATTCTGCGATGCCGCGCTTGCACGCCTCCTCGAACAGCAAATGACAGAGCAGCAGATAAGGCGAATAGGGGGCGTATTCGGGATCGTATCCCGACTTAAGAACATAGATCTTGTTTTTGTGAAAAAGCGCGTAGGCGAACGCGATGCGCTTACAGCCAACCGTCAAAAAAACGAGCCGGAGAATATCGAGGCGCGCTGCTGCGTCGGCGAATTGCCGGTAAAAGCGTACAAGCTCGGGACGGCAGAGAATGGCGGTTCCACTTTTGGCTTTCCATGCTGCCGCCTCGATCGCGAGACCTTCTTCGAGAAGCCGCTGGACATTATCTCCCCCCGATGTGATTTCGAGCCGAACTTCTCCGATCTTCTGGAGACGCCGCAGCCGTTTGCCCATCTGTGATCGGTGGTTATGGCTGAGGCTTTTGAGGAGTTTGCTCCAGCCCTGCGCCAAGTCGACACAGGGACAGTCTTCGGCGTGCCATATGCCGGATAAATCGTCGCTTTGTGAGGCCAGTAGAGGCAGTTCCTTTAACGTCGCAGAGTCGAACGGCACCTGGATCAGCTCGAGCACGTCCCAAAGTCTGTCGTCATTTGACAGGTAGTCCCAAATCGCGCGGTATGCCTCGCTGTCCTGCTCGCCGATGATAAGATCGAATCGCGGCGTATGAATATTGGCGATGAAGCCGATTTTACGGACTTTAAGGCCGTACATACGCGCGGAGGTTAGCATCAATGGCGCGATTGCTATGACGCGGTCGCCGGCCTTGACCACAAGCACGTGGAGTCGGTTTCCCGCCCCGAAACAGCTCCACCAGGTGCGCACCCACTCGTGACTGAGGAACGGATGATCGATCCTTGCTTCCTCGACAAGCCGGTTCCACACCGATCCGAGTGCGAGGAAGGAATCTTCGTCGGCAATCGTCTCGACGGTGAGTTTCTCATCCTTCGCCCCGGCAACTCTTTCCGCGATCGGCGGCCTGACGAAAAGCCGATGCGGGTGATAATGAAATATTTCCCCTAACGAAATGTTCATGCTCGTCCGATGGTTTGTCGGCGGCGCACCAGGATGTTTTCCAAAAAGAGAAAATCGATGCCGGTGCCGAGGAAGGTTTCGACGGCTTCGTCCGGCGTATTGACGATCGGTTGCCCCTTTACGTTGAAGCTCGTGTTCAGCGTCATCTCGCGGCCGGTGGTCTGTCCGAGCGCCGTGAGCAGCGAGTGGAAATCCGCATTGTCCCTGCGCGACACGGTTTGCACGCGCGCCGAGCCGTTCACATGCGTGATCGCGGGCAATTCCGCGCGGTAGGGCCGCCGCACGTCGACCGTCATGATCATGTAGGGAAGCTCGGTCATCGGCGCGACTTCGAACCACTGATGGACTTGCTCGAGCGTCACCGCCGGCGCGAACGGCCGAAAGGCTTCGCGCATCTTTACCATGGCGTTGATGCGGTCGCGCATCTCGGGATGGCCGGGGTCGGCGAGAATGCTGCGGTGCCCGAGCGCGCGCGGTCCGAACTCCATCCGACCGCGGTACCACGCGAGCACCTTGCCGGCGGCGATCATCTGCGCCGCTTCCCGGCAGACGTCATCCAGGGTCGCGAAGCGGACGACGTCGATGCGATCCGCAAAGCGGGCGAGCGCCGCGTCGATCTCGGCGGCCGAATGCTCCGGGCCGTAAAACGGCGCCGGGATGCGTTCGTTACGAACCGTTCCCAAATTCGCCGCGCGATAAAGCGCCGCGCCGAGCGCGGCGCCGTCGTCGCCGGCCGCCGGTTGAACATAGATCTCGTCGAACAGACCCGACGAGAGCAGCCGACCGTTGGCCGTGCAGTTGAGCGCAACACCGCCGGCCAGCGCGAGGCGTTTGAGGCCTGTTTTTCTGCCGAAGTAGCCGCACAGGTGCAGCATCGTGCGGTCGAGACACGCTTGAAGCGCGGCCGCGACGTCGCGGTGCACGTCCGTGATCTCCGCCTCGGGATCGCGGGCGGGTACGAGGTGGCGCTCCAGATATTCGCGCGTGCGGAGATGGTTCTCGCGCTCTTCGCGCGTCCGGTTCAGCTTCAATATCGGAATCTGAATCGAACCGTCCTCGCTCAGTAGCACCGTTTGCTCGAAAAACGGGCGAAACCTCTCCGGATCGCCGTAAGGCGCAAGACCCATAATCTTGTATTCGTCCGCGTTGAAATCGAAGCCGAGATGAAACGTGATCAGCGAGTAGAGAATGCCGATCGAATTGGCGGCTGAGATCTGGTGCACGCGCTCCAGCCTACCTGCGCCGGCGCGATAGACCGAGGCGCTGTGCACTTCGCCCATGCCGTCGATCACGACGACGAGGCAGTCTTCCCATCCGGAGGTGAAATACGCGCTCGCGGCATGCGACAGGTGGTGGTTCACCGACCGCACCCGCGCCGGCGGAAAGCCGGGGAGATGGCGGTCGACGGATTTTAAGAGCGCCTCCTTGGAATAGACCTCGCGGTAGCAGGCGGCGCCTATAGGATCGATCGAATACGCCGCGGCGAAGGGCGCGTAGTCGAAGGCGTGGGCGATCTCGCCCACGTCGTCGAGTTCCATGCCGGCCTCGGTCAAGCAATATTCGATTGCCCGGCGCGGGAAATCGCCGCTGTGCTTCTTGCGGTTGAAGCGTTCCTCGGCCGCCGCGGCGACCAGGATGCCGTCGGCGATCAACGCCGCGGCGGCGTCGTGTCCCTGCGACATGCGGTACTCGCGCTCGTCGAGTCCCGGCCATTGCCGCCGCTTGAAAGCCATGGAGTTTTCCAGGCCGCTGATGCCGATAATATTCATCCTGGCTCCTATCGTCGGTTAACTAGGCGGACCGCGCGACGTCGAGAGGGACCGGCGGAACCTCGCGATAGGAGATGCGAGGTCTCCGGCGCCTCGGTACGGGCCATTGGGCGAGGAGGCGGAAGCGCATGCTCCATTCGCCTTCGAGCCTTGTGAGAAAGGCGCTGCCGCGATGGATCGCCTGCACGAGCTCCGGATTGTTCGAGTGCAAGAGGAGCCAGTGGCCGCGATGGTGGAACATGGAATATTTTTCGTGGAATTGCTGCACGAACGCCGGCTCGAAGCGGCCGGAGAGCGCCGAGGCGCCGTGGCGCGCCGCGTGATCGAAGAGATGATCGAGAACGAGCTTGATCGTCTGGTCGTAGGCGCCGATTTGCAAGACTTCGCCGAGACCGTTCGGCGCGACAATGTAAATGTACCAGCCGGCGATCTCGCCGCCCTCGCTCCGCACCGCCACCTTGCGCAGCTCTCCCCATTCGTCGCTCCGCGCGAGCACGCGCAACAGCCAATCGAGCGAGTGCTCGTTGTACTCCGGACGCAGCGCGCAGCGGCGCGGCACGCGGGACAGGCACTCGAGGAGATCGGCGGTGCCGAGGTCGACGCCGGTGACCGAGGGCGCGGAACGCCGCAGCGGGCTGCGCGGCAGCCGCACGGTGACGGCATCGACCACCCGGCAGACGGGAAACAGCGCGCGCGCGACGCTGTGCGGAACGCCGCCGGCGCGCGAGAGAAGGAACTGCGCCGGCTGCAAGATGCGGAACCAGTACAGGCTGTAGAGCAGCGCCGTGCTGCCCCCTAGACTTTCGAGCAGCTTGCGCGACGCATCGTTCGCCTCGTCGGCGATGGAAAGATCCTGCGGACCGTTGATGAAAGCCTGCAGCAGCTTGATCGCCGCGAGCGTGGAGCGCCGGACGGGGTCGACGATGAACTGCGAGCTGATCGCCGCACGCACCGGCCGTCCGTTCAGGGACATGGGCCGGGGCACGACCCCGAGAAATCCGGCGACCTCGCCGGGACGTTCCTCGTAGACGAGCGAGGTGATGCCGCTTTGGTCGCGCCAGGGATGGCGCAGGAAGATCCGCGTCAAGTAGGACCGGTAGGCGCGCTGCAGCTCGAGCGAAAGCGTGTCGCCGGTCTGGAAGACTTTACGATGCAGATCGGCGACCTGCAGGATGTCGTCTTCGACGAACGTTCTTACGATTCCCATGGCTTTCAGATCGCGCCGCCGTTGCGATACCCACCTTTTTGCGATGTGAGGTAGTCGGCGATGCGCGCGATCGAGCGAAAATGATCGAGGTCGAGCGTTTCCAGAGAAATCTTCAGCCCCAGCTCCTGCTCGATGTGAAACAGCAGCTCGACCAGCGTCAGCGAATCGAGGATGCCCGTCTCCATCAGGTCCGTCTCCATCGAAGGCACCTCGATGTGGAGCTTTTGCGAAAACACACCGGCGATTCGGTCGCGCAGCGACGGAGCCGCCGCAATCGACGCGTCCACGTCATCCTCAAGCGGCAGGGGCTTCATGATTTTTGAACTCTTCCACGAGCTTCGGGCGATCGATTTTGCCGTTCGCGTTTTTTGGCAGCGCGTCGCAGGCGAGCCAGTGCGTCGGCAGCATATACGCTGGCACCAGACGGCTCAGCTCTCTGCGCAGCAGGAGCGGCGCGATCGTATGTCCGGCGAGCGGCACGTAGGCGCAGCAGATCCGCGCGCCTTCGAAGCCGTCGACGGAAACGGCGACGACGGCGCATTCCTGAAGGCCCGAAAGCGAGTGGAGCGCCGACTCGATCTCGCCGAGCTCGATGCGATAGCCGCGGCTCTTGATCTGAAAATCGGCGCGCCCGACGTAGTAGACGAGGCCGTCTTCGCCCAGCGACGCGAGGTCGCCGGTCTTATAAATGCGATCCGAAGGATCGTCGCTGTAGGGATTGCGCACGAAAACTGCGCGGGTTTTTTCCTCGTCGCGCCAATATCCCGGACTCAAGCCGACGCCGCCGATGTAGAGGTTGCCGATTTCCCCGGCAGGCGTGCGCTTGAGGTTCTCGTCCAGCACCAGCAGAGACTCCCCCGGGCACGCGGTGCCGATAGGTATCGGGCTTCTCTCGTCGGCCGGTCGCGCCGGCACCGTGTAGTAGCTGCTCGCGATCGTCGTCTCGGTCGGGCCGTAAAGATTTGTAAAGCGGACATGGGGCAGGCGCCGCATCCAGTAGATCAGCGCCGGCGTGGGAAAAACCTCGCCGCACCAGAGCAGCTCGCGCAGCTTCGGAAAGTCGTCGTCTTTGACGACGTCGAATTTCGCCATGTGATTCAGGATCGACGGAACGCTAAACCACTGCGTCAGCTCAGACCGGCGGATGAACTCGGCCAGCTTGTGCGGCAGGAGATTCGCTGCCGCCGGCACGAGGTGCAGCTCCGCCCCGGCAGCGAAGGTTCCGTAGATGTCGAAAGTCGAGAGGTCGAAGTGAAGCGGCGAATGGCACGAGTTGCGCCCGCCGGCGGCGATGTGAAAATACTCTTTCGCCCACTCGACGAAGCGGATGACGTTGGCGTGCGTGATGACGACGCCTTTGGGAGTCCCCGTCGAGCCGGAAGTGAACAGGATGTGAGCGGGGTCGCCGCTATCGTTGCTACAGTCGACCGGCGCCGCCGAATAGGTCGAGAAATCCGACGAGGAGAATGCCGCGCGGCAGTGCGGGCCGTCGATCCGCGCGTTGCCGAGGCCGCCGACCGACAGCGGAAACGCGAACGCGCCTGCGGCGAAAATTTCGTCGAGCTGCGCCGTCGCGTTCCCGCCGGCGAGCAGGCAGCGGCTTTCGCAGCTCTCGATGATCATCCGGTTGCGCGCGGCGGGGCACTGCGGATCGAGCGGGACGAACGTGCAGTCGGCCTTGATGATGCCGAGAATCGCGACGATCGCGTCGAGCGATTTCGGCGACAGGAGGCATACGCGATCGCCCCGCGCGCAGCCGGCGTCCTTCAGGCCGCGCGCGAGCTGGTTGGACAGGCGTTCGAGCTCGCCGTAGGTGATCGCCTGGCCGTCCCTGACGACGGCGATGCTCTCCGGCGCGCGCTCGGCGCTGAGCGTTGTCCAGTTGTGCAGCAGGCGAATCATGCGAGGGGCCTTAGCGCGCGGTCGAAGGCGATGCGGCTGTGATTGAGCTCGTCCGCGCCGCGGGGAATGTCGAGGATGAAAGTCGTGTAGCCGGAAGCGAGATAGCGTGCGATCTCGGCGGCGACGGTTTCGTAGCTCCCCACTAAATACGGGCACATGGTCTTGTAATTTTGGAACGGCACGAGCCAATAGGGGCTGCGATCGGACGCTTTTTCCAGCTCGGCGAGCTGCCGGTGCCATAAGGAGTCGGAGACCTTCGCGGCGAGCTGCCGCGTGAGCTGGCCCTTGCGGTCTTCGGGAAACTCGCGATAGGCGAACGCCCACGCGTCGTCTTCGCGCTCGCGCGCGATCACGCCGACGCGGACGCCGCACTCCGTGCCGCAGGCCAGAACCGAGTCTTCCTCGCACGGCGGCCGCGGGTACTTGATCGCGGTGCAGCCGATCGCGCGCGCGGCTGCCATGCCGGCGTCCGACGAGCCGGAGATGAAGACGCCCGGAAACATATCCGGCGATAGCGCGGGCGAGAGCTTCAGCTTGTCGACGCGATAAAATTTCCCCTCGAAAGTAACCGTCTCGCCCGCGAGCAGCCGCTTGATGATCAGCGTGTATTCCACCAGCCGGTCGTAGCGCTCGTCGTGCGGCGTCGAATCGTTCAATGCGGTCAGATCGTTTTTGAAGCCGCCGGCGATCATGTTGAGATAGATGCGCCGGCGATAAAGCTGCGCGAAGGTCGCGACCATCTTCGCGACCGTATAGGGATGCATGTAGATCGGCTGCACGGCGACGAGCGGGCAGAGCGCGCTCGTGTTTTCGATGATGAGCTCGGACAGCAGCCACGGATCGAAGAGCGAGTTGTCCGAGTAGACGAGAATGCCGCGGCAGCCGGCCGCGTCGCTCCAGCGCGCGACGTCGATCACCTGCTGGCGATAGAGCTCCGGCGCGACGCGGCTCGATTCGGGGCAGGTCGAGAAGATTTCCACCGCCGTCCGCGCCGCAGGCGCCGCGATCGGCGCGGCCGCGCCGTCGACGTTGTCGGCACCCGCTTGATTCATGGTGACCTCCATACCCTTATCGGGCGGGCGGGAAGTCTATCTTGCGATAGCGCCGGCGGCCGTTCTCGACCTCCGCCTCGGGATAGGCTTCGCGATCCTTTTCGGGCTGGCCGCTATCGCGGTTGAGTGCGCGGAGGTAGAAGTGCTCGGTGTCGTGCACCATGCGCTCGAGCGAGAATTCCGTCTCGACGCGATGCTTGCCGGCCGCGCCGAATCCCTGCGCCTTGCGGGGATCGGCGAGCAGCAGCGACATCGCGTTCGCCAGCGCGCCGGGATCGCGCGGCGGGACCAGAAGCCCGGTCCTGCCGTCGGCGACGAGCTCGGGATTGCCGCCGACGGTCGTCGCGACGACGGGCAGCCCCGCCGCCATCGCCTCGAGAATCGCGTTCGACAACCCTTCGCCGGCGTGGCACGGCAGCACGGACATCGTCGCTTCCGACAGGATGTCCTGCACGTCGAGCCGGAAGCCGGTGAAAATGACGCGTCGGCCGAGGCCGAGACGGATCGCCTGGCGCTTGAGCGTCGCCTTGTAGCCGGGATCGTCTTTGAAGTCGCCGACGATGAGAAACCGCGCCTCCTCGAAGCGCTTGGCGACCGTCGCCGCGGCCTCGAGGAAATAATCGATGCCCTTCACCTTGCTTAAGCGCGAGAGGACGACGATCATCGGCGCCGTCGGATAGAGTCCGAACTCCTGGCGCAGCTTGCCGCTTTCGTCTTTGCGCGCGAAGCGCGTGAGGTCGACGCCGTTCTTGACGACATTGATTTTGGCGCCCTTGTAGCCCTTGGCGATGAGACCTTGACGGATCACGTCGGCGTTGACGAAGATCGCGTCGGCAAAGCGGCCCACGAGCTTATGGACGGCGCTTTGCACGAGCGGGAATTCGAGCGTGTCCCGGATCGACCCGATCACGTACGACGCACCGCCGAGCTTGGCCGCCGGAATGCCGAAGACGTTGGAATAAAATCCATAGGTGTGCACGATCTGAACGCGGTTGGCGCGAATCCAGCGCGCGCAGCGGAACATCTCCTGGAAAGCCCTGCGGCTGCGGAAGCTCCCCAGGCTGTACTCTTCGACGGGAATGTCGAGCCGCTCGATGTCTTTCAAAAACGGCCCTTGTCTACGCAGGCACGCCAGCGATACGTCGAACTTCGACCGGTCGAGACCGCGCACCAAATTGACCACGTGGCGCTCGGTGCCGCCGATGTCGAAGCTCGTGAGAAATTTCAGGATCTTTATTTTGCCCGTTTCCATGCGCTGTCCTGTCGGCTTTCGAAGGCGTTTTTGGCGGCCACTGCGAGGCCGGCGAAGTAATAGAGGTATACGTGATAGGCCACGGGATGGAACATCGCGGCGACGCCGAAGACGAGTAGGCTGAGTTGAATCGCTTCCGCCATGGTAGACATCTCCACGTCTCCCTCCTTTGCCGCCCGGCGCTGGACCGACACGGCGGATTTGACGCTCGCGAAGTAGAACAGCAGAAAAATCGCGAGCCCGATCAAGCCGAGCTCCGCGGCGTATTCCAGGTAGACGTTGTGGACGAGGCCGCCGTCGGGGCCGCGCTCTTCCTGGACGGCGAGCATGTTCTGACCGATGCCGGCGCCGATGAAAAGATGCTCCATCGTGAACGCCGCCGC
>Ga0075426_10002318_pt1 | contig 13655 bp, 10 predicted proteins | sample SoiMethybrSBSTD5_FD_75304 | JGI IMG/M metagenome (GOLD analysis project Ga0075426, IMG submission 75304) | Bulk soil microbial communities from a Populus tree surrounding site in Tennessee, USA - Soil MetaG P. TD hybrid SBSTD5 | ecosystem: Environmental > Terrestrial > Soil > Tree plantation... | reverse complement strand
CATGTTTCGCCGTTCATGGGCATGGATCTGGACTACGACTGGATTTTTACAGAGCCAGGCGAGCGGCTCGTGGCGCATATGAATACGCTGCAGTGCGGCAAACCGTTTTTCGATGCCACACTAAAGTTGCAGCGGCGTGAATGGACTCGCACCGAACTGCACCGCGTTCTAGCTGCATATCCGCTGATGACGGCGCGAGTGATTGGCGCGATTCATTGGGAAGCTCTCAAGCTGTGGATCAAGCGAGTTCCGGTTTTCACGCATCCGGTAAAAACGGCGCCAACCGATACGCTTCAAACGAGTTCAACCGCCGGTGCGACGAAAGGAAACGTCTCAGGATGAAGCGTTTATTGGAGAGGCTGGCGAAAAATATTTTTCTGAAGACGCTCGGGGATCTTAGGGACGGATTTCTCGAGATTGTCTGCCCCGATGCGACTTACACGTTCGGCGAACCCGCATCGACGCTGCGGGCGATGGCCGTGATTCACGACGAACGATTTTTCCTGCGGGCGATCATGGGAGCGGACATCGGCCTCGGCGAATCGTATATGGATGGCGACTGGACGACGCCGGACCTGGTGACGCTGGTGCGCGTGATGGTGAGGAATCTCAGGACAATCGATTCGCGCAACCGGTTTGCGTCGGCGATTCGCGGATTCGTTGCGCGCGTGCACCATCGCCTGGCGGGGAACTCGATCGCGGGTAGCCGCAGGAATATTCGCGCGCATTATGACATCGGAAACGACTTCTACCGTTTGTTCCTCGATCAGCAGATGAACTATTCGAGTGGATATTTTACGCGGCCCTGCGAAGCGCTTGAAGCCGCGCAAGAGCTGAAATCAGATTTGATTTGCCGGAAGCTGCGGATTGAGCCGGGCGACCGTGTTCTGGAAATTGGCTGCGGCTGGGGCGGTTTTGCAATCCACGCAGCGCGGCGGTACGGCGCGCAGGTTACTGGCATCACTATCAGCGAGGAACAATTCAAGTTCGCGGCCGAGCGGATTGCAAGCGCGAATCTCGGCTCGGGAAGCGTAAACATTCTGCTGGAGGACTATCGCAAGGTGCGCGGCCAGTTCGACAAAATCGTTAGTATCGAAATGTTTGAAGCGGTGGGGCTGGACAACTATGACGAATTTTTTGGCGCTTGCGATCGTCTGCTGACGCCGAACGGTTCCATGCTCCTGCAGACGATTACAATGCCCGACCAGCAGCTTGCCGGTTATCGAAAGCGCGTGGACTGGATTCAACGCTATATTTTTCCCGGTAGCGAGCTCGCTTCGATTTCGGAAATTCACCAGTCCCTCGCACGGGTGACGCAGCTCGCAGCCGTTCATTCGGAAAGTTTCGGCATGCATTATGCGGAGACGCTGTCGCAGTGGCGGGAACGTTTCTTTCGGAATCTAGAACGCGTGAGGCAGTTGGGTTTCGACGAACGCTTCCAGCGCATGTGGGATTTTTATCTGGGTTGGTGCGAGGGCGCTTTCCGCGAGCGATACACCAACGTGGCACAGCTTTTGTTGGCAAAAGCCGGAACGCAACACGCGATTCTCGGCGACGTTTTTACGCCTGGCGCCGCGGCAGCGCGCACGGCCTCTCGATGAAGAGTCTTTCGGTATTCGGTGTTGAAAAAAAAAGAGCGCCCGTTCAGGGCGCCCTCTTAATGCGAAATGAACTGCCCCAGCTTACGCCATTTTGCGGCGCCGCCTGATGTTGAGCAGAACCAAGCCGCCCACGCCGAACAGAATCAGCGACGTCGGTTCCGGCTGGGCAGCGGCGGTAATTGATGCAAACGCGTGCGCCAGGGTGACGATTGCGGTTGCCTGCGAGACGACTCCTCCCGCGTTGAATGCACCCGCCCGGGCGGCAAGCCCGGTCGCCATCACGGCCAAAACTGAAATTCCGAAAGCTACCCTAGTAAGCTTCATTAACCGAATGTTTCCTCTCTGAACTAAGACCGTGGTTGTTTCCGAAGGAGAGGAACCTGCCCAACTCCGAAGGCGCTATGATCGACCACCGACGACTGTCTGTTAGGCAAAACATGGGTGCACGGGGCGCGCCAATGTAAACAGGGTATAACAGACCTATATTCAATAGGTTACAAAATCACGATCGGCGGAATGTGCAAACATTTTCCTATTTGTGCAACCGGAGTACTAAAACCACCGCTTCGTCTTGTATTCGCCGGGTGGCTCTACGTGCGACCTGCCCTTGTGGACTTTTAAGAGCCTAACTATCAGTAAGATAGCGCCACTATGACCCAGCCACCACACTGGTGTGGTCATGGATGATCCGCCAGCCTTCGGGGAAGCGCCGAAAGACCAAGGAGAAGACGCCTCCAATGTCGCCTTTTTCGCGGGTAAGGTGCCAATGACCCAGGACTAGGGCCGCATCGGGGTTCAGTACGCGGACTTCCAGGCCGGTAAAGTCCAGCTTACCCATGGCTTGGCGGTCAGGGTAGCTCCTACGGTAGCGCTCCTGAACTCCTGCAAAGCCGCGGGTGATGCCCTGGCTGCCCGAGAAGGTGAGGCCATCGGAGTTCCAATAGCCCTCGAGGAACACGTCCACTTTTCCCTCATTCCAGGCGCTTTGCTGCTCGTCCAGGATGGCTCGAACGGCGGCCTCCGGGCCCGTTGCCGAACCCTGCGACGCTCGCCGCGCGGATAGAAGAGAGCCTGTTCCGAGCGCCAACGCAACCACGAGCAAACTCCATGTAATCCGCTTCATTCTTGCCTCCTTCGGTTCGCCCGCTGGCACGCCATCTTGTCCCGAATTGGTTACTCCCGGAGGGACCATGCCTGGTAGTACCCTCGGCCCATTGTCCACCGCATGCCCCGCCGCCAGAATGGGCATGAGGCTGAGGCTATGTTCTCCGCTATGCTACTTACAATTTCGGTTGTCGCACTTAGCCAGTTCGCCGTCTACTACTGGCGAGCGCTGGTGATGGGCGTTGCATCTCAGCCGGTCTCCGAACGCGTGTTGGAAGCCGCTCAAATTAACGGCGCCGAATTGACGGCAGAGCACTTCCAGATCTTCTCCGAACTGCACGAACTTACGCCGGATCTGCGGCAGGCGCCAGACGGCATTGGCCTGGTGCGGCTCTATTATCACGCGATTCGCGCGCTCGGCGCAGTGGCTGGAAATTTTTCCACCCCGATTGCCGAGTGGAGCGAACGCGAAAAGGTTCTTTGCGCGCGCTATGCTGCGGTACAGATCGATAAGCGTTTGCAAGCTAACCTGGCGCTGGCTGCTTCCATCCGCTCCTGCTAAATCGCTAAATCATTCCTTGGGGGCGAGTCACTGCCTCTTTGCATTGCTTTTTCCGCTAGCACTTCGCAGAATACAGCCTTAATCAATCTGGGTCACTGGAACACAACATGACGTCCACGTACTCACAGCTTCGGCTGATTCATTTCGCGTTCGTCATCACTTGGTTCATGTACCTCGCGGTGCTCATTTATCTCAAATTCCCGGAAAGCCAAGTACCCACGGTTTTTCCACTGGTTTTGGGTTTTGTGGCAATCTCTACGATTTCGGTAGGTCAAACCCTGCGTCAGAGGCTTGTGATCGCACCCGCTGCGGCTCTCGTTTCTGGCCCCGAGAACAAGACCATTCTGCGGCGATGGCGAGCCGGCAACATTGTTTCTTTCGCCTTTGCAGAGAGCATTATGCTTTTTGGCGTGGTCCTGAAGTTTCTGGGAGAGCGCTGGAGTATCGTGGCAATCTTCTTCGCAGTCGGATTGTTGATGCTATTGCTCTGGAGCCCGAAAGAAATCGCAGCCCTGCCGCCGGGTGCTCACTAGCTCAATATGCCCAGCGCATCAGAATTCCACCAGTGGTGTAACCTGCACCGACTGTGAGGATCAGAACGAGGTCGCCTTTTTTCAACCGACCTTCGGCGACCGCGTCGCGTAGTCCCAGCGGAATTGTCGCGGCCGTAGTGTTTCCGTAGCGGTCGATATTCACCATCACCCTGGAATCTGCCACGCCGAGCCGCTCCTGCATCGCTTTGATGATGCGGAGATTCGCCTGGTGCGGAACGACGAGCGCGACGTCGTCACTCGTGAACCCGTTTCGTTGCACAAGGTGAACGGCTAAATCGGCCATTCGACGCACCGCGTACTTGAAAACCTGCGAACCTTCCTGATGCACGTAGTGCATCTTTTTCTCGGCGGTCTCCACGGTGGAAGGGTTCAGCGAGCCGCCGCCCGGCATGAAGAGGAATTGTCCGCCGGAGCCGTCTACATCGTGTTCAAAATCGAGGATGCCTTCATTCTCACCCGCCGGCTCGATCAGTGCAGCGCCAGCGCCGTCGCCGAAAAGGACGCACGTCGCGCGGTCCTGGTAGTTCAAAATGGAAGTCATCGTATCGCTGCCGATGACAAGCGCTTTCTTGTGCGATCCGGCGCCGACAAATTGCGCGCCGACCGTTAGCGCGTAAGCGAAACCAGAGCACGCGGCGGACAGATCGAAGCCCCAAGCCTTACTAGCGCCGATGCGGTCCTGTACCAAACAGGCCGTCGCAGGAAAAAACATGTCGGGCGTCACACTGGCCACGACAATTAGATCAATGTCTGCGGCATTTGTCTTTGTTTGCTTCAGGACGCATTTGGCGGCTTCCGTGGCCATGTGGGACGTCGCCATGCCCTTGTCCACCACGTGCCGCTCGCGGATGCCGGTGCGGGTGCGGATCCATTCGTCGTTCGTTTCGACGAACTTTGACAAATCGTCGTTGGTCATGACCCGCGGCGGTACAAAGCCGGCTACGCCCGATATTTTCGCCGCAATGCGGTGAGACATGTTGCTCCTTGCCAGGAGAACCCGGAAACAAAGAAAAGAAATTCTAAGCGATGCCGCCGTTGCCGTACAAGTTGAGCACCTAAGCGTACGGTTTAGTAGCGGAAAAGATAGCTCAATTTTATGAAAAACAGGCGGCCGGTCATGTTCGATGGAGAGCCCTGTAAAATGGGCGGCGCCGTGCCGTCCAGTCGAAGATTGCTGAAGCTGTTGTTATAACCAATATAGAGCGCCGTTCCCGGATGAACCAGATACGTCAGCAGAAAATCTGGCACGAAGTTTTTCGATGGCTGAACTGGACCGCCATCGAAGCTGCCGAGATTGCGCTGCAAATCCAGCAACTGATTGTTCGCAAGCGTCGCGTCGTAATCCATGATCATACGTAGTGAAAGCTCACGCGTGAACTGATAATTGAACTTCGTTCGGAGTAGATAGTTGTTGAAGACCGGATGCCCCGGATCGAATGTCGCGGGCGTGGAACCATTTCGCGTGCCAAGCCTGTAGTAGATTGCTGTTTCGTCGATTCGAAATCGCGCCGAAGGCCGCACGGTAAACCCGAGATTCACGCGATTCACATTTCCCAGAAACGGCGCAAGGCCGCTCGCTGGAAAGAAGTTCTCTCCCGTACCAGTCGTATAGCGGCCCATAAAGCTAAGCCATTTATATGGCGCTGAACTGAACTGAACCGCCGTGCTGTGCTTGCGAAACGGAATGTTCGCGAATAGTTCGTACGCTTCGCCGCGGCTGACGATAAATGTCGTCTGCCGCGTGAAGTCAATCTGGAAGCCCAGCGCCGCCCCCCAATCCTGCAGCACATAGTTATGGTCCCAATCCACGGTCTCGCCGGCCGAAGGACCAAAGTCCACAATCTTGCTGTTCACCGGCCGCCAGTAATAACCGGCGGCTGAGCTTTGCTGTCGAATATCCACGCGAGGGACGAAGCCGAGTTCGGTGCAGAATCCCGGGCTGTAATCGGAATAAACGTTGGTCATCACGAAGTGACGGCCGGTATAGGAGAGGTCTGCGTAGAGGGCATTTCCTTGTTGCGAGGCAGCATTGACGTTTGGTCCCACGCCTGGGGGAAAGTCCAGGTTCTGGCAGAGCTGCGGGAGCCGGTTGTCTTGTCGCGTCCAACTGTGCGCCGCCTGAATATCAGAAACCCAATTTTTGCTAAGTTTGAGACGCGCATCGAGGGAGACGACGCGATTGTTTGTATCCGCGAAATCTCGCGTCGAGGCAAACGCCCCGATGTACGACTGCTTGCCGAATTCTCGCGCAACGCGAACGACGCCATCCACGGCGCGCGTGTCAAACAGACTTCCAGAAGGTTGATCCTGTCCCGGTTGCCTGTCGTCAATCACCAGAGCGCCTAGCGTCCAGGAACCCACTTTGCCGGTCATACGCGAGCCGAACTGCGGGTTCATGATCTGGCGCGAAAAGAAAAGATTCACTGGCGTCATAAAGAACCCGGCATTCTCGATAAAGAAAGGGCGCTTTTCCGGGAAGAAAACTGCGAAGCGTTGATTCACCGTCACCTGCGGGTCGTCGGATTCCACCTGGCTGAAGTCCGGGTTCAACGTTACGTCAAACGTAAGCGCATCCTTCGCAACGAATTTCGCATCGAGCCCCGCGCGGTGCTCGAAGACATCGCTGAAGCCGGGAGCTGTACCGTTCGACGGCTGATTCAGAAAGTGATTCGACGCCAGCAGTCCGTAGGGAATCAGCTGAATATTGCGGCCCGGCGAAACATGCTCGAGTCCGCTCACCGGCGCAAATTGCTGGGCAAGGCCCTGCACGCGCTGCGTCACGTAAGGCCAGTAGTCGTACTCGCTCTTGCGCAAAATCGTGCGATAGAGGGCCACGCCCCACGTTTGCTCCGGCTCATGCGAAAAACGCAAACTCTTAAAGGGAATGGCGAACCAGACGACGTAGCCATCCTTCGTCAGGCGGCCTTCGGAGTTCCACACCGTATCGAAGCTGAAGTCGTAGCCCTGACCTTCGGTATAGATCGCGTCCTGCTGAATCCCCAGTGGGTTCGAAAAATAATAGTAGGCGCGATGCTTGTCGTGGAAGGTGTCCAGAAAGACTCCGACCCCGTCGTCCTGGTCCAGATCCTCGCGCTTGGAGAGATGCGCGCGCACTGCGCCGGAGGCATCCTTGCATTCGAACACGACGTACAGGTTCTTCTGGTCGTACGAAAGATAGGCGGTGGTGCGCTCGCTGGCGGGATCGCCGTCGCCGGGAATATTTTGGCGGAAGTCCGTGACGGTCAGTTCGGCTTCGCGCGCGTGGCCCTCAATGAAATCGGCGAGTTTCGGAGCCCGCGCGACACGCGGAATTCGGGAAAGGGGAATCGTCTGAGCCGGTTGCGTCGGCTCCGCGTGCCTTTGCGCGAGCGCCGCGGACATACCAATGCCAAAAACCAAGCTCCCAAGAGCGAGAAGTCGGAACAGGGCCCCCATGTAGTATTAACGGTATAACGTAATCTAAGGATGCACGCAAGAGTGAGGTCGTACTACCCGCCCCGCATTTAATGCGGATGTTAACTTACGATTGGACCAGTTCATGTTTCCACGAGAGCGTCGCGGTTTTTTGCAGCGTTGCCGCCACGGAACAGTATTTTTGAGCGCTTAAAGCAATCGCATGTTTGACCGCGTCAGCCTGAAGGTTTCCACCGATACGAAACAGAATCTCCAGTTTTGTCCATACCGTCGGCGGGGTTGCCGCTCGCTCCCCTGAGCAAATCACCTCGAGCCAGTCGACCCTTTGCCGCTTTTTCTCCAGGATGATAACGATGTCGGTCGCAGTGCAAGCGCCGAGCGCCATAAGCAACAGTTCCATCGGCCCGGGCCCTTCGTTCGTTGTGCGATCGGAGTCGAGATGTATGGTATGCCCGGATGGGCTGATCGCGCGGAACTTCTGCCCGCCTGTCCACACTACTTTTGCCGTTTGCATGGCACTGTCTCCCACAATAATGTTGCCACGGAGTGCGACTGCGTGGAGCTTATTACGAGTTGCGGCCGGAAGAAAGCGACGCGGCTTCAATGATGGGATTCGGAAGCTGCCTCATCGCCTGCACGAAGATCTGGACGATCTTGGCGTCGAACTGAGCATTCGCGCACCGTTCGAGTTCGGCCAGAGCATCAGACGCCGGGCGCCCCTTTTTGTATGTTCGATCGCTCGTGATGGTGTCGTACGCATCGGCGACGGCAACGATACGCGCACCAAGCGGAATGTCCTCGCCAACCAGGGCGTCTGGGTATCCAGACCCATCGAAAAATTCATGGTGGTGCAGGACCATCTGCCGAATCCGTGCCAGCGGCGTCAGCGGCTCAAGGATTTTCGCTCCGAAGACCACGTGCGATTTCATCATGTCCCACTCTTCGGGATTCAAAGGCCCTGACTTGTTCAAAATCTGTTCCGGAATGCCGACTTTTCCGATGTCATGCAGCACCGCGCCCAATCGAACTTCTTCCACTTCGGCGTCGTTCATGTTCAACGCTTCCGCGATCAGCGCCGCATAAGCCGAAACTTTTTGCGAATGCCCCTGCGTGTAATGGTCTTTTGCGTCGATCGCGAACGCGAGGGACGTCACCGTGTCCAGCACCGCTTGCGGCAGCGCTTGCGGGCCCTCCGGTTTTTCCGCCATCACCGATGTCGGGGATACTACTTCTGTGCTCGCCAGCGACTCCGTGAACTGCTTCAATCGTTGATAGATTTCTTCAAACGCCTCGGGCCCCGTCGAGAATAGGCGCTTCAGCGTCACGCCCAGATACGCCTCCAGCACGTCCCGCTTCCACTTCTTCGCTTCGTTCGGGTCGAAGTGGTCGGCCGTCGAAACCGCGTTTCCGCCCTGATGCTTCGACAGGTACATGGACGCATCCGCCACCTGGATCAGTTCTTGCGGCGACGAGCCATGCAGCGGATAGCAGGCGATACCGAAGCTGGCGGAGATATTTTTTTCGCGCAAAAGCGGATCGGCCGAGACCCACCCACGCAACTTCGAAGCAAGCTGCCGCGCCTGCTCCATCGAAGTTTCCGGCATCAGGATTACAAATTCGTCGCCGCCGTAACGCGCGACCACATCCGAACGGCGGCAATTCGTTTCCAGGATTTGCCCCACGCGTTGCAGCACCAGGTCGCCTTCGAGGTGGCCATAGAAATCGTTTACGAATTTGAACCGGTCGAGATCCATCAGCACCAGCGCAAAGGCGCGGCCGGCGCGAGTCGAACGCTTCCATTCGGCGGACAGCGCCTCCATAAAGAAGCGGTGCGTTTTCACGCCGGTGAGTCCGTCCGTGATTGCCTGCTCCTGGGCTTTTTGGAACGTCAACGCATTGTGCAGCGCGCCGGAAATCAAGTCGGCCAGCGTGCCGAGCAAAAGTATTTCTTCATCCGTGAAATCGACTGGTTCCGACGATTCCACATACAAAACGCCGTGCAACTGTTCCGCGTAGAACACTGGCAATCCAATTGCCGCGACCGAATCGGGCAGCAACGGCTTCTGCATCAATTCCGAATGCACCGACGCGTTGTACGTAGCCATGTTGCCGGTTCGCGCCACCTGGCCGAGCAACCCGGCTCCGAGTGGGATACGCTGGCCCAGCGCGCCACGCCGCTTTCCAGCCTCCGCTTGAATCACAATTTCGCGCGTCGAGTAATCCAGTGTCGCGATTCCGATGTGGTCGTAAGTGAGGCCGGCTTCCAGTTGCTCCGTAATCTTAGCGAGCATTTCATCGGGATTCAGCGTGGCGATAGCGTTTCGCGAAATTGTGTTCAACAACGAAAGATGGCGCGCCTTCGTCCGTTCTTCCTGGAACAGCCGCGCGTTTTCCATCGCAATCGAGGCTTCGCTCGCCAGCACGCGCAGCAGTTCGAGGTGGCCTTCGTCGAAAGTCCGCTCCTGGTCGGAAAATACGGCCATTGCGCCAATCGCGCGATCGTACGCGACCAGCGGAACGCCGCAAAAACAGCCGCGGTCGCGAAGCGGCTGGACTCCGAGTTTCTTCGCTTCTTCTATATAGTTCTCGCGAATCAGAACCGGTTGCCGCGTCCGGATGATGTACTCGGTAATGTGATTTCCCGCGGGCCGTGAACGTTTCGGCTGGCGGACACCATCGATAATTTCGAGGTCGAAGTGCATCTCGTCCAGCGTTCCGTCAATCGAGCCGATGTAGAAATTCTCCACGTCGAACAGACGCCGCAACTCTTCCCAGATTTTGCGGAACAGGTCTTCCTTTTGCAGCGTGGAACTTAGCGCGCGGCCGATTTCGTTGAGCACGTGCAATTCTTCTGAGCGCCTTGCCGTCTGCTGAATCAGCATGCTGTTCTCGACCGCCATCCCGATTTGGTGGCCCAGCGCGAACAGCAGCCGCAATTCTGCCGGCGTAAACTTCCGGCTGTCGGGAGACCCGAGCAGCAGCACTCCGAATGCTTGTTCTTTTGCCTGCAGGCTGATGGCGATAATGCTTCGCAAATCCTGCTTGAGCGCTAGTTGCCGAAATCGGCGAATCGGTTCTTCTTTTTCCAGAGCGCTCAGCGAATCGTCGCGCAAGTCGCGGAAGCCAAGCAATCCGCCCAGGCGCGCGACCAGTCCGACGAGATAATCGTCCAAACCTTCCTGTTGTACAGTCCGGCAAAATTCATCGTCGAGCCCCGCGGCCACCACTGACGTCGGCCCTTGCGGGTCGCCCTGGTGGAGAAACAGCGCGCCGGCAGGCAAGCGCACGACGCCCAGCACACGGTCCAGCGCCTGGGACAGCATGCGGTGAATCTCGCCGCCGACAAAACTTGACGTGGCGAGGTTCAGGTTCGACAGCGCCAGCATGTTGCGCTCGACGCGGCGCTTTTCCTCTTCGTACAACGCCATCACCATCAGGATTGCCGCGAACGCGGCAGGAAACGATGATGTCGGATGCAGCGTCAGATGGCGGGCCTCGAACGTCCGCTCGAAGAATGCGAACGCCATTCCCATCAATCCCCAGCCCAGGAAAACGACGAACAAAAGTCGATCGGCCAGCGTTTCCTGGCGCCGGCTTTCGTGCCAGAAAATAGCCGCGGCCCCGATGTAAATGGCGCTCCCCCCGATCATCACCGAGGCCGGCAAGTGATAAAGGGAATTAGCGGCGGCCCAGATCGCGAGAACGCAGGCGGCGATCAGTGCAGGCACCAGCCAGGGCTTGCGCTGCGCGTAAAGTTGCGTGCCGAGAAAAAAGAGAATGCCGGCAACGCCAAACAACCAATGATCGAGCGAATTCTGGAAGGATGCCTCGCCGGGTTTTCCCGCGAATGCCGACCCGAGATAATGGAGCGCAAGCAGGCACCAGCCCGCTGTCCACAACAGCAGATACGTCTGCCGTTTTACGCTATGGATGTACGCGAAAAACCCCGCTACGAGCGAGGTGGCCATCAGCAGCGCAATCGCAATAAGTCCGTGATCCGTCAATGAAACATTCACTTTCGCGTCTTCTCAGACGACGTTATTGGGCAGTCTGGCGCAATCGAAACCGCCGCGCGCGAACGATATTCTAACCGCGGCGCGCGAACATGGCCCGTAAACACACGTCTGGAGACACACTTTACCCGAACAACTTACGTACCCGGAATTATGGGCTACCGCTTTTTACCTGTGCAACCGTACTGGGGTACTGGTGGCCAAAGAGACAGCGCCCCGTTTTGGGGTTACCGTAACGGCACAACCTACGCTTCCTGGGCGCCCAGCGTGCTTAGACCCATGCTTTTGCGGCCTGCCGCCTATTTCGCTACACTGAATGTTTGGAATTTCACGGAGAATTGTCGCCGCTCATGGCCGAACAGCCCAACTCGACTCCAAATCAGCCGCGCGTGCGGTTTGCGCCCTCTCCCACCGGCTATTTGCATGTCGGCGGCGCGCGCACAGCACTTTTCAATTGGCTCTTTACGCGCCGGTATCGCGGCACCATGATCCTTCGTATCGAAGACACGGACGCGGAGCGCAATAAGCCGGAACTCGTCAACGGAATTCTCGAAGGTTTAAAGTGGCTTGGCGTGGACTGGGATGAAGGGCCGTTTTATCAATCGCAGCGCACGCAACTCTACAAAGATTCCGCCAAGAAACTGTTAACGAACGGCAGCGCATTTCTGTGCTACTGTCCGCCGGAAAAGTACGTCGGCGGCGATCATGCGGAGACGGATTCGGGCCCCGCACAGGTTCGCCGGATCGTCCGCTGCTCTTGCCGCGATGGTAAGCCATCGTCACCCGACACAAAGCCCGCGGTCCGCTTCAAGGTTCCTACCGGCGGTAAGACGCAATTCTTCGACGCAGTGTTCGGCGAGCGCGAATTTTCGAATGACGAAATCGAAGACTTCGTTTTGTTGCGTTCAGGGAAAGATGGCGAAGACTTCGGCCAGGCGATGTACCAGATGAGCGTCGTCGTGGACGATGTGGATATGCGCATTACTCACGTGATTCGCGGCGCCGATCACATCTCCAACACGCCGAAGCAGGTTTTGCTCTATAAGGCGCTCGGCACGCCGCCGCCGGTCTTCGCGCATGTTCCGCTGATTCTTGGCGCGGACAAATCGCGCCTTTCGAAGCGCCACGGTGCCACTGACGTCAACATGTATCGCACGGAAGGATTTCTGCCCGAAGCGTTTCGCAATTTTCTTGCCCTGCTTGGTTGGGCGCCCGGCGGCGACGAACAGTTCCTCCGCACCAGCGAACTGCTGGAAAAATTTTCGCTCGATGGAGTGAGTCACACCAACGCCGTCTTCGACCGTCCCAAGCTCGAATGGTTTAATACACAATTCTTGCAGAAACTTCCCATTGAAGAACTCCTGCCGGAAGTCGAAGCCGAGCTGAAATGCAGCGGCTTGTGGAGAGCAGAATGGGCCAGCGGCGCGGGTCACGAATGGTTTTCAAAAACGGTGGATTTGCTGCGGCCCCGCGTTCGCCTGCTGCCGGATTTTTCGACGTGGTCACGCGCCTTTTTTGCCGACGATTTCAGCTACGAGCAAGCCGCCAAGGATAAATTCTGGAAAGATCCGAAAGTTCCGGAGCTTCTTTCCAAAACGGCCGATGCCCTCGCTGCGCTTTCCGAATGGAATCATGATGCCTGCGATCATGCCAGTCGCGCTATTGCTGAAGCGAGCGGCGTCAAAGCAGGTTTGCTCATCAACGCGATCCGCGTCGCCATCGTCGGCCAGGCCGTCGCACCTCCGCTCTTCGACACCATGGTCGTGCTTGGCCAGGAGCGCGTCGTCCGCCGCCTTCGCGCCTCCCTCAAAGAATTCCCCGCCACTTGATTTCTTCTGTGGTTTCCCCGGGTGCCCCACACGCCGTAGTTGCGTGTGGGAATCCGTTGCCGCCGCTCCATAATCCTCTTGCGCCCTCTGTGGTCTCGCTTCTGTGACCCGCGTGGTGAATCCCGCCTTTCCCTTCTCATTCTTTGCAACCCACGCCGCCTTCTGCGCTAAATTGTTCTTCGCCTTTGACGGAGGCTCTCGATGCACTCGCGTCGTACATTTCTCAAAACCGCAGCAGCGTCCGCTACTCTTGCAGCACTCCCGCGCATCGGACGCTCGAACGCGCGATTCCTCGCCGATGAGACTCTCCAAGCCAAGCTCGCCGCTGATCCGCTTCGCCCACAATTCCATCTGCTTCCCGCGAAAAATTGGATGAACGATCCCAACGGCCCTATTTTCTGGAACGGGCTCTATCACATGTTTTTCCAGTACAACCCCAACGCCGCCGTGTGGGGCGATATGCACTGGAACCACGCCGTCAGCGAAGACATGATTCATTGGCGCCACTTGCCGATCGCTCTCGCACCGACTCCTGGTTGGGCCGATGCCGACGGCTGCTTTACGGGCAGCGCCGCCAA
>Ga0075426_10002317_pt1 | contig 13656 bp, 9 predicted proteins | sample SoiMethybrSBSTD5_FD_75304 | JGI IMG/M metagenome (GOLD analysis project Ga0075426, IMG submission 75304) | Bulk soil microbial communities from a Populus tree surrounding site in Tennessee, USA - Soil MetaG P. TD hybrid SBSTD5 | ecosystem: Environmental > Terrestrial > Soil > Tree plantation... | reverse complement strand
TCGACGTTGTTCATCGGTCCGGGCACGCCGGTGTACGAAGGAATGATTGTTGGAGAGAATTCACGTCCGGGCGACATGGACGTGAACCCGACGAAGGAAAAAAAGTTGACGAACATGCGGACCACCGCTAGCGATGAGAACATTCAGCTCGAGGCGCCGCGGGAGTTGACTTTGGAAGGCGGGTTGGAGTACATCGAGGAAGACGAACTGATCGAAGTCACGCCATCTTCGATTCGGTTGCGCAAACGGTATCTGAGCGCGAACGATAGAAAGAAACTGTCGCGGCAAGAGAAGCGTGAACGCGCCTCTCTGTAATTCACCCTCACGGAGATCCGGGTCATGTTGGACGAGTTCGAGTCGTTGGACGCGGCGCAGTTCCGCGGGCGCAACAACGACGACCTCGACGAGGACGCGCTGGATGACGAAGAGCTGGATGATGATGAGGTCGATGCGGATGACGACGATCTCGAGTTCGACGACGATGATGACTTCGAGGACGAGCTCGATGACGACGATGATGACGACGAGGACGATGAGGATGATGAGGATCTCGACGACTTCGACGACGATCTCGTCGACCTCGACGACGAGTATGACGACGTCGAGGAGCAGCGCCCCAAGCCGGGGGGCGGGCACCATCGCTACGAGGACTGACGGCCGTTAGGCGAGGGCAGGGCGGAGGGCGGCGCGCCGGCGGTTCCGATGGACGAACGGTTCACGATGCGATCATCGTGAACCGTTCGTTCGTAAGGCGGTCGAATCCGACACGGCCGCAGACTACGGGGTTACGTTCGTGACCGGTCCCATTTTCACGACCTCGAAGCTCGCGCCGGTGAGCTTGGTGAGTTGGTGCAGGTCGGTGTCGTTCCACCGCGGGTCGGGGACACCGGCGAGCATGAAACCCACGCCGTCGTCGGCGACGAACGCGCCGTAGCGCTGGAGCGCGCGCAGGATCACCTGATTGGTGGCCGAGAAGCCGGAGATGTTGACGGACTTCTTGAGGCGGACGCGCATGGCCATCGGCGGGAGGCTGGTACTCGTGCCGTCGCCGGCGGCGTGGCGGCCCGGGGCGACGTAGGCCCAGCGCGTCTTGTTGCAGCTGATGTGGAGCGCGTGCGCGATCACTTTGCGGAGCACCGCTTCATCGTAGCGGACCATCTCGGGGACCATGGGCGTGCCGGCGGCGTCGGCCGACGTCCAGCCGGCGGGGCGCGTCGTGCCCGTGGTGAGATTGAAGATGGCGCCCGAGCCGGCGGTCCAACTCGTCCAGCTGGTGTTCGGGTGGGCCGCGAAGATCTCGTACGATCGCCAGTCTTCCCAATCGACCACCAGGGTGTGGCGGTCTCCGGTGCTCGTGAGGCCGCCCTGGATCGGTGTGTTAGGCGGGAGCGGGTATGGCCCGGGGTCGCTCTGGGTGGCGTAGTGGAAGGTGATGGGGATCTTGGGCTGCGTGTTGTGGACGACGATGAGCGGAATTCCGTTAGGCGCACCCTGGTACACGGTCCCGAAATCCGGGTGGAGCTGGTTGCTGCTGCCGCAGCTCGCGATGAGGGCCGCCGAGTTGGGGTCGACGGGCGCGCTCGAGATGTCGGTGTTCCACGGGCTCGAGGCCGGGAAGATCTGTCGGCCCTTCAGGTCCGGCGTGCCGTTGCCCAAGGCCGAGAACGTGACGGACTTGCCGCCGGCGGTGGCTGTGGCCTTGGAGATGAAGAAGGTCGGACTCACGCGGAACGACACGCGTGCCTGGCCCGAAGAATTCGTGGTCGTGCTCGTCGCGGTGACGGAGCCGTCGGTGGCCGACCACGTGACGGTGACGCCGGTGGCCACGGTGCCGTTGGACTTGCGCACGGTGACGACGAGCGGATTGGCGACGAGCGCGCCGTAGGTTGCGACCTGGTTGTCGCCGCTCGCTTTGGAGATGGTGAGCGTCGAGGTGGTGGTGGATGAGGTGCCGTTCACGATCCATTCCTGGCTCGCGCCGTTGTGGCACGGATACAGGATGATGGCGGACCCACTGGCCGCGGCGGCGTGGAGGACGCTGATGCATTTCCCGTTGATGCCGACGATCTCGTCCGCGCTATTGAGCGTCCAGTGTTGCGCCGTGGTGCTGCGGCACGGGTAGATGATGATCGGGTCGTAGGTGAGGCCCTTGGCGCCTTTGTCCGTAAGGCACATCGTGCCGCCGAACACGGAGATGTTGCCGCCGGACTGCCAGGTGAACTGTTGGGCGGCGGCCGTGCTGCTGCACGGCTCGAGCAGCGTGGCGGCGGAGACGGTGGCGCTGCCCTTGGAGGCATCGATGCACTTGCCCGCCGCGTTGCGCGAGGCGATCGTGCCAGTGCCTAACGCAGAGGCCGTGACGACGACGGGATCGAGGGTGAGGGGGCGGTCTTTCGGGGCGGTGGGTGAGTCGTTGCAGGCCGCGAGGGCGAGGCCCACGACGGCCGCGGCGAGCGCCGCGGATGAGCGACGGATGCGCACGGGTGCTTCTCCGGGGTGCGATCGGCGGCTCGACTGGCATGGCGGCTCGCGGGTAGAGAAAGGCGAGGCGAGCGCTGTAGCCTCGGGGCTTTGCGGACCCGTCTTTCGGCGGGGGTGCCTTTGTCGCAGGCTCCGACGGAGCGCGCGATCCTGCCGAACGTCGTGCTTCGACTGTGGACAGCGGGTGCTGCCTGGCGGACGGTAGATAGTAGGAACGAGGTGGCGCGGGGAGTAGACGCCGTGCGGGACGAAATTGCGTGGTGGCTAACCGTTCAGTCAGGGCGGGCGATGGCGGGTTGAGCGTGGCGGCGGGTGTTGGTAGCGCGGCGATGCGCGCGGACGGTGCGGCGGCGCTTACGTTTGGGACGGGCGTTCTATTAGTTTTCGGCTCCCGAGTGGGGCCTGTAGCTCAGGTGGTTAGAGCGCACGCCTGATAAGCGTGAGGTCGGACGTTCAACTCGTCCCAGGCCCATTGAAGCAAAGGCAAGGCCCCGCTTCGCGTTAGTGCGTTAGGCGGGGCCGTTTTTTGCCGCCGTTGGCCTTGCCCGGCTCGCTGACCATCACTCGTCCACCGAGACGTGGTACGGCTTACAGAATCCCACGTTCCCCCACCCCGAGCTCGACCTCGGCGCGAGCTCGATCCGCTGACGCGCGCAGTCCTTGTCAGCCAGAAACCAGATGACGATGTGAACCAGGCGCGCGGTCCGGTTTTCGAATCGGTAGCCAGGATCGAGCCATGTTACCGTCACACTATCGCAGGCGTTTCCCACGCACTCGCTCCGAAGCGGCGCTCTGCCAGTAGAGATTTCTTCGGTCTTGGCGTGGCGAACGGAGCTGTCCGGGCTGTGGATCGGGCTCGTGTCAGGGACCAACGCGCTCGGACTCGTAGTGGCAGCGTGAGCGCGAGGCGCCGGCTCCCGCGGACATCCCAGCAGCCAGCCCGCCAACAGGAACAGCGAAGGCGCCAGCGCTCGGCGCGCTCTCGCCTGGGAAGCTCGAATGTCGCTGCTTGCAGTCATTGTCTTCTGCCTAACGGTGGCGCTCGACCTAGTCTGCTTCTACCGACGAGCTTGCACCCGGCGGTGCGAACGGCGGCGGGACTCGACGCAGCACGAGAACGAGCACACCGCCGAGAAAGAACGCTTCGGGTATGGCGGTTGGCAGCCCGAACAACGTGTCGATCACGAACGAACCTGGCGTGACCCAGGCGTCGTACCGTCCGGACGGCAGAATAGTCGCGCACCATGCACCTGTCACGCGCGCCAGCATCCACGCTACCGCAAGAGAGATCGCGGTGTGGACGGCGTTGTCTCGTCTGTACCATGTCGCCACGCCGACAAGAACGGCGGTGATGAGTGTCTCGAACACTCCGCCCGCCAAGGCGAGGACCCTGTTGTGAATGTTCGCGCCGAACATCGCGACGCCCATTGCCGTCCCGGCGCTGAGTGCATAAGTGACGATGAGGCCGCCGCGCGACATCTTTGCCCAAAGCGCATCCCCAGCTCTCGAGCGAGATCGATTCGCTTCGCGTCTCAGGAGCAGGCCTCACTGGCGGCGCGGGCGCTTCGACCGATTTGGCTTCGGCGCCATGCCCTTCGCCAATTAACTGAGCCGATGCTCCGAGGAATTTCGCGAGCTCAGCGTCTGACCAATGAGCGGGGTGGTCAGCGCGATCCCGTTGCAGAAGCGCCGCGAGATCCTCCTGCGAGCTGACGTCGTCGACGCGCTTGTCGCTGTTCGGCATTGGCGGGCCTCGACCTCCCCGCCCATCGTTCGGGCTGGCTAGGACGGGAAATCGTGACGTACCTTCTAGCCTAATTTGTACAGCGGCTCATCGCCAGGGTAACCCGGAGAGCGGTTGCCGCCTAACGTGACACGAGTGTGGGTACCTGCTCGGCCCGGGCCGGCTTGGGAACTCACGGCTACACTGTATGGCGCCACTGCACGGCAGCATCGGCGAGGTGAAGAGGATGACAACGTCCACGCTATGGCTGGTCCGGCCGATGACCGGCGCCGCCTGACGCTCAACGACAACCCGGAATGCCATTCACCTTCGTTCATCTCAATGGTCGGCGCATCACCGAAATGGTCGACCCCGACGCCGCCCTGCATGGCGAGTTGGCCATGAAACTGGTCGCCGCCATGGCCGCAAACAAGAGTGCATGCGGAGCTGCGGCGATGATCCGAACCGCCGCTGGGAGTTTCGTCGAACGCTTTGGCGGTAGCAATCGCGATGAAGGCCTGCACGCCGAGGAAGCGATTCTGCTCGCCTGCAATGCAGAATGGCACATCACCGATTTGCCGATCGCTCTCATGTGGGTGGACATCATACCGTGTCACCAGGATCCTACGGACGGACGCGATCGCTATCCGGGACATCGTTGTATGGATTTGTTCGGCGCGGGCCGGCAAATCCAGGGCAGCGCTCAGGCGTTGAAGTACGTGCCGGCGTTCGGCCAGATTAATTGCCCGGTCTTTTACGCGAACAAGCAGCCGCCGCGCCATGAGAGCGTTCGTGCCCAAGATTGGAAGCGCGGCCTCAACAACAGCGACAGGCAGGAAGTGCTGCGCAGCCAGGTGGCGGTGCCCGAGGGCCTGATACCGTTAGGCAGAGGACATTTCCCGCCGAGGAAGTAAACACCTCGACGACACGGCGCCCTGAGTTGTCAGCAGCGTGCCGGGCGGAACTCGACCAGCGCGGGGAGGTCCGTGAATCCTATGAGTGGACCAGTGCGCGGCCCAATGATCGGAGTCATGCTAATGCGAATGATTCTCCTCCGTGCAGTGGCACCCAAGCCACGGGCCCGATTCATCCGGCACCGGGCGCCCGTACGCGTTGCGGCCTCGCGCGTCAACGCGTTGTTGCCTCACCCAGTTAAGCACATGAACGCGAGCGCCTGCATGGGGTCGATGTCGCCGTGATCGGTCGAGCAACGGCGCCGCTCCAGCCGGCCGCCCGGCGGATGGTACAATCCTGGGTGGGGTTGCCGAGCATCGAGATCCGTCAGAAGTGGTCGGCCGTGTGGCCGGTGTTGTCCCGGTTGCCTAACGGGGCGCTGCGGGTCATCGACGCCGGCTGCGGCGACGGGACGTGGACGGCCGAGATGGCGACACGACGACCGGAGTGGCAGGTGCTCGGCATCGACATCGACGAGGCCCAGATCCAGCGGGCGGCGAACGACGCCAAGCGCCTCGGCCTCACCAATGTCCACTACCAGACGACGAACTTCCTCGACTTCCGCCCGTCGCGAGCGGCCGACGTGGTGCTGAGCGTCAGCTCGGCGCACTATCTGGTCGAACAAGGTTTGGGACCGGCGGTGTTCTCCGCGTTCGCCGACTGGCTCGTGGACGGCGGACAGCTCGTGCTCTTCGGGCCGCGGCGAAGCAGGGACATCCCGATGCTTCGCGGACTTCCCAAACCGTTCGCGACGCGAGACGTGCTCGCCGTGGACCAAGTCGGCGCGCTCTGCGCGGGAGCAGGCTTCGACGTCGAGCAGCTCATGGCCGTGGGCCGCCTGCCGGGGACGATCGCGAAACAACTCGCGCGATTCTCGACATCGTCGGCAGCGGCCCGGATCGCGCTGTATCCGCTGCAGCTCGGTCTTCTCGGTCTCGACCAGGTGCGTGGCCGGGCGCCGGCGGCGGACACACGGTCCTCGGCGCTGCTGCTCGTGGCGCGCCGGCGCCCGCGCCCGGCTCGCGATGCCTAACGGAAGTCTCTTCGGTGGATGAGCGCGCCGCCGTTCCGGTCGCTGGTGTGTGGTCAGGCGCGCGCGAGGAGATGATCCGCCAGCCGTAAGGCCAGCGCTCCGATCATGAGCGCGCCCCCGGCGATCCCGCCACGCCACGATCTTGACGACGCGGGCCGGGCGCCGTATCGTGACAGGTAAGATGATGACATATCAAACGCTGACTGCTCGCGGATGACGCCTCCGTCGCGCGACCTCCTGCAGGGGACGGTGGACGTGCTCATTCTCCGCACGCTCGCCTGGCGCCCCATGCACGGCTACGGCATTGCCCGGTTCGTGCGCGAACGCTCGCAGGGCGCCATCGCCATCGAGAGCGCCGCGCTCTACCAGGCGCTCCACCGCCTCGAGCACAAAAAGTGGGTGCGCTCGGCGTGGAAGCTCACCGACACCAATCGTCGCGCGCGATTCTACGAGCTCACCGCCGCCGGCCGTGCACAGCTCCGCCGCGAACGCACGGAGCTCAAGACGTACATGGACGCGCTGCGGATGGTGCTCGGACCGCTCTGACTGGATCGCAACGGAGGCCCCGTATGTCACGCCTAACCGATCGACGCCTTTTCCAGCTGCCATGGCGCACGGCTCGCCGCATCCGCGCCGACGTCGATGCCGAGATCCGCTTCGACCTCGACATGCGCACGGCGGAGCTCGTCGAACAGGGCATACCGGAAGCCGATGCCCGGCGCCAGGCCCTCGCCGAGTTCGGGAATCTCGAGCAGACGCGCGACTACTGCGCATCGCTCGACGACGCGGGGCAGCGCGCCGAGGGACGCGCCGAGTGGCTCGCCGAAGCGGCGCAGGACGCGCGCGTGTTGTGGCGCGGCATGCTGCGCGCACGGTGCTTCGCGCTCGTCGTCCTCGTCACGATCGCGCTCGGCATCGGCGCGAACACGGCCGTGTTTTCGGTCGTGCGGACGGTGCTCCTCGAGCGGCTGCCGTATCGCCAGCCGGACCAGCTGGTCCGCTTGTACGGCACGTCGCCCGGGAATCCTGATGCACGCGGAATGCTCACGCCGGTCGAGATCGGCGCGATGCAGCAGTCGCGGGCGCTCTCCGGTGTCGGTGTCTGGGGGTGGTTCTCCGGGGTCACGTACGTCGGAGACCGGAGCACGGAGGCGTGGCAGAGCGTCCAAATAAGTCCCGACTTCTTTCGCGTGTTAGGCGTGCGGGCGTGGCTTGGCCGCACGATCGATGCACGCGATGTCGGCGCCGACGCCGTGCCGGCGGTGGCCCTCACCTACTCGGTGTGGCAGCAGGCATTCGGCGGCGACTCCACGGTCGTTGGGCGCGAGATCAGGCTCAGCGGACACAACATCACCGTGGTCGGGATTTTGCCGCCGAATTTCGTATCGCCGGACCGCGCGCCCGAGGTCTGGCTGCCGCTCGATCTCCGAACGCTCTACCGCGACCCGGTGGCCGCCGAGCACCAGCGCGCGTATCGGGCCGTGGGCCGCTTGGCGCCAGGCGTTAGGCGCGGGGCGTTGGCGACAGCGCTCGACGTGGCTGCGCACCGAATTCGAGACGCGCACCCGGCGCTGGAGAACGAGGCACCGGTCACCGCCGTGCCGCTGCACGATGACATGGTGGCCGAGGTGCGTCCGGCGCTCCTGGCGGTGATGGGCGCGGCCGCGCTCGTGCTCGCACTGGCGTGCCTGAACCTCGCCGGCTTCTTCCTCTCCCGCGCGCTGGCGCGTCAGCGCGAGCTGGCGACGCGGGCTGCGTTAGGCGCCGGCCGCGGGCGCCTCGTGCGCCAGCTCCTCACCGAAAGCGCCATCCTGGCCTTCGCCGGCGGTGCGCTCGGCGTCGCGTTCGCCTTCTGGGTGAAGCCGGCCCTGGTCGGCGCCGGGCGGGTCATGATGCCGTCCATGGGCGCCGCGCACATCGACCTCGCCGTCCTGGCGTTCGCGTTCGCCATCTCGGTGGCGAGCGCGCTGGCGTTCGGCCTCATGCCCGCGCTCGTCGGCACGCGCTTCAACCTGCAGGGATCGCTCGCCGCGGTGAGCCGTACCGCGTCGGGCGGCCTCACCGTTAGGCACATGGGACGGCTGCTCGTCGCCGTGCAAGTGGCGCTCGCCGTCGTGCTGCTCATCGGCGCGGGTCTGCTCGCCCGCACGCTCGCCGCGCTCGAACACACGGGCGTCGGATACGACACGAGCGCGCGCGTGCTCACGTTCGCGGTCGCGCTCACGCCGGCGCCGTACGCGGATCCCGCGCGTCAAACGACGTTCTTCGACGAGTTCCTCACGCGTGTGAGCGCGCTGCATGGCGTGCGCGCCGCCGGGACGGTGGTCGTCGCGCCGTGGCTGGGATACACAGCGGGCGGACCGGACTCGCTCGTCACGGACGACCGCACCGGCATCGCTCGTGGTTCGGACATGGCGAGCCGAGTGACGGTGTCGCCGGGCTACTTCGCGGCGCTCTCGATCCCGCTGCGACGCGGTCGTGGGTTCACGCCGCTCGATCGCGGCGATGCGCCGCTCGTGGCCATCATCAACGAGAGCATGGCACGTACATTCTGGCCGGGTACGAATCCGCTCGGCCGACGTATCCGACTGGGGTCGCAGCGCGCGCCATGGATGCAGATCGTCGGTGTGGTCGGCGATGTGCGCCCATTTCCTTGGGCGGAGCCGCCGGCCACCGTCTACGTCTCGTCGCTGCAGCAGCCGCAGGGCTGGGGAACCGTCGTCGTTAGGAGTGACGGCGATCCGCGCGCGCTCGTGCCGCAGATTCGGGGCGTGCTCCACGACATCGATCCCACCCTGCCGATTCCGTCGGCCGGCGTGGAAACGATGGATGAGATGTTCGCGAAGATGCTCGCGCGGCAGCGTCTGCCGATGTTCTTCACCGGCGCGTTCGCCGTGCTCGCGCTCGTGCTGGCGGCGCTCGGTGTGTACAGCATCATGGCGTATTCGGTGACCGCGCGGCAGCGTGAGTTCGGGATTCGCACCGCGCTCGGCGCGCGCCAGAGCAGCGTGTTGGGGCTCGTCGTTCGCCAGGGGATGACGATGGCGATCATCGGCGCTGTCGCCGGATTACTGGTTGCAGGTGCGTCCACCCGCCTCTTGTCGGGCCTGCTGATCGGTGTGACGCCGCACGATCCAGCCACGTTCGCGGTCGTGCCGCTCGTGTTGCTGGCGGTGAGCGGGGTGGCGTGTTTCGTTCCCGCCCGCCGCGCGATGTCGGTTGATCCGCTCGAGGCGCTCCGTGCCGAGTAGGGCGTGCCATATGGCCGCCTGCCTAACGCAGGATGTTGATGGCGATGACCGGCGTGATCGACCGCGTCGTGTGGTGGCCCTGTGGAACGACGCGCATGGCCAGCAAGACGCCGAGGTTCGCGGTCCAGCTGTACTCGACCGCGGGCGCGAGGGCAAAGGCGTCCGATGCGGGCGCGTCGCGCCGTGCCGGTGTCGTGGCTCCGGCGGAGTCGGCGAGCTCGATCCCACGGACGCGCGTGGCTGCCTGGTAGCGGTTGTTGAACTCGAGCGCGAGCACCCAGCTGCGGGTGAGGCTGTACTCCCACGCCACATCCGCCGCGAACGCGGCACCGGGCGTGGCCGTTCCGCGGAACCCATCGTCCGTGCCGTAGACGCTCACGCCCTTCACGCCGGCGGTGCTCGAGAATGCCTGTGACACGTTGAACCGCATCCGGAGGATGCGTCCGTTAGGCAACCAGAAGTAGCTCTGCGTGTACAGGGATAGCGTCGTGGTGTAGACACCGCTGCCGAACCCATCGCTGGTGCGGGGGCCGAGCCGGTCGTAGCGGCCGGTGGGGAAGGTTTCGGTGATGTTGAAGGCCGCCGCGGGCAGCCAGCGGTCCGGCTTGCGCCGCAGGAGGCGGAGCTGCGCGATCGCGCTCGCGTCGCCTAACCCAATGCCCGAGCTGCTCGGCGCCCCGCCCACGGTGTTGAAGCCGGCGGTCGGCGAGGCGCCGATCGTGAGACCATCGATGAGTCCATACAGGACGTACGTCAGGTTGCCGTAGCTGTTCGAATGTCCGGCATTCACGTCGTAGAAGTACGGCTCGATGAGGAAATGTCCGGGCGTGAGCGTGCCGGCGCCCGGTGCGATCATCGGCCCGGTCCACCAGGCATCGTCCACCGACTGGCGTTGGACGGCGCACGCCTGTACACAGGGCGTGATCGTGTCCGACTGTGCGCGGGCGGGCGGCGCGATCGCGGCCAGCGCGCAGCCCGCGAGACACCATCCGATGCTGATGACCCTCGACATCCCTCGGCCCCCGCAGCGGTCGTTAGGCGGACGCGGCGCCGGCGCGCGCCGGTCCTTGCCTGAGGCTAGGGCGTTAAGTGGCTTGCCTCAATAGCCGCTTCCATACAAAATGGTATGACCACTTTCGGAGTATCGCATGCCACGCCTGGCGCCGGGCTTCGTCCCGCCGGTCGCGATCGATGCGCGACGGCGGACGCCCATCTATCAGCAGCTGTACGAGTGGTTTCGGACGGCGATCCTGACCGGCCAACTCCGGCCTGGTCAGCGCGTGCCGTCCACACGCCAGCTCGCCTCCGAACTCGGCGTCTCGCGCATCCCGGTGCTGGGGGCGTACGAGCAGCTGCACGCCGAGGGGTATCTAGAGTCGTTCATCGGGGCCGGGACGTGCGTGGCGCGATCGATTCCCGAGCGCGCGTCGCTCATCGGCCGGCCCGCCGCGCGCCACACGACCCATCGCACGGCGAACGGAGGCGGCCCGCGACGTACGTCGCGTTTGGCGGGCACGATCGTCCAGACCGACCAGTCCTGGTTAGGCAATCCCGGCGCCTTCCGCATCAGCCTGCCCGCGCTCGACCGGTTTCCGACGGCGGTGTGGGCGCGTCTCGTGAACCGGCATGCGAGGCGGGTGACGCGCGCGATGATGGCCTACGGCGACCCGATGGGCGACTGGTCGCTCCGTGAGGCCATCGCCGAGTATGTGGGCGCCGCGCGCGCCGTGCGGTGCGAGGCGTCGCAGATCATGGTGACGACGGGTTCGCAGCAAGGACTACTGATCACTGCGCGCGTGCTGCTCGACGCGCGTGACGCCGTCTGGGTTGAGGACCCGGCGTATCCCGGCGCGCGGCAGGCCCTGCTCGCCGCGGGCGCACGCATGGTGCCCGTGCCCGTCGATGCGGATGGGCTCGATGTCGCGCGCGGCGCGCGCGCGTCGCCGTCGGCGCGGGCGGTGTACATCACGCCGTCGCACCAGCATCCGTTAGGCGTGACGATGAGCGCCACGCGGCGCATGACGCTCCTGGATTGGGCCTCGCGCGCCGGCGCCTGGATCATCGAGGACGACTACGACAGCGAGTACCGGTTCGACAGCCGGCCGATCGCGTCGCTGCACAGCATGGACGCCGACGCGCGCGTGATCTACGTCGGCACGTTCAGCAAGGTGTTGTTCCCGGCGTTGCGGTTAGGCTATGTGGTCGTGCCCAAGGACCTCGTCGCGGCGTTCTCGGCGATGCGCGATGCATCCGACGTGTTCTCGTCCACGCTGTACCAGGCCGTCGTGCACGACTTCATCCGCGAGGGGCACTTCGCTCGGCACATCCGGCGCATGCGCATGGTGTACATGGAGCGGCGGCAGGCACTCGTGGATGCCTTACGCGCCGAGGCGGGTGAGCGCCTCGAGGTGATCGGAGCAGCGGCCGGGCTGCACCTGGCGGCGTTGCTGCGGCCCGGAGTGAGCGATGTAGTCGTCGCGCACCGGGCGGCGGCCAAGGGGATTCTCGTCACGCCGCTTTCCAGCTGCTGCTTCAGGCCGCCCGAGCGTGGCGGGCTCATCCTTGGCTATGGCGGCATCACGCCGCGCGAAATCCGGGAGGCCGTCCAACAACTCTCGAGCTGTCTGGTTGCTCGTTAGACGCCCACCCTGGGCGCGGCCTCATGCCGCTCGTCGCGATCCTGCTCCTCGGCGCCCATGGGCCGTGGCTGCGCCGCATGAACGGCGCAGCGCCTGCCTGAACCGGACTAACGCGCGTCCAACCGGCGACCGGCGTTCAGGTTGTCCCAGTTCAGAATCGCGTTGAACACCAGCGTGTAGCTGCCGATCGTCTCGCCGCGGTACACCGGGTTGTTGGCGAACAGCACCACGTGGCCCTTGCCCGAAGGCGCGTCGATGACCACGGCGCGGTCGGCGATGTCGCGGCCGCCGTCGAGCAAGCCCGACACCAGCAGGTTGCTCTGATCCGCGTAGCGCAACACCACGCGTGGACGCTGGTCAGGCGGTATCACATCGAGCGCGTTGCGCATCTGTTCGTCCGTGATCGGCGCTGCTTGCCACGCGTCGACATGGGGCTCGACGGGTGCCTGCTCGTCCGGCGTGAGGGGCGGGCGACCCTGCACCGTCTCGGGCTCGTCGGCGGTGCCGCGGCCGGTCTCGCGCGTCACGCTCTCGTCGCCTAACCGGCGCCGGCGGCCGCGGCCGCCGTAGAAGTTGCTCACGCCGTAACTCTCGCCGTCGTCGCTGTACACGGCGAGGCTGTCCTTGATGCCGTACGCGATCGGGCTCGCGGCGTCGACGACCCGCGTGCGCAACAAGCTTCCCACCACTTCTTGCGAATGCGGGCTCTCGCTGCTGACGCCGTTGGTCAGACCGAACTGCATCGCGAGATCCGAAATGTCGCCGGCGGTAATGAGCAGTCCGCCGTTCTTCACGAATGCCTGCAGGTGCGCGATGCCGGTCCAGCCGAGTCCGGGTCGAATGTCGTCGGTCGAGTCGAGGCGGCCAATGTTGGGCGTCTCCGGCGTGGTCTTCCACGGCATCGGATTCCGCCACATGGGCATGCCGGCGATGATGCCGTTGATGCTGTAGCCGGCCGGCGGAAACACGAGCACGTCGTACGTGGCGTTGAGATCCGCGGTCGCGGCGACGTCCTGCGTGCTGATGTACGCGTAGGGCACGTGCTGCGTGTCGAACGCGAGGCGCCACCACCCTTCCGTTTGTGTGCCCTCCCACGGGTGGACGATCGCGATGCGCGGCGCGCGGGCGGCGTGGGTCTTGACGTTCGGCGCGGCGCCGAGGGCGACCGCCTGGATGCCTAACGCAGTGGCGGCGTGGTCGAGATCGTCGCGGCCCACGCCGCTCACGAGCATCGAGCCGCGTGCGAACCGGCGGCCTGCGGCATCGAACGGCTCTTCGGCCACGCGGATGTCGGCCGACTTGAGCTGGTAGCGGAGCGTGATGAGCGCGTTGTCACCCGTGTTGTCGATCGCGAACGTCGAGCCCGACCCGCGAACGCCGCCGGGCGCGGCGACGTCGCCGGTGACGCGCGTCATGGCGGCGCGCAGCACGGTGGTGTCCGTCACGCGCACGCATTCCACGCCGAATCCCTCGGGGAAGGTCCAACCCGTGTCGTCGTAGGGATGTTTCTGCGGATCGTCCGGCGACCAGTACTGGTAGTCGAGGATCGCGTCGGCGATGCGCGAGTACGGCTGG
>Ga0075426_10002316_pt1 | contig 13659 bp, 9 predicted proteins | sample SoiMethybrSBSTD5_FD_75304 | JGI IMG/M metagenome (GOLD analysis project Ga0075426, IMG submission 75304) | Bulk soil microbial communities from a Populus tree surrounding site in Tennessee, USA - Soil MetaG P. TD hybrid SBSTD5 | ecosystem: Environmental > Terrestrial > Soil > Tree plantation... | reverse complement strand
CCTGATTGCGCATCTTCAAGTCCTCGGCAAGCTTGTCGCCGTAGTAGACGCGCCAATCGATAAAATCGGTATAGGTGAGAATGGTTCCAAACCGAGGCGGTTCGACTTGCTTCCAATCCGTAAACGTTCGATGCCAGGCTTCGTTGAGGCTATCGAGAGAACCGTACTTATGTTTCAGCCACTCGCGGAATCGCGCCATGCTGCTGGGGCAATAGCAGAACATCGGCTCGGATTTGTACCCGATGCGCGCCCAATTGAGCGCGGCCGGCTCGCTCCACAGGTCCCACGCATAAAACGCCGGACTCGCCGAGGCGTGGCGTGCGACCTCCTGAAAAAATGCGAGCACCGCCTTGCGCACACCAGCGTGGTCGAAGCAGTATCCCGGCGCGGCTTGCGATGGAATCGGTTGCCCATCCTGCGCCGCGTAGTGGCCGTCTGGATACTTCTGGCCGACCCACTCCGGCGCCGAATCTACATACACCTGTACGATGACCTTTAACCCGACTTCATTCGCAAGGCGAAGCAGAAGATCCAGATTCTCGAGGTAGTATTCGCCTTCACGGGGCTCGCCAACATTCCACTCTACCCACGTGCGAACCGCGTTGAATCCGAGATTCTTGATTTTTGTTAGATCATCTTTCCAGAGACGATCCGAGTCTGGAGTGATCTTCTCCAGCATGGGCGCGCGAGCTTTACCGCCGCTGTACCAAACGGAAACAGGAAAGAATGAAGTTTCTGTTGTTCGGGAATGGGAATGCTCAGGCGCTGCAGTATCTGCCCGGTGAGCGGGAGTTTTCCATGAACTCCCGAGTAACGCACTGCAAGCCACACTGAGAAGAACAGCGCGTGAACCGAGCTTCAAGTTTAGGACCTTTGCAGGATGCGGGACTCGTTTCCTGCCGAAGGAACTGTACTACGCGGAGGCAGCCTTCGGTAGACCTTCCACCTGCATGACCGGACGTACTTCCACCGTCCCCCACTTGCCTGCAGGAATTTGCCCGGCAATCTCCGTCGCTCTCTCGATGCTGTCGGCCTCGATCAGAAAAAATCCACCGAGTTGTTCGTGCGTCTCAGCGAAAGGACCATCGGTGACCAGGGTCTTCCCGTTTTTAACGCGCACGCTCTTGGCGGAAGAAGTTGGATACAGCGGCGCCGCTGAGACATACTGACGTCTCGTATGGAGCTGTCTAGCAAATCCAGCGGAATCCTGGTAGCACTGTTCACGCTGCGCCTCGCTCAGCGAGTTTTCGTCCAGGTAAATGAGCAACATGTATTGCATAGTGTCTAGTTTAATTGCCGGGCGCTCACAGATAAAGCGAAGCTCTCCCCTCGTCGAAATCGTCAATCCATTTCCACGAATTGTCATCCCTCGCGCAGCAAAAACAAATTCGAGAAGTCCCAACCGATGTTGCGGCTGCGTGAGGGATGACAGTAATCAGGCCATGCTATGCCTCTCGTACTAATCCAGCGTTCTCACATCCTCCGGCAGTATCAACGTCATCTGGCACTGGTGCTTGGTTTCGTCGCAGTTGAGTACTCCACGTCGAACCAGCTTTATCGGCGTATCGTCCGGGAACTCGACTGGGAACGACGCTGCCTGCAGTTGATTCGTGTAGCTGCGCAAAGCTGCGTCGCCACGAACAAATTTGACCTGCTCCGGTCTGATTGGACGATCATCTGACGCGCCGGGAGCTGCGAAGGTAAGGAAGAACTCCGCAGTCGCATTCTTGCCCGACCAGGGAAGACGCGCCCTGCGCATCGCCTGCAGCTCTTGGCGCGCGCGCTCCACTTCGGAGGCGCTGCGTTTCGAATCGGGAACGAGGGATTTCAGGTGCTCTTCCGCATCGGGAATCTTGTGGTTCGCCGTTGCCGCCATGGCATAGAAGTGAATCGCATCCTGTTTGCGTCCCATCTTTTGGTAGAGCTGTCCGAGGTGATCGCCGATTTCGGAGTGCTCGTCGAGCAGCCATGCGGCTTCGATGTAGCGCTTGGCCTTGTCGAGCTGATTGTTCTGGAAGTACACCCAGCCTAGCGTGTCCCAATAACTGCCGATGCTCATCGTGAGTCCGACATCGTTGAGCGTGAGGTGATCGACATCAACATTGCGCAGCCCAGCTTCGGTTGCCGACGTAGCTGACTCCGCATACGTGAGCGCCTTATCCAAATGAGTCTTGTGCGTTGACAGTTCGTAGGCAACGTTGTTCCAGATGCCGGGAGATGGAGCAAGCTCAACAGCTTTGTCGAACGCAGCGAGCGCCTTCTCTGGCTGGCTGACGTTCAGATAGGCACGACCCAGATTCGCCTCTAGTCCCGGATTCTGTGGCGTGATCTGCACGGCACGCTCGAGTTCCGAAACGGCATCGGCATAGTTTTTCTGCTCGAGGTACAGCGAACCTAGATTGCCATGTGCAAATTGATCCAGCGGATTTACATCGAGCTGCTTCTTGTATGCAGTGATGGCGTCATCGTATTTTTGCTGTGCCTGATACGCCATGCCGAGATTGTTGTAGGCGAACTCGTCGAAGGGATTGATCTCGACCTGCTTCTGGAAAGCGGCGATGGCATCGTCGTAGCGAGCGAGCGCAAGATACGCTCGGCCTAAATTGTTCCAAGCGTCTTTGTGCTTGGGTTCGAGCTCAACCACTTTCTTCAGCAGCTCAGATGCTGCGCGGAAGTTCTGGTTCTTGAGTGCGGCGATGCCGGCGTCGTTGAGATCGTCGGCCGACATCCCCGCAGGGATGTTCGAGGCCGATGTTGCCGACAAGCTTTCGACGAACATGCTCTGCGCAGTATCCGCAGCTACGGCGCGCACAAAAGCGCGCAAATCAGCTCCGCGGCTGGCCGCGATTTCGCGCATGCTGAGCGACAGATCCTTCGTGACCGTAAGTGTGTGTCCATCGAGCTTGTAATCGGCTGAATAGGTCGCATAGTCGCGCTTCACATTAATCGGCACCGGCGGACGATAGTTATAGCCATCGGGCAGCTCGATTTTGACCGTCTCGTGCGTTTGCAGCGGCGCTGCGGGAAATTCAAAGGGCTTGGTGCGGTCCTCGTCATCATCTTCATCGAGATTGGCCCAGCTCATGTCGAGGCGTGGCAGCGGAACGGCGAGCTGCGAACTCTTCGTGGTCCAATCGAGGAAATTGGCTTGCGTCAGCTTGTAGCTGAACTCGAGCGGATGATGGGTGTCCGACGGATCACCGACTTTCACATCGTCTACATCGCCCGCGAGCCCCTGATACATGTTCAGGTACTCAATCACCTTCTTCCATTGGGGCTGCGGAGTGCCGCGAAATGCCATGCGAAATGCAAGCTCAGCGTCACCGCGGACGCTGTACTCGTACGTGGCCTCAAGCTTACCGACCTGGTTGATCTTGCCCGTGACTTTTACCGACTGGTAATTCGCGGTAGGCAGATCGGCGGGAGTCGTCACAATTTCTGCCTCGCCGTTTGGCGGAACGAGCAGAGCTTTCTTGTTGCGAATGCTCGCGACCAGCATGCGAAACGGCGCGACTTCCGTAGTCGAGTCCAGCCATAGGCCCTGCAGATTGCCGGCTTTGTCTGGGCCAGACTTCAGGGGCACAAACGTGATTACGTGATCGAACTGCGCCGGAGACGGCACGCTCTCGTCCAGCTTGCGTGCATGGTGAATCAGCACCGGATAGGCGTCGAGCCCGGCAGCCTTGATCAGTGACGCGAGCAACGTGTGCTTGTCCTTGCAGTCGCCATAGCGATTGTTCAGTACATCCACTGCCGAATGCGGCTGAAATCGTCCGACGCCGAAAGAAATTCCAACGTAGCGATAGCGAGGTGCAACGAAGTCATACAGATCTTCGACTTTTTCGATGTCACTTTTCGCCGAGGCAGTCAGTTCCGCTGCACGAGCGCGGATCGTCTGGTCAGGCTTAACGCGATCGCGCTCCAGACTCGAATACCAGCGGCCGACTTCGTCCCACGACTGGAAGGTACTGAGCTGAACATCAGGGACTTCATCTTCATCGTCCTCCACTTTCTTCTTCTTTTTCTTTTTCGAGGATCTGGAGTCGTCGTCGTCGAGTTTCAGAACTGCGTTCTTCCATAAATATGTCGTACGTCCATTGGCAGTGGCGACCTCTGGCTGTACGCTCTTGCTTCGCATTTTTAGCGCGCGGCCGGCGGGGACATCGACCTGCAACTGCTCGTCAAGCACGATGACTTTCGAGATGAACTGCTGCTCCCACCAGAATTGCGCAGGGGCGAGGGGCTCGAATTCGTTGACTTTGACGTCATATTCGAGGACGTCGCCCGGCGCGAGCCCTGGGACAACAATGTCTTTCTGGTGGAGATCGCTGTAAATCGGTGCCTCACGCGCGACTGGAGCGGTCAAATCTTGTACCGAATCGGGACCGGCGGTTGTGACGGCCCCATTCGGCTTGATGACCTTCACTGAGACGATCTCGATCTTGTCGTTCGCAGCGTTATAGGGAAAGTGCAGTTGCCCGAATGCCTCCACGCCAGCATGCGTCTGAATGCGAATACGCGTGGTCTGTTCGCGCTCGGAGGTGCCGTTGTTTTCGAAATGAATCTTTGTCAGATACTTTTCGATGACGAATGCCTGCTGGGAATAATCAGCGGCTTTCTCGGCTGCCGCAGGCGGCGTGAGAGGCGTTGGCGCTTGTTGCGGCTGTGGCTTCGGAGATTCGGGAAAATTTTTCCGCGAATCAGATGTTCCAGGAGTCTGTTGTGCCGCGACGGAAACAACAACGAAAAGAAGAAGGATGAGACCAGCGCATCGACGCATATTGAAAGTTCTACTCTGAACTGAAGACACCAGCAATCGGGCATACGGTCTAGGTGGTGTACCTAAGTGCCTGCGCCTTTCGAGAGTTGAACGATTTCGCCACTGTGTCTTGCGGCTCCATTTCCCACCGCCCGCACCGATACACGCCTCAGATCTGAACCGACGGTAATGACGGTGTGAATTCACCGTTGCTTACGAATTTCCGCACCGAAGGTCTATGTTGGAGAGGCTCGTCAGTACCCAGCCGAGTGGCGGGAAATTGGGCTACTATGTCTGAGAGCAGCCGGGCGTCTCCGATCGCCTCTATAAGGTGCTCAATGGTTAGTTTTGCGAAAGCTAACGAGATTGGAACCGGGCTGCCGGGACGCGCGCTTGTGGTCTCATTCATGCTGCACGGGCTCCTGGTCGGCTATCTCTGCTGGCAACCTGAACCACCGCTAATCAACCGAAACATGGTTCTGGCCGGCGAGAATGGTAGCTCCATTGGCCTGGTCTATCTGCCCACCGATGATTCACTTCGCATTCCCGTAAATGAAGAATCCCGCAAGCTGAAGTACAACGCTCCCACACATAGGCGCGTCATCAAAACTCGGCACACTTCCCCGCATCAGACCGATGAGCATCCGACAGAAGCCAAGGTGCAGGCTCCCGCAATGGGATCTCCCGACGGCGATTCCGACATTGGCCCGCTGTCTGGAGCCGGAGCTTTTCCTGCGCTTCCCGTGAAGTTTCCTGACCCACATGTGAGCGCCGATGAGCTTCCTGCCGGAGTGGCCGGCGATGTAGTCGTAGAAGTCACAATCGACGTTGGCGGCAATATCGTGAAGAAGAAGGTGTTGGTGTCGATCGGATACGGCATCGATGAAAAGGTGCTGTCGGTACTCGAGCAGTGGCACTTCCGTCCAGCTACGATCAATGGCATGCCTGTGGCTTCGCGACAGGATGTCCATTTTCACTTTCCCGGTTAGGGAACTCTGCTCACCAGGTTTCTACCAGGACATCGTCTTCCACGATGATGTCGTCCAGCTTTCCTGCATCAGTGAAAGACACACGCAAGCTTTCCAGAAGATCGCGGAGCTCGGAGAGGCTGGTGGGCGACATCACGGTAAAGCGAAGTCCCATGCCCAACGCCGGATCTGACGCTCGAACTTCCGCATGAGTTTCAAATCGGGAATCGTTCGAACTGATTCTCGCGCGCACGAGGGTGCCTTTTGGGAACGGACTGAAGGTTTTCACGTAAATGCCCGACGCTGAAATGTCGGTGATTTCGGTCCAGAACGGATAATCGAGCGCGCCGAAGATCTCCGCACCACCCGAGCAGGCATGACGGGGAAAGCGCCGTCGATCTTTGGGTGTGGGCTCAACCCAGAACTTGTCTTTTTGTCTTTGTGGAAGACTGATTCCCCACAGCGGCTTCGAGAGCTCCAGGGCCTTGAGTCCGCATTGGCCGCGACGTGTTCCGGATCCAATCCACTTCACGCTGAAGCGAGCGCGAACTCCGAAGCGATGCAGAAACACAGTTTGACCGGGAGAGAGCCGCACTTTCACACCAGCGAGGCGTGCGGACTCGAGCGTAAGGTCTAACGTGTGAGTTATGAGGGAAAACGGCTTGGCATGGACGTCGCTGCCAGTCATCTTCACGGGCAAAACAGCCCTGGTGCGCAGCTCTTTCCTTTTTGACACCTTCGCGACTTTCACCCGGCGGGGGAGACTTGCTTACGCAATTCTAAGTCAGGGGTGCCGTTCTTCTTCGCGTCACGACTGAATTCCCGACTCCGAAGTAATCGAGAGTAACCAGCCCGCGCGGCCATTGAGCAAAAGGGTAAGTTCACACAATCCTTGATCTCAGGTTGAGCGGAGCCGTCCAGAGCTGCCCGTTGATCTGTTCTGCTGCGCAGCGCACCTCGCGGCAACAGCTTGCATCTTTAGTTAACAGAAGAGGTCAGAACTATCGAATTGTCTGCTGAGGATTCAGAGGAGGAATTTGATGCGAAAAATCGCAACTCGCTTGACCATGTGTGCGGCGCTCTTATTTGCTTTCGGGGCGTTTGCGCAGAATGCGTCCGAGGTCCCCGCCGGAACTGAAGTTCACGTGCGTGTTGACCAGGACATTAATGCCAAAAAAGGCAACGTACAACCAGGCGCAATGTTCCCGGGAACCATTTCCCGCGATGTAGTTGGCGCGAACGGCAACGTGATCATCCCGCGCGGAGCTCCGGCTCAGCTCGCCGTAGTTTCTACGGGCAACAACAGCAACGACATGACGCTCGATCTGCGTTCGGTCGACATCAACGGACGTCACTATCGCCTTGATACCGAGAGCACCAGCGCCGTCGCCAGCAGCAAGAATGGCGGACTCGGCGCCAATAAGCGTACGGGTGAATATGTCGGCGGTGGAGCATTGGCTGGCACGCTGATCGGAGCATTGGCCGGCGGCGGTAAGGGAGCAGCCATCGGCGCCATTTTGGGAGCAGGCGCTGGAGCCGGCACTCAGATTTTGACTAAGGGAAAGGAACTGAATGTCCCGGCGGAAACCGAACTCAACTTCCGTCTGCAGAATGGCGTGCGTATGCACCAGTACGAAGGCTATCAGGGACACGGGCGCGAGCTTCCGCCTCCGGACCAGTACAACAATCAACCTCGGGATAACAGTAATCCACGGTAGTCACTGCTTTCGTTCAAACAGGGCTGGACCTTGGTCCAGCCCTTCGTTTTGCCTGTTTCAGTTGCACTCGCGAAAGAGAGTCCTGTTTTCCACGGTTTGCTCCACAGCAAACGCTGCTAATATCGCGGAAGTGACGGTCAGGAAACCATCGAAGCGCGCAAAGAAGTACCTCAGGCTGCTCAAGCCGGGCGAAGAGCAGCGCTCGATGTCCACACTCAAGCTCCGGCTCCTTAAAAAGCTGAAGTGCACGCTGAAGTACGAAAAGCTCGCCTGGGCTGACGGCGCTCAACTTGTGGCTGGGGTGGACGAAGTCGGGCGCGGCGCTCTCTTCGGCCCCGTCGTCGCTGCTGCAGTCATTCTCAAACCTGACTACCGCATTCGCGGACTGCGCGATTCTAAGCTGCTGCTGCCGGAAGTGCGCGAGGTGCTCGCCGAACGGATCCGCGAGCATTCGATTGCGTATGCGATTGCTTCCATCGATGCGGCGCGAGTGGATGAGATCAACATCTATTGGGCTTCGCTCGAAGCGCTGGCGCTGGCGGTGAAGCAGCTCGAGCCTGCTCCCGATCACGTCCTAGTCGATGCCCTCAAGATCGATGTCCCCTTCAAGCAGACGAAGATCATCCACGGCGACGCGCTAAGCTGCTCGATTGCAGCCGCATCGATCATCGCCAAAGTCGAACGTGATCGCATGATGCGCGAGATCGATGCTCAATACCCGCTCTACGGTCTCGCCTCCAACAAGGGCTACAGCACGCCAAAGCACAAGGCCATCCTGCGCGAGCACGGGCCATCGCCGCTGCATCGCCAGTCGTTTGCGCCAGTGTGGATGGCGCAAGCCGAACACACGCCGGATCTGTTCGCAGAATTACAACAGGAACTAGGCCAAGGCGCACAGCGTCAGATCGAAACCGAATGTACGCAGCTCGACGCAGTGGCTGGCAGCCGGTAGCTGGTAGCCGGCAGCTTTGTTTCACATCAACGACTGCGGGTCCACATCCACAATGATGCTCGTGCGCGGCACGTCTTCCGCTACAGCATTTGCGACCAGGGCGCGCAAAGTCACATTCAACTTTTCACGACTGGCCGACTTCAAGATGAAGTGAAAACGATAATCGCGCTTGAGACGGGACAAAGGCGCGGCCGCCGGGCCCATCACCCGAATTCCGTCCAAACGCGTGCGATCCACCCAGCGATGCACAATGCCCGCATAGCGCATCGCGAGTTCCAGCTTGTCGCTGCGCAGCAGGAGGTTGGTCACACTGGTGAAAGGGGGATAGTGCATCCAGCTTCGATACCGCAGCTCCTGCTCGTAGAAGCCGACGTAATCGTGCATGGCTGCAAAACGGATTGCGTAATGCTCGGGGAAATAAGTTTGCAGCACAACCTCACCGGCGAAGTTGCCGCGTCCCGCGCGTCCAGCAACTTGGGTGAGAAGTTGAAACGTTCTTTCCGCCGCGCGGAACTCGGGCAGTCCCAGGCCGTAGTCCGCGCCAATGACGCCAACCAGGGTGACTCCATGAATATCGTGCCCTTTGGCGATCATCTGCGTGCCAACCAGCATATCGAGCTCACTTGCGTGGAGCTGATTGAGCACGCGCTCGAAATCATGGCGCGTGCGAACAGTGTCGCGGTCGAGTCGCCCGATGCGGGCATCTGGGAATGATTGCTGCAGAGCTTCCTCAATCTTCTCCGAGCCGGCACCGAGAAAATACAGATGCTCGCTTCCGCATTTGGGACAGAGCTTCGGAACAGTTGTGCGATACCCGCAGTAGTGGCACTCGAGGCGCTGGCCAACCGGAACACGTTGCGTGAGCGCCGCGGACGAAATCATCCCTTTGTGATGTGTAAGGGCCACAGCGCAATTCACGCACTGCATCTTCTCGCCGCAGGAACGACACAGCACTACCGCGGAATATCCGCGCCGATTGAGCAAGAGCATCACCTGCTCTTTGGCTTCGAGGCGTTCAGTAACTTGCTCTATCAGCCTGCGCGAAAAGATTTTTTCTTCGCCGCTCTGCTGAAATTCCTCGCGCATGTCGATGATTTCGACCTCAGGAAGCGGACGCTGCTGCACACGTTCCCGCAATTCGATTAGGCGGTACTTGCCTTCGCGGGCATTGTGGTAGGTCTCAAGCGCCGGGGTCGCCGACGCGAGCACCACCGCTGCAACGGAAAGCTTGCCGCGCATCACGGCTACGTCGCGTCCGTTGTATCGTGGCGTCTCTCCCTGCTTGTAAGAACTATCGTGCTCCTCATCGATCACGATGAGAGCGAGATCGCGCACCGGCGCAAATACCGCGGAACGAGTTCCGACCACAATTCGGGCATCGCCGCGATGGATGCGATGCCACTGCTCAGCTCGTTCATCGTTCGTCAAACCTGAGTGGAGAATCGCAACCTGCTCGCCGAAGATTCGGTAAAGATTCGCGGCGGCGGCTGGAGTAAGTCCTATTTCGGGAACAAGCAGTATTGCTGAACGTCCTTGCGCAAGAACTGACTGCATCGCCGAAAGATACACCGCGGTTTTTCCAGAGCCAGTCACTCCATGCAGAAGGGAAACAGAAAATCGCCGCTCGCTTACAGCAAACTCTATGGCATCGAGGGCTGCGCGTTGTGCGGCGTTCAAATCTCCTCGACCAATCTGTGACGATGATGCGGGAACTCCTGCAATGTGAAACTCGGCGGGCTTCTCTTCGATGCTCACCAGACCACGTCGAACCAGCGTGCGGAGCGTCGTATGGGGAAGATCTGGTTCGCGAAGCTCACGAACCGGCATCGTGTCACCCGCTTCTTCGAGCTTGGAGATAAGCGCCTGCTGATTGTCATTCAACTTGCGATTCGAAGGCTCAGGATTCGCGACCCGGCGTGCGATCTTAATTGTTCGGGTTGCATCGCGAGTCGAAGAGACGTCGTGGCGGATGATCCAACGCTTGGCCTGCAATCCGCGCAGCACATCGCGTGTCGCTCCGGTTGCGTTCTTGAGCGCGTGCTCGCGGGCTTCATCGACCTGCGAAAGGAAATCCAGCACCTGGTATTCGAGCATCTGCTCAGTCACACTCTTTTTCGATCGCCCCGAATTCCCAGATTGAGCAGAATCATAAAGAGCCTTCTGCCCCAACTCGGTGATGCTGTAGCTCCAATCGCGCTTGACCTCCGCCTGCAGCGGGAGCATCGTCCGCAATACCTCACCGATCGGCGCGAGATAGTAGCTCGATATCCATTCGGCAAGCTGCATGAGAGGCGCATCGATCAGGGGCTCGGCGTCGAGCACCGAGTGCACCGTCTTGGCTTCCATGGTCGGAGCGCGGTCGTGCAGAGCAGTGACAACGCCGGGCAATCGCGACGTGCGGAAGGGAACGAGAACACGCCCGCCAACGACGGGAGTCTGGCCGTTCACGCGATACGTGAACGTCATCTCCAGAGGAACGGGCAGGGCTACGTCGCAGAAGGAAGACATGCGTAGGGGACAGGTTACAGGGAACAGAGCTCAAACAGAACCGGCGGCGGTAGCCGATGGGTCGGAGAAGGCCGAGTGGCCACCTCCGAGCGGTCGATGCTGCATGCAATCTGGAGAAGCGCAGCCGCAACACACGCAGCTGCCCCACCGCCCAGCGGCGCCGGTTCTGTCATGCTGTCCCCTGTTCCCCCTGTTTTGGCATCGGCATTCCCAGGTACTTCATCACCATCTGCAGATCCTTCCAGGCTTCCTTCTTTTGCCGCGGATCGCGGAGCAGGTATGCCGGGTGGTAGGTCACGGCGAGCTTTGTGTTTTTGAAGTCATAGATGTGGCCGCGCAGGTTGATCATCGCATCATTCACACCCAGCAGCGTTTTGGCTGCGACCGCGCCCAACGCAACGATGATCTTCGGCTTCACGACCTCGATTTGCCGCATCAGGAATGGCGAGCAGGTGTCGCACTCTTCGCGCTCAGGAGTGCGGTTCCCTGGCGGACGGCATTTAATGATGTTCGCGATGTAGACGTCCTCGCGCCGAATTCCCATTGCGGAAATCATGTTGTTGAGCAGTTGGCCGGCGCGTCCGACAAACGGCTCGCCCTGTATATCTTCGTCTGCGCCTGGTGCCTCACCGACAAACATGATGTCTGCCCGTGGATTGCCCACGCCGAAAACAATCTGTTTGCGTCCTTGCTTGTGCAGCGCGCAGCGCGTGCAATCGCCGATGTCTTGGCGGATGGCGCGTAAGGCTTGTTCTGGAGTCATCTCTTGTTCATCGGGGAACGACAGCGCCGCGCCCACAATTTCTGGTACCACAGGAGTGCTCTCCTCAACTGTGGTTCCGGCCTGGGACGATGCCTCGCGGCGATAGAAATCGTAAATGCCAAGCTCGCGATAGAACCGAACGCGCTCAGCTAATTGTTGCTGCAGTTCTGAATTTTGCGACATGAATGAAGCTCAGCGAGCGGGAGCGACTTTGCCCGCCCGTGTCTTCAGTTTTAGCACGACATCGAGAATGCGGTGCGCGATTTTCTGCTTCGACGCCTCGGGAATTGAGACTTCTTCGTCATGCGTGATGATCGTGACTTCATTGCGCTCGGAGTCGAAGCCGATGCCGGTTTTCGAAACGTCGTTCACTACGATTGCATCGATGCCTTTCCTGCGGAGCTTCGAGCGGCCATTCTCGAGTGCATTCGCGGTCTCTGCTGCGAATCCAATCAGCATTTGTCCGGCATCGCGTTGAGAGGAAACCTCGGCAAGGATGTCGGGCGTGGGTTCTAATTCGAGCGTGAGCGATCCGTTGCGTTTGATTTTGTCTTGAGCAGCATTGCGCAAACGGAAGTCGGCGACTGCGGCGGCTGCGATCACGATCGTTGCCCGATCGAGCTGTGGGATTACAGCATTGCGCATCTGCTCGGCGGTCTCCACGCGATTCAATTCCGCGCCTTCGGGAGCGTCGATGGCAACTGGTCCTGAAATCAGAATCACTTTTGCTCCGCGACGAAGAGCGGCCTCAGCGAGTGCATATCCCATCTTGCCGCTGGAGCGATTGCCCAGGAAGCGCACTGGATCGATTGGCTCGCGCGTTGGGCCGGCCGTGATCAGAACCGTTTCTCCGGCGAGGTCGCGGACTACACCGAGCGCGGACAAAACGGCAGCGACGATCTCCGCCGGCTCTGCCAGTCGGCCTGCGCCGACCATGCCGCAGGCGAGATACCCGCTTCCGGGCTCGACCATGTAAACGCCTCGTTTGCGCAGAGTCTCAAGATTTTCCTGCGTCGCGGCGTGATTCCACATTTCGACGTTCATCGCTGGCGCAACGATTACAGAAGCAGGCGTGGCGAGGTAAAGAGTGGAAAGAAAATCATCGGCCTGGCCATGAGCGAACTTGCCCATCATGTCAGCCGTACACGGCGCGACCACTAGTGCATCAATGCTCTGGGCAACGCTGATGTGTTCAATGGCGGAATCGAGGTTGGGCTGTTCTCCGCCTGAGTCCCAAAGAGCGGTGATAACCTTTTCGCCGGAAAGAGCGGCAAAGGTGAGCGGTCGCACGAATTCCTGGGCGGCGGCGGTCATGATGACCTGCACGCGAATGCCCTGATCTTGCAGCAGACGGACGACTTCGCAAGCCTTGTAAGCAGCGATTCCCCCGCAGACGCCGACAGCGACCTTCATGGCTCTATTGTAGTCGGAGCGGTAAAGAGGCAGCGGTGGCGGGAATGGTTCGCGGAAGGAGACGGAAAGAGATTTGGGTTGAGCGAATAAGCCGTCGAGGATATATAGAGTCCTCTAGTTTGATTTCATGAAGGCTTCGGCTCTTCGAGTGAGTAGACTTTGGTTGCATAACCGGCCAAAGGCTCAAACGAGGAGCCGAAGATGATGATTATAGGTGCAGACTACCATCCGGGATTTCAAGCCATGGCGTTTGTGGATGAAGAGACCGGGGAGTTTGGAGAACGAGAGCTGAGGCATCCGGAAGAGGCGGAAAGGTTTTATCGCAATCTGAAGGGGCGGCAGGTACGAGTAGGGATGGAGGCCACAGGACATTGTGGCTGGTTCGAGGCTCTGCTGGCGGAGCTGAAGTTTGAGCTGTGGTTAGGCGATCCATCGACGATCCGCAGCAAGCGGGTACGGAAGCAGAAGCACGATCGTGAGGATGCCAGGTTGTTGCTGCGGCTGCTGCGGAATGGAGAGTTTCCGCGGATCTGGATGGCACTTGTCAAGAAAGTTGTGTGGATAAGTTCAAGCGGCAG
>Ga0075426_10002315_pt1 | contig 13665 bp, 13 predicted proteins | sample SoiMethybrSBSTD5_FD_75304 | JGI IMG/M metagenome (GOLD analysis project Ga0075426, IMG submission 75304) | Bulk soil microbial communities from a Populus tree surrounding site in Tennessee, USA - Soil MetaG P. TD hybrid SBSTD5 | ecosystem: Environmental > Terrestrial > Soil > Tree plantation... | reverse complement strand
CCGGCGAACGAGCAGCCGGCGAGCACCGTGCGCGTCGCGGCGGACGTGCGTTCGCCCGCTGGGGTGGTCATGTCCCCATGATCATACGCGCCCGCGGGCCGCGATGCACGCCCGGCGTACGCCGCGCTCCGTTGAGTTTGCGTATCGCACCGGGCATTTTCCGAGTGATGAACGCGCGAACGCCCGATCCTGTCCGTCCGCCGCACGGATTCGTCTCACTCGTGGGCGCGGGTCCGGGCGATCCGGGTCTGCTCACCGTGCGCGCGCTCGCTCTCCTCGCCCAAGCGGATGCGGTCGTGTACGACGCGCTCGTGAATCCGCGTATCGTGCACAACGGTGCGATACGGTCCGACGCAGAGATGCACGATGTCGGCAAGCGTGGCGGAGCACCGTCGGCGCGGCAGGATGCGATCAACGCATTGCTCGTGCGCCTTGCGCGAGCGGGCAAGCGCGTGGTGCGACTCAAGGGCGGGGACCCGTTTGTCTTCGGGCGCGGGAGCGAGGAAGCGCAAGCGCTCGCCCAAGCGGGTGTGCCGTTCGAGATCGTCCCCGGCGTGACGGCGGGCGTCGCCGCGCCGGCATACGCGGGTATTCCGGTCACGCATCGCGGCGTTGCATCCGCGGTGACATTCGTGACGGGCCACGAGGATCCTACGAAACGCGAGAGCGACATCGATTGGGCGTCGCTCGCGCGCGCGGGCGGGACGCTCGTGCTCTACATGGGTGTGAAGCGGCTGCCGGACATCGTCGCGGCGCTGCGTGCCGGTGGATTGGCTGCCGACACACCGGCCGCGGTCGTCGAATGGGGCACGTGGCCCATGCAGCGCACCGTCGAGAGCACGGTGGCCGGCATCGCCGACGCCGCACGCGCGGCGGGCATTTCGGCGCCGTCGATCACCATTGTGGGCGGCGTCGCGCGGCTGCGCGGCGAGATCGCGTGGTTCGACCGCCGGCCACTCCACGGCCGCCGGATCATCGTGACGCGCGCCCGTGCGCAGGCGTCGGAGCTGGCCGCTCGCCTTACTGAGTTAGGCGCCGAGGTGATCGAGGCGCCCGCCATCGTCGTCGCCCCCGCCGACCCGGCCCCGCTGCGCGCCGCGCTCGGCCGGCTCGATGCCTACCAGTGGGTGCTGTTCACGTCGCAGAACGCGGTCGAGATCGCGTGGGCGGTGCTCCGCGAGCTGGGCGGCGACGCGCGATGGTTTTCCGGCGCGCGCGTGGGTGCCGTTGGGCAGGCGACGGCGCGTGCGCTGCTCGATCGCGGCATTGCGGCAGACGTGGTGCCGCCGCGTGCTACGGCAGAAGGACTCGGGGAGGCGCTTCGCCAACGCGCCGATGTGCGCGGCACGCGCGTCCTGTTCATCAAGGCAGAGGACGCGGGCGACGCACTCCCCGCGGCGCTCCACGCGATGGATGCCACGGTGGACGAGGTCGTCGCGTACCGCACGATGCCCGATCCAGCAGGTGCTGCTGCAGCACGCGACGCGCTCAAGACGGGTGTGGATGCGATTACGTTCACGTCCGCATCCACTGTACGTTTTTTTCAAGATGCACTCGTCGGAGACGTGGCTGCGATGGGCGGCGTAAAGGTGATCACCATGGGTCCGGCGACCAGCGCTGCTGCCCTCGGGCTTGGCCTCACGGTTCACGCCGAAGCTAGCTCGGCGACGATCGATGCGCTCGTCGACGCGGTCGTGGCCGTGCTACGGGGAGCAAACCGCTTACATGGATCATCCGAGAATTTTTCTTCAGCAGAGTCGAAGTACCGCGCCGATTGATTCCGCTTTTGCGAGGTGTCTCCTCTCGCAATGCCCAAAGTGGACACAGCAGGCGACGGGGCGACCTTTGATCGCGCTCTCGGTCGCGCGTTGCCGTTTTCCGTTGCCCGCGCGACTTCAAGGCCCGTGCAGGGAGAAGTCCTCGTCAGAGGCACATGAAGCAAAGAGAGGCCGGATCGCCACTCCACCAACGCGCGCGAACTATCGTAACCCTGGAGTCAGAGGAGAGGACAATCGCGGCCGCCCGCAGCTGCGCAGGACGAACAACGCTACTGAAGAACTCCAGCTCTCGCGACTCACGGTCGAACCGACATCCTGGGCGTTCTAGTGGATGTCGCGTTCCGTCGATGGCGACCCATGCAACGGCGAGATGTACAATGCTGTTGTTAGGCCCATAGATCGCGCATGGATTGGCGCGTGACCCGAGGCCGATCCTATAAGCATCCGACACCTGCAGATAGACGCGGAATTGCGGTCCAATGTCAGGCGTTCTTGCTGGCAGTCGAAAAACAGCGGGCTCCGAACCAATGGTCGTCGGGAATCCTGCCACGGTCGCGGGCCGATAGCAGCCACACAAGGCTAGAGCAAAGACGGATGCGACAGTCACGCTTCGACGACGGATACCTGATAGGGAGCCGGGTTCCATGGGATCCGAGGACAACACTGGCAACATGCCGCTGCTCCTGCCGCAGCCGCTTAATCCCGGATTCCAAGAACGTATCATATATAAGTCGCTATTGACTATAACGTATTGTATATAATACGTTAATCCTATGCCCAATTCCAGCGCCAACGTCCCGAGTGCCGCGCGTCGAGCGCTGCATACTCTAGGCGCGCATCTCCGCTCCGCGCGCTTACGGCGGCGAATTTCAACGGCCGTGTTGGCCGAACGTGCCTTGGTCTCGCGAGGCACACTGTACCGGGTCGAGCGAGGCGACCCCACCGTGAGCATGGGCACCTACGCCACCGTGCTGTGGGCCCTTGGCTTAGGCGACCGCCTCACCGACCTCGCCGCTCCCTCCCGTGATCGCGTTGGCCTGACTCTCGAAGAAGAGCGATTGCCTCAGCGGATAGGCCGCACTCGTGCTCGACGGCCACCACGCGAACCGGAGGAAGGGTGAGCGAGCCGGCGGTCTACGTGCACGTGGAGTTAGGCGGTACTATCCATTTTGTCGGCCGGTTGTGGGTGTCTGGCAAGCAACGCGAGACGGCCACGTTCGAGTACGACGCCGCATGGCTCACGAACCCGGAACGATTCGCCCTCGAACCAGCGCTGCCAACCGGCGTAGGCCCCTACCACACTCTAGAAGGGCGCACCTTATTCGGCGCGCTTGGTGACTCGGCTCCGGATCGATGGGGGCGAACGCTGTTGAGGCGCGCGGAAGCACGCCGAGCACGCGCCGAGAGACGAACGCCGCGGACGCTGCGAGAGATTGACTATCTCCTCGGTGTAACCGACGCAATACGCCCTGGAGCACTCCGCTTCTCGGTCACGCCTAACGGGCCGTTCCTGGCCCGGTCGGATGATGCCGGCGTACCGCCCCTCGTGGACCTCCCCCGCCTTCTGGCGGCTGCCGACCGGGTGCAACTGAAGAAAGACTCGGACGCCGACCTGCAGTTACTACTGGCGCCAGGCGCATCCCTCGGCGGCGCGCGACCGAAAGCGTCGGTGCGGAACAGGGAAGGAACTCTCTTCGTCGCAAAGTTTTCGAGCCCGGGCGACGACGTACACGTCGTTCGATGGGAAGCCGTGACGTTAGCCCTCGCGCACGCCGCGCACCTCGAGGTCCCGAGCTGGCGTCTGACTCCCGTCGGCACGCGCGACGTGCTCTTGTCCCAGCGCTTCGACAGAACGGAATCGGAGCGAATTCCCTTCCTGTCAGCCATGAGCCTCTTGGACGCCGGCGACGGCGAACACCGCAGCTATGTGGAGATTGCGGAAGCGATGCGACAGTATGGCGCGGCGCCGCGCACCGACTTGCCGGCACTCTGGCGTCGGTTGGTATTCAATATCCTCGTGTCGAATCTCGATGACCACCTACGTAACCACGGCGTGTTGTATGAACGACCAGGTTGGCGTCTTGCGCCGGCATACGACCTCAATCCTGTACCGCTGGACATCAAACCACGGATTCTCGAAACGTCTGTCGATATAGACGGTGACAATTCCGCATCGCTCGATCTCGCCCTTTCTGCCGCAGAACACTTCAACTTGCATGTGAGCGAAGCGCGATCGATCGCCGGCGACATCGCAAGGACAGTCGCTCGTTGGCGCCAAGGTGCGAAAAGGAGGTCAATTCCGTCAGACGAAATCGAGCGAATGCAGTCCGCGTTTGAGCACGAAGACTCACTCAAGGCGCGAAAGTGGTAGCCGACCAGCACGACCACAGGTCACTGTCGAGTAATACCAAATCATCGTTAATTGCCGCCCTTTGGTGCGAGCGCCTTTGCCGATTTTCGCCCGCTGAAAGCGCGCGCTGTAGATTGAGCAACAATGGGAAGAGACCCGGTCACACAGCCAAGCTTGCTCCGCGTAGCCACCCGCACGTCCGAGCTCGCCCTGCGACAGGCGCGACAGGTGGCCTCGATGCTCGCCGCGCACGGCGTGCAATCCGAGCTCGTGGCGTTCAAGACGGCGGGAGACAAACACATCGACCAACCGCTGCGCGAGATCGGCGCCAAGGGCTTGTTCACGCAGGAGCTCGAGGCCGCGCTGGCGCAGGGTCGCGTCGATTGCTGTGTGCATTCGCTCAAGGACCTGCCCACCGATTCGCCCGCCGGCCTAACGATCGCCGCGGTGCTCGAGCGCGAAGATCCGCGCGATGTGCTGGTGGTGAACGAGAGCGTCGCCGCCGAATCGCTGGCCGACCTGCCGCGCGGCAGCCGCGTCGGCACATCGAGCCTGCGGCGCCGCGCCCAACTGCGCGCCGCGCGCCCCGATCTCGATGTCGTCGACCTGCGCGGCAACGTACCGACCCGCGTGCGCAAAGTGGACGAAGGACAGGTGCACGCGGCGATCCTCGCCGCCGCGGGCCTCCGCCGCCTCGACGCCCAGGGCCGGATCTCGGCGTGGCTCGACGCGCCCGAGTGGCTGCCGGCGCCGGGGCAGGGCGCGATCGCGGTGCAAGCGCGCGCCGACGACGACCGTGCGTTAGGCATCCTCGCTCGGCTCAACCACGGTCCAACGGCCGTGGCCGTGACGGCCGAGCGCGCGTTCCTCGCCGCGCTCGAGGGCGGATGCCAGGTACCCATCGGCGCCCTCGTCATGTCCGACGCATCGGGCCTCGTGCTCTATGGACTCATCGCCGACGTCGACGGCCGCCGCGTGCTGCGCGGCAATGCGGCCGTCGACCCCGACGACCCGGCGGCGTCGGGCACATCGCTCGCCACCGAGCTGCTGCGTCGTGGAGCGGCGGACATTCTCGCCGCGCTGCGCGGGCTCGAGACGGTGCCGGCGCCGCAACCCGAATGATCGTGCGACCGCCACCGCGCCACGTTCTCCCCGTCCGTTAGGCAAATGGCCTTCCCCATCCAACGCCCGCGCCGGTTGCGGCGCACCGAGTCGCTGCGCCGGCTCGTCCGCGAGACCAGTCTCGTGCCGGAGCAGCTCGTGTTGCCGCTGTTCGTGCGCGCAGGCACCAACGTGCGCCGTCCCATCGAGGCGATGCCGGGCGTCGCCCAAACGTCGGTCGATGAAATGCTGCGCGATGCGGAACGCGCGGCGAACGCCGGCGTGGGCGGGGTGCTCCTGTTCGGCATTCCGGAGCACAAGGACGCGACCGGCACCGAATCCTGGTCCGATGACGGCCCGGTCCAACGCGCCGTGCGCGCGCTCAAGCAGCAGCTGCCGGACCTCGTGGTGATCACCGACGTCTGTCTGTGCGAATACACGGATCACGGACACTGCGGCGTGCTCGTGAACGGCGACGTCGACAACGACGCGACGCTCGAGCTGCTCGCGCGCGAAGCGGTGTCGCATGCACGCGCCGGCGCGGACATCGTCGCGCCGAGCGACATGATGGATGGGCGCGTCGCGGCGATTCGCCGCGCGCTCGACGACGCACAGTGCGCAGAGACACCGATTCTCTCGTATGCCGCCAAATTCGCGTCGGTGTTCTACGGGCCGTTCCGTGAGGCAGCGGAATCCACGCCGCGCTCGGGCGACCGGCGCGGCTATCAGATGGATCCGTCCAACGCGCGCGAAGCACTGCGCGAAGTCAAGCTCGATCTCGACGAGGGTGCGGACGCGGTGATGGTGAAGCCCGCGGGTCCGTATCTCGACGTGATTGCGCGCGTGCGGCGCACGACCTTGGTCCCGCTCGCCGCCTATCAGGTGAGCGGCGAATTTGCTATGATTAAAGCGGCCGCCGAGCGCGGGTGGCTCGACGGCGAGCGAGCGATGATGGAGTCGCTCACCGCCATTCGCCGCGCCGGCGCGGACATCATCATTTCGTATTTCGCGATCGACGCGGCGCCCCGACTCCGTTAGGCAATGGGCGGGACGCGCGCCGCTGCGCGTCAGGAGCGGCACCATGCACCACAGGGAATTCCCAGGCACCGGCGTCTCGGTCAGCGAAGTCGGTTTCGGCCTCTGGACCCTCTCCACCGGCTGGTGGGGCGAGAAAACCGACGACGAAGCGGTCGCCATGCTGCGCGAAGCATACGACACGCACGGCATCACCTTCTTCGACGCCGCCGATGCGTATGGCAACGGCCGCAGCGAACGACAGCTGGCCGAAGCATTCGGCACGATCCGCGATCGCGTCGTCTACGGCACCAAAATCGGCTACGACATCTACGACGCCGCCGCGCAATCGGCGCGCCGCGGACAGAGCGAGCTCCCGCAACGGTTCGACCCGCCGTTCATGCGCCGCGCCGTCGAACAGTGCCTGCGCCGCCTCGACACCGACTACATCGACGTCCTCCAGTTGCACAACGTGAAGATGGCGCACGTCCGCGATCCGCTCATCTGGGAGACGCTGCGCGAGCTCACGCGCGAAGGGAAAATCCGCGCCTGGGGCGCCGCGTTTGGCCCCGCGATCGGCTGGTTGTACGAAGCGGTGGAGCTCGTCGAGCGCGAGCCCGACATCAACACCATCCAGATGATCTGGAACATCCTCGAGCAGCACCCCGGCACGGCCATGCTCGACGCGGCCCGCGCCCACGCGCCTAACTGTGTATTCAACATCCGCGTCACCCACGCGTCGGGTATGCTCGAGGGAAAGTACACGGAAGATACCGTGTTCCCCGAGAACGACCACCGGCGCCACCGCCCGCGCTCGTGGCTCGTCAACGGCGTGCGCAAAGTGCGCACGCTCGACTTCCTCACCGCGCGCGTCACGTTAGGCCAGGCGTCCCTCCAATGGCTCCTCGCCGAGCCGCGCGTCGTGACCACGTTGCCCAACATCTACGACCGCGAGCAGCTCGCCGAGTTCGCCGCCGCATCCGATGCGCCGCCGCTCACCCCCGAGCAGATGCGCCGCGTCGCCGACCTCGCCCGGCAGAACTTCGGCGTCGTCGAAGAGCCGATGGCCTACAAGGGCACGATGCACCGCGAGCCGTCCACCGAGCCGCAGCCCGCCGCGCCGTGATCCACCCATGGCACGACCTGCCGTCTGGGCCGCACCCACCGGACGAGGTCACGACCGTCGTCGAGATCCCGAGCGGCAGCAAGAACAAGTACGAGCTGGACAAGAAGTCGGGACTGTTTCGACTCGATCGCGTGCTGTTTTCCGCCGTACACTACCCCGGCGACTACGGCTTCATTCCCCGCACGCTCGCCGAGGATCACGACCCGTGCGATGTCCTCGTGCTGCTCAACGAGCCGACGTTCCCCGGCTGCCAGATCGAAACGCGGCCCCTGGGCGTCCTCCGGATGCTCGACCGTGGCGAGCTCGACTATAAAATCCTGGGCGTGCCGAGCCACGACCCGTTCTACGGCGAGTATTTCGACATCGCCGACATTCCGCAGCATTATCTCAAGGAAGTCGAACACTTCTTCCACATCTACAAGGACCTCGAGGGGAAACGCGTCCAAACGGTCGGATGGGAGAAGAACGACGTGGCCTTGCGCGTGATCGACGACGCAATCAAACGGTACGACCAACAGTTCGTGGTGGCGTCCGGTCCGTGACAGATCGCACGCCAGCCATGCCGGCGCAGTCGAAAGTCGGCGTCCTGTTCGTATCGGATCAGCCGGGTCGGCTGCAGGCGTTGCGCCAGAGTGCGCTCGCCGGTCGCGACGTGTTTTTGTGGACGGGCGATCACCAGCGCGTGCCCGAGTGGTCCGTTCCCTTGCGCGGCGATCCGTCGAAGTCGGAGACGTACGCGCCGCTCGAGGGACGCGACGCGATTGCCGTCATCGATTTGGCGGACGAGACGCAAGCGCGCCGCGTCGCCCGCGCGGTGCGCGCCGCGTTCCCGCCCACGTCGATTCTCGTCATCGACCACTGGCGGCGCGCGCACCACGGCGCGGCGCGCGACGGACTTCGCTGGCTGGACGAAGGCGAGCTGCTCGCCGACGCGATCGAGCTCGTCGTCCGCCGCGTCGCGTCGCACAAACGGCTGGGCGGTCTCCGGCGCGCGCTGCGCGGCCGCCGCACGTGCGCGTTCCTCGTGCAGAACGACCCCGATCCGGACGCGATCGCGTCCGCGCTCGCGCTGCGGCGCGCGTTAGGCCTGAGGCCCGAGCGGTCGCCCATCATCACCTTGGGGCACGTGACGCGCCCCGAAAACCGCCGCCTCATCGAAGAGTTGGGCATCGTCGTCAAACACGTGACCCGCCGCCGCCTCGCGGAATTGGCGCCGCTCGTGCTCGTCGACGTGCAGCCGCCGTATTTCACGCTGCCGCTGCCGGAGGTCGCCGCCGTGGTCGACCACCATCCAACGACGGGCACGTACCGCGCTGGGTTCCGCGACGTGCGCACCTGGTTCGGGGCCAGCGCCACGATGGCCGCCGAGTATCTGCTCGCCGCCGATGAAAAAGAGATTGCCACGCCGTTGGCCACGGCGCTGCTCTACGGCATCGTGACCGACACCAAGTCCCTGTCGCGCTCGGCCAGCGACGACGATCTGCAGATGTTCGCCTACCTCTTCCCGCGCGCCGACCAGGCGATGCTGCGGCGCATCCAGCATCCGTCGTACGGCACGCTGGCGCTCAAGCGCTTCGGCGACGCACTGCAGCGGCCGCGCGTGCACGACGGCCTCGCGTACGTGCACCTGGGCCGGCTGCCGGAAGACCAGGAGCACATCGTGGCCCAGCTGGCGGAGTTCTGCCTCGGGATGGCGGGTGCGTCGGTATCGGCGGTGTCGGGTGTGTTCGGGCCCAACCTGGTGATGAGCACGCGGGCGTTGTCGCCCGACGCTCGGTTAGGCGAGCGCCTGCGGGCGGGGTTCAAGCGCTACGGCAGCGCCGGCGGGCACCCCGCGATGGCCAAGGCGGTGATGGACCTGGAAGCCTGGCGCCGCGACCATCCGTTCCGCGATTCGCGCACCCTCGAGCGCACGGTGCAGCAGGCCCTCCGGAAGACGCTCTACGCTTCGCCTAACGGAACGTCGCCGGGCGGCGCGCGGCCCGCCCTCAGCTCGCCTTCCGCAGCACGAGCGCGGCGTTGATCCCGCCGAAGCCGAACGAATTCGACAACAGCAGCTCGGGCTGCGCGGTGCGACCCACGCGGGGGATGTAGTCCAGGTCGCAGCCGTCGCCCGGCGTGGCCAGATTCACGGTGGGCGGCAGCCAGTCCCGCGTCATCGCCAGCGCGCAGATGGCCGCCTCGATCGCGCCGCTCGCGCCTAACGCATGGCCGTAGTAGCCCTTGGTCCCGCTCACCTGCATCCGGTAGGCATGGTCGCCGAACACCCGCTTGATCGCCAGCGTCTCCGTCGCGTCGTTGAGCGGCGTCGAGCTCCCGTGCGCGTTCACGTACTCGATGTCCTCCGGCCGCACGTGCGCGTCGTCGAGCGCGCGCCGCATCGACGTCGCCGCCTGCGCGCCATCGGGCCGCGGCGCCGTCATGTGATACGCGTCGTTGGACATCCCGAAACCCAGCACTTCGCCGTACATCGGCGCGCCGCGCGCGATCGCCCGGTCCCGCTCCTCGAGCACCAGCACCGAGGCCGCTTCGGCCATCACGAACCCATCGCGATCGCGGTCGAACGGCCGGCTCGCGCTCGCCGGGTCATCGTTGCGCGTCGACATCGCGCGGATGATCGCAAACGCACCGAAGCACAGCGGCCACAAGGGCGCCTCGGCGCCGCCGCAGATCATCACGTCGGCATACCCGTCGCGAATCTGCCGGAAGCCGTCGCCGATCGCGATCGTGCCGGACGCGCAGCTCATCGCGTTCGTGCTGTTGGGCCCCTGCACGCCGAACTCGATCGCGATGTTGCAGCTGGCCGCGCCGCCGAACACCATGAGCGCGAGCGCCGGATCCACGTCGCGCAAGCCGCCCCGGTAATACACGCCGCACTGTTCCTCCGCGTAGCCCACCCCGCCTAACGCGGTGCCCATCATCGTGCCGATGCGTTCCCGGTCCTCGGCCGCAAGATCCAGGTGCGCATCCTCGATCGCCATCCGCGCCGCGGCCACGGAAAACTGTCCAAATCGGTCCAACCGGCGCGCGCGCTTTTTCTCGAGAAAGTCGTTAGGCTCGAAGTCGCGGACTTCGGCCGCCAGATGGCTCCGAAACGGAGACGGGTCGAACCGCGACACTTCCGTGACGGCCGACCGCTGCGTGCGCAGTCCGCACCACAGGCCATCCACGGTGGTTCCAATGGGAGTGATGCAGCCGATACCAGTAATCACTACGCGACGGGACATGTCGTTCACGCCAAGCGTTCGAGGATCGAATGTGAGCGCGCCATCACCGGCGCTCGGCAACCGCGGCCAGACCGGCGAGCGTCCGGTTCGCGATGCCGTGAATGAACACGGGCCCGATCACGTGTCGGGCCACCGTCACACCAATCAGCGGCCACGTTGGCCCGTTCCAAGAATGTACGATGCGAACGTGCACACCGTCGCGCTGTTCCGCGAACGACCACTCGACCTCCATGCCGCGCGTGATGCCGCGCACGTGGCGAAACCGAATCGCCGGACGCGCATCATCGACCGCCATCTCCGACGTCCACCACGTTGGCCATGCCACTGGCCCGAACAGACGAGACGCTGACATCGCGACGAGGCCGCCTCCCAGTTCGTCGCGCGACACAAATCGAACCCAACGATAGTGCGCGAGATGTTCCGGCCACCGATCGACATCGCGCGCCAGCGCAAACATCGTGCGGAGAGGTGCCCGAACCACGCGCTCGTCGGTGACGTTCATCGCCCAGCCGGCCGGCATCGCCGGCAGGCGGACCGGGTCGCGCGTGGCGCGCGGTGTGGTCACGAGCCGCGCGACGCCGGCGTCCACGACGCGGTGACGCGAAAGCCCAACCGGTAGCGCACGTCCGCGCGCTGTCCAACGGCGCTCTCGACCAACTCGCCCAACTCGCGGCGCGTGAACCCGCGCAGCACCGACACGACGCCGTCGTGCCGGCTCACCGGATGAAACGCCAGCGGGAACGACGCGAGCCAGATGCCCGCCGCGGCGAACCAACTCCGCTGGAGATCGCTCACGATCACGCGCAGCCGAGCAACGCGGTGCATCTCGAGCAGCACCGCGAGCGCGCTCGTGCGCTCGAAGTGGTGCAGCACCTGCGAGCACATGGCGATGTCCACGCTGCGATCGGCGAGCGGCAAACGCCGCGCGTCCGCGGACACGGCCATCGTCTGCTCGCCCGCGATGCGCGCCAGCAATTCGGAGCGCTCGATGCCGATGGTCTCGAGGTGGACGCCGTGTCGGCGCGACCACGCGATGGCGGCCGCCGGGATGTCGCCGCGGCCCGTGCCGACGTCGAGCAGCGTGAGGGGGCGGCCGGCGGGCGCGCGTCCCATCGCGCGCCGGAGCTCGGCGATGACCGCGCGCGTGCCGCCGAAGAGCGCATTCGCGCGCGCGACATCGCCTAACGATCGACGCACGACCAGCGCGTCCATCCGCTCGGCGTCGTCGAGGTACTCTCGTCCGCGGCGCGGACGCGGCGTGACGGCGATCACCGCTCCATCTGCGCGTACCCGCCGCGGTAGTACAGCAGCGGACGCCCGTCGGCGGCCGCGGCGGCGATGACGTCGCCTAACACGATGAGATGGTCACCGCCGTCGTACCGCGCGGCGACCTCGCACTCCACGTAGGCGAGAATGTCGTCGAGCAGCACGCACTCCGTGACGCCGCGGGTATACCCCAACCCGTCGAACCGATCATCGCGCTCTTCGGCGAAGCGCCGCGAAATCGCCTCCTGGGCGGTCGTCAGAATGTTGATCGCGAAGCGTTGGGCCTTGGTGATTACCGGGAACATGTCCGCGCTCCGCTCCACGCAGCACAACACCCGCGGCGGATCCAGGCTCACCGAACAGAACGCGCTCACGGTCATTCCGTGGTCGCGACCCGAATCATCTCGGGCCGTGAGGATCGTGACGCCGGTAGCGAACCGGCCCAGCGTGCTGCGGAACGTCGCTGCATCGATCATGGTGCGCGTATTCTCCGTCACGTGGCGAGCAGTCGGAGAAGATAGCGAACCGACAGGATTTCGCTCGGCGGCACGAAGTCGCCGGCGACGCCCACGAACAGATCGGCCATGTCCTTGCGTTGGCCGAGCGTCGCGGCGGCGCGATTCATGAGGGCGGGGACGGCGACGGCGAGGGCGACTAACCGTTCGACCCGCCACTTGCCGGCGAAGGTGCGGCGGCGCTCTGCATCGTAGGCCGCGAGTGCGGCGTCGGCGTCGCGAGGCGAGCGGGCTTCGAGCGCCGCTGCGATGTGCGGCGCCACGAGCTCGCCGCCTCGGAGCGCCGCGTAGATGCCTTCGCCGGTAAAGGGATCGTAGAAGTCCGCCGCGTCGCCCACCAGCGCCGCGCCGCGCGCCCACGCGCGGCGCGCGTGGTGGGCGAACGGCCCCGTGGCTCGCACCGCATCCATACGCTCGGCGCCCGCCAAGCGGGCGCCGACGTGTGGATGCGCTGCGAGCCACGCGTCGAAGAAGGCCGCCGGCGCTTGGGCGGCGCGCTTGACGCGCGCCGCCGGAGCGACGACGGCCACGTTGGTGAGCCCACCGCCCACGTCCGCCAACCCCACGTACCCATCCCGCTCGACGTGCATTTCGCCGTAGCTCCCCATCTCCGCCACCCCGCGATAATGCGCAATCATCGCGATGCGCCGCGGCCGCCGGCGCGCCCGCGCGAGACCCAGCCGCCGCGCCACCACGCTGCGCAGTCCGTCCGTGCCGACGATGATGTCCGCCCGACGCTCCGCCGCCTGGCCACGCGCGTCGAGCACCTCGACGCCCACCACCGCGCCTCGTGCGTTCCGCACGAGGCCCGTGACGCGTTCCTCTTCCACGACGTTGGCGCCCGCGGTTGTGGCTCGCTCGAGCAGGATACCGTCGAGCACCGTCCGCCGAAGCGCGAGCCCGCGATCCCGGAACCCACGAAATCCGTGCGCCGCCGCGAAGTCGCCCCGCAGCACGGCCCCGTTAGGCGCACGCACCGTCATGCCCGTGAGCTGCGCAGCCCCCGCGCCCTCGCAGGCGCCCAGCGCGCCCATCGTGTCCAGCAGGCGCGACGCTTCCGGGCTCAGGTATTCGGCGCAGGGTTTGTCACGCGGAAACCGCGCTCGGTCCAGCACCAGCACGTCGATGCCCCGGCGCGCGAGATGCCACGCCGTCGAGCTCCCGGCTGGCCCGGCGCCCACCACGATCACCTGCGCGCGCGTCACTCAGCCCGCTCGCACGCGGTCGCCTAACCGGGCCACACGCTGGAACAATCCCATGTACCGCCAGTGCGGACGGGGCAGGTGCA
>Ga0075426_10002312_pt1 | contig 13668 bp, 18 predicted proteins | sample SoiMethybrSBSTD5_FD_75304 | JGI IMG/M metagenome (GOLD analysis project Ga0075426, IMG submission 75304) | Bulk soil microbial communities from a Populus tree surrounding site in Tennessee, USA - Soil MetaG P. TD hybrid SBSTD5 | ecosystem: Environmental > Terrestrial > Soil > Tree plantation... | reverse complement strand
AGTGGCGGCGGCGCTGGCACTGAGCGCGGCGCTCGATTTGCAATGGACTCGCGGCATGCCGATTCGCTACGAGTTCGACCACCTGCGCGGTCGACTGATCACACGCGCCGACGGCGTCCTGACGTTCCACGACATCAACGCACACCTGGACGTCGAACGGCGAAAGCGCGATCTCGAACTGCCCGAGTTGTTCGACGCGCGGTCGGCGACCACGGACCTGACGACTGATCAGGTGCGGCGGCTGGTCGACCGCGCGACCGGCATGCTGCGCGTGACGAGCCTTGGCGCGACAGCAGTCGTCACGGCGAACCCGGGCGTCTATGCGATGGCACGGTTGTACGCGTCGCTTGCGGAACGTGAAGGCATCCCGGCGGCCGTCTTCCGAGACCTCAGGGCGGCGACGCGGTGGCTCGATCGGTTCACCAGCGATGCGGTGTAGGCTTTTTGCCGGCGTTACTGGCGCAGGTCGAGCGCGGCCGTCTTTTGCGCGCCGGGATCGTGACGGCGTTCACGGCTGAGCGCGATCCCGCGGAGCAGCGCGGCGGCGGCCAGCCAGGCGGTGACGATCGCGAACGGGTACGAGAACCCGCGCGGAAAGTCGTACGCCAGCCATGCCACGCATCCCAGCAGCAGGCTGCCGGCAATTGCAATCGTTGCCTCGACCGGCTCGAGCACGCGCGTGTTGCCGATCGCGGCCGCCACGGTGCTGCCAACCCGCAGCGCGCCTGCCATCGCACGGCCGCTGCTGCCACCGCCGCTCGACGCCGGGCGGGCCGCACCGCCCACGGCATGAACCCTGTTGCCGTCCAGCACCACCTCAGTGGCATGCTCGAGATCGTCGAGGAACATGGCTTCCATCGCCGCGCCGAAGCCTTCGTCCTCGACGACGATGTCGAGCTCGCGGTTGCCGATCCAGCTCGCGACATTCAAGTTTGTCGAGCCGACGCGTGCCCAGCGTCCGTCGGCGACTGCCGTCTTGGCGTGGATCATCGAGCCGTTCCACTCGAACACCCGGACGCCCGAGTCGAGCAGCGGTCGGTAGCCGGCGCGCGAGAACGGTCGGAGCACCGGGATGTCGGTCGCACCGGGGACGAGCAAACGAACGTCCACGCCATCGCGTGCGGCGGCGCGCAGCGCCTGCACGTACGAGGCGGTGCCGCCGTAATAGGCGTCGGTCAACCACAGCCTGCGAGACGCAATCGACGCGACGAACTCGTCGACCCGGAACAGCCCGAGCTTCCCCGGCGCGCTCGCGACCACGCGAACCGCGACGTCGCCGGCCGTCATCTGCGTTTCGGACGCGGCGCTCGGCGCAAGTGCTGTGCCGGCTGTTGCCCAGGAGTCGGCGAAGGCCGCGTCGACGTCAGCCACCGCCGGCCCATGCAGCTCGATTCCCGTATCGCGCCAGCCGTCGACGTGTTTCGCGGGGTTGCCGACCCACGCCTGTCCGACGCACAGGCCGGTGACGAACGCCACTGCCCCGTCGACGATGATCGCCTTGCGATGGTTGCGGCTGATCCAACCGAGCGGCCGATCGAATCGCGGCGGGTTGTAGCACCGTACCTCGACGTTCGCGTGCCGCAGCCGGCGCCAGAACCGGCGCGGGGTACTCCGGCCTCCCATCCAGTCGTAGAGCAGACGGACGCTGACACCCTCAGCCGCCTTACCGATCAGGGCGTCGCTGAACAACCTCCCCTGCTCGTCATCGTGGAAGATGTACATCTCGCAGTGGATGATGCGGCGTGCGGACGCGATGGCGTCGAGCCAGGCGGGATAATTCTCGGCCGCGTTCCTCAGGAGCCGCACGCGGTTGCCCGCGCGCCTCGGCGCACCTGAGGCCCGCGCGAATGCCCGGTCCAGCGTCGCGTCGTCCACCACACTCTCCTCACGTGGCGCGGAGAGCTACGCGTCGGTCGACGCGGATGGCAGTATGCGACGGCGAAATTTCGTCGATCACGACTGCCGCCTCGGGTTGCCGGTAAACCGGAGCAGGAACAGGAACAGGTTCATGAAGTCGAGGTACAGCGCCAGCGCGCCGACGATCGCGTAGGACGACAATCCTTCAGCGGGCGCCTCTTGCGCCATCAACGTCAACCGCTGCGCGTCGTACGCCGCGAGTCCCGCAAACACGAACACGCCGACGAACGACAGCACGAACTGCAGCGCATCGCTGTGCCAGAACAACCCGGCGAGAGAGGCCAGCACGACGCCGATCAGCCCCATGAACAGCACCTGCCCCACGCCGGCGAGGCTTCGTTTCGTCAACGTCCCGTAGGCCGCGAGCCCTGCGAACGCACCGCCGCAGACGACGAACGTCGTCGCGATCGATTCGCCGGTGTACGCGAGCAGGACGAACGACAGCGTGACACCGGTCAGCGCTGAATACGCGACGAACAACAGCGCCGCCATCACGGTCGTGAGCTGCCGGACGCGCGCCGACAGGATGAACACGATCGCCAGCTGCACGAAGGCGAGCGCCCAGAACAAGGGACCGTTCGCGACGATCGTCCGCACCAGCGCAGGCGACGACGCGACGACCCAGGCGGTGAGTGCCGTGATGAGCAGGCCCAGGCACATCCACCCGTACACGGCATTCAGGAACGTGCTGGTGCGCTCGGCCAGCGCCCACCGGAACCCGGGCTGTGCACTGATGTCATGACTGTTCATGTCGTCATCCTCGAGCGGGCGGCAGCAAATGCGCCGTGTCTTCTCATGGCACGCAAGAAGTCGGTGACGAGCGCCATGATCAGTGCCACGGCCGCCCAGATCGCCGGCCAGAGCATCACGACGAACGTGATCTGCACGGCCGGCGGCAGACGCAGAAAATCGCTGAAGGTCACGGCTTTTCGCTATAGCGGCTCAGCGCCCGCGGAAACGCATTCAGTTGCGAATCGGCCGTCGGATCGCCCTCCGGCGGGTCCTTCAACAATTCTTCGGCCGTGCGGTCGTAGACGCTGAGATTCAACTCGTCCTCCGGCTTCAGGACGACGCCCTTCAGATTCACACCGGCGAACACACCGCGGCTGCGTGAATACGAAAGGATGGCCGCGTGCATCAGCGCGTCCGTGCCGGCGCCGGCGTTGCGGCCGACCGGGCCCGCCGCCACACCGGCCTCGCCTCCGAACGCGAAGCGATCCTTCATCAACCCGTCGACGCTCTCGTCGTTCATCAGCAGGAAGAAGTAGTCGGTCGAAGAGGCGCCGGCCTGCGCGCCGAAGCTCGCACCGCCGCCGCGGAAGAACACCGGGCTGCTCCAGCCGTCGCCACGGCGCCGGCTGATGACGCCGCGTCCGCCTTCGCCGCCGACGCTGAAGGCGACTTTAATCACCTGCGGGAATACGGCGATCGCCTTCGCTTTCGCGACCAGGTTGGCCGGAATCGCCTTGTCGGGCACCTGCATCACCGCCTCGAACGCTTTCGCCGCCTTCGCCGACTGCTCGGCGGCGTCGCGCTGCTTTTTCTCGCGCGAATCGAGGGTTCGTGCCTCGAGGGAACACATGGTCACCAACGCCATGGCGGCGATGGCGGCGCCGGCGACGAGGAGGTTCTTCGTGTCGGTCGTCATGACCATCTCCTACGAATACGACGGCGCCAGTTTCCTGACCGCCGCCGCGAACATCAACAGCGCCCACCCGTAAAGAATGAGGTCGACGCCAACTGCGAAGCCGATGAACCACGTGCTGGAACCGGGCCACTGCGCCGCGATCACCACGCCGAGCACCACCGAGATCAGGCCGGACGCGACGCTCCAGGCCCAGCTCGGAAACATCAGCATGACCGACGCGAATGCCCGGAACGTGCCGGCGACGATGAAGTAGAGGCTGAGGAGCAGCGTCATCGCCTCGGCACCGGCGTTGGGATAGACCACGAGCATCGTCCCGACCACGGCCCGGATGATCCCGTCGAGCAGATACAGAAAGAACCCGCTCCAGGTGCGGACCTGGAACGCGTGAACGACTTGCGTGATCCCGGCAAGCATCAACAGCCAGCCGAAGGCGATCACCGACGCGACGGTCGCCGTCACGTCGTATATGACCGCCGCGGCGCCCGTCACCAGCATGGCGACGCCGGCGAAGATGATCCATCCGCGGACGCTCTTCGTGGCGTCTCCGCCGCCAAAGAACGCGTCCGCGGCCATTGTCCCTGAGTTCATCGCATCACCTCGCTTATGCCGCCTTGAACTTCGCTTCGATCGCCTTGACCGACTTCTCGAGGTCGGCAATGCGCGATTCAACGTCGCTCTTCGCCTGCTGATACGTCGTCTCGCTCGACTGCTTCAACTCGCCGAGCTTCTGATCAATCGCGTGCTTCTGCGTCATGAGGTCGGCGATCACCTTCAACTCGGCGTTGGCCTTGGCCGCCTGCGCCTTCGCCTTCAGCGTGTCGAGCTTGGCCTGGACGGTGTTGACCTGCGACTCGATCTTGTCGTGGAGAACCTTCTTGGCAATGTTCATCTCGGTGCTCATTGGTGACTCCTCTTCTATGCAGCGGAACGATCGCGCAGATAGTTTTCGAGCTTGGCGGCCTGCGCCGCCGTCAGCGTCGAGCGCAGCACGGTGCCGCCGTAGCCTTTGAACTGCGCGGCGACGACGGCGGGGTTGGACGATTCGATCAATGCGAAGATCGCCGAGTCGCCCGGCTGGACGAGGCTGCCCACTTCCTTCACGAAATCGCTGTCGATGCCGAAGTCCTCTTTCCACCACTTCGCGTCGATCGCGCCGGCCGTGACGCCCAGCGCGGTGCCCGAGGCGGCGCCGACCGCCAGCGCGCCCGCGGCGGCCGCGGCCGAGGCGCCGGCCGTGAACGGAATGGCCAGGATGGCGCCGAGCAGCGATCCCCACAGCCCGCCCCACGCCGCGCCTTCGCCCGTCGTCAGCTCGTAACTCTGCTGCACGCGAAGCTTGCCGTCGTAATCGCGGTAGACAGCGACGGCGTCTTCGAGATCGATCACCCAGTCGAACTCGAGCTGCCGCAGCTGATCGAGTACGTCGGATGCGCGGTACTTGTCGTTCTTGAACCCCACGACCACCAGTTCAGACATGTCTTCCTCCTGTGAGGCGCCCCTTCACGGCGGCGATTTCCTTCTCGTAGTCCTCGTCGGCCACGTCGGTCAGCGCGCGCCGGAACACGACGCCGCCGAGCGCGGCCATCCGCTCGTTGACGGGACCGGTTTCCTCCTCGTAGATCTGGGCAACGACGGCCGCCTTGCCCGGCTCGAGCGCGCGCTCGACATCGGCCAGGAAGTCCCGCTCGACTTTCATCGCGAAGACGTCCGTGGTCGCGCCGAGCGCGAGCCCGGTCGCCGCACCGATGGCCAGCCCGATGCCGCCGGCCAGCATGCCGATCAGGGTGCCGATGGCAGTCGCACCCAGCGTCCCCTCCGGTGCGGGCCGGTGCGATCGGCTCACGGTGATCGCTCCGCCGGAACTCTTGGTCACGATCGCGCCGGCGTTGACGCCGATGGTGTCTGCTTCGCTCAGGGCGGACAGCGCCCGTGCAGCCTCTTGCGCCTGCGCTTCGGAGTCGAAGACGACAACGAGCATCGTTTCCATCGCCTGCAGCGTTGTGCAGGGGGGATGCCGAATGCGGGCGCGAAAAGGCGAGGAAAATCGGCGGGTTCACGCGCGTTCGTGCCAGCCGGCCGGCGCTTGCCAACCTGCTGGCGCAGTCGCGTCAGTCGTGCGGCGCCTGTTCGAGCGTGCGTGCGATGGAGGCGAGCGCGCGCTCGAGCGAGGAGCGCGTCTTGTCGACGACAATCTTGCGCAGCATCGAGCCCTTCACGCCCGTCAGGCCTTCCTGCTGTGAGCCTTTCAGCGTGAGCAGATAGAAACCGCGCGGGCCCTGCGCCGCACCGTCGTCGACGCACACGGACATGTCGAGAGCCGTATGGAAGTAATGGCTCGCGTACAACTGTTTGATCGCCACCGCGGCAAATTCGCGATTGTCGGTTCGCCCTCTGTAGATGACGGCGTGGTTCGCGCGGATGGTCGGCTTCATGCCGAACGCGACCTTCTCCCAGTAGAAGAAGCTGTCGGCGCCGGGGAGATCCGCGTTCGGGTAGCGAAGCAGGTAGCGGCGCAGCTCGGGCAGCACGTCGGGCAGCGCCGATGCGCGACTGAGCATCGTCTCGAACTGCGCCGCAACGCGCGCGGGATGCTGCTTGTCGCGATATTCGCCCAGCGCGTCGTTGCCGCCATCTCGATACGCGCGGACCAGGTCCAGCAGCATCTGGCGTGCAAGCGCGTTCACCTGTTCACCCACGTCGGCTCGCGACCAATTCACGGCATCGTGGAACGCCTGAATCGATGCCGTCGGCAGCTGCACGTCGCACGATCCGTCGCGGCAGTTTTTCACTGCCTTGACATCATCCGGGTCGACGGTCAACGCTGCCAGGTCGGCGGCGCTCGTGTGTTCCGTCAACTCGCCGACGCCGAGATAACCCTCGGCTCCCTTCAACCGTTCGACGTCGCGCGCAGCCATCAGATACGCGTCTGGAAGAGCGTGGATGTGCACGCCGCCGAACACGTACACTTCCGACGCGCCGCCCCAGTCGAGCACCTTCGCAACCGGACGGCCGGCATCGATCGATGCCATCTGCTGGGGGGTGAGACCGAGGCTCGACAAGATCGTTGGCGGGTCGCGATGGACGGCCTGTGACGGTAGCGAGCCGCCCATCGCGTTCAAGCCTTGGCAGGTGCTCGCATATGGGCAGGCGACGCGAGTGTCAGCGAGGCTTGAAATCAGGCTGACCGCGAGCAGTAACAGCTGACGGTGCATGGTCGATGCCGCCGGCTCAGGGCTTGACGAGCGCCACGGGTGAGGTGTCGCGTGCGACGTCCTCCATCCAGATGACGCGCCACACCGCCACGGCCGGTATAGAGAGAATCGCGCCGGCGAGGCCGTCGATCTGGCTGCCGATCATCAGCGCGAACAGCACGGTCATCGGCTCCAGCCGCAGGCGGTCGCCCATCACGCGCGGGGAGTTGGCGAAGTTCTGGAGGAGCCGCCACGCCACGATCAACACCGCCATCCAGATCCAGTGGGCATGCGCGTGCGACGCCGACGCCAGTATCGCGACAGCCGCAGCCATCCACCCTACCGCCGGGACGAACTCGAGTGCGCCGCCCAGGAGCGCCAACGCAAGCGCGTACGGGATGCCAAGCGCCATCGTGCACACGCCGTAGAAGGCGGCAGAAAGGCCGGCGAGGACCACCTGTCCCCGCGTGTATTCGGCGAGCGCCTGATCGACCTGCTGGATTGTACGTTTCGCCCTCGTGCGATCGGCTCTTCGGGCAAGGAGATCGACCGCGCCATCGAGGTAGCGGGCGCGATTACCGAGAAAGAAGATGGCGACGACTGGCGCCACCAGCAGCCACGCGGCGTCTTCGACGGCGGACACTGCCGCCTGGCTCGCACGCGACGTGACGCTCGAGATCAGATCGCTCCGCGATGCGATGCCACCTTCGTTGATGCGCGCCGTCACTTCCGGCAGCGCGGTCGCGAGGCGTCGGAATTGATTCGCGACGGTTGGGGCGGCCGAGTACCCGGCGATGACGACGATGACGGTTGCGATCACATAAACAACCGCGATCGCGACGCCTCGTGCATGCCAGCCGCTCGGCAGAAGCCGCTCGACGCCCGCCACAATGGGCTCCAGCAGGTACGCGAGCAGCAGCCCGACGACGAACGCCGCCAGCGTCGCGTGCGCCACCAACACAACGGCGACGACCGCGGCATACGCCGCGATCGTCGTCAGGATGCTGGTCGTTCGTTGGTCCAGCGTCAGCACGCGGCCCGCCTTTCAGCGCAGGAAGACCTCGCTCGCGTTCCTGGGCACGACCAACGCCCTGGCGCTCGCGGGATTCGGCGAAAACGACCCGAACACGTCCGGGCGGTCGCGGAAATGCGCCCGGAGCGCGTCCACCCGATGCTGGTTGTCCGGGTGGTCTGAGAGCAGCTGCGGCAATTGCGCGGTGTCGGCCCGGTCGAAGTCCTGAAAGAGCCACACGAGGCCCCACGGGTTGTACCCGCTCGCCGCCGTGATGTCGGCGCCCGTCAGATCCGCTGCCGATTCGGCGTCTCTCGAATATCCGAGCGAGCGCAGCTTGCCGATGAGCGAGATCGCCAGCACATGCGCCGCGGACGGCCCGAGCAGGATCGCGGCGCCGAGCTCCCGCCGTTCGATTTGACGCTCTTTCTCGATCAGCTTCATCGAATCGTGGTGAATCGTGTGCGACACCTCGTGGCCCAGCGTGCCGGCCAGTTGTTCACTGTTCCTGACGAAATAGAGCAGCGAGTCGGTGACGTACACGTTCCCGCCAGGCACCGAGAACGCGTTCGGCTGCGATTCGTGAACGAGAACGAACTTGAACGGATGGTTGTAGCGCGGCTGCGCCGTCCGGGCGACGGCCGTCGCAATCGGCGTCACGGTGTCGTACAGCGGCGACGAGACGACGATTTCCCCCTTCGCCTTCAGCTCGTCGAACACCTGCTGACCGATCTGCTGCTCGTCGTCTGCCGAGTCAGTAGCGGCACGGGGTGACGGGCCGGCCGCGATCAGCGCGATCGCGGCGAGCCCTGCACCGATCGTCCTGGTGCGCGTCATGACCGTGTCCTACTGCGCCTTCTGGTTGGTCGCAATCTGGTTCGCGATCACGGCGCGTGCGTGCGCCTGGTTCATGTCCTGCTCGACGTGCTGCACCCACCGATCGTCGAGCACGACGACGAGCGCCGAGCTGTCCGGCGTCAGCGACGAGCGCATGCTCTCGACCTTGTCGCGCGGGATGCCGACCGCGTCGCCGGTCAGATAACCGACCGCACCGCCTGCCGCCGCACCCGCCGCGACGCCCGCCGGTCCGCCGATCAGGCCGATCACACCGCCGAGAACCGCGCCGACGCCGGAGTCGCGCTTCCGCTGGTCGCGCACGCGGACCTTGCCCTTCAGATCCTTCGACACCACCGCGTACGATTCGATCCGCTCGCCTGTGTCGTGCTGGGCGTTCCGCATCGTCTGGAACACCTGGCCGGCGGTGTCCTGGCCGTCGTACACCGCGTAGACGAGCGTCTCCGACCGATCCGCCGCCGCAAACGTGGCGACGCCGAGGCCTAGAGCGACGACGATCGCGACGCTCACGAGCCCGCGATTCGAAACCAGTTCCGATCTCATGGCTGCTCCTTCTTTACCTCTTGCTGCTCTTGAACTTTGCGCCGAATTCCTCGACCGACGACTTGAACCTGGCCACGTCCGCCTCGATTTCGCTCTTGGCGCGAGCGACGTGCGCGTCGTGCGTGTTCTTCAGGTCCTGCAGCTTTCGGTCGATGTCCTGCTTCGCGGTCTTCAAGTGGTCGATCGTGGAGGTTTCGGTCGCGCTCGCCTTGGCTTTGGCGTTGGTCTCGAACTGGTCGAGCTTCGCTTTTGCGTCCGCGACCTGGCCCTTGATCTTCTCCTCGAAGGCTTTGAGATTTGCGCTCGCCGTCTGCGTGTTCGTTGCCGTTGCCATGGCTGCATCCTTTCCGCGAGTTCGTCGTCGATTACCTGGCGCCGTGCAGTGTCGCTTCGACCCGCGCGCGCTGCGCGTCGCTGAGCGTCGTCCGGAGGATCGTGCCGCCGTAGCCCCGGAACGCGTCGGCGACGAGATCGGGACTGACAGTCCGCGCGAGCACGAAAACCGCGGAGTCACCCGGCTGAATGCTGGCGCTGACACGGTCGACGAAGTCCTCGGAGATCCCGTAGTCTTCCTTCCAGGACTCGGCGTCGATCGCCCCGAACGTCGCGCCGAGGGCCACGCCGCTCAGCGAGCCCGCCGCGAGGGCCGCCGCTGCGCTGGCGCCGCCCGTGAAGGGCGCGGCGATCAGCGCACCGATCATTCCGCCGAAGAGGCCGCCCCAGCCCGCGCCTTCCCCGGTCGTCATCTGATAGCTCTGGTCCACGCGCAGCTTGCCCTTGTAGTCGCGGTAGACCGCGACCGCGTCGCTCAGATCGACCATCCACGTGCTGTTCATGTCCTGGAGCATGTTCAGCGCCTCTGAGGCGCGATACATGTCCTTCTTGAAACCGACCACGATCAATTCCGCCATAGTGCAACTCCTCTCGACGCGCGGTGAGAGCAACGGTGCGGCCAGCGCCCGCCCGCTGATTGCGGCGCGTTTTCGTCCGGCGCGGTGACGCGGCCTGCCAGCGCGCTGGCATTTGCGAGCCGACTGGCAGTCCGTGCCCGGCGCGTCGTTTGCAGCGCCGGTCGGCCATGGCCATCCGATACTCGGTCGATCGCTTTCACAGGCGGCTGATCGCGCACGCCGACGGCGTGCTGACCTTCGACGATATCGACGCGCATCTCGACGAGGAGCAGCGCAATCGCGATCTCGATGTTCCGGAACTGTTCGACGCGCGCGGCGCGAGCACCACGCTGACCACGGAGCAAGTCGAGCGGCTGGTGGGTCGCGCGGTCGACATGCTGCGCGTCACAGATCTCGGTCCCACCGCGATCGTCACCACCAACGACGTGCTCTACGGGATGGCCCGGATGTATGCAGTGCTGGCAGAGGGCGCCGTGGCGCCGGCCGATGTGTTCAGCGACATGAGCGCAGCTTTGAGGTGGCTCGATGGCTTCCGCGACGACGAACGGTGACCAGGCGACTCGGACCGACGATCGAGCTCACGTCGTGACTGCGGCCTGCGTGGGAGCGGTGGTGGGCGGACTGTGGGGATGGCTGTATCTGACGTCGAGCGGCGCGCGCCTGCGCGATCGCATCGATCCGGTCTTCGATGGCGTCGCCGACGCACTCGACAAGATCCAGTCGTTTCGCGCGATCAGCGCACGAGTAACGACGCTCGTGGTTCTGCTAGTCGGTCTCATGCTCGTTCCACAGACGGCGCGGGCGGACATTTTCGTCGTGCCGTGGATTGGCGGCCATGGTGGCGACGCGGCGAGCGGAAGCGTCCTCGACCTCGGCGGTGCCATTGGCGTGTCGGCTGCCAGCATCGTCGATGTCGATCTCGACGTCGGCTACTCGCCGGGGTATTTCGGCAGCGGCATCACCAGCTCACTTCTGACGGCGATGGGCGACGTCACGCTCGGCATACCGTTCGGGCCTGGCAATGCGCCCCGCTTTCGGCCGTATCTAACCGGCGGCCTCGGGCTGATTCGTTCTCATCTGGAGATCGCCCCACGCGGGTATGGCTTCACGCGTAACGATTTCGGCGTTGCATTCGGCGGCGGCCTGGCGGTGTTCGCGACCGACCATGTTGGCGTCCGCGGAGATCTTCGGTACGTCCAGAGTCTGCAAGACGGGATGCCGGCAGATGCGTTCGGCGGGCTCACTGCAGGATCACTGCACTACTGGCGTACGTCCATCGGTGTCGTCATCCGGTAAGGCGCGAGGGCTTACCATCTGGCATTCTGCCTGCCGGCTGGCAGACCGATCGGTCGCGCTTCAGGTTCGAAGCGACGCGGCCGCAGAGAAAGACGCCACGCCTGTCGTACCAATGTCGATTGTTGACGACGCCCATGTCGTACCGCCGCGATCACGGTCGACGTATCGTGCATACCGTATTCGTCGATCCGAGGTGAGAGCGCTATAACCGTCGTCACCAGCGCAGAGACGATCGCCAGAACGCGCGATCGCCCAGCTTGCGTTAGAGCAGAGTTCCGCGGAGGACGAGATAGCCCACTGAGAAGTAAATGATCAAGCCGGTCACGTCGACGAGCGTGGCGACAAACGGGGCCGATGACGTGGCCGGATCGAAACCGAGCCGCCGGAGGATGAACGGAAGAATCGAACCGACCAGCGATCCCCATAACACCACGCCGACCAGCGCAAAGGCGACGGTGAGCGCAACCAGCAGCCAATGCGGGCCGTAGATTGTGGAGAACGCCGACCAGATCGAAATCCGCAGGAACCCGATCGATCCGAGAATCAGGCCCAGGGCCAATCCTGAAAACAGCTCCCGACGAACGACGCGGAAGAGGTCAGTGAGCTTCAACTCGCCGACGGTGAGCGCGTGAATCACGAGTGTCGACGCTTGAGAGCCAGAGTTTCCTCCGCTCGAAATGATCAGCGGGACGAACAGCGCGAGTACCACGGCACGAGCAATCTAGGGGCGTGACGTGGCATCAGTTCCGCCACATTCATTCGACGCTGCTCAACGATCTCCGCGTGCCGGTGAAGATCGCGCAGGAACAGCTCGGGCATCTTCGGTACCGAACACGAACTCCTCGAGCGTTGCACGCGGCACAATCCATCGGAGCGGCCGGCGGCGGCCTCCGTTGCGGCCACTCTCGCGTCGGTGCTGAAAAAACCGAAATAGCTCGGAAGTGTGGCGGGCTTTACGCGATTCCGCGCGACACATCCGCCGCCGTCGGACGCTTACTCTGGTCGAATTCGACCATTTCGCGAATCAAAGCGTTCGTTGTCGAATCCGAGCTTGGGTCAGGAAACGCTTTTGCCGCGACAAACGAAGGATCGAGGGTCTGCCCGGTCAGCATCTCATACCAACTGACTCCAAGCGCATAGATGTCGCTGGCGGCAGTAGCCTCGTGCGGCGCGACTCTCTGCTCTGGCGCCATGTAATACCACGATCCCAACTGCACGGCAGCCTTCGTGATGGTCCCAGCGGAGGTAAACGCGGGATTCATGTCAGACCACTTCACGATTCCCAAGTCGCCGAGCACGTATCGACTTCCAAAACGCAGGATATTGTGCGGCTTGACGTCGCGATGGACGCAACCCTCGTCATGAAGATGTTTGATACCAGCTGTGCAATCGCGCACCACGCCGATCGCGTCAGAAACGCTGAGCGGTGCTCGGACAATCCGCGCCGCGAGCGATTCATCGGCAAGCTCCATTACCAAGAAGTCGTGGTGCTCATACTTGCCGTGATCGACATACGGGACGATATGAGGATGTGACAGCTTCCGCCCGTTCTGAGCTTCCCTCGAGAACCGATGCTTCACGTTGTTCAGCGTCGAAGGGTCGAGAAGATCCGCCCGAGGGTCCACAATCTTGACTGCAAAGTTGCGGCGATCGCGAATCCGCAAGCATTTCCACACCTGCGCGACGGCGCCTCGCCCTAGTGCATCAACAAGATCGTAGTCCGCATCGACAGCCTTGAAACGCAGAGCGGGCGACAAGCTGAGTGCCGCCGGTCTGATTTGCGTGAACGCTTTGGTCACGTCCTCTTGCGAAATCGACGCTCCATCGCGATGCATGCGAAACTTCGCCGCGTTAATTGGATTCCCGAATTGTCGTCACACCGTCGGGTTGTCGTCAGCGCCGACGGCAGCTTGCAGCTCGTGCCATTCGAGCTGCTCCGCGAGCCTGGGCGCGCGCTGGTCGGGTCTCTGCTCGACACCCACGTCCTCTCGTACTTCCCTTCCGCCGGTGTTCTTTCGATGTTGCGGACACGAACGACGACAGCGGCGCCGCAGATGGTTCTCGCGATCGGTTCATCGCCAGACCCGAGTACCCCATCGGGCGCCGCCCCGTCTGGACCGCCGATTCGTGGCATCTACGACATCGACGCGTCGCATCTCCGGCCATTACCGTTGGCGACTGAAGAAGCTCGATTTGTCGGTACCGCTTTCGGCGAGCGCGCCTCGCGTGTGTTGGTCAGAGATGAGGCGACCGAGGAGGCGCTGAAGGCAGGTCGCGTATCCGACTATAGAGTTA
>Ga0075426_10002311_pt1 | contig 13669 bp, 9 predicted proteins | sample SoiMethybrSBSTD5_FD_75304 | JGI IMG/M metagenome (GOLD analysis project Ga0075426, IMG submission 75304) | Bulk soil microbial communities from a Populus tree surrounding site in Tennessee, USA - Soil MetaG P. TD hybrid SBSTD5 | ecosystem: Environmental > Terrestrial > Soil > Tree plantation... | reverse complement strand
ACCTGTTCCTGGGCGCTGCCGTCGGGATGCATGCGCCAGATCTGCATGTGCCCGGTGCGCTCGGAGTTGAAATAAATGTACTCGCCATCGGGGGAGTATTCCGGGCCATCGTCGAGACCCTTGGCGGTGGTGAGGCGAGTCTCCTCGCCGCCAGCCACGGGAATTGTGTAGATATCGAAATCGCCGTTGCGCTGGCCGACAAAGGCGAGGGTCTTTCCATCCGGCGACCAGCCGTGCCAATACGAAGGCGCATCTTTCGTGAGGCGGCGAGGTGTACCGCCGGTTATGGGCAGAACGTAGACGAGAGAATCATGGGTGTCCTCGCCGGTCGGAGACTTCGTCGGCTGCGAATTGTCGCTGATGGCGAGCTGTGTCGCGTCGGGAGAAATGCCGTGGTCGTTATTCACGCGATCGGCAAAGCCGGTGTTCAGGATTTCCGGCTTGCCTCCGGTGGCGGGCAGCTTCTCGATGTGGCCGTTGCGATTGAAGAGAAGATAAGAACCATCGCGCGACCAGTTTGGCGCTTCGAAGCGTCCTTGAGCAGAGTAAATGACGTGGCGTATGGTCGTGTCCAGTGTGACCGTTTCCAGATTGCTGTAAAGCACGGATGCGGCGGTGGGCGCGGTCAGTTGCTTGACCTCGACATTTGAGAAGGTCGCCTCTTCTACGACATTATTGTCGTGCGAGCACACGCCGATGCCGACGTAGAAGTCGCCGGTGAGAGGAATGGGGATGGATTCGCCGTCGTAGTGTTGGAGAGCGGCCCCGAGGTGAGCCGCCTTCCCGAGTGACACGTATATGAAATTGCCGCGCCGTGTAAGACCTAGGTGTGCCAGCGTGAGGTTTGTCCCGAAAGGTACCTGATACTCCGGCTCCAGAGGTTTGACGTCTACGGGAACGATGCTCACACGATTATTGACTCTCGATTCTATCTCGCTTGTAGTCGCGCCCTTTTCTTCGCGATACTGCAGCGAGGTCAGCCCACTGGCGTGCAAAGCTACGTCGGCGTAAACCGAATCAGCATCGAGCGACTGGCGAAACATCAGAACTGCTTTCTTGTGTTCGTTGCCGGTCAGATTCGCGAACTGCACATCCGCGGTGATTTCCACGTCGCCGGACATTTTCTTCCAGGCGAACTGAAACGCATCGGCCGTGGCCCACATGTTCTCGCCGCTTCCGCGGACGGTGTACGTCTTCTTCGCGGAATCGAAGGTCGTTGATCCGGGATGAAGCACGGTGCCGACATCGGAATGATTTTCAAAAATGCCGACTGAGTTCTGCGCACGGGCACGCGCGGAAATAAAAATCAGAGAGATGGCTAGTGCTGTTATGAATCGGCTCATTTCATGTTCCTCTATGAGTCTTTCTCTGTGTGTGACTCTGTGGTTGCTTCTTCATGAATCTTCAACCGCACAGAGTTTCACAGAGGAACTTAGAATCACCGAGGATGATTGTCAATTCGTGCCTGTGGGTAGCGCAGGCCTTCAGGCCTGCGGAACAGCGTGCTCTTGAAATTCGCTGACTGGGGGATTCGGTTCCCGAATCCCTCAGCTGCGGTATAGTCAGAAGAAGCTTCTTATGCAGGGCTAAAGCCCTGCTCCACCCATGAACACTTCACCAAAGAACATTCCACCCAAAAAAACGCCTCCCCAAAAGCTCTTTCGCGCCAAGCCCTTCATCTGTTAAAAATGTGCGCACTGGAAAAACACATGCGAAAAACTTTCTTACTTCTTTTGAGCTTTATGTTGTTTGCGAGCTTCGCCTTTGCCCAAGAGAGCGTCAGCTATAAGAGCGTCATCTCTAAAGGTCTCGCCCTCACTCCGCCTATGGGATGGAACTCCTGGAACAAATTCGGCTGCAACGTCAGCGACGAATTGGTGCGCGGAATGGCCGATGCCATGGTGAAGTCGGGAATGAAGGACGCCGGATATCAGTACATCGTCATTGACGATTGCTGGCAGGTTTCGCGCGACTCACACGGGGATATTGTTTCCGATCCACAACGATTTCCGCACGGAATCAAAGCGCTGGCGGATTACGTTCATTCGATCGGCCTGAAGTTTGGAATTTATTCCGACGCGGGTGCGAAAACTTGCCAGGGACGTCCGGGCGGACTGGGACACGAGTATCAGGATGCGCTGATGTACGCGGCGTGGGGCGTGGACTATTTGAAGTATGACTGGTGCAACACATTGCCCGACCAGGATGCGCGCGCTTCTTATACCAACATTCGCCAGGCTCTCGATGCCAGTGGGCGTCCGATTGTGCTCAGTATTTGCGAGTGGGGCAAGCATCAGCCGTGGCTTTGGGGCAAAGAGGTCGGCGGAAATCTCTGGCGGACTACCGGCGATATTCAGGACCGCTGGGCGGGCAAGCGCGAATGGAGCCCAGGCGACTGTTGCAGCTACGGCGTCGTCGACATCGCCGATGCCGAAGCAGAGTTGTATTCATTTGCCGGACCGGGACACTGGAATGATCCGGACATGCTGGAGGTCGGTAATGGCGGAATGACCACGACCGAGTATCGCGCGCATTTTAGTTTGTGGGCGATGCTGGCTGCGCCGCTGATCGCGGGAAACGATTTGCGCAACATGACTCCGGAAATTCGCGACATTCTGACTAATAAAGAGGTGATCGCGGTTGACCAGGACCCGCTCGGCCGCCAGGGCCGGCGTGTGTGGAAAGGTGGCGATCTGGAGGTCTGGGGCAAGCAGCTGCAGGATGGTGGTCGCGCGGTGGCACTGCTGAATCGGGGAGCTTCGCCGCACGAGATCACGGTTACTTGGGAACAGATTGGTTATCCATCGCACCTGAGCGCATCGGTGCACGATTTGTGGGCACATAAAGAGGTGGGGAAATTTACCGGGAAGTTTTCAGTGCCGGTGGAATCGCACGGTGCATTGATGTTGCGAATTACGCCTTGATTCAGCTCTGTCATTCCGAGCGGAGTCGAGAAACCTGTTTCTCTGTAGTGCTGCGAAACCCGATAACGGCAACCTGGACTTCTAACCTCAGCGGCTGAAGCCGCATCATCGCTTGCACCTATTGGCACGACTAAGGGTGATGCCCTCCCGTTCGTGGTAATCCGCCCCTGCCGCTTCACGCGAATTAATAGCGTCGGACAGGAACGTCCGACCCACACGATCCCTCATGGTTCGGCACACTACCATTTTGGAACCACCTTAGCCATTAAAACGATTTCGCTACAGTCTTTCCCCGATAGCATCTAGGGTGTGCTGATGTAAGATTTAAGCATCAGGAGTTCTGCGTTTGCCAAAGTTTGAGGATTGTATTCAGCGGCTGGAAAAGATTGTCCAGGAGTTGGAGCAGGGCGATGTGCCGCTGGAAAAATCGCTGACTCTGTTCGAAGAAGGCATGCAGCTTTCGGGCTCATGCCGGAAGGAACTCGAGGAAGCAGAAGGAAAAGTCGAGATCCTCTTGAAGCAAAACGGCAAAATGCAGGCCGAACCGTTCGATCGCTAGGTTGTCCCAACGAAGAAGCGCCTTGCGGCAAAATTCAATTCCCGCCCCTCCGGGCTTAGCTGCCGTGGTAAAGCGGCCGGAAGTGAGAGATTTATGCAACCCACAAACATCGTCCTTCTGCAGAGCGATGCTACCGTCGCGCAATTGCTGGCAGCTTCGTTGAGCAATGCTTTTCATGGCGTCCATGTCGCCAAGTCGGTGGATGAGCTTCGGCATACCGCTGCCAAGCACCGTCCTTATGCGATTATTCTCGATCTCGAGTCAGCCACCCTCGCTGATGTCGAGGCCCTGAAGCAGGAATTTGAAGGCATTCGTATTATCTGCAACCATCGGGTTGCCGATGAAGAGATGTGGACCAAAACGCTGACGGCCGGCGCCGATGATTGCTGTCCCACGGGCGATATGCGCGGCATCCTGCTGGCCGCAGTACCGCCAGCTAGCGCCGCTCGCACCGTCGCAGCTTAAATCTTCAAACGCGTTTCCCCAACAAGGCGCCTTCGTGGGCGCCTTTGTTATTTTCGCGTCGCTCCGGCATAAGTTGTGCACGCATTTCGCTTTCGAACAGTTGTGCCCGGAATCGGACAGTCCCGGTGTCTATTCCGCCTTGCCAAGCAATATCTTCATTGTTTTCAGTGTCTGCCTGAGCCTGAGCTGGCCGTAAACATGCTTCTGTAACTGTGGTTCTAATTGTCCCGCAGGTATCTGAAACGGAGAGCAAATGTCAAACCTGACGCAAGATTGCAAGTACGGAGTCCGAGTGTTGAGGAAGAGCCCCGGCTTTGCAGCCATTGCTGTCTTAACCCTCGCGCTGGGTATCGGCGCGAACACCACGATTTTCAGTTGGATCAATTCGACATTGCTGAATCCGGTTCCCGGGCTTTCCCGTTCGAGCGAAGTTGTGTCGCTCACGCTGAGCAAACCCGACGAAAATCCTTTTCCGTTTACTTATCCAGACCTCGAAGCAATGCGCGACGGGCAGCAGAGCTTTACCGGAATCGCGGCATGCGGCTTCGCGCAGATGAGCCTGAAGGGTAAGAGCAAGCCGCAGCGGATATTTGGCATGGTGGCATCAGCCAATTATTTTGATGTGCTGGGTGTGCGGCCGATCATTGGACGAGGGTTTCTCCCTGAAGAGGACACGAAGCCCGGGGGCGCGCCTGTAGCGGTCATCAGTTACCGCCTTTGGCAAACTCATTTTGCGGCGAATCCCAATATCGAGGGCCAGACTATCGAAATCAACGAGCACCCCTACACCATTGTGGGTGTAACGCCAGCGGTGTTTCAGGGGAGCCAGACCGGGGTGCGGACCGATGTTTGGGTACCCATCATGATGCAAGCACAATTGAACCCGCTCGGCGACCTGCTTCACGATCATCACCAGTTCTGGCTGCTGGGGTTCGGACGGTTGAAGCCTGGGGTTACGCTGCAGCAGGCACAGCAGGAAATGACGTTGCGATTGCAGCCAGAGGCCAAGGCTTATCCCGAGGAACATAAAGGGCACGACGCAGTCACGGTCTATCCGCTCTGGCGAAATCCATTTGGCCTAAACCAGTTCATGTCAAAGCTACTTCCTGCATTGATGTGCATCGCAGGCCTGGTACTGCTGCTGGCATGCGTGAACGTGGCCAACCTCATGTTGGTTCGGGCCGTCGGCCGGCGACGGGAAATCGCTATTCGCATGGCGCTCGGTGTGAGCCGATGGAGACTAGTGCGGCAACTGTTAGTGGAAAGCCTGATCGTGTCGCTGGCGGGAGGTGTAGTCGCCTTAGTGATCACACTGTGGACTCAGGGAACTCTCATGAAGTTCATGCCGGTGACGGAAGATATTCCTCTCTCACTCACGGTTACAGCGGACCGCACCGTTCTGCTGGCGACCCTGGTAATTTCCGCGCTGACCGGCGTGATCTTCGGAATCTTGCCGGCGATACGGTCCTCGGGCGTAGCACCGGCTGCGGTTTTGAAAGAGGAGACCGGTAGCGCGTCGGGTACGCTCCGGAAGGCGCGGCTCGCGAGCAGCCTGGTAGTCGCACAAATTTCACTGTCGCTGCTGCTGCTGGTGTGCGCGGGATTGTTCATTCGCAGCTTCCGGAGCGCGCAGCAAATCGATCCCGGATTCAATCCTCATAACGTGTTGATCGCTTCGTACGATCTGTTTACCGCAGGATATTCGGATTCGACCGGGGCGGAATTCGATCGCCAGTTGGTCTCGAAGCTCGAAAGCCTGCCCGGCGTGCAATCGGCGGCACTGTCAGACCGGGAGCCGCTCAGCTTTGGCGGAGGCTCGACCAGCGTCAAGCCCGAAGGATATGTTTCGCCGGCCAATGAGTCGATGGAGACCCAGGCGGCGATCATCACGCCCAATTTCCTTCAGACGATGCAGATTCCGATAATGAAAGGGCGCGACTTCACTCTGCAGGACACCAAGAGTTCGCAGCGAGTGGTGATCGTCAGCGAAGCCTTTGCGAATCGTTACTGGCCCAACCAGGAACCCTTGGGTAAGCAGCTCAACTCGGACTTTACCCACGAATGGTTCAAGGTTGTCGGCGTGGCCCGCGACGCCAAAGAGAGAGGTCTGAACGAGAAGCCAATGCCGTTTGTTTATTTGCCGTTGTATCAGATTTACCGGCCGACCATGATAATCAATGCGCGGGTGGCCGGCGACCCAATGACCTTCGCCAACACAATCCAGAAAGCGGTCCATGATATGAATCCCGAGCTGGTCGTGTATGACATGACTACGCTCGAAGTGCGCTCACAGTTTGCCAGCTTTGGCCAGCGCATAGCCGGGACCTTTGTTGGCGCATTCGGGCTGCTCGCTCTGGCGCTGGCGGCGGTCGGAATTTACGGTGTCACCTCCTACACCACTCGGCAGCGCACGCATGAAATCGGCATCCGTGTGACATTGGGGGCGACGAAACGAGATGTGCTGCGTCTGGTGCTCGGACACGGAATGAGGTTGATGCTCATCGGCGTCGGTGTGGGACTAGCGCTCGCTGTGGCTTCGACACGCTTCCTGGGTCCTTTGCTCCTGGGGGTTACGAGCACCGATGCGCTGACGTTTTCGAGTGTGGCCATCTTGCTCTGCGCTGTGGCCATGTTCGCCTGCTTCATACCCGCGCGCCGGGCGACGCGCGTAGACCCGATCGAGGTGCTGCGCTACGAATGAAAACTGCGATGACGCCCATCATCCCCAGCGCAATCGATACGACAGGTGCTATTGCCATCACCTGACACCAACTAGTTTTTTGAGCAATAATGCCTTCGGTGTCGGCGAGGGCCCATGTCTAGTAAGTGCGTGTTTCGGATTCTCAGGCGCTTTAGTTTTGCGGCGGGGTTGCTGGCTGCAGCTCTGCCGGCTCTTGCAGCGAATGGCGCGAGGCCCCAGTTCGGACCAAATGTACTGATCTTTGATCCTTCCATGCAGTCGAAGGCCATCCAGAAACAAATCGATGCGGTCTACGCAACTCAGGAACACAACGAGTTTGGGCCGCAACGGAACGCACTGCTGTTTCTTCCCGGAAGTTATTCGGTTGACGTGCCGGTGGGCTTCTACACCGAGGTGATGGGACTGGGCGCGTCTCCCGATGCAACCCGAATTGCCGGCAACGTGCATGCGGATGCGAATCATAAGCACAACAATGCTACGACGACGTTTTGGAGAGCTGCAGAAGGTTTTTCAGTAGTACCGGCGGGCGGCACCATGCAATGGGCAGTCTCGCAGGCGGTACCGCTGCGGCGCATGCACGTGCGTGGTGACCTGGTGCTGCACCAGCATCACGGATGGGCCAGCGGCGGCTGGATGTCGGATTCGCTGGTGGAGGGGAATGTCGGCTCTGGCAGCCAGCAGCAGTGGATTTCTCGCAACTGCGATTGGAAGAGTTGGACTGGCTCGAACTGGAATATGGTCTTCGTCGGGGTGTCGCGTCCTCCTGAAGGCGAATGGCCGTCACCGCCGTATACAAAAGTGGCGCAGACGCCAGTGGTGCGCGAGAAACCGTTCTTACAAGTAAATGCAGAGGGCGAGTTCAGCGTGCGGGTTCCGGCGTTGCACCGCGATAGTGTCGGGATTACGTGGCGCGGCGGAGAAACGCCCGGAGAATCCATACCGATTGCGAATTTTTATATTGCGCGCCCGGATGTAGACACGTCGGAAACGATCAACGCGCAGCTTGAGAGGGGCAAGGACCTTATTCTAACGCCGGGAATATATGACCTGAGCGCTCCGATTCACGTGACCCGGCCGCACACTGTGGTGCTGGGGTTGGGTTTTGCCACGCTGCGTCCGGTGAAAGGCACGGCGGCCATGACCACTGCCGATGCGGACGGAATCGAAATAGCAGGACTACTCTTCGATGCCGGACCTAGCGAGTCTCCGGTACTGTTAGAAGTGGGACCAGATGGAAGCCGGGCAAGCCATGCGAAGGACCCGATCGCACTGCACGATGTTTTCTTCCGCGTGGGCGGTGCGGGAGTGGGTCGCGCCAAAGTGAATTTGAAAATCAATAGCAACGACACCATCGTGGACCATACATGGATCTGGCGAGCCGACCACGGTGCCGGAGTTGGTTGGGAGATGAATACCAGCGAAAACGGGCTGGAGGTGAATGGAAGCGATGTCACAATCTATGGACTGTTTGTTGAGCATCACCGGCAATTCCAGGTTCTGTGGAACGGCAATGGTGGTCGAACATATTTTTATCAGTCTGAGATTCCTTACGATCCTCCGAACCAAGCCAGCTATACCAGCGCGCCGGGAGTGAAGGGCTGGGCCTCATACAAAGTGGCGGATGGAGTAACCAGTCATGAGGCGTGGGGACTCGGCGTGTACAGCGTCTTTATTTATCCGGATGTGGTGTTGACCCGGGCGATCGAGACTCCGAAGAGACCGAAGATCCGGTTCCACGACATGATTACCGTTGCACTGGGAAATCATGGCGAGATAAGCCATGTGATCGACGACACGGGCGAGGCCACCGCCATGGATCCTCGCGTGGCCCCGAAGATGACCAACTTTCCGTGAACGGCTGCGCCCAATCAGAGCGTACCCGCTTGTTATACTCACCTCGATGCTGTCGCAAACACTCGATGACGTCCGCAAACTCACCGACGCAGCGCTCGAACGCCTGCTTCCGTCCGCCGATCAGCGGCCGACTTCTATTCATCAGGCGATGCGCCACAGTGTATTCGCCGGCGGCAAACGTATCCGGCCAATCCTGTGCATGGAGGCAGCGCGAGCGGTAGCGGGAGACCTGGCGCCGGGCGTCGAGGAACTGGGCGCGGCACTCGAGATGCTGCACACCTATTCGCTCATCCACGATGATCTTCCCGCGCTCGACAACGACGATCTTAGGCGCGGGCGTCCAACTTGTCACAAAGTCTTCGGTGAGGCGATTGCGATTCTTGCGGGCGATGCGCTGCAAACCCAGGCATACGAAGTGCTTTCCGAATTGGGTTGTCCGGCGGAGGCTCGAGTCAAGATCATCGAGGAAATATCGCGCGGCACTGGCACAGTAAACGGAATGATCGGAGGCCAGGTCGTCGACTTGGAGGCCGAGCGCACAAAAGCTGACGCTGATACGCTCGAGTATATTCATCGCTCGAAGACGGCAGCACTGATTACGGCGAGTGTAGTCACCGGCGGCATTTACGCTGGCGCATCGTCCGAACAAGTTGAACACTTGCGCTGCTTTGGTCAGGCAATCGGTTTGGCATTTCAAATCGTGGACGACATCCTCGACGTGACACAATCCTCAGCCCAACTGGGCAAAACGGCGGGAAAAGACATTGCTTCCGAAAAAGCTACGTATCCCGCACTGTTTGGCTTAGAGGAGTCGCGCCAGAAAGCTGCCACTCTGCTTCAAACCGCATCCAAGGCAGTTGATCAGTTTGGGGCGCGAGCCGATTCCCTTAAGGAGTTGGCACGGTTCCTGGTGGAGCGGAAGAGTTAAAGTATCTGCTTAGATTTCCGATAATCAGATCAGTGACGATCTCATTTTCACACTCGCTCCGGGCACCATAACGTTATAGTGAAACGTTATACTGACCTTTGTGATTGAGTTCTTCCGGTTCCTAATCTTGCAGAACCAACTGGTAGGGATCGAGCGGTGAACACGTAAATGAAAAAGAACCATTCTCCCCGGGTAGCCTATTTTTCAATGGAAATTGCCCTTGAGCCGGACATCCCTACTTACAGCGGAGGTCTGGGGATCCTGGCCGGAGACACGCTGCGGTCCGCCGCCGATCTCGGAGTGCCTTTGGCCGCCGTCACTCTGGTCTACCGCAAGGGATATTTCCGCCAGGTGCTCGACCCCGTGGGCAATCAGTCTGAACAGCCACAAGACTGGTCGCCTGAGCAACTCACGGAAGTTAAGCAGCGAGTGGCAATCGAAATTGAGGGTCGCCAGGTTTCCGTTCGGGCCTGGAAGTACACCATAACCGGTATCACCGGGGAAATTGTGCCGGTCTATCTGCTTGACACCGATTTACCGGAAAATGCCGAGCAGGACCGCAGCCTGACTGATTCTCTCTACGGAGGCGATCAGCGCTACCGGCTGGCGCAGGAAGTGGTGTTGGGGATCGGCGGATTCCGGTTAATAGAAAAGGTCTATTCAGGGCAGATCGAAGCCTTCCACATGAACGAAGGCCATTCGGCTCTGCTCTCGCTGGGACTGTTGGAGCGGCGACTAGACCAGAGTTTTGCCGAGCGAGTAAAGCAGTTGGATATCGACGGCGTCCGCAACATGTGTATTTTCACGACGCACACTCCTGTGCCCGCCGGACACGATCAATTCCCACGCAGCCTGGCAGTGCAGATCCTGGCGCGCCAGCACGTTGCGCTGCTCGATGAAGCCGAAGCCTGGGAAGGCGACGCGCTGAACATGACGTACCTCGCGCTGCGCTTCTCGGGATACGTGAACGGCGTGGCCATGCGCCACGGCGAAGTTTCGCGTGGCATGTTTCCCGCTTATGACATCAGCGCGATCACAAACGGAGTGCACGCCATCACCTGGACCTCGCCGGCCTTTAGCGGGTTGTTTGATTCATGCATTCCCGGCTGGCGCACGGACAACAATTATTTGCGTTATGCAATCAGCATTCCTCTTCCCAGTATTCGCGACGCCCACGCCGAAGCCAAGAACGAGCTGTGTGAGCAAATAGGCCGCGCCTTCGGTGTGCAGCTCGATCCCAAGATCTTGACCATAGGCTTCGCCCGGCGTGCCAGCACTTACAAGCGCGCCGACCTCCTCTTCCATGATCCCGAACGTCTCCGCAAGATTGCTCGCGAAGTCGGGCCCATTCAGCTTGTTTACGGTGGCAAAGCTCATCCACATGATGAAGGCGGCAAAAACCTCATCCGTCATGTGGTCGAGAGCGCCGCATCGTTGGCCGATTCAATCCGCACTGTCTACGTCGAAAATTACGATATGCGCTGGGGACGGCTCATCACCTCGGGCGTCGACCTCTGGCTCAACAATCCTCTCCGGCCGCAAGAAGCCTCCGGTACCAGCGGCATGAAAGCAGCTTTGAACGGTGTTCCCAGCTTCAGCGTCGTAGATGGCTGGTGGGCCGAAGGCCACATTGAGGGCGTTACCGGATGGTCCATTGGAAGCAGCGAGCCGGCGGAAGATCCAGCTGTCGAAATCGCTGCCCTCTACGACAAGCTCCAACGCGAGATCGTGCCCATGTTTTATGGCCGTCCAAGCCGGTACACGGAAATTATGCGCTACACCATCGCGTTGAACGGGTCATTCTTTAATACCCAGCGCATGGTGCTTCAATACGTCGCTAACGCCTACAAAATGCAGCGAGAAGTCGCGGTTCCCGTCTGAGACTTGATGGATAGCCCCGATATGGCATCCTTTGCGACAGCGTAGGCTAATCCAGCTGACGGTGTGTCTCACCAACTACTCTGTTTCCTACCACTTGCCAAATAGCCTTTAAAGAAGTAGCTTCTACTTGCCTACTCGGCATCCAAGAAGCTGTATGTTTGCCAGGCACAAGCGTAAACACCCTGAAGATGAGCCCCTGGTTCCGCATGGCTTAATCTGGCAGGCTACGGATGAACCTGAGTCGGTGGACGATGCGGCGAGCGCTAATTCGCACATCTCCTCGGAAGCGATCGAGATGCCACTCCGCAACGACGTTCGTTCTCAGGGTGATGCCGCCGTAGCTGGCTCCGGCGAGGGCAACACTAGTTCAGGTTCAAATCAATCGACTTCCACGCCCGGCAAGCTGGGCGCGATTTCTCCGCCCATTCCCTGGCCGTCTCCCAGAACTGCGTCGATCATCAAACGCGTTCCGCCGCCAACCGAGCCAGCGCTGCCGACGTCGCCCGCAAACCAGACGCCAAGCGCCGACCGCGAGCTTGAAGCGCCTCCCAAGCGTCCACCGCAACCAGTTCCAGACCGGCCTCCTGCTCAAGCGCAGAAGCAGCAGAAATTGGAAATTGTTGAACCAGCGTTCAAGCCGAGATCGCACGGCCGCTCGATATTCATCCCTGTGACTCGCGCCCTGGAATCGCTCAGCCAACTTGCGGGCGATGCTTTCGAAGGCACAGTTCGATCTTTGCGCAATAGCCGCGGCAAGGTGCTGACCACCTACGAATCGCTGAACCTGCAGGCACAAATCAGGCGTGCGCGGTCGGCTGTCACAAGCTTCTCGTCGAACGCTGTTAGGTCATCCGTCACGCGGTCGGCCGGCCTTGTTCAACGTGCACGCGCTCAGAAAGTTCGCATCCGGATTCCGAAGTCCGCTGGCACGCAAGCACTGATCCAGCGTAGCCGAATGGCCTTGGCCTTGCGACGCGAATCCTTCCGCCGTGACTCACGATTGTGGACTTCGCTAGCCATGGCGGCGCTCTCCGCCCTGCTGACTTTGGGAGTGATTTCTGCGATCCGCCACCAAGCCCCGGGTGGTTCCAGAAGTGCGACGCGTCCATCGGCTCCCGCTACTCCAGCCATGAATCCGGCCGGTTTAATCGCACCCCGAACGGCTCTCGCAAGCATGCGCCCAGATGCAAAGAACGCACCTGTAAAAGGCTCAACTCAAGCTAAACCTTCGCCCGACGGTACGGACAATCGGCCCAGCGCCGCGCCGAGGCGAACTCATCACAACGATGATGAGGACTACGTCGCGCCTGACACTTATCACTATTACGGAAGTAGCGGCAAGTCTCGCTGAGTATCGAATCAACCACTAAGGACACAAAGGTACACGAAGGAAATCGCAGCTAGGCTATCTTTCTTTGTCGATCTCTTACTTTTCGGAATTACTTCGTGGTACTTCGTGTCCTTCGTGGTTGAAGAAACGTTCGTGGTTGAAAAAACGTTTGCGGTCGCTGGTCAGCCCACCAGCTTGTCGACCAGTTCTGAATAATCCTTCTTTTCCAGGCCGTGCACTTCGCGGTTGTAGTCGTCGACCTTTGACGAATAATTCATCGAGCAGAATTTCGGCCCGCACATCGAGCAGAACGCCGCTTCTTTGTAGTAGTCGTCGGGAAGAGTTTCGTCGTGCATGGCACGGGCAGTCTCAGGATCGAGCGAGAGCGCAAACTGCTTCTCCCAATCGAATTTGTAACGCGCGAAGCTGATGGCGTTATCGCGGTCCTGCGCGCCGGGACGCTGCCGGGCAAGGTCAGCCGCGTGCGCGGCAATCTTGTAAGCGATGATCCCATCTTTTACGTCTTTTTCGTTGGGCAATCCGAGATGCTCCTTGGGAGTCACGTAGCAGAGCATGGCGGCGCCGTGCCATCCAATCATGGCTGCACCAATGGCAGACGTGATGTGGTCGTATCCGGGAGCAATGTCAGTGACCAGCGGGCCGAGCGTGTAGAACGGCGCTTCGTAGCAAAGCTCGCGTTCTTTATCCACCTGCTCTTGGATTTTGTGCAGTGGAACGTGGCCCGGACCTTCAATCATGACCTGCACGTCATGCGTCCAGGCATGTTTCGTGAGCTCGCCTAGAGTTTTCAGTTCTGCGAATTGAGCCTCGTCGCTGGCGTCGGCGATGCAACCGGGACGCAGGCCGTCGCCCAATGAAAACGAAACGTCGTGCTTGGCGAAAATCTTGCAGATGTCGTCGAAGCGCTCGTACAAAAAATTCTGCTTGCGATGGTAGGCCATCCACTGCGCCAGAATCGCGCCGCCGCGGCTCACGATGCCGGTAATGCGCTTGGCCACCATCGGCA
>Ga0075426_10002310_pt1 | contig 13677 bp, 16 predicted proteins | sample SoiMethybrSBSTD5_FD_75304 | JGI IMG/M metagenome (GOLD analysis project Ga0075426, IMG submission 75304) | Bulk soil microbial communities from a Populus tree surrounding site in Tennessee, USA - Soil MetaG P. TD hybrid SBSTD5 | ecosystem: Environmental > Terrestrial > Soil > Tree plantation... | reverse complement strand
GCATTGGCGCAATCTGCCGCTGGAGGTTTACCCGCCGGGAAGCAGCGGCCCAAAGTCCGCCGCCCGTTTAATTGAACGCGACGGCCGCCGGTGGTGGACGAAATAATTAAACTTACTAAAATGCAACAACTTGCCATTTTTGGGCTGGGGCGGATGGGCGCCGAAATCGCCCGCCGGCTCCATAGCAAAAACTTTGACGTTTTGGCTTGGAACCGCTCGGAGGGCCCGCGCCAGGAGTTCTCCGCAGTCGGCGGCAAAACTTTTGCTACGGTGGAAGAAACCGTTAACGCTGTTACGGCCAGCCCCCGCGTTTTTTGGATAATGCTGCCCCAGGAAATTACCGACGAATTCATTTTGGACGAAACTTCCGGCCTGCTCCATTTCCTGAAACCGGGCGACATCGTGGTGGACGGCAGTAACTCATTTTACAAAGACAGCATGCGGCGCGCCAAAATTTTGCAAGGCAAGGGCATCCATTTTTTTGACTGCGGCACTTCGGGAGGCGTTTGGGGGGAACAGCGCGGCTTTGCGCTCATGGCCGGCGGCCCGAAAGAACACTGGCCGCAAATTGAACCAATTATCCAGGCGCTGTCCGCGGGAACAAACTACGGGCTGGTCGGGCCGAACGGCGCCGGCATCTTCACCAAAATGGTGCACAACGGGATTGAATATGGGATGATGGAAGCGATTGCCGAAGGTTACGCTGTGCTGGAGGCGTCTGAATTTAATTTGGACTTGGGTCAGGTAACGAAAATATACCAGCAAGGTTCGGTAATTACGTCGTGGCTGATTGATTTAATGGCCAATATCTTTGCCAGCGAAGACATTGCCGGAACTAAAGGCATGGTGGCGGCAACCGGGGAAGGGGAGTGGACGGTAAAAGCGGCAAAAGAACTGGGCGTGGACGCGCGCGTGATCGAAGATGCCTTAAAAGTCCGTAACGAATCGCAGGACCCAAAAAACCAGGATTTGTTCCGTAATAAAATATTGGCCCTGCTGCGAAAACAATTCGGCGGCCATGCTATTGAATCAGCCAATGAGACGGCCAAAAAGTAACAGCCGGTTTACGCTGGCCGAACACAGGGTGTTCCACCGCATGCCGACACCGGCTAAGGTCCAGGATTTTTTAAATACTTTAGGGGTTAATTTTGAGGTCGAAGGCGAGACTTGCCGTTCGCCGCGCATGGTCTTGCGATCGGGCGAAGCCAATTGCCTGGAAGGCGCTTTGTTTGCGGCTTGCGCCCTGCAATTCCACGGCCACAAGCCCTTAGTAATGGACCTGGTCGCTTACGAACCAGATGTCATGCACACCGTGGCGTTGTTCCAGCGCAACGGTTATTGGGGCGCGATTGGCAAGACCAACCACGCGGTTTTGCGCTACCGCGAGCCGGTTTACCAGACCATCCGCGAGCTGGCCCTGTCGTATTTCCATGAATACTTTTTGGATACCGGCGAAAAAACTTTATGCCAGTATTCCGGGCCAATAGATTTATCCAAGTTGGACTCCACCGGTTGGCAGACGGCGGAAGAAGACATTTGGTATATTAACGAATATTTGGACGCGGCCAAACGCCACCGCATTCTCCATCCCTGGCAGGAACGTGAATTGCGCAAAGCCGACCCGATTGAGATTGCCGCCGGGAAGTTAGTGGAATGGGATAAGCGCAAGCGAGTAATTTAGAAAGATTTTAAAATATTTTAGCGATAATTTTAACTCACCCTCTTTATACTGATAAAGTTGGGGAGGGTTAGAGAACAAGCTACTATTGTCACATTAGCTATGCGGGTGCAAGTCCCGTCCTCTCCACCACGTCTTGACGTGAATACTAGAGAATGCTATTCTCTAGATGACAATAGTAGCTGATACGTTCTGTAACTTAGCAAAAAGCCGCTTCCGAAAGGAAGCGGCTTTTGTTATTTCCACAACACGGCACGCGTAGGGGCGCCGTCTCCATTTTTTATTAGTAGAGGAAGAATGGCGCCAAAATATTTGCCGGGTTTTACGTTTTTTAAATCCAGGCCTTCGGCAATGGCGATTTTACCGGCCAGAAGGGTTTTGTGCACCGGATGTCCGGGCGCGGCCTTGGCTTCAATTCCCATGTAATCTATGCCGACCAGCTTGATTTTTTTACTGACTAAGTATTTTGCCGCTTCCAGCGACAAACTGACGTAATCGGCGCTAAATTTTTTCTTGGCCAATAGTTTATGGTTGCGGGTTTTGAACAAGAGGCGCCCACCGCTCTTAACGTTGAGCTTTTTCACCTCAGCCAGGCTGATTAAATTTTTAGATTTCATCTCTGCCACCGTAAATTCCCCGACCAGCGCATCTAAACTGAAGCTATCAATTCCGGCCTTAGATACGAGGAAATGCTTCGGCGCGTCCATATGGGTACCGGTGTGGCTGCTCATGGTCAGCTTGGAAACAATCGCCACGTCTTTGTCTTTGTTCTCCTGCCGCGCAAACCGCTGGTCGCCGGGCCAGGGAATAGTGGCGGCTGACAGGGGGAGGGTGATATCGTAATATTTCATAGGCTAAGCAAAGCTTGTTATAATATCATTAGTATAACATTAAGCCCGATTCATGCCATATTTGCTGGCTCTCACGCTCTTACTTACGCCTTTGTATGTTTGGCGGTTCAGTTTTGGCGGCATACCATTGAATTTTTTGCTTATATGGGTTGTGGTGGTGTGGATAGCGGCAGCCGCCTGGTTGTTAAAACGCGGCCAAACTAGGCAGTTTATTGATTATTGCCGCAACCTGGACCGGAAACTTTTACTTTTAATTGCGTTATTTTTCCTTGCCGGCTGTATCAGCCTGTTTGCCGGAGGGATAGACCGGGAGAAAATTGGCCAATTTTTAGTCTTGTTCATCCAGCCGCTAAGCTTGTTTTTCCTGGGCAGCTTCTTGGCCGAGCAAGTCCCGCACACGCGCGTCGTTTTCCGCCGCGCCGTTTACGTTATGGTAGCTATTTGCGGCGCAGTCGCCCTGGCGCAATACTTTACCCTGGCCACCCTGCCGCCGGAGTGGTGGGGCAATGCCAATGAACCAAAGCGGGCCATTGGCCTGTTTGCCCACCCGGATATGTTCGGCCTGTTCCTGGCGCCGCTGTTGGCTTGGCTGGTGCCGGACATTCTGCGCCGGCTCGACTCGTGGAAGGAAGCTACTAACGCCGGCGCTATCCTGGCCTGGCTACTTGGCTGTGCCGGGTTATTACTCTCGCTGTCGCGGGGAGCCTGGATTGGTTTTGCGGTTGCCGCAGTGGCCGGCATCATCGCTTTTGGCCGCAGTCAATACTGGAAGTGGGCTGTGGTTGCGGCAGCCTGCCTTGGCATAGTAATTATCGCCGCGCCGAACTTGCGCTACCGGCTGATCTTGCCGTTTATGGGCGAAAAATCCTCGGTGGCCCGCCTCAGCTTGTGGCACACCGGAGAAAAAATGGTCGCCTCCAGCCCGCTGTTGGGCAAAGGGCTGAATGGCTTCAAAGACAATTGGTATGTTTACAATGCTGACCCCGGTTTGGACCATTATAATTTTCCGCACAACATCATTTTAAATTTTTGGGTAGATACCGGCCTGTTGGGAGTTTTAAGTTTTGCCGCATTGCTGGTTTACGGTTTGTGGTACGGCTTCCGCAACCGGCGCAGCCCTTACGCACTCGGCCTGGGCTTATTCCTGCTCGCCCTAGCCGTGCACGGTTTCATTGATACGCCGTATTTAAAAAACGACCTGGCCATAGCCTTCTGGCTGGTTTGGGCCATGCGCGCTTAACCTTATGATCATCCCGCCCGTTTCCCAAGTCGTCCCCCTGCTGCTGCAATATAGGTACCGCCTGATTTTGCCCATTTCCATAGTTGAAGGGCCGATTTTGACCATAATCTGCGGCTTCCTTATGCGGCTCGGCTACTTCCACTTCTGGCCGCTTTACTTAATTGTCATATTTGGCGACCTGATCGGCGATATGTTTTGGTATATCGTCGGGCGTTACGGCGTTAGCAAAGCCATGCCGCGCTACGGCCGCTTTGTCGGTTTGGACAAAGCCACGGCGGCCAAAATTGCCGAGAAGTTCCGCAGGAACCAGAACAAGACTTTGTTGATTTCCAAGATGACTTCCGGTTTCGGTTTTGCCGCGGTCACTTTGACCACCGCCGGGACCGTGAAGGTGCCGCTAAAAAATTTCGTCGTTATGAACGTAATCGGCGGCGCCTACTGGAGCGGCATCTTAATCGTCGTCGGTTACCTGGTCGGCCATTTATACGACCGCATTGACGCCGGCTTCCGCACAGCCACGCTGGTCGTTGTTTCGCTTATCATTATCGCCGCGCTATACGGCTTCCACCGTTACATGCGCAGCCGTATGGCCAACCAACCATGATTTCCATAATCACTCCGGCTTTTAACGAAGAAAAAATTATCGCGGAAACTTTAGCCAAATTCCGCGGCCAATTCACCGCGGTTCCTTACGAACTGATTATTTCCGATGACGCCAGCACGGATGCGACGGCCAAACTCGCTGCGCCCTACGCCGACCAAGTCGTACTCTGCCCGCCCGGAAAGCATACTACCATTGGCGCGGCGCGCAATCGGGGAGCGGCGGTTGCCAAGGGAGAAATCCTGGCTTTTGTGGACAGCGGCGTCACCATTCCCGACCCCAATCAATTTTTCCAAACCGTTTTGGACAATTTCCGCAGCAATTCGTCCCTGCTGGGCATGACCGTAAAACTGCGCATCGACCCGGCCGTGGCCACCAACACCGATAACTTTTTTTACGGGCTAATAGACCTCTGGGTTCGGTTTAACGTCAACTTCCTGCACTGGGGCTACACTTACGGCAAATTCCAGGCCGTGCGCGCCGATGCCTTCCGCAAAATTGGGGGCTTCCGCGAGCCGCTGGTGGCGGCCGAGGACAGCGACCTGTTCCACCGCTTGTCGCAAATCGGCCGCACCCGCTGGGACCCGCGGTTGGTTGTTTACCACGCCGGCCGCCGCGAGCACGCCTGGGGCTGGCCGCGCATTTTGCTCGTCTGGACCGTCAACGGTTTGGCCATGGCTATATTTAAAAAATCCGTCACCAAGGAGTGGCGGCAAGTTCGTTAGTATTTAGTTTAGCGTGTCGTCGCTTTATCTTATCGGCGGCAGGCGGTTGAAGGCGTGTTTCTTGAACACCCCACGCGCGACCGCGTTAGGGAGATATTCGTAAGTGGCGCGCCACAAGCCGTGGCGAAAGCGGCGGCCGGAAGTGCTAACCAGCAAATTTTTATCAAACACCACCGAACCTAAGCTTTTCAGGCGCTGGGCCAGGTCGGCATCTTCGCCAATGTTGAGTTCGGTGTTAAATCCATTGACCGACGCAAAGGCGTGGCGGCGGACAGCCATGTTGGCGCCGCTCAGGCTCCAGCCGCGGTTGATGAACTTATCAATTTTCCATAACACGTAGGCGCCGTGCGGGAAAAACCAGCGGGCCCAACGGGAACCGGAGTGCAGATAGTAGAGGCCGCCGTAAGCGACCAGCCCCGGGTTGTTGTGGAATTTTTTGGCGATGCGCGACAGCCACTGCGGCGGCAAAATAGTGTCGGCGTCAGTGGTGGCAACGATTTCGCCGCGCGCGGCGCGGAAGCCGGCGTTGCGGGCGTAGGCTACGCCTTGGCGCGGTTCGCGGATTAAAGTCGCACCGTACTCCTCGGCCAGGGCCGCGGTATTGTCCTGCGAATTGTTATCCACGACAATGACTTCAAAATTGGTATAGTCCTGGCCAGCCAGGCTGGCTAGGGCGCGTTCAATCACCCGGGCTTCATTATAGGCCGGGATTACTACGGAGATGGGGGGCAGGGACTCGTCCATGGGTTAATAATAACATATTTCAACTCGCCGAATAAACCGTTTTTTGTTATGATTAATCCATGCATATAACGGTCCTTACAACTGGCGGCACTATTGATGGGTTGGAATATCCTTCCGAAGATTTAGCTCCGAACCCCCCCCATCCGATTTTGCCCTCCCTCCTCAAGCAAGCGAATATTACTGCTGATTACGAACTTGAGCCGGTAGTCTTTAAGGACTCTAAGTTTATTACGGATAGTGATAGAGAACTTATCTATCAAAAATGCGAAGACGCGACCGACAAGAATATTATCGTTACTCACGGCACAGCCACCATGGCCGCAACAGCCAAGTTTCTGAGAGGAAAGAAATTAAATAAAGTTATTGTATTGGTTGGCTCTATGGTATTGGCAACGGAACCCGATAATGATGCGCTATTTAATTTGGGCTCTGCTTTTATAGCGGTTCAGCTATTGGAACCGGGGGTCTACATAGCTATGAACGGTAGGATCTTTGAGGCAGATAATGTTAGGAAGAATTCGGACAAATCTATATTTGAGCAGGAGAAGTTACTTTAGTCAGATCCCCATCAACCACCACCGGTTGCATGGCCAGGATTTCCGAGGTGTAGGACAGGTCGGGCAGGCCATGCAAGACGTAAAGTTTTTTGCCGAGGACGTGGCCAAAGGCCATTTCAATTAAGGTGTTGCCGCCGATGTAGCCGGGCACGCCGCGTTTTTCCGGATTGACTACGAGCACGATATCGTAGTTTTTCATTTTTTCAAAATAGCCGCGGATCAGGTCGTGCTTGATCTTGTCTTCGGCTTTTTCCTCGGTGCTGACTTCCGTCCGGCCGCGCAATTCCAGGTTTTTCACGCCCTCGGGAATTTCAACCGTATGGCCGGCCTCTTCCAATTGTTTTTTGGCGGCCAGGATTTCATAGGCCGCGCTAATGGACCCGCAAATAATGACTTTCATAAGATAGTTTTAATCGCAGGTTTATTATAGCAAAGATATGGACAAGCCGGCCCGCCAGGCATATAATATAAAGTCTTTTTGACTAACCTACCGGGCACGGGGATTGTGGGCCCAATTTTAGTTTGACGGAGGAGAAAGCAATGTCATACTTGACAGATGTTCTTAAGCATGACAGTGGTCGTGATTTTTGGCGGCTGGAAGACGAGTCGAAATGGCACTCCTACGGCGAAACGTTTCGGCTCGCTGAAAGAGACGCCGGATGGCTAAAGGGGTTGGGCGTTGAGCGTGGTTCAAGAGTTGCAATTCAACTTGACACCAGCCGTGATCTTGTGCGAGCGCACACGGCTTGCTGGGTTTTGGGGGCTATCCGTGTTCCTTTTCATTACAAGGAAACTTATGAAGAGATTAAATACCGGGTCGGCCTAACTCAACCAACCATAGCCATTGGTTGTAATCCTGCCAATTTCCCCGGTATTCCAACCTTCAGTGAAATGAAGAGTGGAAAGCCGGTGACGGATTGGGCAGTGGACCAGGAAATCACAAGCTGGCTATTTACTTCCGGAAGCACTGGCGCTCCCAAGGGCGTTCAACGTAGTTACGCCGCCTTGGAAAACTGTTCCAATGCCCTGACAAAACAATGGGGCTTAACTCCTGACGATGTGCTGTATTCCGGCCTGCCGTTTCATCATGCCCATATGCTGGACATTGCCTTTGCCGGAGTTGCCCACCGGGGAGCCCGTTTCGTGATCGCTCGCCGGTTCCGTCCCATAGCGCCCCCGAGGGAAGCGACCATGTTTTTCGGCATCCCGACCAATTGGCAACTGCTCATGGATGAAGGAACGCCGGCAGCGTGGGAAGGTTATGGGCGCTTAGCCTTTGCAGTCAGCGGATCCGCTTATTTAGATCCCAAGCTTGCTCTAGCCGTAAAACAAGCTACCGGACTTGAGCTTGCCAACCGCCTTGCTAGGACAGAAGAACTTTGCTTGGCGGCTCATCTGCGCTATGGTGAACGGCGACCGAACACGGTTGGATTTCCGCTGGATTGGGTTGAATTGAAGCTCGACCCGGAAGATGGAGAAATCTTAGTTCGCTGTAATCCTTTGTTTCCGGGATACTTTCCACCAGTCGAGCCAAGAGTGGCCCTGGGGGAGTGGTACGGAACTGGTGATACTGGTCAACTGGATGATGTGGGGCAGATTATCTATCTTGGCCGCAAGGACGACATTATCAAGCGGGGTGCTGAAAAGATCGGCCCCGACGAGATAGAGTATGTTCTGCTCGGGGTTGAGGGAGTGAAAAAAGCATGTTGTTTCCCGGTCCCGCATCGGCTTTACGGCGAGGCCGTGGGTGCGGCAATTGTCGTTGACGATGGTTTTAAGGCGGATTCGGTAAAGGCCGCTTGCGAATCGGCGGTCAAAGCAACGCTCGGACAACCAAAATGGCTCGAGTTTTTGGAAGTTTTAGAGGAAAGCCAGTGGCGGGAAACGGCGCTCGGCAAAACCAAAAGGAAGGAAATACGGAAGATCTACTTCTCGTAGAACTCGCTGCTTCCGCTGGAAGCAGCTTTGGACAGCCCCGGTTGTATCGTCGTTGACGGTGCGATCGGGGGCTTTTGTTTATAGAATGTTTTTTATGTCGGAGAGTTCGCGGATGGTTTTCCAAGCCGCCCTTTCTATTTTGGAACCTTCAAAGGTGATGCCGTGCTCGGTGGCTTGAAACAGTTTGATGTCGTTGTCGCCGTCGCCGACGCAGGCGCATTGGGTAATGCCGATGCCAAGTTGGTCGCAGAAGTTCTGTAGGTGTTGGACTTTAGCCTCGTCATCTTCGCCCGCGATTGAAATTTCCGCGAGGTTGCCCGCATCATCAAAGATAAAAGTGTTGTTGGCTTCGGCCAGCTCTATGTCCAGTTCCGCGGCAACGTGGCTAACCAAAATATCCATGGCGCCGGAAACCAACGCTACCTGGTAGACTTGGTTTTTTAAATAGGCCACAATCTTCTTCGCGCCGGCCTTGTAGTTGTATTTCAGAACTGATTCGGAAATTACGGCGCGGCTAGCCTTGCCGCGCTGTTTGTAAAGGTCCAGCAGGGTGCGCGTCCAGTCAGCGTAAGAAATCTTGCCGGCATTGAATTGGTCGAGGTAGTGCTGGTCTTCCTCCGCACTCATGCCGAGCGCGACGTTCATGGTATCCCAAGTCGCTTCGTTGATCAGCGTCTTGTTCAGGTCAAAGCAAACTAGTTCAATGCCGTGCTTTTTCATGGGTTCAGGATAGCAAAGATTCCGGCAGATCAAAAGCCGCCCCAGAAGGAGCGGCTTTTGCAGAGCACAAGTAGTTAGTGCTTTATACCACCGTCACTATTTTTATGATAGCACTAGCCACGACTCTGTCAAGGCCAGTGGTGGACCTGCGGGGACTTGCACCCCGATCCTACCAGTGACAGTGGCATGCATTAACTACTTATGCTACAGGCCCACGTTTATGGAGCATAACAAGCCCGCTATTAAATTTCGTTAAAGTTATTTTAAATTGTGGTTAAAATTTGTAAGACGCGGTAGGCTAGCTGGGGATATCTATTTTGTCCTTAAATAAGCCGCGTGTTATATTTAGGGTGTGTTGCGCGTTGTTTGCTCTAAACCAAACCAGGCCGAGAGGTGAAAGCACTAAGAATAAGAATGCCTTTCGGTCTAATTCCGATCTAGCCCAACTAGGGCATGAGGTGAAGCCTATGAGAAACAATGCCGGTGGCACGACCACCACGAAGAAGAGATAGTCGTCAAAGAAGGTAGTCAAAACGTTCCGTAACGCGCAACAAGAGGGTTCTCGTGACCCTCAAAATCGGGAAGTCCGGCCGGGCCGCTAAGGACGGTCGGATACTCCCGATCCATCAAGGGGGATTCATTTTTTTCGGGCAATCATCATTTTCCTTGCCCCACAAACTCGCAAACAAAAAACGGCATCGCTTTACCCGCTGCCGTTCTTGTTTTTGTATAAACTACAGCCGCGCTTGTAAAGTTTCGTAAACGTCCTGGAACCCGCTGTGGCTGCTGGCCCAAGTTTCGGGCCGTTGGTCCATGGATTTCATTATAGCGCCTGCGGTCATCCAGCGGACCGTTTTGACTTCGCCATCGTTGAATTTCAATAACGATTCGTCTTCAAACGGCAAGTAGTACACAGCCGTAAATTCATTGTTGGGAAATTTGCTCCGCTTGTAGAGTTTGCCGGCAACAAGCTGGTCCAGGCTCACGTCCAAGCCGATTTCGTCTTTCACTTCTTCAATTACCGTTTGCTCCATAGTTTCGCCGGCCTTGACGTGGCCGCCAAAACGGGTGTCCCAGCAGTTTGGGTGCAGGTCCAAGTCGCCGGCGCGCAAATGGACGAGAAACTCAAATTCGCCGGCGCGCTTTCGGAACAGGTAAATGTGCACGGTGCGGTGCCACAGGCCTTGGGCGTGCGCTTCCGAGCGCAGGCGCTTCTCTCCTGTGGGCTGGCCGTGCTCGTCCAGGATATCAAAGTATTCGTCTTGCATAAATCAATTATAGGATAACAAAAAACGTCCCAACTAGCGAGGCGGCGTTTTTGCGAGCCGAATTGCCCTTAAGGACAAATTATGTTTTAATTAAGGTGGATAACCCACAATTAAAGATAGCCCCAAATCGGCATCTTAAGGAGTATCATGGTCAGTTTTAACGGCAATAAAAAGTATTGGTATTTAGGGGGTGGAATCGCGGTAGTAGTGCTTGCGCTGGTGGTGCTGCGCTATGGCTATGATTTTCCGCACGGGCTGTCTAGTAACGCCTCGCGCTGTTACAGCTATAATTGCCCCTTACCGCCCCATGTCACAGTAGGCGCCCGGGTAGTGGGAACGCGCTACGGCTACCAGCCGCCAATTTCTTATGGCAGGCTGAATGCCAAGCGAGGTGACAGGATTGAGGTCACCTGGACGGGGACCAATGCCACTAGCTGTCATTCCGACTGGACCAGGGAAACTTCCGCTTATTTGCCCCCAACGCTTTACCCGCAGCCAATGACAAAGTCATTCGCCATTGCAGTCGTTTGCGGCAGGTCGGCCAGCGACAAGGCTACCGGAAGCCTTCTCATCAACGTGAGATAATCAAGGGTTGACAGCCCCGGCTGGCCTTGGTACATTAGGGTCTAGTTTAATACCATTAAACAACTGATTATGGCAAAGACCAAAGGTATAATTGCTGTTGTTATCGCGGCCCTGTTTTTCATAGCAACCGGCGCGGCGGCTTCGCAACAGCTGGGGAACCACAGCGAGGGCCAAAATGGCCATGGCAACGGCCCTGGCCACCGCGGCTACGGTTATTACAAGAACCACTAAGTATTAAAACCTCCGGGATCCGGAGGTTTTTTAATTTGGGCAAACGAACCGGTAAAAATACCGGCTGGCTTGGTCCAGGCAGGATTTGCCGTCCCCTTCTATTGAGGCGGACCGTTGGTAGAGGTATAAAGGTTTGGGGTAAACCGATAAAAATTGTTTTTGGCCGGAGCCGTCCCAAAAAGTTTGCCATTCTTCGTAAGTATGGAAATTTTCAAAAAGCCCCGGCGCTCCCAAGCGTACGTTGCTGCTGAAGGCCAGCAGCCAGGGAGCGTCGCTGCTGTCCACGGCCAGGACAAACCCGTAAGGCAAGCTGCCGGTAAATTCCCGGATTTCCTTTATTTCATCCAAACTGATGAGAGGCTGTAACTGCAAATTGTAGTTGATGCCGAAGATTATGGCCAGGCATAACGGCACTGCGGCGGCCAGGCGCCAGGAATATTTTTTTGCCGCGGGCACAGCTAGGCTGCCCAAAAAATAAGCGGCGAAAAAAACCAGGGCCACGTCCAGGTATAAGATAATCCGGTTATAAAATGGAAGTTTCAGGGCCACCCACATTAAGTTGACGCCCAAAAAGAACACGGCGAACCGGTGCTCCTTACTCTTCAGGTAAAAAACCAGCCCAGCCGCGGCTAAAATCATTGTCGGCCAGGTTGATTTAAAGAAAGTCGGCAGGTCCAGCAGTATGCCCGCCACTACGTCAGTATTGGGATTGCCCAGGAAATTATGGTAGAAGTCTTTTAGGAAAGGAAAGGCAATAACAAAAACCGCCAGGCACAAGCCAAGCCATTTGTAGTATTTTCGCGCGGCTAATTCGTAAACCAGGTAGGCGCTTAAGGAAATTAGTAAGATAATAAGCGTGGTCCGGTGGGTAAGGAATAGTAGTACTCCGGTTAGAACCAGCCATTTCCATTTTTTTTCCTGGATAAACTTGATGGCCAGCAAAAGCCAGACCAAACCCAGCATATTTTTCCAGAGGAACATGGCGTAAGCCTGTGACTCCGCGGCAGAAACAGCGGCTAAGACCATGGCCGCCGTGCCCGCGATAGGATTTTTATCCAATAAAAAGTAAAAGGCGATGCCGACTAAAACCGCGATGACAAAATAAGAAAGGTTTAAAGCAGTGGCCGGCGGCAATTTCAAGAGGTGGAACAGGAAAAAGAGGGGATTAAAATAATTGCCGGAAATGCCGCCAAAAAAACTCCCCCAATTGGCCGGCGGCGGATGGTTGAGGGCATTAAGGTAAAACCCGTAATCGTAGCCGTAGGTGTATAACGGCTGTTTGAATACGGGCAGCAAGCGCACGATTATGAAAACGGCCAGTCCCGCGAGAAACAATAAATAGCGGCGGATCATATTCCGGTTTCAATTTTCCAATTTTCGGGATTGATGCTAAGCGTAATGGGAATAGTGAAATTTTGGGCTTCCTTCCATTCGGCCAGGCGCGATTTTGCTTCAGCCATGAGGGCGTCCAGGTCCTTTATTTTGTGGGCGCTAACCTGGACCCAAATTTCTATCGGGTGGACCTTAAATTTAATTTGCGCGGTGTTAGCGTAAACCACGACATCGGAGATGTCGTTTAATTCGGCGGCTTCCATGAAAATGCCATGGACGGCTTCGGCCAAAGCCGCAACATCCGCTTTGTCTACTTTCGCATCATCAAATTCTATGCGGATAACGGGCATAGCCAGATTATATCAAAAAAGGCCCCGGCGGGCGATTTTGACACTGAGGTGCATAATCGTATATATTAATATGACATTAATAACAATGAATAATGACAAACGGCAAAGTGAAGACGGGAGGTAAGGGTATTTCCTATGCGGTAGCAGTTGTGGCAACGGGGCTGTTTTTTTTGGCCGGTTCCGCCGGTGTCCTGTCCACTGTGCCGCAAGCCAAAGCGGACACACAGACGCACGTGTTCAAATTTTACATTGACTCGGGGCTGGTGCCAGACATGGCGTTTGCCCGGTCCGTTTTGCCGAAGTACGTGGCCGACATGAACTATGTCCTGGGGAAGAACACCAACCGCCAGTTTTCGTTTGATCCGCAGACCGGTATTGTCTTAACTTCAACTGACCCATTGTCCCATAGCGCTGGCGCTCTCCCGGCTTCCGGTTATGAAGTCTGGGCTTACATCATGCCGGCTACGCAGTGCAACTGCAGTTATGGCGGGAACATGAGCTTTGATGTCAGCGGCGCCGCCGGATTGGACAACCTGCACTGGCTGAAGCTATATGACCCCGACGCCTTAACCGCAAACACCCCCGACATGCAGGACTATTGGACTCAAGTGGACCACATGCTGCATGAGTTTGCCCACGTTTCGGGCGCCGGTAGCGGTGAATATTATACTGTTGCCCAATCACAAGACGTTACCGGAGTGGATCCGGCTTCTATTATTGATGTCAACAACCCGACTGACCCGTTTTGGAACACGAAACCCGATTTTTACCCTGATCCGCTATTGCATTTGGCTTATAATTGGCCGATAGTCGGTAGTCCGACCAGCCGCGCCCAACTGCTGCAAACCGTCCGCTAC
>Ga0075426_10002309_pt1 | contig 13684 bp, 1 predicted proteins | sample SoiMethybrSBSTD5_FD_75304 | JGI IMG/M metagenome (GOLD analysis project Ga0075426, IMG submission 75304) | Bulk soil microbial communities from a Populus tree surrounding site in Tennessee, USA - Soil MetaG P. TD hybrid SBSTD5 | ecosystem: Environmental > Terrestrial > Soil > Tree plantation... | reverse complement strand
TCAAACGGGTAGCTTTGCCGCTCATACGCTTCTTCCAACGTCTTCTGCACCTGCATCAGAAACGTACGAAATATTACTCGACTATCAATATCGTCGACGACAGCCAGCGCGTTTGTCGCCGGGGGACTCCCTTTCTCCTTCCGAATTGACGGACTGCCGACGACTATCGGGCTATCTCCGGTGTGCTTGTGCAAACATACCTTCAGGGCTGCCAACAGGAGGGTAAATACAAGCAAGTCCACACCGCCGGTAGCTTTGACGAGTTTTTCGTAGGCCGTATCTGTCACAGAGATACTGACGGCACCCGTTGGCCGCGCACCGGCTGCCGGCCTTTCAAAATCTAATCTGAGATTAGATTCGCCCATCCGGCGCGACAACTTCTGAATCCAGTAATCTTTGGCGGCTTTCAGCTCTGAATTGAAGATTAGTCGCTCTGGTTTTCCTGTGCTCATCGTGACTCTCCTTTGTAAGCTCTATACTCCGGATTCGGTCGGCCTGATCCGATCCCCTATTTCGTCAGCGGATCGATATGCCGAAAATCCTCATTCGTGGCGGGCTGTCCACAAACCTTTCGAACGATTGTCGATGTTGGTGTTGGTTTAGAGCAGACAGTCGCTCTCGAAAACAAACTGGCCTTCCACTTTGATCGCGATAGCGCTGCTCGACCGCTTGGCGGCGCACTCAGCTGTTTCTTTTTGTCGAAGTGGAATATCCAGAATTCGCTGCTCAGGTCCCGCGCAAACCGCAGTCAAGAACGCAATGAGCGACTCGGCCATTTCGGAGATCGTGGCGCTGTCGAAAAGACTGCTGTCGTAAGTAAACAAGCCTTCGATTCGGTCCCCATAGTCGGTCATCGCCAAATGTAGATCGATCGGTGATGTGTCTGTTTCAATCTCGAATGGAGCCAGCTTGAGTCCCGCAAGTATTTCTTCCCGATTCTTTGGGATGTGATCCAGGACGAAGACAACTTGAAACAGCGGTGTGTAATTAGTCTGCCGCTTGGGCTGCAGCGCATCGACAAGCAACTCAAACGGCAGGTCTTGATGGGCCTGAGCGCCTAGCGTCACCTCGCGGACTCGAACCAGCAATTCCTTGAAGGTGGGATTGGCGGCTAAGCTTGTGCGTAAGATGAGTGGATTGATAAAGAGTCCGATCAATGCTTCAGTTTCCTTGCGATGGCGGTTCGCAACCGGCGATCCCACTACGATGTCATCCTGCCCGGTGTAGCGGTGAAGCAAAGACTGAAACCCGGCCAGGAGAGTCATGAAAAGCGTTACTCTGTACTGGGAAGCTACCGTCTTGACTGCGGCGGCTAACTCCGCCGGCAACACAAATGATGTGCTCGCACCTTTGAATGTCTGTACTCTCGGGCGTCTGAAATCGGTCGGCAATTCAAGCAAGGCCGGACTGCCCGCCAGTTGTTTCTTCCAGTAGGAAAGCTGCGCCTCCAGGACTTCGCCGCCCAGCCATTGCCTTTGCCAGATGGTATAATCAGCATACTGAATCGCAGGCTCACCGAGAGGGGAGCGCCCTCCTGCGCTGAACACCTGATAAAGCGTCGAAACCTCGCGAATCAGCACGTCCATTGACCAGGCGTCGCTCACGATATGGTGCATCGTAAACAGCGCCAGATGTTGTTCGTCCCCAAGCCGCAGCAAGAGGGTACGCCACAACGGGCCTTGAGCCAGGTCGAACGATCTGCCGGCCTCTTCCTGCGCCAGCCTTTTGGCCATCGCCTGCTGGTCCGTCGCCGTCGACGCACTCAGGTCGACAACCGGCAACGTCATCCGCCGCACGGGCGCGATAACCTGTATCGGTCTGCCATCCAGGATCGGGAACGATGTGCGCAGCACTTCATGGCGCCTCTCGATCTCGCAGAGCGTCTGCTCCATCGCACATGTACTCAGGCGTCCATCAATCAGCACAGGATTCTCGAGATTGTATGCAGGGTTGCCAGGGCTAACCTGATCTATGAACCAGAGTCGCTGCTGCGCAAATGACAGCGGTATGTGTGAGTCGCGCGATGCACGCTCCATGGGCGGTGGTTGTAAGCCTGTATCAGCGCTGTTTGCCCCTTCGATCCGCCGCGCCAACCCAGCGACTGTCGGTGTCTCAAAGAGAGTCTCCATCGGTATTTCCGTTCGCAACAGATCACGCAGCCTGGAAATCATCTGCACAATCAGAAGGGAATGTCCTCCGAGCTCGAAGAAGTTGTCGTCGATGCTTATCGGCTCGAACCCTAGTAATTCCTGCCACAGACTTACGAGCGTCTTCTCAATCTCGCTGGTTGGCTCGACGAATGCAGACTGCAAATTCGGCCGCGCGTGAAGCGATAACCCCGCAGTGCTATTTGAGTCCCTTTTCCGGCGTAAAGACTCGATCTTGATCCATCGATTGATCCGGGCTTGCAAGTTTGCAGTGGAGACAATTACTTGACTAGTATGCCCCATCGACAGAGCCCGCCGGAAAACGTCCATGCCCTCTTCGGGCGTCAGAGCCAACTCACCCAGGCCCAGCGCCGTTCCCGCTATGCGGGAATCGTCTTGCGAAGGGAAACGCCAGGCATCTGAGTTGAGGCTTATCCACGGCGTTGGACTTGTGTGATTTTGTTTGCAGGCGAAGCCATCAATAAAAAGATTCGCGGCGGTATATGCCGTGAAACCTAATCCTCCAAGGACGGAAGTCAGCGAGGAGAACAGGATACAAAAATCTATCTCGCGGCCGCGCAACACACGCTCCAGTACCAGCAGTCCCTGCACCTTCGGGCGCAGGTGCCATCCATACTCAGCTTCGCCGGTTGACTGGATGGAGCGAAATGACCGTTCTCCTACAACTCCCGCCGCATGAATAACACCATGAAGCGCGCCAAAGCAGTGCAACGTCTTGGCGATGACGTCACGCATTTGCTGCTCTTCGGCCACATCTGCATCGAACGTTAGAACTTCGCTTCCTGCCTGCTCGATGGCCTGCAGCTTGCTTATTTTCCGACTCGTGTCTCCGTCTGGGCCGTGGGCCGTCAGCCATTCTTCCCATCGTTCTCTAGCAGGAAACGGCGAGCGCCCTAGTAGGACCAGTTTGGCTTTCACCGTCCGGGCTAGGTGTTCCGCCAGCGCAAAACCAATTCGACCGCGGCCTCCAACAATGAGATACACTCCGCCTTCGCGCAATCTTGGCTGAGTTGAGCTGCCTTCGCCGGATCGAACCGCCTCAAAGTCCTGGACCCACCTGTGATTCCCGCGATAGGCCACTACCGAATCGGATGATTCGCCAGCGATTTCGTGGTAGAGCTGATCTACGAGTGTTTGGTTATCGCAGCCGCCTGGCTCGGTGATGGCTATATCAATACTCCGGCATTCGACATTCGGATACTCCTGGGGAATCGTCTTGAGTGGTCCAAGAATCGTAATATTCTCCGGACGTAGCTCCTCTTGCCCGGTTACGTCCTGGATATCGTTTGTAATCGCACAGAGTCGAATAGCCCCGGTGACGGCGCGTTTGCCCAACGCCTGAGCCAGGTACAGGAGGCTATAGAAACCGAAGTACTGCGATGCCGTAAAGCGGTCAAACTCAAGCGGCGAGTGCCGGTCAGTCGAGACACTCCACAAATGAACAATCAATCCGGGCGACTTGCCGGCCTCGACAAGTCTCTCCAGCAAGGAGTCATAATCACTACTCATCCGAGGATTCAACACATAGGCGGAGTCACCCACCGCCGCAAACGACCGGCCCGCTTCCACCGTCACCAGTTCCCATCCCGCTTGCCTAAGCCGGTTTGCAAGGCGCTCTCCCAGGCGATTCTCGCCGCCGAATAGCAGCGCATTTGATTTCTCGCTGTACGCGGCTTCAAGCTTAACGGGAGCCGGACCCACAGACCGTTTCCATGAAGGAACATAAATCCAGTCGCCAACGTCAGCCGCTTTTACGATTTCTTCATTGGTTACGTTGCTAACACTTGACATTTGTCGCCGCTCGATCCAATACCGCTGGCGCTCAAACGGATATGTCGGCAATGGTAGACGCTGACGCCGCTCGCTTGCAGAGAAGCCATCCCAATCCGGGTGCGCGCCGGCGAGCCACAGCTTGCCCAGAGTGGTGAGCAAGAACGACGTATCATGCTGCCCGTCATAGGAAGTTGGTAATGAGGATAGCACTATTCGATCCGTAGAGCGGTCGTTCGCCGGGTGCAGAAGAGCCAGGCTGCCTAGCGACTGGCCCGGCCCTACCTCCAATAGGATCAAGGCCGGCTCCTTCCAGAGGCGTTGAATTCCATCTGCAAAACGCACCGGTTGGCATGCGTGCGTCGCCCAGTAGCCGGGATCCATCGCCTCTTCAGGTTTGATCCAATCTCCTGTGACATTAGACACGAAGGGAATCTTAGGAGCATGCATTTCGACTCCTTCCATGAGCTTCGTGAACGGCTCCGAGAGGGGATCCATCATCTTGGAGTGAAAAGCATGAGTAGTATGAAGGCGGCGGCTCGCGACGCCGCTGGCTAACAGCCTGGTCTGCAACTCGTCGATCTCCACCACGGGACCCGCAATTACACACAGCGAAGGGCCGTTGATCGCGGCCATCGAGAGCCGCTCGCCCAGCATCGGGCCCAGTTCGCTTTTCGAAAGGGGCACGGCCAACATCGCGCCGCGAGAGAGTCCATGAATCATCCGTGCCCTTTTCGCTACGACAAAAAGTGCATCTTCCAAAGAGAACACGCCCGACAAACAAGCAGCCACGTATTCACCGATGCTGTAGCCGATCAGAGCGCGGGGATGCACGCCCCAGCTCATCCACAATCGGGCAAGGGCATACTCGATCACAAACAGAATCGGCTGAGCCAAAAAAGTCTGATTCAGCTCGCGAGCAGCAACGCCAGTAGATTCTGGACCGCGATCAAGAATCTGTCTGAGATCGAGCTTTGGCGGGGCGGCGGGCTCAAACGAACGAGCCTCCAGGTCGCTGTCCGGGTAGAGCACGCGATGAATATCCACACCCAGCGTCGATCCGAGCGTGTCACAGCAGCGATCGACCTCGCCCCGAAACGTCGCTTCAGTAAGGTATATTCCTCGGGCCATTCCGACATACTGATCGCCCAGGCCTGAAAACATGAAGGCGACGGGCCTGTCGGTTGCATCGGATATTGCCGTTACCATCCTGCGGGTATCTCGCGTTTGCAAGCCCGCCAGGGCGTCATCGAAGCCGTTGCAGACTAAGATTCGCCGGTGGCTGAACCTCTTGCGACCCTTTCGTAGGGTGTGCGCCACGTCCGCCAGGTTCAGATCGGGGTGTTGCTTTAGGTGGTCTGCGAGATTGGCCGTTACCGTTTCCAAGGCGTTATCCGTCTTTGCCGAAAGTACTAATAATTGCGTGGCTCTCGATGCTCCTGTACTCTCCCGCCGGGGAGCCTCTTCCAGAACAACGTGCGCATTTGTGCCGCCCATACCGAACGAGCTGACCCCGGCTCGTCGCGGGCTCCCGTTTGTCTTCCATTCCGTTAGCGCGGAATTGACATAGAAAGGGCTGTTGGCGAAATCGATCTTCGGGTTCGCCTCAGTAAAGTGAAGGCTGGGCGGAATCATCTTGTGCTCAAGGGCGAGCACGGCTTTGATCACCCCGGCAATGCCAGCAGCGGCGTCCAAGTGCCCGATGTTTGTCTTGACCGAGCCGATCGCGCAAAAACCCTTTTTGGAGGTTGCGACGCGAAAGGCCCTCGTCAGAGCTGCCACTTCAATCGGGTCCCCCAGTTTGGTCCCAGTCCCGTGGGCTTCGACATAAGTCACGGTCTCTGGATCAACCTCGGCTGCCAGATGGGCTGCCCTGATAACTGCAGCCTGACCGTCAACGCGCGGAGCGGTGTAGCCAACCTTCAACGCGCCATCGTTGTTGATCGCGGTGCCTTTTATTATAGCGTGAATAAAATCACCGCCGGCGATGGCGTCTTCCAGGCGCTTGAGAACGACAACGCCGACGCCGTTGCCGCCAACCGTTCCCTGTGCCCGCACGTCAAATGCGCGACAGTGTCCGTCGGGAGAAGCGATACCGCGCTCGTGAAAGGTATAACCGGCCTCCTCTCCTGCTCTGACTGCGCCAGCCAGCGCGATATCACATTCACCGCTGAGCAAGCCTTGGCACGCCAGGTGAATCGCCGCAAGAGAAGTCGAGCAGGCAGTTTGAACCGTAATAGAAGGTCCCTCCAAATTCAACTTATAAGATACGCGCGTGGCCAGAAAGTCCTTATCATTCCCAAGTCCGATCTGAAACACTCCCACCGAGGAAACCAGGTCCGGGTTGGAATAGAGATTACGCATGTAGCGGTTCCATGCCACGCCAGCGTATACGCCGATTACGCCGTTGTATGAATCGGGATCGTAACCCGCATCCTCGATCGCTTCCCAGGCGCACTCCAAGAAGAGGCGCTGCTGAGGATCGATAATCTCGGACTCCCGGGCGGAATATCCGAAGAAGCGCGAATCGAAAAGATCGATGTCTTCGAGCACGGCGCCGGCGGGCACATAGTTCGGATTACGATAAACGGAGGAGGGAACACCCAGAGCCGCCATCTGTTGATCAGTAAAATAGGAGATCGATTCTCTCCCGTCGCGCAGGTTCCGCCAAAACTCATCGATGGATCTGGCCTGCGGGAAGCGGCCGGCCATGCCGATGATGGCCGCTTCCAATCCTGCGCGATGAGATGTTTCAGGATGGCTCATGCTTTTGGCCCGCTTGTCCTCCACAGCTCTTCTACACTGCTAGCCGCCGGAAAACCGCCGGCTCGCGCCGCTAACCGTCATGGCGAAAGCCAACTGAGCTTCCCAGCGTCCCTTATTGATCCACTTGCCCAACGTCGCCGTAGACTCTCACGCAACCGCTGAGAAATTGAGACCACAGATCCCGGCTTGTTGAGTTCAGCTGATGCCGGTTCAGTGAGGGCTTTGTTCGGCGGTTCGGCCTTGGCTGCTGAACTGGATAACCTGAGCGCGCACTATGGCGTCGAACAGCAGGATCACTCATACGTCGGCTCCACCTGTCCTGCCAGAGCTTGGCGTCTTTGCCTCAACCTTTGCCTCTTCCGATGCCGGCCTTGGATGAGCTCCTCCGTTCTTTCTTCCAAGCGAGGAGGTGATGTCTCGCTGCTTTGTTGCGCCAGATACCTGGCCAGAGTGCATATGGTCGGGTGCTCAAACAACTCAAGCATGGATATGTCTTGCTTCAGCAGCTCTTCCAACTTGCTCTGGATCTGAATCAGGAGTATCGAGTGGCCACCCAGGTCGAAGAAGTTATCGTGAATCCCGACCCTCTCAATATGAAGCGCTTCCTTCCAAATTGCCCCAATCTCTCGCTCAAGCTTCGATTGCGGCGCGACGTAAGCGGCTTCAAGTTCTGGCCGGTCCGGCTGAAGGTCTTGAAGTGCCTTCAGATCTACCTTTCCGTTGGGCGTCAACGGCAGCGTATCCAGCATTACAAAGCTTGCAGGCACCATATAGGCGGGCAGCTTCTCTTCCAGGAACCGCCGCAATTGATTGACGGTGGGACTGGACATCTCGTTGGGTACTATGCAGGCCACGAGTCGCAGGCCTCCCGCTTCGTCTTTCTGTGTCACAACGTTAGCTTCGAGAACGGCCGGGTGTTGCAAGAGTGCGATGTCAATCTCGCGCGGCTCGATTCGGAATCCGCGGATCTTTACCTGAAGGTCGATGCGGCCGATGAAATCAATGGCGCCATCCGACCCATAGCGAGCCCAGTCTCCAGTCCTGTAGAGTCGCGCGCCCGACTCGTCCGAGAATGGGTCAGGAACGAATCTCTCCGCAGTCAAATCCGGTTGCCCAAGATAGCCGCGCGCCAGCCCTGCGCCTCCGATGTAGAGCTCGCCGCCAACATTGTCAGGCACAGGATTCATGCACCGGTCGAGCAGATAGATTTGCGCATTGGCCGCGGGTCTGCCTATAAGAACCGCAGCCCTGTCTTCCTGTTCAGGCCGCCACTGATGGATCATGCACCCGACTGTTGCTTCGGTCGGCCCATACTCGTTGTAGATCTCCACAAGGCCCCCAAAGCTCCGATAGATATCTGCGGCAAGGCTCGACTCGAAGGCTTCCCCTCCCACTATCAATCGCTTGATCGCGCTCGACCGATTGTCTCGCTGCTTGATCATCAACAAGTGGCTCGGCGTTAGTTTCAAAACACCGGAATCACTGTCTCTCACAATCTCCTCGAGCAACGACTCTCTGTTCTGCTCGCGCTGGACCTCCACCCTGTTGCCGGAGATCAGCGGCGCGTAGATCGACGTGACCGTCAGATCAAAGGACAGAGAAGAATACAGGCAGAACGCCAGCCCCTCGCCGCGCAAGTAGACGTGTTGCGCCCACGATACATAGTTGACAAGCGCCTGGTGAGAAATCGCCACCCCTTTAGGTTTCCCGGTCGAGCCGGACGTGTAGATCACATAGGCCAGATTCTGGGTGGAGGCTCTACCGTCAAGATTGGCGTGGAGCGCGTCGGCGCTGCTTTCCCAGTTCCCGTCCAGACATATCAATTCGCCTGCAAAACCGGTCAACTTGGACAGCAGATGCTCTTGTGTTAGTAGAACCGATGCCTCTGCGCCTTCAAGCATGCGTGCAAGCCGCTCCGCGGGATAACTCGGGTCCATCGGCACATACGCTCCACCCGCCCCAAGCACGCCCAGCAGCCCGGTTAACATGTCGAGGCCTCGTTCTACGCACACCCCCACTCGCGTCTCTGGTCCGACTCCCAGCGTAGTCAGGTAATTCGCAAGCAGGTCCGCGCGGTCCTTCAATGCCTTGTAACTAAGATGGCCCTCCTCGCTGGCTACCGCCACTCGATCCGGTGTGATTTCAGTCTGCTTGTGGAACAACTCATGCACGCATAACGTCGCGTTGTAGTCGCGTTGCGTGTCGTTGGATTCAACCAGCGTCCGGTGCCGCTCAGCTTCGGTCCTTAACGCGATTTCACCGATTCGGTCATCGTGACTCCCGACCATCCTGTTGAGCACCTGCCGCACATGGCCCAATAAACCGGCGATCGTTGACGCGTCGAATCGCTCGGCGTCATATGCTGCCCTCAAGCGAAGCTGACTCCAAGGTTCCGCGACAAGCATCAGCGGATAGTTGACCGTTTCATAGCTCCCCATTACTGTGATTTGCAGCATCGCGCCCGATCGTTCACGAATCGCACCGTGACCCGGATAGTTCTGGAACAGAAAAAGGTATTCGAACAGAGGAGCGCCGCGCTTCACTTCACTCCACGCCTGGACTTCCATAAGAGGAGAGAGTTCGTACTCGAGCGACCTGGCCTGCGTGGCCTGCAATCGCTTCAGGAATGATTCGGTAGACTCTTCGTCTCGCACTTGCACGCGGACGGGTACTGTGTTGATGAACAGACCCACCATCGATTCGATGCCTTCGAGCGGCGCCGACCGTCCCGACACCGTCGTCCCGAATACCAGATCAGTCTCACCGCTGTATCGACTCAGAACCAGCGCCCAGGCGCCTTCGACGATGGTGCTCATACTGACCCGGAAACGTTTGGCCAGGTCCGCCACGCCGCACGTCTCGCCAACATCGAGCAGGATTGTCCGCTCTTCTCTTCGAGCTCCTTGCTGCGAACGCGTTACGTAGTCGCACTCAAGATGTATCGGCGCGGTAAAGCCGCGAAGCTCTTCTCTCCAGAACTTCTCGGCGCGGTTAAGGTCTTGTTGCTTCAACCAGGCAATGTAATCCCTATATGGTCGCGGACGCGTCAATCGCAGTTCGCCCTGCTGGATGTAGCTTTGATAGCAGGCTAAGACCTCTCCGATTATCAGCTCGCGGCACCACGCGTCGTACAAAAGATGATGAGTGCTCCAAACGAACAGATAGCTGTCATGTCCAGTGCGCAACAGCGCAAGGCGCATAAGCGGCACCCGGGAAAGCTCAATACCCAACTTCCTGTCCTGTTCCAGGAACTGCCGCAAACGCTCGCCCTGTTCGGAGGGTTCAAATTCGCGCCAGTCTTCTTGCCGCCACGGAACTTCTGCTCTTTCATGAACAACTTGCAATGGCTCTTCCAGCCCTTTCCACAGGAAGGAAGTCCGAAGTATCGGGTGGCGGTCGGTTACGGCTTGCCACGAGCGCTTGAACGCTTCCACGTCTAACTCGCCTCGAATCCGGCAGCTCATTTGAATGAAATAAATGCCCGAGCCGGGAGCGTAGAGCGAGTGAAACAGCACGCCTTGCTGCATCGGAGAGAGCGGGTACACATCCTCCAGCGAGCGCATGGAGAGAAAGGATCGATCGAGCGTTTCCTGATTGAGGTTGGCGAGCGGAAAATCAGAAGGGGTATATCCACCGGCTCTCGGGGACAAACAATGTGTGATTAGCGCCTGCAAGCATCCGACGAACAAGTTCGCCAGGTTCACGACCGTCTCGGGCCGGTGGATATTCTCGCTATAGGTCCAGTCGACTCTCAAACGTCCATTCACAATCAATGCGTTGATGTCGATTAGATACCGCCTTGGATTACTGCTGCCCTGCGTAGGCCCGGGTCCCTCCTGAGCGGGCGCCAGCGGCGAGGCTTCCGAAAAGAGCTGATCAAATTGACCCAGATAGTTGAAGCTGATCTCTGGGTTCGGCAGCGAATCGAGCCGATTCGCAATTTCCGCATCTTCGACGAGATATCGCAAGACACCGTACGCAAATCCCCACCGAGGAATGCCGCGGAGCTGCTCCTTGATATCCTTTATGACCTCTCCCAGCTCTTCGCTTCGCAACCGAAGACACACAGGAAACACAGACGTGAACCAACCTACCGTACGCGAGATATGAACTTCGTCGGATAGCTCTTGCCTTCCGTGACCTTCCAAGTCTATCAGCAGCGAGTCTTGTCCGGTCCACAGAGCATACGCGCGCGCGAGTGCGCTCAACAGCACATCGTTGATCTGCGTATGGTAAGCAGCGGGAACCTCTCGTAGCAGCGCTCTAGTCTCCTCCGCACCCAGCCATACCGATGCAGTAAGAGCCGACGCAGCCGTGTTGTCGCCCCACACCTGATCTACGGGCAGTAATGCCTGCGCGTAGTCCCATTCCGAAGAGAGCCAGTACTCCGCCTCCTGTTTGAGTTCTTCTCCCTGACTGTGCTCTTGTAGCCACCGCGCCCATTCGTGGAAGGAAGTGATCTCGGCCGGCAACTGTACCTCGAGCCCGCGAGCCAGATGATCGTACGCGCTCTGGAGATCTTCAAGCAGGATTCTCCAGGAAACTCCATCGACAACCAGGTGATGGATGATGATCAACAGCCTGCCGGCCTGCTGAGAACCTAGATCAAACAAAGCCACGCGCACCAGGGGACCTTCTGTGATATTGAGACTTCGCTGCAGATTGGCGGCTTCGCGCTCCAGGGCCGGTATCTGGTCAGGCCCAGATAGATTTGATAAATCTATCTTCACGAACGGCGAACAGTCATCCCGATCCAGGCTGATCTGGCGCCAGCGCGAGTCTTCGCGGATGAAACGAAACCGAAGCGCATCGTGATGCCTGATGACGGAGTGCACGGCGTCTTGTAGCAGCGCCGCATCCAAATCCATTCTTACCGTTAGCAAGACCGATTGATTCCAGTGGTGCGGATCGGGAAAATCCTGATCAAAGAAACGCCGCTGTATGGGCACGAGCGGGATATCGCCCTTCACGGACTCCTTTTCGGATTCGACGACAGAAGTCGTATCGACAACTGCGGCTAACTCGGCGACGGTCTGATGCTCGAACATGTCTATGGGCGCCAGGTTGTACCCCGCCTGCCTGGCCCTGGAGACAATCTGGATGCAGAGAATGGAGTCTCCCCCGAGTCTGAAGAAGTTATCATCGATTCCAACACGGTCGATTCCGAGAACTTGGGACCAGATGCCGCACAGGGCTTCTTCTGCAGCGTTGCGCGGCGCATCGTCTCCCGCGTCCTTCACCTTGATCTCCGGCCTCGGCAATGCGCGCCGGTCAATCTTTCCGTTGGGCGTCAAGGGAAAGGTATCCATTATCACACACGCTGCCGGTTGCATGTACTCAGGAAGCCGCTCTCGCAGGTAACCGAGCAACTCCTCCGCGTTGGGCGGAATCTCCCTGGCTACCACGTAGGCCGCAAGCCCTTTCGTCCCGCGTTGATCTTCCCGGGCCAGCACTACCGCCTGCCGCACAGCGGGATGCCGTGACAGCATCTGCTCAATCTCGCCGAGCTCGATGCGAAAGCCACCGACCTTCACTTGATGGTCTGTCCGCCCAATGTATGCCAAATTGCTGTCCGCGAGGTACCTGGCCAAATCTCCGGTGCGGTACATCCGTTCGCCGCGTTCTCCAAAAGGATTAGGGACGAATCTGGCGGCCGTCAGGTCAGGTTTATCCCAGTATCCCCGGCCTAGTGCGAGCCCGGCTATGTAGAGTTCCGCACACACTCCGGCGGACACTGGCTCTAGCTCTTCATCCAACAGATATGACTTAGTATCGGCTATCGGTTTTCCTATCGGTGGGCTAAGACCATTCATCGGTTCGCAGCGCCAGAAGATCGTATCTATGGTAGCCTCAGTCGGACCGTAGAGATTGCATAGTGCGCAAAGCAGATGCCTGCTGGCTTCCTCCTGTAGCTCACTTCCGAGCGCCTCCCCTCCGCAGAATACCTGCCTCAGGCTGTTGCATTCTGGCACTCCGCCCACCAGAAGCATCAACCTCAACTGAGCGGGTACCAGTTGCAGTATGGTGACGTCGTTTTCCCTTACTGTGTTGACCAGATACTCGCCATCCGTATGCGCGCCGGGACGAGCGAGGCGTAGTTCCGCGCCGCACATGAGCGGGGCCCAGAATTCCCACACAGAGGCGTCAAAGCTGAAAGGCGTCTTCTGAAGCACACGGTCCGTTTCGTTCAACTCAAACTCTTGCAGCATCCACTGCATGTGGTGAATCAAGGAACCGTTGCATATCGCCACCCCTTTTGGCCTGCCCGTCGATCCTGATGTGTAGAGCAGGTAGGCAAGGTTCTCCGGCAATACCCGCGATTCAGGAGCGGCGTCGCTCTCCTGCTCCGCAATTTCCCACTCCTTATCGAGACACACTTCTATTGCAAAACTCTGGGGAAGCCTCCCGCGTAGCCGCTCCTGGGTCAGAACAATCGCGGCGCCCGAATCCTCCAACATATAGGCTATGCGTTCGCTCGGATATGCAGGATCGAGCGGCACGTAAGCGCCACCGGCCTTAAGAATTGCAAGCAGGCCTACGACCATCTCAATTGACCGATCCGCACATATCGCTACCCGCACTTCGGGCCCCACTCCCAGTTGATGCAGATAATTGGCAAGCTTATTAGCGCGGAGGTTGAGCTCGATGTAGCTCAGGTGTTCGTCTTCAAACCTCACCGCAACGGCATCAGGTCTTCGCGCCGCCTGCGCTTCAATCACTTCGGATATGCATGAGCCGCGCGAAAAATGCGATTCGGTGTCGTTCCACTCGGCCAACATCTGATGCCTTTCTGCGTCACTCAGCAAGGACAAGTCCGAGACCCGCTCCTCGGCGCGGCGTGCTATCCTCTCAAGCACTGTCTGGAGATGTCTTAGTATTCGGTTGATAGTGAAGGCATCGTAGCGATGGCTATCGTACAGCACCCGCAGTTGCAATCGTTCCCCGGGAATGGCCACCAGCAACAGCGGGTAATTGGGACG
>Ga0075426_10002308_pt1 | contig 13689 bp, 6 predicted proteins | sample SoiMethybrSBSTD5_FD_75304 | JGI IMG/M metagenome (GOLD analysis project Ga0075426, IMG submission 75304) | Bulk soil microbial communities from a Populus tree surrounding site in Tennessee, USA - Soil MetaG P. TD hybrid SBSTD5 | ecosystem: Environmental > Terrestrial > Soil > Tree plantation... | reverse complement strand
CGCCACATCGGCGCCGGCGTGCGTCGCGATGTCGCCGAGGCGCCTGCCGTTGCTGTCGATGTAGGACAGGATGCGGATGGCCAGCGTGCTCACCTCATGCACGATCCGTTCGCCGGAGCGCGTGTCGAGGACGACTGCGCCATCGTCGTTCGGCGCGAGCGTGAGGCTCGCCCGCGGGCGGCCATCGCTGCCCTGGAAGCGCTCCGTCCAGCGTGCGCAGCCGATGCTGAGCTGGTCCCGCCACGCCACCATCTCCGCCATGTAGTCCGCGGCGTAGTTGCGATCCTCGAAATAGTAGGCGAGGTTCGCCAGCGACTCCTCGGGGAACGGATAGACGTAGTGGTAGAAGTCGTAGGGCGAAAGCTTGAGCCCGTATTCGTCGGCGCGCGTGAAGTACGGGCTGTAGCGGTCGAAACGGACCGGGTACGCACCCGAGGGCGGCGTCAGGTGGGTCAGGTTCGGCATGTCGGCGATGTACTTCCGGTACACGTCCTCCTTCTCGCCGGGGAAGCCGATGAGGAGGTTCCACGCCGGATCGATCCCGTAGCGCAGGCAGTTCTTGAGGAACCGGATGTTCTGGAACGACGTCACACCCTTCTTCATCAGCTTGAGGGTGCCCGTGCTCAACGCTTCGATCCCGGGCTGGATCGAGGTCACCCCGGACTTGCCGAGGACCTCCATCTCGTGGTCCTTGAGGTCGGCCTTGACCTCATAGAAGAGGGAGACGCCCTCCGGAGCCTTGACGTGGGGGAAGACCTCGGTCAGGTACTCGCGCGGCATGATGTTGTCCACCGCGTCGAAGCGCTTGCAGCGGTCCCCGTAGCGCTCGAACATGTCGGTGAAGAGCTGGATCGCCTGGTCCGCCGGCATGGCGCGGTAGAACATCGTGCCGCCGTTCAAGCCGCAGAAGGTGCAGTGCGCGCGCTCCCCCCACCAGCAGCCGCGGGAGGTTTCGAAGAGCAGGCAGGGCTTGACCCTGCCGTTCGGGAAGCTGCGCTCGATCTCGGCGAGGAACGGCTCGTAGTCGAGGGGGACGGGCACGTCGATGGGGAGCTCCTGGCCGACCGCGTCGCGCCCCTCCAGGGCGCTCGCATTGCGCTTCGAGAAGACGCCGCGGATGCGGTCGCACGCGTCGCTGTCGCCGTCGATGCGGTGCTGCAGGAACTCGGGGAAGCTGAGCAGCCCCGGTCCGGAGAAGACGTAGTCGAGCGCCGGGACGTGGAGAGCGACCTCCTTCCCCATGGGCGCCTCGCAGTTCGCACCGCCGATGACCGTGGTGACCGCCGGATTGTGCTTCTTGACCAGGCGCGCCATGGCGAAGGAGGCGGTGTTCTGGGCGAACATCGTGGTGAAGCCCACGACGTCCTCGGCGGCGAGCCGGTGCCTGGCGATCAGGCTCTCCATGAAACGCTCGAGACCTGCCCGCTTGGTCAGGATCGTCCGCCGCCGCGCCTCCATCATCGCGTCGCGTTGCGGGTAGTAGCGCTGGAGGTAGGTGTCGGCGTTGTCCGCCAGCTCCGGGAAGGCCAGCGAGCGGTACAGCCAATCTCCCAGGCCCGCGTTGCTGGCCTGGAGGCTGTTCATGACTTCATAGGTGTCGACGCCCAGGTAGTGGGCGAAGTCGTGGTTGAGATACAGGATGCGCACGCGCACCTGGTCGCCGAGGCTGCTCTCGGCCACCGATTTGAGCTGGGTCAAGGCGATGGAGGGGAACTGAAGGGTCGCGAACGGCATGTTGACGAGGCTGACTTTGAGCATGGTGTTTCCCCTCGAGCTTCGATTCAGACCGACGATGGTAGTCAAACTCGCGAAGCTTGTACAACGCGCCGGTCCAGGATGGCCCTACAAGGAGAGGTGAGCCGGATGGCCTTCATCGAGCCGCTCCAGGGCCTCCGTAGGGCGCCGTTGCTCGATGCGCAGGGCGGATTCGAGGCCGAGCGCCAGGGCCTCGTCGAGCAGGCCCGGGTCGGCCGGGGCGCCGTTCTTCCACAGCGCCAGCGCCTTGTCGAAGGTGCTTCCCCCCACCTTGAGCTGGCCGGCCACCCGCTGGGCGGTACCCAGGTGGAGGCCCGCGAAACCCTTCATCCTCTGGCGGAACAGCTCCTTGCCTGACATCCGCTCGGCGATCTCCACCGCCAGCTCCGCCATCTCCAGAGCCTGCGCCGCGCTGTCTGGCGCGGCTTTCAGGCTGGCGGCGCACGCCTGCTCGCAGACCGGCCAGCTCCGAAACTCCCGGGTCTCGTCCAGGAGAAGCCGGCGGTCCTCGGGGGAGGAGGCCCACAGCTCGGCCCAGAGCTCCGGAGCGCCCTCCCGGTCGGCCGCCGAGGGAGCCGCATCGACGGCCCAGGGACCGACGGCGTGCTCCCGCAGGGCCTCGACGGCACGCCGGACCTCGGGCCGGACGACCGCCGCCAGCCCATCGAGCAGGGCCTCCACGAGGGCGTCCGGATCCTCGGCGACGAGATCGCCTCGCCAGCGCGCGGCGACCGCCCGGCGATGGGCGGGGTGGAGGTCGTTTTCGATGACCGGGAGGGGCACGCCGACGGCGTCTCCGATCCGCTGCACGGTGCGCCGGGAAGGGATTTGGTCCGCTTGTTCGTACCGGCAGATCGAGCTGTTGGGGACGCCGGATTTTTCCGCCAGCCCCACCTGGGTCAGGCCGCCCATCTCGCGGAGGTCGCGAATGGTCATGGCCCAGGCCAGCCTCTCCAGGAGCCCGGTTTCTCCGGCTTCCGTCAAACCTGTTTGCTTCCTGTCGTGGTGTTTTCCCCGCATGGGCGCACCATATCTCCAGAAGAGAGGCGCCCGCGGAGCCATCCCGGCCGCCGCCGGCCGCCTCGGTGAAAGGAGATCGTCATGTCTCGGTCCTGCTTCCGCCGCCTGGCCGCCTTTGTCCTCATCCTTGCGCTGGCGGCCCCCTGGGCCGTCGCCGGGGAGCCCCGGCTCCGCTCCCTGCCCCGGGCGGCCGCCGAGCCGGCTGCCGCCGGCTTCTTTACCACCCTCTGGGGCCTGATGACCGCCCTCTGGAGTGACGCCGGATGCCACCTGGACCCGTTCGGGCGGTGCCTGGATGATCTCGGCGGCACCGCCTCCGGTCAAGCGGACAACGGCTGCAGGGCCGATCCGTTCGGGCGCTGCCTGGATCTCGGCGGAACCGCCTCCGGTCAAGCGGAGAACGGCTGCAGCGCGGACCCGTTTGGGCGGTGCGGCAGCGGAAGCTAGCCTGGAGCGTGGCTCCGCGGCGGGCCGGGGCAGCAAGCGGCCCCGGCCCGGCGTGGTTTCGCCTCACGAGGCCTCCTCGAACCGCAGCTCGGGGTTGTGCTGCGCCCGGTAGAAATAGTCGGCGAGCTGCCTTGCCAGGGAGACGGTGAGCGTCTCCGCCCTGGCCGCCTCGCAGAAGAGCCGCAAGGCTGCCAATGCCTCTCGCTCGACGCCCTCGGCGGTGAAGACCCAGGCGAGGCGGACTGCCAGGTTCTTGGTCTCGCCGCTGCGGCCCTCTTCCAGGTACAGCACGGCCAGCTCCAGGCTCACCAGCGCCGTGTCGTAGGCGATATTCAGCGCCGCGAACTCGTCCCGCACTCCTTCCAGAAGCGCGACCGCCTCGGCCTTCCTCCCCTGCCCGGCGGCTACCCAGCCAGTCATCCAGCGGGTCCTCAGGCGGTCCAGGTCGTTGCCCTGCTCGACGGCCAGCGCCTGCACCTCGGCCAGCAGCGGCGGTGCCTCCTCGAATTTTCCGAGGTGACAGAGAGTGCTCAAAAGATTGAATCGGACCACCCACAGCATCCGCCGATCCGTGCTCGGCACGAGAGCGGCCGCCTCGCGGAGCGCCGCGACGGCGCCCTCGTAGTCGCCGCGCTGCTCCAGGGCCCCCGCCCGGTTGGACAGCAGGTGCGGCCGGAGGGGGCCACGGTCGATCGCCAGGGCCTTGTCGAGCCGCTCCAGGGCCTCCGTAGGGCGCCGTTGCTCGATGCGCAGGGCGGATTCGAGGCCGAGCGCCAGGGCCTCGTCGAGCAGGCCCGGGTCGGCCGGTGCGCCGTTCTTCCACAGCACCAGCGCCTTGTCGAAGGTGCTTCCCCCCACCTTGAGCTGGCCGGCCACCCGCTGGGCGTTGCCCAGGTGGAGCCCCGCGAAGCCTCGCAGCCGCTGGCGGAACAGCTCCTCGCCGGGGAACCGCTCGGCGATCTCGACCGCCAGCGCGGCCCAATCCACGGCGAGCGTGGCCTTGTGCGAAGCGAGCCGCAGGCTCTCGGCGCAGCACGCCTTGCTGAGCGCCCAGCTCCGGTATTCCCGCGATTTGCGGACCAGCGTCAGGCGCTTCTCCTGGGTCAGGCGGCGCAGCCGCTCCATCAGCCCGCGCGCGTGCTGCTCGTCCACCGTGGCCCGCATCTCCACCGAGAGCAGCGCCGCGGCCGGCCGCGCGGCCTCGGTCACGAGATGGGCGAGCCGCTGCACGAAGCTTTCGAGCCGTCCGCGCTCCGCGGCGGCCCCGCCAGGCGCCTGCGGATAGGCCGGGACACCCGCCTGCCGGCGAATCGATTCGATCCGCAGGACCTCCTCGGCGAGGGCGTCCGGCCCCAGGCCCATGGGAGCGATCAGCTCCTCGGCCTGCCGGCGGTCGAGCTTGCGCTGGTCCCGCTCACAGTCCGAGATCACGTTCGGCGACACGCCGTGCTTCTCGGCCAGCTCGGCCTCGCTCCAGCCCAGGGTGCGGCGCAGGTTGGACAGCGCGGCGCACAGCGGCGGCATGACCTTCGGCATTGCCTTCCCTCCTGCCCTTGTTCCTCTTCTAAAAGGAAGAGTGCGGGCCGCGAGAAAAACGGGGCACGTCGAGGTGCAACTCCTGTTCTGGAGTGGAATGCTCCAGAGCTTCTCAAACCATGTTTGATCTTCGAATCAGGGAAAGAACACCTGCCCTTGCGGGCTTTGCGGAGCGGCACCTACATTGGGGCCTTCATGGAGGGATGCGATGGAACCTCATTTGACTCTGGCCGAGATCGCCTACCTGCTGGCGGAGGAGCGCTCCCGACCCTTCGTCAAGCACCTTGCGGAGACCTGCCCGCAGTGCGGGGAGCTGTACCGGCAGGCGGAAGCCCTGATGAAGCGCTTTCGCCACTGGGCTCCCGAGGTCTCCATCTTGGAGGGACGGGAGGCGGATGCCTTGTTCGAGAAGCTCATGGCGACAGGGCGCGAATTCGCGGTCTGGTCCTGGAAGATCGATCACGATGAGAGCTTGCAGACCTGGGGCGTGGCGTGGGTCCTGCTGGAGCGCGCCCGCCAGCGTCTGGGGGAGGAAGGCGGCGCAGCGCAAGCGCGCGATCTCGCGCTCCTTGCCGTCAAGATCGCCGAAAGCTTGGGGGACTTCTATCACCCCGAGTCGGTCGCAGACCTCAAGGCCCTGACCTATGCGACAGCCGGGGCGGCGGAGAGGGCTCTGGGGGATTCTGATCTCCAGCTCAAGTGGTTGGGTCCGGCCGCCACAGCCCTGGACGCAGGCACGGGGGATGCGGAGGTGAAGCGGGAGGTGGCCGAGCTGCTCGGCCTGAAGTAACATCCGTTCCGCCCCAGATCTGGTCTATCGCAGACCAATCCCAGTCTGCGACAGACTGGACCTGGTCTGCGCCGCGCCAAACCCGGTCTGCGGCGCGCCAGGCTTGATGCGCGCCCCGTCTACGTCTGCAACACCCCCGTCTTGAACTCCGGAATGCGCGGGTTCTGCGCCGCGCAGGCGAGGGAGCGGGCGAGGACTTCGCGCGTCTCAGCGGGATCGATGATGGCGTCCACCCAGAGGCGGGCGGCGGCGTAGCGGGAGTCCATGGCGGCGGCGTAGCGGGCCTGGATCTCTTCGAGGCGCCGGGTCTTCTCTTCCTCGGAGACGTCGGCGCCGCGGTTCTTGAGCTGGATGGAGAGGAGCGTCCGGCTCGCCTGGTCGCCGCCCATCACCGCGATGGCCGCCGACGGCCAGGCGTAGAGGAAGCGGGCGCCGTAGGCCTTGCCGCACATGGCGTAGTTGCCGGCGCCGTACGAGTTGCCAACGAAGAGGGTGAGCTTGGGGACGGTGGAGTTGGCGACTGCGTTGACCAGCTTCGCCCCGTCCTTGATGATGCCGCCCCGCTCGGCGCGGCTGCCGACCATGAAGCCGGTGACGTCCTGGAGGAAGAGGAGCGGGACCTTCTTCTGGTTGCAAAGCTCCACGAAGCGCGCCGCTTTGTCCGCCGAGTCGGAGTAGATGACGCCGCCGATCTGCAGCTCGCGGTCGCGCTCCCCCGTCCCCGTCCGCCGCGGCACGATGGAACGTTGGTTGGCCACCACTCCCACCGCCTGCCCCGCGATCCAGCCGGTACCGCAGATCAGCGTCCGGCCGTACGTGGCCTTGTACTCGTCGAGCTCGCTGCCGTCGAGGAGCCGGGCAAGGATCTCGAAGGTGTCGTAGGGACGCGAGCGGTCGACCGGCAGGATCCCGTAGAGGTCTTCGGCGTCGCAGAGCGGCGCGGCGGGCTCGCGGCGGGCGAATGGCGCGCTGTTCGAGGGGATCGGAGGGGCGAGCTGGGCGAATTGGCTGCGGATCTTCGCCAGGCAGGTGGCGTCGTCGGGGTGGCGGTGGTCCACGACGCCCGAGATGTCGCATTGGACGAGGGCGCCGCCCAGCTCCTCGTTGCCGATCTTCTCGCCGATGGCGGCCTGCACGAGATGCGAGCCGGCGAGGAAGATCGAGCCGGTCCCCTCCACGATGTGCGACTCGTCGCTCATGATCGGCAGATAGGCGCCGCCGGCGACGCAGGAGCCCATGATGGCGGCCATCTGGAAGACCCCCTCGGCGGAGAGGCGGGCGTTGTTGTAGAAGGCGCGGCCGAAGTGCTCCTTGTCGGGGAAGATCTCGTCCTGCAGGGGCAGGAAGACGCCTGCCGAATCGACCAGGTAGACGATGGGCAGCCGGTTCTCCAGCGCGATCTCCTGCGCCCGCAGAACCTTCTTGCAGGTGAGGGGGAACCAGGCGCCGGCTTTGACGGTGGCGTCGTTGGCCGCCACCACGACGTCGCGGCCATGGATCGCGCCGATCCCGACGACGACCCCGGCCGCCGGGGCGCCGCCGTAGTCCTGATAGAAGCCGTGAGCGGCCCAGAGGCCGAGCTCGAGGAAGGGAGCGCCGGGATCGCACAGCGCCGCGACGCGCTCGCGAGCGGTCATCTTCCCCTGGGCGCGCTGCTTGTCCTGCGCCGCGAGGCCGCCACCCAGCCGGATGGCGGCTTCCTGCTCGCGCAGCCGCTCCATCTCCCCCCGCCAGTGCTCTGCCCGGCGCGCGAACGCTTCGTTGCGGCTCAGCTTGCTTTCGAGAATCGACACGCTGCCCCCCTGGTCGGCGCGGGGATTATATGGGGAGCAGCCCGTCACGTCCCCAACAGCATCCAGTCCGGCACCGCGAAGACGGTGCCGGTGAGCTGCAGGACCTGGTCGCCGCGGTAGACGACCAGGCCGCCTCGATAGCGGTCTCCCAGGATTTTCTGCGCTTTTTCCAGGGCGGTGGCGTCCCGGGCGTCGACTTTGGGCCGGGCCTTGAGCTCGATCGCCCAGAGGCCCTCTTGCTGTTCGAGGATGAGGTCGGCTTCCAAACCGCCGCTGGTGCGCAGGTAGGAGGCGTCGGCACGGATGCCAAGGCTTGAGAGGGTCATCAAGATCTGCGCGATGATGGCGCTCTCGTATTGCTCGCCGCGTAACCCTCCGATCTCGCCGGAGAGCGCCCTTTGAATGCCGCTGTCGAACCAGATGAGCTTGGGCGACTTGAGGAGGCGGACGCTCAGGTTTCCCGACCAGGCCGGCAGGTGGAGGGTCTGGTAGGAGAGGTCCAGGTAGCGCAGATAGCGCCGCACGGTGGTCACAGGAAGCCCGGCGTCGCGGGCAAGCTCCGAGTAGGAGAGGATCTTTCCGGCTCGCAGCGACGCCAGCCGGTGGCAGTGGACGAAGGACTCCAGGTGTCGCAGTTGCGCGAGATCCCCGAGGTCGCGTTCGAGGTATGTGGCCTGGTAGGCGTCGAGCCAGGCGCGGCGCTCCTCGGGCTGATACTGAAGGAGGGTCGGCAGGCCGCCCCAGTCGAGGGTGTGTTGCAGAGCCGCCTGGGCGGCTCCCACCTGCGGACCGACGAACCCGTCCGCCAGCGAGCGCAGCCGCTCCATACCATCTGGGCGTTGGAGCAGACCGGCGATCAGGGGCTCGGCCGGGCGGACACCACCGAAATGAGCGGCGAGCTCGCCCACGGTCAGAGGCCAGAGCTCGTAGAGAAAGACTCTTCCCGCCAGAGTCTCACGGACCTGCTCCAGAAGCAGGATGCGAGAGGAGCCGAGGAGGACCGAAAAGGCGAGGACTCCTTCGTCGTAGGCCCATTTGACCTTGTCGAGCAGCGCCGGGGCTTTCTGCACCTCGTCGAGCACGGACGGCCCCACGACCTTGGCCCACGCCTCGGCGGGCACTGCATGGAGCCGCTCGCGCTCTCCGGGGGAGTCCAGGTTGAGGTAGCGGAGATCGGAGCCGTAGAGAGCGCGGGCGAGGGTCGTCTTCCCCACCTGCCGCGCGCCGGTCAGGACGACGATCCTCCTGGCATCGGACGGTCCAGGAAGCCGGGAGGTCAAAAATCGGGTCAGCACACGGATAACCTAGCAATCTGACCGCGCCGTGGTCAAATTACAGGTAATCTGACCAAACCGCGGGCAGTCCGCCTATCCGGGGCAACCCGCGGCGGGCAGTCTTCGCAGGAGAGGCCGGGGCGACAGCGCTCCGTCCCGTTGTCACCTGTTCGCCGCACCCATGCTAGTGAAGCGCTAGACTCCCTCCTGCATGATGAGATCCAACAGCATCTTCACGACTTTTGGCGGTGCCACAACACCGGCGAGCACGGCGCCCCTCTCGTTTCCGCAGCAACGGCTGTGGTTCCTCGACCGGCTCGCGCCCGGATCGACGGCGTACACCATGCCGGAGGCGGTCCGCATGGAGGGACGGCTCCAGCAGCCGGCGCTGGCCGCTGCATTCGGTGAGATCGTCCGCCGCCACGCCCCTCTGCGCACCACCTTCTCGGTGATCGACGGCGAGCCGGCGCAGGTGATCCACCCGCCCACCGACCCGGCTGCCTTCTTCCTGCCCTGTGTCGATCTCTCCGCGCTGGGAGCTCTCGGCGAGGACCGGGCCGAAGCCGAGGCGATGCGCGCGATGGCCGCCGTCGTCGAGCTGCCGTTCGATCTCCACCGCGGCCCGCTCTTCCGGCCGCTCCTCGTCCGCCTGCGCCATGACCACCACTTCGCCCTCGCCGCCATGCACCACATCGTCGTCGACGGCTGGTCCCTGGGCCTGCTGCTGCGCGAGCTCGGGGCGCTCTACGGGGCCTTCCGGCTCGGCCTCCCGTCGCCGCTCGCCGCTCTGCCGACCCAGTACGCCGACTTCGCGGTCTGGCAGCGGCAGCACGTGGCAGCGACCCTGGAGACCGAGATCGCCTGGTGGCGGCAGCGGCTGGACGGCGTGCCGCGTCGCCTCGAGCTGCCGGCAGACCGGCCGCGGCCCGCGGTGCCCACGCACCGCGGCGGCACGGTGCCAGCGTCCCTCCCCGCCACGGTAGGCAAGCCGCTGGCGGGCCTGGCGCGCAGCGCCGGCGCCACGCTGTTCATGGCCCTCCTCGCCGCCTGGCAGGCCCTCCTCGGCCGCCTCTCCGGACAGGACAGCTTCACCGTCGGCGTGCCGGTGGCCGGGCGCCGCCGGGTGGAGCTCGAGGGGCTGATCGGCTTCTTCGTCAGCTCGCTGGCCCTGCCCGCCGATCTCGCCGGCGATCCGAGCTTCCATACCCTGCTCGGACGCGTCAAAGAGACGGCCCTCGGCGCGTTCCTCCACCAGGACCTCCCGCTCGAGCGTCTGGTCGAGGAGCTGGCGCCCGAGCGCAGCGGGTCGCTCACGCCGCTGTTCCAGGTGATGTTCGCCTTGCAGAACGCGCCGCGCGGGCCGGTGGAGATCCGGGGCCTCAAGCTGCGTCCCATCGCGCCGCCTTCCCACTCGGCGAAGGTCGACCTCACACTCGCTCTGGCCGAGGAGGCGGGCGGGCTCACCGGCCACCTCGAGTACAGCAGCGACCTTTTCGAGGCGGCCACCGCCGCCCGCATCGCCGGCTGGCTGACGACCCTCGCCGCGGGCGCCGGCGAGCGTCCCGAAACCCCGCTCTCGGCGCTGCCGCTCCTCACCGCCGCAGAGATCGACCAGCTCGCTTCCTGGAACGGCACCGCGGTCCCGTATCCGCGCGAGCGGTCGATCGCCGAGCTGTTCGCCGCGGTGGCGGCGGCCCGCCCCGGAGCCCCCGCCGTCGTCCATGGCGAGATCACCCTGACCTATGCCGAGCTCGACCGCCGGGCCCGCTCCCTGGCCGCCCACCTGCAACGGCTCGGCGTCTTCCAGGACGGGCTGGAGACGCGGGTGGCCATCCTCCTCCCCCGCTCGCCCGCGATGGTGGTCGCGACCCTGGCGGTAGTCCAGGCCGGCGGCGCCTATGTCCCCCTCGATCCCGACCAGCCGGCGGAACGGCTGTCCTGGATCGTCCAGGACTCCCGGGCCGCCTTCGTCCTCACGCCGGACAACCTGGACGACGTCCCACCGGGCGATCCCGCCCCCGGCGGCGCCGACGGCGGCAGCCTGGCCTACGTCATGTACACCTCGGGCTCGACCGGCCAGCCCAAGGGCGTGGCCGTGCCGCACCGCGCCGTCGTCCGCCTGGTTCGCGACACCGACTACGTCCGCCTGACCGCGGCGGACCGCGTCGCCCAGGCCGCCAACGTCGCCTTCGACGCCGCCACGTTCGAGATCTGGGGCGCGCTGCTCAACGGCGGCTGCCTCGTCATCCTCGACAAGCAGGACCTGCTCGGCACCCACGTCGGCGACCGCCTGCGCGGCGCGGGGATCACCACCCTGTTCCTCACCACCGCCCTGTTCAACCAGATCGCCCGCGCGGAGCCGGCGGCATTCACAACGGTCGGCAACCTCCTCTTCGGCGGCGAGGCGGTCGATCCTCGCCGCGTGCGGGCGGTGCTGGCGGCGGGCGGGCCGGAGAGGCTCCTTCACGTCTACGGACCCACCGAGACCACCACCTTCACCTCTTGGCACGAGGTCGGGGCTGTGCCGGCGGGCGCGGCGACCGTCCCCATCGGCCGGCCGCTGGCCAATGCCTGGCTGCACGTCCTCGACGCCCACCTGCGGCCGGTGCCGCCGGGCGTGCCCGGCGAGCTCTACGTGGGCGGCGACGGCGTGGCGCGCTGCTACCTGGACCGGCCGGATCTCACGGCCGAGCGGTTCATCCCCGATCCCTTCGCCGGCGCGGAGGGCGGCCGTCTCTACCGCACCGGGGACCGCGCCCGCCGCCGGCCGGAGGGCGCGATCGAGCTCCTGGGCCGCCTGGACCGGCAGATCAAGCTGCGCGGCTTCCGTATCGAGCCGGGTGAGATCGAGGCGGTCCTTCGCGAGCATCCGGACGTGCGCGATGCAGCGGTCGAGGCGCGCGCGGACGACCCGAACGGCGACAAACGCCTGGTGGCTTACGTCTCCGGCATCGCCGGCGCCGACGGGCTCCAGGCCGCCGATCTCCGCGGCTTCCTGGAGCAGCGGCTGCCGGCGTGGATGGTGCCGGCGGCCTTCACCGTCCTCGACGCCCTGCCGCTGAACGCCAACGGCAAGGTGGACCGCGGCGCCCTGGCCGCCCTGCCGGCGCCGGACGTCAAACGCACGGACGCCCCCACCCGCGCTCCCCGCGACGCGGTGGAGGAGAAGCTGGCGGCGATCTGGTCCGACCTGCTGCGCGTCGAGCGGATCGGCATCGACGACGACTTCTTCGCTCTCGGCGGCCATTCTCTCCTCGCCACCCGTATGGTGACCCGGGTTCAGGAGGCCTTCGGCGTCGAGCTGACGGTGGCGGCGGTCTTCGCGACACCGACCGTCGCCGGAATCGCGGCACAGGTCCGCGACACCGCTGCCGCGCAGCACGGCGTCCTGCCGGCGGCGGCCGAGGGCACCGATTCGGCTCCCCTCTCGTTCGCGCAACAGCGCCTGTGGTTCCTCGACCGCCTGGCGCCGGAATCGACCGCCTACAACATGCCGGTGGCCGTGCGCCTGGACGGGCGCCTCGACGTCCGGGCCCTGGCGCTTTCATTCGGCGAGATCGTCCGCCGCCACGCCGCGCTGCGCACCACCTTCACCGAGGTCGACGGCGAGCCGCTGCAGGTGATCAGCCCGGCCGGCGATCCGGCCGGCTTCGCCATCCCGTACGCCGACCTGTCCGTCCTCGGCGAACGCGATCCCGGCGCCGCCGAGGCCGAGGCGGTGCGGGTGATCGCGGAGGCGGCGCAGCAGCCGTTCGACCTCGTCCGCGGGCCGCTGTTCCGGCCGCTCCTGGTCCGCTTGCGCCGCGATCACCACCTCGCGCTCGCCGCCATGCACCACATCGTCGGCGACGGCTGGTCGCTGAGCGTGCTGGTGGGCGAGCTCGGCGCGCTCTACGCGGCGTTCCGCGCCGGCTTGCCGTCGCCGCTGCCGCCGCTGCGCTGGCAGTACACCGACTTTGCGCGGTGGCAGCGCCAGCAGCTGGCGAGCGTGGAGTCGACCGAGCTCGCCTGGTGGCGGCAGCTGCTGCACGGCGTGCCGCACCAGCTCGAGTTGCCGGCCGACCGGCCGCGTCCCGCGGTGCCCACATACCGCGGCGGGTCGATCGAGGTCGTCCTTCCCGCCGCGACCGCCGGCAGTGTCGCGGACCTGGCGCGCGGTCATGGGGCGACGCTGTTCATGGTCCTCCTCGCCGCCTGGCAGGCGCTCCTCGGCCGCCTCTCCGGCCAGGAGGGCTTCACCGTCGGCGTGCCGATCGCAGGACGCCGGCGCATCGAGATCGAGGGGTTGATCGGCTTTTTCGTCAACTCTCTCGCCTTGCCGGCCGACCTCGCGGGTGATCCGAGCTTCCGCACGCTGCTCGGCCGGGTCAAAGACATCGCTCTCGGCGCCTTCGCGCACCAGGACCTCCCCCTGGAGCGCCTGGTCGAGGAGCTCGCGCCCGAGCGCAGCCGCGCGCAGGCGCCGCTCTTCCAGGTGATGTTCGCGTTGCAGAACAGCCCGTACGAGCCGCTCGTCCTCCCCGAGCTGACCCTGCTCCCGCTCGAGCCCCCTGTCCACACGGCAAAGGTCGACCTCACGCTCTCTCTGGCCGCGGTCGGCGAGGCGATCGCCGGCCACCTCGAGTACAGCCGCGACCTCTTCGAGGCGGCGACGGCCGCCCGCATCGCCGGCTGGATGCGGACTCTGGCCGCAGGCGCCGCCGCGCGCCCCGAGACTCCGCTCTCCGAGCTGCCGCTGCTCACGGCCGGCGAGGCGGACCAGCTCGCGGCCTGGAACGCCACGACCGCCCCGCCTCCGCGCGAGCGGTCGATCGCCGACCTGTTCGCCGAGGTGGCGGCGGCGCGCCCCGGCGCCCCCGCCGTCGTCCACGGCGAGCACACCTTGACGTACGCCGCGCTCGACCGCCAGGCCCGCTCCCTGGCCGCCCACCTGCAGCGGCTCGGCGTCGTCCAGGCTGGGCTGGAGTCGCGGGTGGCCATCCTCATCCCGCGCTCGCCCGCGATGGTGATCGCCACCCTGGCGGTCGTCCAGGCCGGCGGCGCCTACGTTCCCCTCGACCCCGACCAGCCGGCG
>Ga0075426_10002307_pt1 | contig 13690 bp, 14 predicted proteins | sample SoiMethybrSBSTD5_FD_75304 | JGI IMG/M metagenome (GOLD analysis project Ga0075426, IMG submission 75304) | Bulk soil microbial communities from a Populus tree surrounding site in Tennessee, USA - Soil MetaG P. TD hybrid SBSTD5 | ecosystem: Environmental > Terrestrial > Soil > Tree plantation... | reverse complement strand
CGCGCCTTACGATCTCCGGGAGATGGCCATGCTTGGGGACTCGGGAGCGAACGCGCTGGGCGCGATGCTAGGCTTGAGTTCCGTGAGCAAACTCACGGGACGAGGCCGTTGGGTCGCGATCGGCGCCCTTGCCGGCCTCACCCTCCTCGGAGAGACGCGCTCGCTGGGCGAGTTGATCGAGCGCACGCCGGTGCTGCGCGAGCTCGACGCGCTCGGGAGGCAACCGTAGTTTCGCGGCCGCCGAAGTACGTCTTCGTCACCGGCGGCGTCGTCTCGTCCCTCGGCAAAGGCATCACCGCCGCCTCGCTGGGACGACTCCTGAAAGCGCGTGGCCTGAAGGTCCAGGTCCAGAAGTTCGACCCGTACATCAACGTCGACCCGGGCACGATGAGCCCGTTCCAGCACGGAGAGGTGTTCGTGACCGAGGACGGTGCCGAGACGGACCTCGACATCGGCCACTACGAGCGCTTCATCGACGAGAACCTCTCACGGAACTCGAACCACACGGCCGGCTCGATCTGGGAGCGCGTGATCCGCAAGGAGCGTCGCGGCGAGTACCTCGGCTCGACGGTGCAGGTGATCCCGCACATCACGAACGAGATCAAGGAGCGGATCCGTAGCGCCTCGGAGGCGAGTGACTGCGACGTCGTCGTCACCGAGATCGGCGGCACCGTAGGCGACATCGAATCGCTGCCGTTCCTCGAGGCGATGCGTCAGTTCCGGCGCGAGGCCGGCGCTGAGAACATCTGCTACCTGCACGTGACGCTCGTCCCGTTCGTCGACTCGGCGGGCGAGCTGAAGACGAAGCCGACGCAGCACTCGGTCAACGAGCTGCGCCGCATCGGTATCCACCCCGACATCGTCGTCGCGCGCTCGACAGGGCCGCTCTCGGCCGACATCCGCGAGAAGATCGCCCTCTTCGCCGACATCGATACCCGGGCTGTCGTCTCGAACCAGGACGTCCCCGACCTCTACCTCGTTCCATCGGCGCTCCAGGAAGAAGGCCTCGACACGCTCGTCTGCGAGAAGCTCGGCCTGCCCGCGCAAGAGGCCGATCTCGGTGAGTGGCTGCAGCTGACGGAGCGCATCCGCGAGCGCGACGGCGAGGTGCAGATCGCGCTCGTCGGCAAGTACGTGAAGCTCCAGGACGCCTATCTGTCCGTGCACGAGGCGCTCAATCACGCAGGCGTCCACCACGGCTGCATGGTCAACGTGCGCTGGGTCGACGCGGAGGGGATGTCGCTCGAGGAGGCAGAAGCCGAGCTCGAACAGGTCGACGGCGTGCTCGTGCCCGGCGGCTTCGGCTCGCGGGGCTGGGAGGGCAAGATCCTCGCGTGCCGGGTCGCGCGCGAGCGGGGCATCCCGTACCTCGGCATCTGCCTCGGCATGCACGTCGCGGTCTCCGAGTATGCGCGCCACGTCGTCGGCCTCGAGGGGGCGAACTCGACCGAGATGGATCCCGAGACCCCGTATCCAGTGATCGACCTGCTGCCGGAACAGAAGGAGATCGAGGATCTCGGCGGGACGATGCGGCTCGGCGCGCAAGCGGTGGAAATCGCCCCGGGGACGCGAACGCACGAGACCTACGGCGAGGCGGTGATCCACGAGCGACACCGGCACCGTTACGAGGTCAACAATCACTTCCGGCCGCGCCTCGTCGACGCCGGCCTGGTCGTCTCGGGAACCTTCCAGGAGGGCCGCCTCGTCGAGATCGTCGAGCTGCCCGACCATCCCTGGTTTGTCGCGAGCCAGTTCCATCCCGAGTTCAAGTCGCGGCCAACGCGGCCCGCTCCGCTCTTCCGGGAGTTCGTCGGTGCTGCGCTCGCCCGCTCACGGGAGCGGGTCGGCGCGGCCGCCTACTCCGCGGGCGCCTAGCACGCCTCTGCCAAGATCGGCCTGTGGACGACGGGCTGCCCGAGGTCGCTGAGCTCTTTCTCGAGCTGGCTCGTGTGCCGAGCCCCTCGGGACAGGAACGCGCGGTCGCCGACCAGGTGCTCGGGTTTTTGCGATCGCTGGCGCTGCCCGTCGACGAGGACGGCGCCGGGTCGAGGATCGACTCGACGATCGGCAACGTGCTTTGCCGGATCGAGCCGAACGCCGGGGGCGCGCCCTTGTTCTTCTGCGCCCACCTCGACACCGTGCCGCCCGAGGGAGCGATCGAGCCGGTGGTCGAGGATGGAGTCGTCCGTAATGCGGGCGGCACGATCCTGGGCGCGGACAACAAGTCCGCCGTCGCGGCAATGCTCGAGGCGACGAGGCGGATCGTCGCCGAGAATCGTCCCCACGGAGGGATCGAGCTCCTGTTCACGCCGAAGGAAGAGGTCGGGCTGCGCGGTGCCGAGGCGTTCGATCACGAACGCCTCAACGCGAGGCTCGGCTACGTCTATGACCACGCGGGGCCGATCGGTGAGGTGATTCTCGGAGCGCCGTACCAGTGCAAGCTCGACGCCTCGTTCCACGGCCGCGCCGCGCATTCGGGCATGTACCCCGAGGACGGGCGCTCGGCCATCGCGGCTGCTGCACGTGCGATCTCCGATCTCCGGCTCGGCCGCCTTGACGAGGAGACAACCGCCAACGTCGGCGAGATTCAGGGGGGCACGGCCCGGAACATCGTCCCGGAGCGCTGCTCGTTCGCCGCCGAGGCTCGCTGCCACGACGAACGCAAGCTCGGGGAACTGGTGCAGGAGATGCTCGAGACGATCACGTTCGCGGCCCAGCTCGGCGATTGCGACGTCGAGACGTCGGTCGATCCGAGCGCGCGGGGTTATCGGTTCAAGCGCGACGACGAGCCGGTGCGCCTCGCGGCGGCCGCGCTGGAGCGGACCGGCGTCGAGCCCAGGTACGGCCTCAGCGGCGGCGGTGCCGACGCGAATGTCTTCAACGAGCGAGGCCTCCAGTGCGTGAACCTCGCCAACGGGATGACCGACATCCACACGCCGGACGAGCGGATCGCGGTCGCGGACCTCGAGCGGATGGTCGACGTGACACTCGCGCTTGTCGAGGTCGCGCGCGATGACTCTTAGTCTTCGCCGCGGCACCGTCACGGCGATCGCCGAGGAGCACGAAGGCCTCGTTCGCTGTGAAGTCGACGGGAAGGCCTGCGTCGCGTACCCGGAACTCACCGGTGCGATCGCGGTCGGCGACGAGGTCGTCGTCAACGTCCAGGCGCGGGAGCTTGAACTGGGCTCCGGCGGCTTCGACGTCCTCCACCTCAATCTGACCCGCGGTCTCGATTTGCCGCCGCCGCCGGGCGCCCACGTGATGAAGCTTCCCTACACCCCCGTTCAGCACGCCGTTCGCCATGCCGAGGAGGACGGCCCGGTGGCGGACGCGCTAAGCGGCCTACCGATCGTCTGCTGTTCCCTGCACAGCCAGGTGGCGCCTGTCTGCTCGGCGCTCGCGGGGGCTCGCGTGGCCTACGTCCAGGTAGCGGGCGGAGCGCTTCCGGTTGGGCTCTCGGACACGCTGCGCGCGCTGCGGGAACGAGGTTTGGTCGCGACGACCGTCTCCGCCGGAGCCTGCTTCGGCGGCGACCAAGAATGCGTGACGGCGGCCTCGGCGTTCGGGTGGGCGGCCGCGGGCGGATTCGACGCGGTCGTCTGCGCGATCGGCCCGGGCATCGTCGGCACGGGCTCGCGACTCGGTCACGGCGGCCTGGCCGCAGCCGATGCAGCGAACACGGCGGCGGCGCTCGGAGGCTCGCCGGTGCTCGCCGTGCGTGTCTCCAGCGGCGACGAGCGGCAGCGCCACCGCGGCGTGTCCCACCACACGCGCGCGGTCGTCGAGCTCTGCCTGGGCGACGTCGCCGTGGCGTGGCCGGCCGGGCTCGAGGCTCCCGACTGGCTTCCCGCGTGGCGCGAGATCGAGGTCGGCGAGTGGCGCGAGGCCTGCGCCGGGCTGCCCCTCGAGCACATGGGTCGCGGACCCGACGACGACCCGTGGTTCTTCGCCTCGGCGTTCGCCGCGGGCAAGCTCGCCCGGACGCTCGTCGGGTCATGACGCCGGACGAGTCGCGGCGGGTCTTCGAGGGGAAACGGATCAGCGTTGACGTCGAGCGCTGGGGCGGCCACGAGCGTGAGATCGTTCGGCATCCGGGCGCCGTCGCCATCGTCGCCGTGGACGCCGAGCAGCGGGTGACGCTCGTCCGCCAGTTGCGCGAGCCGGTGCGCAAGCGGCTGCTCGAGCTCCCGGCGGGCACCCGCGAGCCGGATGAGGAACCGCTTGCCACGGCGAAGCGTGAGCTGGTGGAGGAGGCGGGGCTCGGCGGCGGCGAGTGGCGGCTGGCGGCAAGCTTCTACTCGACTCCCGGGTTCTGCGACGAGCTTGTCCACGTCTACATCGCCGAAGGAGTCGAGGAGACAGCGCGTGCCCCACAAGACGACGAAGAGATCGAGCTCGTCCGCCTGCCGGCTGCGCAACTCGAGGCCCTGCTGCCGCAAATCGAAGATGCGAAGACGCTTGCCGGGCTCCTTCTGTACCTGCGCGGAAGGTAGGGTTGGCCGGCATGAAAATCGGCGTGGCCAGGGAAATCAAGTCTGATGAGTACCGCGTCGCGCTGACGCCTGCCGGCGCTCGCGAGCTCGGCCAGCACGGCCACGAGGTGCTCGTCGAGACCGGCGCCGGGGAGGGAAGCTCCTTCCCCGACGACGCCTACCAGGCGGTTGGCGCCCGGGTCGTGCCGGTCGACGAGGTCTGGGAGGCGAGCGAGCTCCTGCTGAAGGTGAAGGAGCCGGTCGAGTCCGAGTACCGCCGCCTGCGCGAGGGGCTTGTGCTCTTCACCTACCTTCACCTCGCTGCGGACGAGCCGCTCACGCGGGCGCTGGTCGAGAGCGGCATCACGGCCGTTGCCTACGAGACGGTGGAGACCGATGACGGGGCGCTGCCGCTGCTCGCGCCGATGAGCGAAATCGCCGGCCGCCTTGCCGCTCAGGCGGGCGCGTACTTCCTCGAGAAGCCGCTCGGGGGCCGGGGCCTCCTGCTCGGCGGGGTGGCGGGTGTCGCTCCGGGCAAGGTCGTTGTCATCGGCGGAGGCATGGTCGGCTACAACTCGGCCGTGATCGCGCTCGGCCTCGGCGCGAGCGTGACGATCCTGGAGCGGTCGGTCGATCGGATGCGCCACCTCGAGGAGATCCTCTCCGGCCGTGTCAGCCTCTTGATGTCGTCGAGCCTGCAGATCGAGGAGTCGGTTGCGGAGGCCGACGTCGTCATCGGCGCCGTGCTGATCCCCGGCGCGGTGGCGCCGAAGCTGATCACCCGCAGGATGGTCGGCGAGATGAAGGACGGCAGCGTGCTCTGCGACGTCGCGATCGACCAGGGCGGCTGCGCGGAGACGTCGCGGCCGACGACCCACAGCGATCCTGTCTACGTGGTCGAGGGCGTGACGCACTACTGCGTCGCAAACATGCCGGGCGCGGTGCCGATCACCTCGACCAAGGCGCTGACGAACGTGACACTCCCATATGCGGAGGCGATCGCCGATCACGGTCTGCGCGAAGCGGTCGCCCGCGACCAGGCCCTGGCACGGGGAGTCAACGTGCTCGAGGGAAAGATCACGTATGAGGCAGTCGCGGAAGCACACGGCCTCGACTACGCGCCGCTCGACGACGTCCTACCACTGGCCGCCGTTTGACCAGGCCCGAACCCGCACCCCCGCCCTTAAATGGGTGGGGCGCTGCCCTCCGCCCACGAAGACGACGATACCGCCGGAAAGCGCACCCATGGGCCACTCGGGTGAGCCGATTTGGTGACATTTGGGGAGAGGCCGGGAAGAGGACGGCGCTACGAGCCGCTTGGCTCGGCGTCCTTGCGTTTTGGGCTGATCTTGACCACCAGCCAGGTCACCCCGGCGGCGAGCGCGATCACGCTCACTATGAACAACACAAGCCCGATCAGTCCCAGGACGGTCGCCATGACCGACCTAGAATAGCCACGTGTCGCGCGCCTGCGTGATCGTGCTCGATGCCGTCGGCGCAGGAGCGCTGCCCGACGCGAGCGACTATGGAGACGAAGGCTCCGACACGCTCGGAAACGTGGCCAAGGCCGTCGGCGGGCTCGACCTTCCGAACCTCGAGGCCCTGGGTCTCGGCAACGTCGAGCCGCTCGAAGGTTGTCCTCCGCAACCGGGCGCTCCCGCCGTTGCCGGCCGGCTAGCCGAGCGTTCGAAGGGCAAGGACACGACCACCGGGCACTGGGAGATGATGGGCATCGTCACGCCTCAGCCGATGCCGACGTACCCGCACGGGTTCCCGCACGACGTCATCGACCCGTTCATGCACCGAACCGGGCGCGGAGTGCTCGGGAACAAACCGGCGTCCGGAACCGAGATCATCCAGGAGCTCGGCGAGGAGCATCAACGTACCGGCAAGTGGATCGTCTACACGTCGGCCGACTCCGTCTTCCAGATCGCAGCGCACGAGGAGACGATCCCGCTCGAGGAGCTCTACGAGGCAAGCCGGGTGGCCCGGGAGATCCTGACCGGCAAGGACGCGGTCGGACGCGTCATTGCGAGGCCGTTCGTCGGCGAGCCTGGGAACTACGAGCGGACGGCAAACCGGCACGACTTCTCGCTGGAGCCCAAGCGTCCGAACTACCTGACGCTGATTCGCGAAGCCGGCAACGAGGTGCACGCGGTCGGGAAGATCTCGGACATCTTTGCGGGCCAGGACATCGACGAGTCTCGCCCGACGAAGTCGAACGTCGAGGGAATCCAGCAGACCGAGGCGCTGCTCCAGGAGCTGGAAGGCGGCTTGATCTTCGTCAACCTCGTCGAGACCGACATGCTCTGGGGGCACCGCAACGACCCGGTCAACTTCCATCGCTGCCTGCAGGACTTCGACCGGCGGCTGCCGGACCTGCTCGAGGCGATGCGGCCCGGCGACCTGTTGATCCTCACCTCGGATCACGGCTGCGATCCGACGACCCCTTCGACCGACCACTCGCGCGAGTACGCGCTGCTCCTCGCTTACGTGGCGGGCAAGAACGCGGCCGGCCGCATCCACGAAGGTGAGTTCGCCGACGTCGGTGCAACGGTCAACCGCTGGCTACGGGGCAAGGCCCCCGGACGCGGGATTCCCGGCGAGTCGATTCTCGAGCCTTGATCCGCGTTCCGGAGCTGATCGAGCGTAAACGGGACGGCGGCGAGCTCTCCGCCGACGAGCTCTCGGAGCTGATGCTCGGCTACGCAAAGGGTGAGATTCCCGACTACCAGCTGTCGGCGTTCTGCATGGCGGTCTTCTTCCGCGGCCTTTCCAGCGCCGAGACCTACGCGCTCACCGACGCGCTGATCCGCACAGGCGAGACCGTCGACCTTCACGGGGCCCTCGGCCGCAAGGTCGTCGACAAGCACTCGACCGGGGGCGTGGGAGACAAGACCTCGATCGCCGTCGGGCCGATCGTCGCCGCCTGCGGCGTGCCGTTCGGCAAGATGAGCGGTCGCGGGCTGGGGCACACCGGTGGGACGCTCGACAAGCTCGAGTCGATCCCGGGATTTCGAGTCGAGCTGACCACCGAGGAGTTGATCGACCAGGTGCGCTCGGTCGGGCTCGCGATCGTCGGTGCGACCGCCAACCTCGTCCCCGCCGACAAGAAGCTGTACGCGCTGCGCGACGTCACTGCGACCGTCGACAACTATTCCTTGATCGCCGCGAGCATCATGTCGAAGAAGATCGCCGGCGGAGCCGATGCGATCGTTCTCGACGTGAAGGTCGGGGACGGCGCCTTCATGAAGGCGCGGGCGGACGCGGAACGGCTGGCGGACGTCATGATCGATCTCGGCCGGCGGGCGGGGCGCGAGGTGGTCGCGATCGTCAGCGACATGGACGAGCCGCTCGGTCACGCGGTCGGAAACGCACTCGAGATCCGCGAAGCGATCGCGACGTTGCGCGGCGAGGGCCCGCCCGATTTCGTGCAGCTCGTGACCGAGGCCTCGACGCACCTGCTCGCGCTCTCCGACCTGGGAGTAGGCCGGGAGGAGGCCCGCAAGCGGGTCGATCAGGCAATCGGCGACGGGTCGGCGGTGGCGGCGTACGAGCGCTGGATCACAGCCCAAGGCGGCAACCCAGACGAATCCGCGCTGCCGACTGCGCCTCTGATCCGGGAGGTGGTCTCTCGGCAGGCGGGTTACGTTCGCTCGCTCGGGGCCGTTCAGGTTGGGAACGCAGCGTTGCACCTCGGTGCGGGCCGCCGCGACAAGGACGACCGGATCGACCACGCGGTCGGGGTCGTCTGCCTCAAGAAGCACGGCGACGAGATCGCCTCGGGAGACATCCTGGCCGAAATCCACGCGCATGACGAGCCGAGCGCAGCGGCCGCCGCCGACGAGGTTCTCGAGGCCTACGAGATCGAAGAGAAGGCGCCGCGGGAGCGCAGCGTCATCCTCGACGTCATCACCGGCTAAGGGCCAAGAACACAGGGTCCGCGGCCGTCAGGTCGGCCCGTGGCCCGGCGCTACGCTGACGGGAATGCCCGAGTTGCCCGAAGTCGAGACGGTGCGGACCAGTCTCGAGCCGAAGCTTGTCGGTCGGCGCTTCGAGGAGGTCGAGATCCTCGACTCCCGGCTCACGCGTCCGGTCGATCCTGCAGAGGTGGCTGCAGAACTGATGGGCGAGCGCGTTGCCGCCGTTGGCCGCCGCGGCAAGTATCTGATTGTTCGGTTCGAAAGCGGTCTGGTTCTCCTGATTCACCTCCGAATGACGGGAACGCTTGCTCACTCGCAAAACGGGAGCGTTTCCGGAGGCGCGTCGCCGTCCCACGTGCGAGCCGTTGTCAGATTAGACGACGGGTCGGACGTCGTATACCGGGACGTCCGCCGATTCGGTACGTGGATCGTCCTTCGAGCGGACGAGCTCGACGCGTACCTCGCGGCGCGCCTCGGTCGAGAGCCGCTCGACCGCAGCTTTTCGGCGTCCAAGCTGGCGGAACGACTCACAGGGAGGCGCGCTCCGATCAAGGCCGCGCTCCTCGACCAGAGAACCCTCGCGGGCGTCGGCAACATTTACGCCGACGAGGCGCTTTGGCGAGCCCGAATCGATCCGAGACGGGCCGCCGGCGAGCTCGATCCCGCGGAGATCCGCGCGCTCCATCGCGGGCTTCGGCGCGCACTCGAGGCCGGCATCGCCCGCCAGGGAGCGACCCTCCGCGACTATCGAACCCCCGACGGCGCGGCGGGCGAGATGCAACACGAGTTCAAGGTCTACGGCCGCAGCGGCGAGCCTTGCCCCCGTTGTGGAACCCCGATCGAGAAGACGAGGATCGGCGGACGGGGGACGTGGTTCTGCCCCGGCTGCCAGCTCTGAGCTTCTAGGCCGCTAGTTCTTCAGCGAGCTGCCCGCTCTTGTCGAGCCGCCAGAGCTCGGTGTACCCACCGATCGGTTTGCCGTCGATGAGGATCTGAGGCACCGTCCAGCCGCCGGTCAGGTCGAGGAGCTTCTGCCGAAAGTGAGCGTTGTCGTCGAGGTTGATCTCGTCGTACTCGATCCCCCTGGACTCGAGCAGCGCTTTCGCGCGGACGCAGTAGCCGCACCAGGTCGTCGTATACATCTGAACGCGTGCCATCGAGGTTGGAAACGGGGAAAACGGGGTCAGGATTCCCGCCTCGTGCTGTCCCTACACTTGACGGCACGGTGGCCGGACGGACCTACAAGACGGAGGCTGTCGTCCTGCGCTCCTTCCGATTCGGCGAGGCCGACCGGGTACTGCATCTCTACACGCTCGACCGTGGTCGCGTCGGGGCAGTCGCAAAGGGCATCCGCCGGACGAAGTCGCGCTTCGGAGCCAGGCTCGAGCCGTTGAGCCACGTCGAGCTGCTCCTGCATCAGGGCTCCGGCGAGCTGCAGACGGTCACCGGCGTCGACCTGATCGAGTCGCACCGCGCCTCACGCGAGGATCCGTATCGGCTGAGCGTCGGGCTCATCGGGCTCGAGGCGATGCTGCGACTGTTTACCGAGCAGGAGGCGAACCCGCGCGCGTTCCGCGCTCTGACGCGTTTTCTCGAGCTACTCGACGGCTGGGCGCCGGCCACGGAGCGCTCAGCTCGGCCGGGGCTCGACCCGCTAGCGCTCTCGTTCCAGCTGAAGCTGTTGTGGCTCTCCGGCTATCTGCCGCACGTGACGAGCTGCGCCGAGTGTGGGGTGGAGGAGGGTCTCGTCGGCTACTCGCCGAGGGCGGGTGGCGCGGTCTGCGCGGCCTGCCGCGACGAGACCACACTTGCGCTCGCTGCCGAAGGCCTGAGCGGGATCGAGGCGCTACTGCGCCGGCCGCTCGCCGAGGCGGGAGAGGCGGGTCTGAGCACGCGGGCGACTCGGGACGCACTCGCCGTCGTCAACTCGTCACACGAGTTTCACGGCGGCTTTCGGCTGCGGACGCTTGCGCGCTGACGAAGAGGCCTGCCGCTGTTTCGCGGTCTGATGAAGGCACATCCGACCTCCTCCCCGCGTCGAGCCTATTGAGCAAAAGCGCGCGGGTGTGAAACGCCTCTGCGCCGCAAGCGTGACGATCTCCGCCCGAAGTCGGCTCGCGGACAAAGGGAGGCACCCCCGAAGGCCTTGGGGTTTGCGACATGGACTTCCATCTCCATCGCGAGGCCCGGATACCTGTCGCACCAAATGCGACACTCCGAACACGTGAACTACCAGGAGATGATCATCGCGCTCGAGCGGTACTGGGCCGATTACGGCTGCGTCCTGATGCAGCCGTACCACACGGAATTGGCGGCCGGCACGATGAATCCGAACACCTTTCTCCGTTGCCTCGGCCCGAAGCCGTGGAACGTCGCCTATGTCGAGCCCGTGATCCGGCCGCTCGACGGCCGCTACGGCGAGAACCCGTTCCGGTTCCAGCATTACTTCCAGTACCAGGTTGTGCTCAAGCCGGCGCCGGAAAACGTGCTCGACCTCTACTGGGCCTCGCTCGAGGTGCTCGGCATCGATCTCCGCCGCCACGACATGCGCCTCGTCGAGGACGACTGGGAGCAGCCGACGCTCGGCGCGTGGGGCCTCGGCTGGGAGGTCTGGTGCGACGGGATGGAAATCACGCAGTGGACCTACTTCCAGCAGCTCGGGGGCTTCGACGTCGAACTCGTTCCCGCCGAGATGACCTACGGTCTCGAACGGCTGGCGATGTTCCTCCAGGGCAAGCGGACGGCGTTTGAGCTCGAGTGGGCACCAGGCGTCACGTGGGGCGACGTCTACCTCGAGAACGAGCGCGAGTGGTCGCGGTACAACTTCGAGGAGGCGCCGGTCGACGTGCTCACCCGTCGTTTCGACGAGTACGAGGCAGAGTGCAGACACCTGCTCGAGACCGGGTTGCCGCTTCCGGCCTACGACCAGGTGCTGAAGTGTTCGCACACGTTCAACCTGCTCGACGCGCGTGGGGCGATCTCGGTGACGGAGCGAGCCGCGTACATCGGCCGCGTTCGCAAGCTTGCGCGTGACGTGGCCGCGGCCTATCTCGGAACCGAGGAGGAAGATGCCGTCGCTGCTGCTTGAGATCGGCGCCGAGGAGCTGCCGGCCGGCGCCTGCCGGGAGGCCGAGGCCCAGCTGCCGGAGCTCGCGCGCGCACACATCGGGGCGGCACCGTCCGAGCTCTTCATCGGCCCGCGGCGGCTTGCGTTCCTGATTGACGATCTGCCGGAGCGAACGGCCGACCAGTGGGTCAAAGGCCCGCCGGAGAGCCTGCGGGACAAAGCAGCGGCCGGCTTCGCCAAGAAGCACGGCGTCTCGGTCGACGAGCTCGAGGTGAGGGATGGCTTCCTAGGTGTCACCGTGCCCGGCCGCGACCTACGAGAGACCCTGCCGGAGCAGATCGACCGGATCGTCCGTGGCTTCTCGTTCACAAAGTCGATGCGCTGGGACGAGAGCGGGATCCGCTTCGCTCGCCCTGTCCGGTGGGTGCTCGCGAAGCTCGATGCCGAGACGATCGTAGGGGAGACGTCCTTTGGACATCGCTTCACCCACGGGGCAGTCGAGATCCTCACCGCTGCGGCTTATGCGGACTCGCTGCGCGCGGCCGATGTCGAACCCGTCGCGGAGGAGCGCCGACGCCTGATCGTCGAGGGGCTGGACGCAATCGGGGGCTGGAGCGATCCCGCCGGCAAGCTCGCCGAGGTCGTTCATCTCGTCGAGAAGCCCGTCGTCCTCGAAAGCACCTTCGACGAGCGCTTCCTCCAGCTTCCGGAGCGCGTGATCGTGACGACGATGCAATCGCACCAGCGCTACTTCCCGGTCGGGGGCAACCGTTTCGCGGTGGTCGCGAACGGCGGCGACCCGGGCGTGGTCGCCGCCGGCCACACTCAAGTGCTCGAGGCGAGGCTCGAGGATGCCTCGTTCACCTTCGAACGCGACGTCGCCGTCGGGATCGACTCGCTCGCCGAGCGGCTCGCCACGATCACGTTCTTCGCCGGCGCCGGCTCGTTTGCCGAGAAGGCCGAGCGCGTGGGGAAGTTGGTCGAGCGCCTCGGCGGCGGCGACGCCTCGCTCGAGGCCGCGCGGCTGGCGAAGGCCGACCAGGCCTCGGAGCTCGTCCGTGAGTTCCCCGAGCTGGAGGGCTACATCGGCGCCGAGTACGCCCGGCTCGCGGGCTATCCAGACGCAGTCACGAAGGCGATCGAGGAGCAGTACCTCCCCGATGCCGCGGGTGGTCCGCTGCCTCAGACCGAACCCGGCAAGGTGCTAGCCGCCGCCGACAAGCTGGACACCCTGCGGATTGCCTTCGAGCTCGGGCACAAGCCGTCTGGCTCGCGCGACCCCTACGGGCTTCGCCGTGCCGCCATCGGTCTCGTCCGGCTCGCGCTGGAGGGCGGGCTGACGATCGATCGCGAGCTGCTGCGCGACGAGCTGCGGGACTTCGTCGAGGAGCGCCTGGACTCGTTGCTCGACGTCCCGGTTGAGTACGTGCGGGCGGCGCGCGCGTCGAACGTTCCCGATCTCGGCGGCGTCGCCCGACGCGCGGAGGACCTCTATCGTGAGCGCGAGTCGCCGGAGTTCGAGGGCGTCTACACCGCCTACGACCGTGCCCACAGTCTCGCGGGCAAAGCGCAGGCAGCGGCCGCCCCGCAACTCGACCGCGGCCTCCTGGTGGAGGATGCGGAGAGGGAGCTTGCGGAGACGCTGGCAAAAGTCGCGATCGACGGCAACGGTGACATCAAGGCCGCGCTCGAGTCAGGCGCCGAGCTTGCCCCCGTGATGGAGCGCTTCTTCGACGAAGTGCTCGTGATGGCAGAGGACGAGGCGGTCAGGGCGAACCGACTGCGTCTCCTCCTTGACGTGCGGGACACCCTCGGCGCTCTGGGCGACTTTTCGCAGATCCCGCGCTAGCCTCAGGCCACATGGCGAAACCTCCTGTCGAGCTGCACGTCGTCTCCGACTCCACCGGTGAGACCGCGACCCGACTCGTGCACGCGCTCGAGGCCCAGTTCCCGGACCAGGAGTTCGAGGAAATCCGGCATCCGAGGGTCGAGACCGTCGACCACCTGCGCCTTGCCGTCGAGCGGGCTAAAGGGCGGCCCGCCGTTGTCGTCTACACCCTTGTCGAGCCCGAGCTGCGCGAGCAGATGCGTGTCCTGTGCCGGCGTGCGCGGCTGCACTACTGCGATCTGCTCGGCCATCCGATCGATGCCGTGGCGCGCGTGTCGGGGCAGGCAGCACAGATGACTCCCGGCGCTCGCCCGCCGCTCGACTCGTCCTACTTCAAGCG
>Ga0075426_10002306_pt1 | contig 13692 bp, 9 predicted proteins | sample SoiMethybrSBSTD5_FD_75304 | JGI IMG/M metagenome (GOLD analysis project Ga0075426, IMG submission 75304) | Bulk soil microbial communities from a Populus tree surrounding site in Tennessee, USA - Soil MetaG P. TD hybrid SBSTD5 | ecosystem: Environmental > Terrestrial > Soil > Tree plantation... | reverse complement strand
CTGATATTGCCCCTCAAACTGGTTGACCGGCTCCGTCTCGGGATTGGTGCGGTGCCAATAGGGACGGGTTAGCGGCGCATCCTCAGGGACCACCACAAGGAAGTTGGCGTAGTAGTCTTCGCCGGGTCCTATCGTCGCCTGATCCGCGTGGGATTTTTTCGCCCAGTCCTGGCTGAGTGCGGCATTTTGGATTGTCAGCCAATACTTGGAGCCGTTATGCAGTTTGGCAATCACTTCGACTTGAGATCCCGGCGACACATTTGTGAGCGCGTTTTTCTCGGTGGGCAGCGAAGCCGAAGGCCCCAGCGCCGGCACGACGGTCGCTTCAAGTCCGATGTTCAAGGCCAAATTGAGCGCGGTTTGGGCTTCATCATGCTTCTCAGACAAGTACTGCCCGAGCATTTGTTTTTGCGCATCGGACAAATCGCTTTGCTCAACCAGCGCAGTTACCGATTCAATATGCGCGGCCAGGCTCGCCAGCCCGCCGACGCTCTCGCCTATCTCCCCTGCGGCCTTGCTCAACTCCGGACGAAGCCGCGGCACCTGCTTCTCGTAATCCCCAAGCCTTGCCGCCAATCCCGGCAGCGTCGTGTCGATTCCATCGAAGAAATCTTTTTCGTGTCCGCTCGCGTCCGTGGTCTTCGGCACCACCGAATCTGCCAGCTTGTAGAACGCATAGCGCGGGCGGGAGGGGAAGCTGATGTCACCGAGTCCTTGCGATTTCTGATGACGCAAGCCTTCGATCGCAAACTGAAAGTACGCCATTCCCAGCACCGGATCTTCTTCGCCAGTGTTCAGTTTTACTGACCAGTTTTCGTCAGGGCAGGTGCTGGCGCCGAATCCGCAGACGTTGCCGATGTACAGCTTCTTCGGTTGCCAGGGCTGCAGTCCTTCCTTGATTTGCTCGGGAAAGCGACTGGGGTCGGCGGCGGCGCGAAAAGCTTCTTTGGTAAGAATTGCAGATGCCTGATGGTGTCCGTGGCCGTCGTGATCGGTGCCGGAGAAGCGCGCGATCAGGACATCGGGACGAAACTCGCGAATCACTCGCACCATGTCGGCAAGGGGGACGTCGTGGCCGCCCCACTTTTGAAACGTCTCTTCCGCCGTCTTGGAATATCCGAAATCCGCTACCCGCGAGAACCGCTGATCGACTCCGTAGTATTTGTCCGATGCCAGCTGCTCGAGGGTGCGCAGAACCCCCAGCTTGTCGAAAAGATCGGTACCAAGTTCGTTCTGGCCGCCCTCGCCCCGAGTCAGCGTCATCAACAGTGCATGCACGCCTTTGCCACGCGCTTCGAGCGTAAGTACGCCGCCGTCTTCGTCGTCGGGATGCGCCGTAACCATCATCAAACGTCCGGTGTTTTGTAAGTGGCGCAGCTCTTGCTTCAGCGCGGCAGTGCCAGTGTCCTGTGGCAAGGGATCGAGATAGGACTGAGTGCCTGCGGATTTCGGCGAGGATTCCGCCGGAACTGGAGCCTGCGCGAAGCCGCAGGTGAGTATCACAAAGATTATGGCGGCAGTTCTGAAGACTGCTGTCGTGGGCCGGATCTCGTCAATTTGCATAAATATATGGGACTTCGGCGTGCGGCAGAAGGAAGCAACAAATCTTAGACGGAGAAAACTCCGGAAACTCCGAGCATTGTACAGAATTGGGCGCTTATGCGGCGTCTCCAACCAGCGCCTCATCTTTCACGCCGTGAATCGAAACCTTGAGCCAGCGGTTCGGCTCATGTGTCCCCCGCAATCGAAGCTTTAAATAATTGTCGGTAAGCGCTTTGGTGTGCTGGGCACGAACGGGAAGGGCACGGCTTTCAGCCGTGCCGAACTCCCGTGGAAGTGAGTTTGTCGGCACGACTGCAAGTCGTGCCCTTCCCGAAGTTGCTCTACCCTGAGTTTCGCCCCCGCCACCACTCCCCAGCGTGATTGCCTCCACTTCGCGTCCAACAAACGACCGCATGAACGCGAGCTTCTTTTCCGCCGCTAATTCCCGCAGGATTCGATTGCGCTCCCTGGCAACGTGCACCGGAACCTGGTCAGACATCACCGCCGCCGCGGTCCCCGGCCGCGCGGAGAACGTAAATACATGCAGATAGGTAAACGGCAGGTCTTCGATCATGCGCCGCGTCTCTGCAAACTCCGACTCAGTTTCACCCGGGAAGCCGGCCATGACGTCCGCGCCAATCGCCGCCGTTGGCATAGCCGTTCGAATCTTTTCAATCTTCTCGCGATAGTGCCAGGGACGATATTTGCGATGCATGCGCCGCAGTACCACATCGCTGCCGGACTGCATTGGGACATGAGCGTGCTTCGCGATGCGCGGCGACTCGGCCATAAGGCGGATGAACGAATCCGTCCAGTCCATCGGCTCGACGGATGAGATGCGGAGCTTTTCGAGCGAAGTGTGGTCGAGAATTGCCTTGACCAGATCCTCGAATCTTGGCGGGCGAGGGCGCCCGCCCCACACAGCCTCGCCCGACGAAAGTTCAGAAGAGTTCAAGTCCCGGCCCCAGCGTCCGAGGTTGATTCCCGAAATCACAACCTCGCGATATCCGGCGCCCACCAACTGATGAACTTCGCGTAAAACCTCGTTCGGCTGCAGTGAGCGGCTCTGTCCCCGCAGGAAAGGAATGATGCAGAATGAGCACCGGTTATCACATCCGTCCTGAATCTTGAGATTTGGACGCGTGCGTTCGTTGGCCGAATCGAAAACCGGAGCAGCCAGCAACCTGGTGTGCGCAAAAATATCGGAGACGAAGATATCCGCGCCTTGTTCGTTGCCGTCTGGCTTAATGCTCAGGTCACTGAGCGGCACGAAGGTGCCATTTCCATGATTCTCCAGCGACTCTCCCAGGGCGATCTCCGCCAGGTTGGACTTGTGTGAGTTACCGACCACGCTAGTAACCCCACTAAGCTGGGCGATTTCGTGAGGCGCCCTCTGTGCGTAACATCCGGTAACCACCACTTTACAAGTGGGATTGCTTCGTCGCACCCGGCGAATAGCTGCGCGCGCATCCTGTTCAGCTGCGGCGGTTACAGCACAAGTATTTAGAATTACCCATTGCGCTGTGGCTGGGTTACTAGCGCGTTCGTGGCCCCGCTCCCGGAACTGTTGCTCGATAGCGGCGCCGTCCGCCTGGGTGGCACGGCACCCGAAATTTTCTATGTAAAAGCTTGCCACCGAACTATACTAGCGTATATACATCGCAGTAGCTCGATGCGGACTGCGCTGAATTAGGCAGTGGAGCAGTGAGGTTTCCATGCGGCGCAGAATCTTGTTGGTGGATGATGATGTCACCGTCCTGCTGACCCTCAAGGCTGTTCTTGAACTGCACGAGTTTGAAGTTCAGACGGCGAGTTCGGCGGCTGACGCTGTGAAAAAGCTTGCGTCCGGCGTTTATGAAATGGTCATTACCGATGCGCGCATGGAAACCGACGATGCCGGCTTCCACGTGATTCGAGCCGCGCGCCAGCAAGCCTACAGGCCCGCAACCGCCCTGCTTACCGCTTACCCTCCTCCCAACGCGGATTGGAAAAACAATGGAGTGCAATCCCTGCTGGTAAAGCCGGTAGGCACACAAGACCTACTGCGCCAAATCGAGGCGCTGCTGGTGCAACAGCAGGATGAAAAGCAAGCGCTCGAACGCGCACGAGTGGTTACAGAAGCTCTGCCCAAAGAAAACCGCCAGAAGGCCAGCTAGACTTTGCGGTTCCGGACCTCGCTACGTTCCCAGTAACCGAGCCAAGACCTCAGCAACTCAAGCACTCGCCGCCTGACGCCGTTCCCGGAAACATTCCCTGCAGAATATCGGCCGTCCCTGGGTTGGGCGGAAGGGAACGGTGGTTTCCTTCCCGCACTGCGAACAGACAGCGTTAGTCTCAACTTTCGCTCGCGGCGGCCGCGGTGCGGATGCCCCGAACACGGAAACCCGTTTCGTCTTGCATGATTTGCAGCGCTTGGGTTCGTTGCGGAATTGCTTGTCGTGAAAGAAGAGTTGTTCCCCGGCGGTGAAAACGAAATCGCTGCCGCAGTCAATACACTTCAGAATCCTGTCCTGGAATTCCATTGCGAGCTCCTTTGGCCCAGCGCATAGCGGTGAGAGCATTGCGCAACCTCACGCAAATGCGCGTTTCTCGCCCCCTTGAATGCACTACACCCTGGGTTCGGCCCGCCGCACGGGGAAGTGTGCGGGTACTTCAACTAAGCCCGGCAAGGACGTCAATGAATGCGCAGCTGATCAGCTCGGTTTAGAAGGTTGGGCCACAGCCCAAGCTATGGCCCTCGATTTCATTCCTGCTCCTAGCGTAGTTTCTTGCGGCAGCGTTTTTGCGCCAGTGCTTCTTTCACCCGTTTCTTTTCGCCGGGCTTAAGGTAGTAGGAGTGACGCTTGACTTCCTTGATGACGTCCTCCTGCTGCACCTTCCGCTTGAAGCGACGCAGGGCGTTTTCCAGTGATTCGCCTTCCTGCAGTCTGACTTCTGGCAACGAAAACTACACCCCCAAACCGGTCCTATGGGACTCGTCAGTTATTGCAAGATAGACACTCAAAGTCAAGGATTATGTAGAAGTAGTTGGCCTTCTCTCCCCGAAACGGTCGCGATCAAAATGCCAGCCGCAGCGCCAACTGCAGTTGTCGCGGCGCATACGCATTGGTTGCTTTCGTGAAATTGGTCGGCACCTGGTAGTAAGCCGGGAAATGGTTGATTCCAATATGCTTAGTACCGTATGCGAATCGGGCGGCATTGCTCATCAGCCCGTCGTCGGTGATCTGAAATCGGCGGTTAACCCGGTTTAAAAGATTGAAAGACTCGGCGGTGAATTCCAGCTTATAGCCATTCCTCGCGAACAGCCTGCGGGCAATCCTCATATCCGCGCTGGCATAGTTCGGGCCCACGAATGAGTTGCGTCGAACGCCGGGAATCCGATCATTGTTGCTGTTGCCGTCCTGATTTGCATCGCCCGCGACTTCGGCATTTATGGGACGGCCGCTGCCCGCGGTGACGACGCCGGAATTTTTCCATCCTTTGCTTATTTTTCCCAGCCAGCCCCGCCCACCATCCAGTGCGTGCGGTTCATAAATCCAGGAAAGTACGAACCGGTTTCGCTGATCGGTGACGCTGTTGCCTCGCTCTGAGCTTGGCGAATACGAATTCTGCACGGTCGCGGGGCGGTTAGCGACAAGGGCGTCCTGGCCGTCATCGATTGCATGGGCATACGTATAACCAAGACGGAAATACAGCCCGTGCGTCATCTGACGACGAAGTGAGATGGTTGCGCCGTGATACACGCTCGACGCCTCACTTTCGAAGACATTGATCGCACCCAGCTGCGAAATTGGTCGCGTCAACGGATTGATGCATGGCGGAAACGGGCAACTCAGGGTGCGAGTGAACTGCCAATCGGCAAACGTCGCGACAGAACCGTAACCCAGCAGATTCACTCCTGAAGAATCGAGAATCGGATATTGAACATTCGTAGGAGGCGGCAGGTTCACGTCGCGAGCTCGGATTAGGTTCTGCCCGTGCACAAACGTGTATGAAACCTCGGCCACTATACGCGTCGCAACTTCCCTTTCCAGCGTGAGGCTGGCCTGGTGGACCTCGGGCGTACGGAAGTCATGAGCAAAGGCCGAGATCTCGCTTTCTGCATAAGGCACAAGATTCGCCGGAACTGCACAAGAGCTGGCCAGGGGTGTGCACCGAACCAGCGGATTCGGATATTGAGGGAAGACCTGCTGGTCGTTGAAGCGAGTCTGATTCAGAAAGATCGAATTGCGCGCTAGTCCGTTGTCGGTTTCGATGGTTGAGTTATAGATCTGCGGAATGCGCGTGTAGAAAATGCCATACGCAGCCCGCGCCACCAGCGGCCGCTCGTTTCCGAAGGAATACGAAATTCCCGCGCGCGGGGCAAAGTTTTTTGGCTCAATGGGCACCTTGCCCGAGTCGGGCCACAAAGGATTGCTTTTCAAATATTTCGTCGCAAACGTCTGCAGGTCATAACGAATACCCAGGCTGATCCCAAAGTGGTCGGTCACTCGAATCGTATCTTGAGCGAAGGCCGCGTAATCGTTGGTGTTGGGATGGCTGATCGCCGATCCTAGGCGTTGCAGGTAATAATGCGGAACCTGGTGAGCATAGGCGCGCAGTGGCGTCAGTTCCAGGCCGCCGATCATGGGGGCGAACGTAAACGGGTCAACCTTGATCGGATCAAAAATGTATTCCCCGCCAAACGTCCCCGGAAAATAGTTGTAGATAGTAGTCAGCAAAGCGTCGCCACCGAATTTCCAGGAATGCCGGCTGCCTTCGTGGCTGACCGTCTCGGCCAGGTGCACACGGTGTTCCCGGGTTTCACGGGGCAGAATTGTTGAGCCTCCCATTCCGTCGAGAATCCCCGGAATTCTGCTCAGCGGCGCGTCCGAGTTGCTCTGTGACCACTGCAGGTCGCGCGAATACTGCAGGCGGAGGTGGCTCGTCCATTGCGTTGATAGCGCGCTGCTGAGCGAGGCCGTTGCCGTTTCCGTCGCCACATGCTCGATGCCATTGTCCGAAATGGCATAAGTGGTGATCGGACTCGAAGGATCGAGAAAGACATTGTTCTCTCCCGAATAGCGCGACGTATTCACCCGAAACGACAGCAGATTATGTTGCGACAGGGTTAAATCAACTTTCCCGAATCCCGCATTTCCCAGGAGTCGTGAAGGATACAGTCCGGCTTGTTGCGAGAGTTGGGCCGCGGTCGCGAGCACCAGCGTCTGGTCACTTGCCTCATAGTCCCCAGGAGTTGCCGGTCCGGCCCCGGGCTGCGCCAGGACCTCGCTGGCGCCATTCACGAATCGCACCACGGTCGGCTCGTGGAAAACGTGCTGATCGTATCCCACAAAGAAAAATGCGCGGTTGCGGCGGATTGGGCCTCCCACCGTAAAGCCGAACTGTTGCTGGGTATTGCTCGGCTTGATGTCCAAAACGGCACCGCGCGCGTCAAGACTGCTGTCCCGCAAGTGATAAAAGCTGGTGCCGTGAAATTTGTTGGACCCGGATTTTGTGACTACATTAAGCACGGCTCCGCCCGCCCGGCCTGATTCCGCCGAGCCTGAATTCTGCGAAACCCGGAACTCCTGAATGACCTCATTGGAGAACTGGTATGGAGCGCGGTATCGTCCCCGGGCCTGCGCGAAGAATGCATTATTGTTGTCGCCACCGTCGACAAGATAGCTGGTCTGGAATCCGCGAATCCCCCCGAATGAAAGGTCCCCGTTAGAGGTCGAATTTTGCCCGCGCGGGTCTGGCGTGACTCCGGGAATAAGCAATGTCAAGTCGGTAAACCGGCGCCCATTAAGCGGAAGGTTGAGAATGGCGCGCTCATCCACCACCGACGAGACGCCCCGCGGCTCGTTTTCCACCTGCTTGGCTTCCGCTGAAACCGTAATGCTTTCGTGCGGACCGGCAATGGTCAGCTTGAAATCGATCTCCGTAATTCCGCCAACACTCACGCGCAGGTCTGGACTTAGCTGAGGAGACATGCCGTCCGCAGATGCGCGAGCTGAATATCCGCCGGGTGGCAGCAACTCGAAGGCGAAATGGCCGCCGCCGTCACAGGTCCGCTCGTATCGAAGCCCGGTCGCATTGTTCACCAACACAATGCTTGCGTGCGGAATCCGCCCATTAGACGGGTCAAAAACCGTGCCGTGGATGGCGCCGGTCGAAACATCCTGCGCGATGCAGGACAGGGTAAGTACAAGAGCCGCAAACAAGACCAAGACATGGCGCATGGGTCCACTCCGCTAACACAAGTGAGCCCAGCCTCGACGGGAGACCCTTCCCGTATAACACGGTCCGACCAACAGTTCTGTGACGAGCGCGGTAAAAATGGCATAAGTTCCCGTTGCGGGAAATTTGTTAGCATTTAAAACTCGCAATCAGCAGCTGGAATTTGCGCTTTAGCTTTTTTGTAATAGTGTCGATCAATAGAGCTAAGGTGCAAATGCCAACTGGCGCTGGCTTATGGTCCGCTCCTATAAAGGTATTTCGCCAATCATTCCGGCGTCCTGCTACGTTGATGATTCTGCGCAGATCATCGGCGACGTGGTGCTCGGAGAACACGCCAGCGTTTGGATGAATGCCGTGTTGCGGGGTGACGTACACTCGATCCGCGTGGGCGCTCATTCCAACGTGCAGGATTGCAGCGTGCTGCACGGAATGAAGGAGCAATACGGCGTTTTCTTGGGCGAGTACGTCACCGTCGGGCACTCGGTCACTTTGCACGGCTGCACTATCGAGGACCGTTGCCTGATTGGCATGGGATCGATCATTCTGAACGGAGCGCGTATCGGAGCGGGCTCGATTATCGCCGCCGGCACGCTGATTCCCGAGAAGACGATTGTTGAGCCGGGTTCGTTATGGATGGGTTCACCTGGAAAATTTCGCCGCAAGCTGGAACAGAAAGATCAGGAAACAATTCTGCGCTACGCAAACAATTATCTGGGATATAAGGATGAGTATTTGTCGGAAAGAAAATAACTGTCATCCTGAGCGGAATTTGATGTTCGCGCATTCGCGCGAAGATCAACTGGAGTCGAAGGATCCCTGCAACTCTTGGGTTGTGTGCGTCGCGTCAAGGCGTTCTAACTGGGAACTGGGTAAGAGCTGGAAATGATTAAATCAGTCCGAGGAACCCGCGATCTTCTCCCGCCCGAGACCGAGCTGTGGAACTTTGTTGAGGCCACGGTGCGTGATGTGTTTCGCGCCTACAGCTTCCACGAAATCCGCACCCCTATCTTTGAGGACACCCAACTCTTCATGCGCAGTGTAGGAGAAGAAACCGACATTGTGTCGAAAGAAATGTATACATGGACGGACCAGGGACGGGGTGATCGCGAAGACCCGTCCGAGATACAAGAGGCGCCGAAGTCGCAACTGAGTATCTCTGCCACGTCCGATGGGCAGACCGTCCAGCTGCGAGCGACAACTGGTTCTGAGGCGGTTCGGCCTGAAAAAGAGCGCAGAAAACAGTCGCTTACCCTTCGTCCTGAGAACACGGCCGGCGTGGTGCGGGCCTATATTGAGCACCAGCTTTGGGAACGTGGCCTCAACAAGCTCTACTACATTGGGCCCCAGTTCCGGCGAGAGCGGCCACAGAAAGGGCGCTACCGCCAGTTCTACCAAATTGGCGCGGAAATCATTGGGCCGCCGAGCGCCGGAAGCGAGTCTCCCGCGCGCGATGCCGAGATAATCGAACTGCTGGCCACACTGCTCAAAAGGCTGGGTGTCACCGGCTGGCAACTGCAGCTGAATTCCATCGGATGTGCCAACGATCGCGCAGTCTACAACGAAGCCCTCCGCAAGGCGCTCGATCCGGTGAAAGACAAGATGGATCCGGACTGCCAGCGCCGCGCGGTCACCAATCCGTTGCGGGTCTTCGACTGCAAAGTTCCGGAAGACCAGCCGATCATCGACAAGCTGCCGCGCATCAGCCAGTTTCTCGACGAGCCATGCCGGCAGCATTTTGCCCAGGTTAAAGAGATCCTCAAATCAGTCGGTGTCGATTTTCAGGAAAACGATCGCCTGGTGCGCGGCCTCGACTATTACATGCGGACCACGTTCGAGTTCACCCACGGAGCTCTGGGCGCGCAGAACGCAATCCTCGGCGGCGGCCGCTACGATGGGCTTTCAGAAATGCTCGGCGGCCCGAACGCCCCGGGAATCGGATTCGCTATCGGCGAAGACCGGTTAGTGATGTCGCTCGGCGAGTCGGGTGAAGACGTATTCCGCGGCCCGGAAGTTTACATCGCACCGCTGGGGGCTGGCATGAACAAGGAAGCCGCCCGGCTGGCCAGGGAATTGCGCGCGCACGATATAGTGGTCGAGCTCGGCGACGAATCTTTCCGCTTGAAGAAATCGCTGGAGACCGCCGCGAAGCTTGGCGCAAAGTATGTTCTGATTGCCGGCGAGAACGAACTCAGCACCGGGCTTTTTGCGCTCAAACATTTAGCCACTGGTAAACAAGAATCGGTGCCGCGCCCTGACTTGGCGATGAGGATCCAAAACGTACCGGAGGAAAAATGAAATCATTCGCCCTTTTGGCATCTGTCATGATCTTCTGCGCCGCGTCTTTCGCTCAAGCACCGCCACAAGCCAACGATGCTGACGCGCAGGCGATGATCGCAAAGTCTAAGTCAGTCCTGGAAGCGATGAAGGCTAAGGACGCTGCAACGCTGAACGGATTGCTCGCGAATGACTTTCGCAGCGTTGATATAGCCGGAGATTTTGGCAGCCGGGAAGGAATCCTGGGAGCAGCCCAGGGAGGCTTCTTGAAAGACTTTCTCTTTTACAACCCGCAGGCATTCCGAATCGACAACGATTCAGTGCTGGTTTCGTACAACTCGTCGGTGGTGTTGTCCGACACGGCCTTGAAAGAGCTGGCTGACGACAATCTGACTTGGCCCCGATACTCCCGGGTTTCTGATCTGTGGGTTCAGCAGGGCGGGGACTGGAAGCTGAAATTCGAACAGGTGACACCTGTGCGGGCGATGTACTGACTTCAACCCAGCCTAATCGAGCCCAACCGAAGTTAGCGTTTATAATCTCTTTCATTCGGCCCACCGCCGCGATTCACCTTAGCCTCAGTCCGAACCGAAGTCGAAGTTCTAAGTGTTTAGCTGATGGCTGACGGCTGATGGCTGACAGCTATTTTCCCGAAAGGCAAAGCTTGCTCGACTTCTTAGGTGATCTAAAACGCACGCACATGTGCGGCGCCCTCCGTCTATCTGACGCGGGCAAAAAAGCCGTGCTCATGGGATGGGTCAACCGCCGCCGCGATCTCGGCAATATTATTTTTATTGATCTGCGCGATCGCACCGGTGTGACTCAGGTGGTTTGCAACCGCGAACTGAATCCCGCCGCCCACCAGAAATCCGAGCAACTGCGCAACGAATACGTAATTGCTGTGGTCGGCACGGTGAAGAAACGTGACGCGGACACCATCAACAAGAATATCCCCACCGGCGAAGTCGAACTGGTCGTTGAGGAGTTGCGGATTTTAAACGAGTCGAAGCAATTGCCATTTCTTCCCGGCGACAGCGTTCTGCCCAACGAAGAGATGCGTCTGAAGTATCGTTACATCGACCTGCGCCGTGATGCTATGCAATACAACATTGAAATGCGTCACAGGGTTTCGAAAGCGATTCGCGACTACCTGTCTGCCCAGGGCTTCTTCGAAATTGAAACCCCAATCATGACCCGCTCCACACCTGAAGGCGCGCGCGATTATCTGGTGCCCAGCCGGGTACAGCCTGGGTCGTTCTACGCATTGCCCCAATCCCCGCAGATGTTCAAGCAGATCCTCATGATCTCGGGTTTCGACAAATATTTTCAGATTGTGCGCTGCTTCCGCGATGAAGACTTTCGTGCCGACCGCCAGGCCGAGTTCACACAAATCGACCTTGAGATGACCTACCCTCAGACCGACACAGTGTGGGGAGTGGTCGAGGGATTTTTGACCGCTGCGTTCAAGGCTGCGGGACATGAAATCAAGACGCCGTTCCCGCGTACGAGCTACGACGAAGCTATTCGCCGCTATGGCAACGACAAGCCCGATATGCGCCTGCCCGCGATGGTTGACGTGCGCGAGGCGCTCACGCCGGAAGAGTTAGAAGACGTCGCCACCAAGTTTCGCGTGCGAAAAGAATTCCCCGTGCAACTGATTCGAATCCCTCGCTCCGGCGACATTTCTGGCACAGAGCGGAGAACGATGGGGACCTACGGCGCATATCAGCATGTGCAGGGACCGACGTTCGTACAGTTGATGACCGATCCGAAAAGATTCGCGAAGGACTATCCGGCCATTTCGGAAAAAATATTAGCCTTCGCCAAAGTAGAGGCTGACGATCTCTGGCTGCTCGCGGCGGCGCGTGGCGAGGGTGCGGGCGCAGATCAGAGCCTGCAACATTTCTGCGAAAAATGCGGCTTCCTGCGCTTGGATCTCGCCCAGAAATACGCCACCAGGCACAAGGCGTTTGAAAAAACCGGCGATCCTGCAACCGACTTCCGTTTCCTGTGGGTCTCGGACTTCCCCATGTTTGAATGGGACAACCACGAAAAGCGCTGGAATCCAGCGCACCATCCCTTCACCACGTTGCACGAAGAGGACATGGCAAAGCTGGAGGCCAATATCGACTCCGTGCACGATCCGAAGTCACCGCTGGGCGAAATTCGAGCCTTGGCATACGACGTCGTGCTCAACGGCACCGAGCTTGGCTCAGGTTCTATTCGTATTCACCGCCAGGACATTCAGAAGAAGATCTTTCAGGCCCTCGGCATGAGCGACGAAGAAGCCCGCGCCCGCTTCGGATTCTTCCTCGAAGCATTGGAATACGGCACGCCTCCACACGGAGGCATTGCGCTCGGACTCGATCGCATCGTCATGATCCTGGCCGGAGCCGACAGCCTGCGCGAAGTAATCCCGTTTCCCAAGACTGCACGCGCCGTTGACCTGATGGTGGACACACCCACTCCGGTCAGTGAGGCGCAGTTGAAGGAGTTAGGGATTATAATTCGTGCGCCGAGGCAGTGATGCGAGCTCCTAAACGGCTATTGATAATCGTGGCGGCATCCGCGGGGGTGGTTACTGTTTTATGCGGCTTAGCGTACCTCCGGTTGACTTACGCCCTACAACACATGTCCTTTTTCTCCGAAGCACACGCTGCTTCTCTTATCACCACAGTTAAGGGTGCCGCCGCGACATTGGTAGTAATTAAACGGCCTTCGGAACAGTACGCGGTCTCACCGAGGGGAAATCTCAAGGCCTACGACCCAGCACATTTTGCCGGAGACGCAAAGCTGTTCGACAGCTGGACGATGCAGGTACAAGCTGCGCAAAGCACACTCGAACATACTCCCTCAGGCTCTTGGACAAAGAGTTCTACCGATCTCAACTATCTATCTGTGAGCCAGCGGTCAGATCCTTGGGGCCATTCACTATGCTTGCTTCGGCGCAGTGACACACTAGCTGTCGTAAGCGCTGGCGCAAAGGCAACTGGCTCGCCACTGTGCAGAAACATTCACATTAGTGAGAACGAGCTTAACGAACTTCCTAAGATGAAGCTGCTTGAGAGTCCCTCCGGTTACTTGATCCTGGTGCTCACGAAACGCCAAGTATTGCCTCATACGCCGCAATAGCCGCCTTCCCAGAATCTGGTTGAGTCCTCCCGCCCGCGCCGTTGACCTGATGGTGGACGCACCCACCCCGGTGAGTGAAGCCCAGCTGAAGGAATTGGGCATTGCAATCAGAAAAGCCAGAGAGTGATGCGGAGAATACCCGCCCAGGAACCTGGGTTCAACGCTGAATGGGCGGGGGGGCGCCCGAAGCACCCATCAGCAATGACCCGTTCACGTTACCCCCGTTCTTTCCATTTCACGCAATGCGCACTGTAAAATAAGCGTTAAGCACCCACTTGCAAGGGTTGAGCATCAAATCCGCTATGAGCTTGGGGCACGGAGTCCACACAGGTATTTCATGAAAAGTTTTTTCTTATTGCTACTGCTGTCATCTTCTTTAGTCGTCGCACAACAACCAGCCGTGAAGCCTGAGAGCGCAGCCCCGGCCAACGCCGCTCCGTCTGCGGACGCGGCGCCGCATAAGGTCGATAAAGCCGCTGCTTACTATCACTTCACCATGGCGCACATGTATGAAGAGGAGAT
>Ga0075426_10002303_pt1 | contig 13698 bp, 16 predicted proteins | sample SoiMethybrSBSTD5_FD_75304 | JGI IMG/M metagenome (GOLD analysis project Ga0075426, IMG submission 75304) | Bulk soil microbial communities from a Populus tree surrounding site in Tennessee, USA - Soil MetaG P. TD hybrid SBSTD5 | ecosystem: Environmental > Terrestrial > Soil > Tree plantation... | reverse complement strand
GCCCGAAGCTGTCGGCGCCGGTGCGCGAGCGCTCTTCGCCCATGCGCACGCTCGACGTGAGGTGCACCGTCATGAGGTTGGTGCGGTTCCGGGTCACGGCGTCCCACCACGCCACGAGCTGGTCGTGGCTGCGCACGACGGGCCCGTCCGCCACCGACGGGTACAGCTCGGTCGCGCCCGACGCGAGCAGGACCTCACCCAGGTGGACGAGCCCACGCGCCAGGCGGCTCATGTCGCCCTCGGTCAGCCGGTACGTGACGACCGGCGCCCGCAGTCCCGGCACCGCCAGAACCCGGCCGCGGCCCTCGCTGCGAATCGCCGCGTAGTAGACGGAGACGCGCTCCCAGTCGTCGAGCGCGTCGCCGTAGTCGGCGGACGAGTCCGCCAGGGCCATCGCCACCTGACCGCGGCGACTGGCGGACCCCCCGATCGACAGGTTCGGCCCGAACTCGGTGATGACCTGCATCGGCACGCCGCCGTGGTCGATCGGATGCGGGAAGCGCGCGGCGATCTTGATCATCGGGTGCACCTTCAGTCCTGACCCGACGCCGCCGCGGATGCCGCTGCGCTGCAGGAGCGCGGGCGTCTGAATGGCGCCGGCGCACACGAAGACGTGCTCGGCGCGGATCGTGAGGTTCTCGGCGAAGCCGTTCTCCGTACGTTGACAACGGATGCCGATCACCCGGCCGCCACGCCGCAGCAGCCGGCGCACCCGGCAGTTCGGGATCACCCTCGCACCCGCGTCGATCGCGCGCGGCAGCAGCGTGCGGGTCATGGTCTGCTTCACGCCCCGGCCGGCGGCGTCGTACCTGAAGACGCGTGCGTACTCGACCGCCTGCCATCCCAGCTTCGTCGCGCCCCGCTCGAGGAGGGCCGACGACGGAGGCGGCGCGCCCGGAAGCCGCGACACCGCGAGCTCGTTCTCGATGCGCTGGGCGTACGCATCGAGGGTCTCGGGGCTGAACTCCTCGATGCCGTACTCGTGGCGCCACGACTCGGCGAGGGCCGCGGGCAGCCGGTGGTACAGGCCGCTGTTGATCTCGGTGCTCCCGCCCACGCAGCGCCCCTCGGCAAACGCGATCGCCGGGTTCCCGAGCGCGGCGGCGAGCCCTCGGTGCCGGTACTTGGCAGCCATCTCCTCGAGCGAGAACGGCTCCAGGGCGTCGGGGTCGATCCACGGACCTTCTTCGACCACCGTCACGTCGCGACCGGCGGCGGCCAGCGTGGCTGCAGTGGCAGCGCCGCCCGCGCCCGACCCGATCACGAGCACGTCGGCGTCGAGGGTCGCCTCGGGTGTCGTCATCGGGGCGCGGCGGGCGTCAGCTCGTGTTCGGCGAACAGGACCAACGAGTGGAGCAGTCGCACGTACTGGCGGACCGGATCGAACCGGCTCGCCTTCCAGCGTTCGACGCGCGCGTCCATGGATCGCCGGTCGTAACGGCCGAGCGCGCCCTGGACCATCGGCCACGCGCCGAACAGGAGTGACTCGGCGGCAACACCCACCCGGAGATGCTCGGGCATCGCGCGCAGAGAGTCGTCGACGTACGTCTCGATCACCGACCGCTGATGGTCGTCGAGAGTCGGGCTGACGAGGCTCGCAACGACCTCTCGCTCGAGCCAGAGCATGACCCGAAAGCCTACCGGCAAGCCTTCGCACACCGTTGCGGCCACAGGGCCGACGGCGCACACCGCACGTGCTTCGCGTCGACCGCATGAGCGCGCTCCGCCCGCCACCAGGCGACGGTGTGAGGAACTGTTAGTCCTGGCGTTCGAGCGCGGGACTCCCGCGTCGCCCGGCGCTCGCGAGGGCGAGCCACGCGGCGGCCGCCGCCTCTTTCTGGTCGCGCTGCCACGGCGGCCCGAGCGCGCGCCCCAGCCCGGTGAGCTGTGCCCGCAGTGACGCATCGCTCGTGCCGATGTGGCCGGCGGCCTCCTCGTACAGCTCGTGCTGCCCGAAGCGCGTCACCGGGAGGCCGAGCAGCTCGCTCGCCTCCGCGAGCGCATTCCGGAACAGCTGCCCCTCGGCGGTGTGGACGAGCGGGTGCGAACCGAGGATCTCGGACAGGTCGGCGGGGAGCTCCCGCGGCGCGGCGACCGCCGTGCCGACGATCTCGTACCCGGCCGCCTCGAGCTCGGCCACCGTCCGCCGGAGCTGCGACTCGGCCGCGGTGCGGGCAACCAGCCCGACCTGGTCCACGAGCCGACCCGCGTTCTCGAGGTCCAGCTGCCGGGCGGCGTGGTACACGGCCCGGGGGAGGTCGCCCTCGGAGAGCTCGTAGCGGTTCCGGGCCAGGACGACGGGCGCCGTGACGCCGCCACCGAGGGCGACCATGGCCGCCCACCCGGTGTGTTCACGGAAGCCGACGCCGGCGCGCTTCATCGCGTCGGTAGCGTACGCAGCCCCCCTCGCTCCCAGCCATACGCCGTCGTGAGCCGGGCCCGGAAGCTCGGGGCCCGGAGCGCGCCTCGGCCGGGAATCTTCGCGGCCTCGGTAATCTTGTAATCATCATGACGAACGACCAGATCGACATCACGCGTGCTCCTTCCAATGCCGAGGCGCTCGACGCCTACTCGACCGTGGTCACGTCCGTGGCCGAGCGGTTGCTGCCCTCCGTGGTCCAACTCCGCGTCATGGGACGCGGCGGCCGGGGCCGGGAGTCCGGTGGCGCCGGCTCCGGCGTGGTGATCACGCCCGACGGGTTCGTGCTCACCTCGGCCCACGTCCTCGGCAAGGCCACCTCCGGCGTCGCGACCCTCAGCGACGGCCGCGAGCTGCCCTTCGACGTGGCCGGCACCGACGGGCTCTCCGACCTCGGGCTGGTGCGCGTCCGCGGCGACGGGCTCACCGCCGCCGAGCTCGGCGACGCCGAACACCTGCGGATCGGCGAGCTCGTGGTTGCGGTCGGCAGCCCGATGGGCCTGGCCGGCTCGGTGACCGCGGGCGTCGTCAGCGCACTCGACCGTTCGCTGCCGGCGCGCTCCGGGTCGACGGTCCGAGTGGTGGAGAACGTCATCCAGACCGACGCCGCCCTGAACCCCGGTAACTCGGGGGGCGCGCTCGCCGACCGGCGGGGCCGCGTGATCGGCATCAACACGGCGGTGGCGGGCATGGGCCTGGGCCTGGCGGTCCCGATCAACGAGGCGAGCCGTCGCATCATCGGCGCGCTGATGCGCGACGGGCGTGTGCGTCGCGCCTATCTCGGCATCGCGGGGAGTCCCCGTGTGCTGGCGCCGCGCGACCGCGTGTCGACGGGGCGCGAGTCCGGCGTGCACGTGGCCGAGGTGATCGCGGGGGGCCCCGCCGCCAAGGGCGGGATCCGCGCCGACGACGTGATCCTCGAGGTGAACCGCGAGCCGGTCACGACCGCGGCGGATCTGCAGCGACTGATGTACGACGACGCGATCGGCCATGGCATCACCGTCCGCGTCCAGCGCGGCGGAGAGACCCTGGACCTCGACGTGACGCCGGTCGAGCTGCCCGACTGATCAGCCGGCAAAAAGCGCGACGACGCGAGTTCTCACCGGGTCCGGCATCCCCTCCGGGAGCCGGAGCTCGGTGACGACCGCTTCCGGCGTCTCCTCGACGTCGAAGAGCAGGAACGAGCAGCACTCCGCCTCGGCGGCGACGAGCTCCCGAAGGCGGCCGAGGAGCTGCGCGTCCTTCGGATAGACGGCGACGACCCGCCCATCCTCGATGGCGCGACTCGTCGCCCGCGTCAGGACCTCTTGCCAGGCGTCGATCCGGTCGAGGAGCTCGGGGCCGTCGAGGCTGCAGGCGAACGGTTTTGCGGGCGTCTCCATGCCGCCGAGAATGGCAGTTGAAGTACGCTTCAAGTCAAGGGGTGCGGCGCCGTGGCGGAACAGGATCCGATCGGTATCAGCGAGGTCGCCCGAGCGACCGGCCTGCAAAGCTCGGCCCTCCGCTACTACGAGAAAGCGGGCCTGATCGCGCCGGCGGGGCGGGCCGGTGGCCGCCGCCAGTACGACCCGTCGGTCCTCCGGCGCTTGGCCGCAATCGCCCTGCTGCAAGAGGCGGGGTTCACGATCGCCGAGGTGCGCGATGTGCTCGGCGCCGGGAACGACCGGTGGCGCGAGCTCGCACGACAGAAGCTCGGTGAGCTCGACGCGCACATGGCGCGCATCGCCGCCGCCCGAGAGCTCCTGGTCTCGGCGATCGAATGCGACTGCTCGGGGCTCGACACCTGCGAGCTGATCGCGGAGCGACAGGGTCACCATCGCAAGGTGGTTCAGACGCTGCCCGCCACGACGAGGCGCGGAGCGGTGGGTTCGTGATCAGCGCCGCGTCGCGATCACGACCTCCGACGGGATGCCCCACGCCACGACGACGCGGTGGTGGTTGATCTCCCACGCGGCCGGGTCCAGCGCGTCGACGAGCCTGACCGGGCGACAGCCGCCCACGAGTGCCGGCCATCGCGCCCAGATGCCTCGCCACGCGCGCGACACGTTGCGCGCAACCCCGTGCTCACCACTCGTCAGGCCGGCGGCGCACAGCAACCCCCCGGGCGCGAGCACCCGGCGCGCCTCGGCGAGCTTGGAGCGGGTCTCCTCCGGGCCCAGCAGGTCGAAGACGTAGTTGGCGACGAAGCGATCGGCAGCGCCGTCACGGGCGGGGATCGTCGCGTGGCCGTCGACGAGGGAGACGGTGGCGCGGTCGCGCCACCGCCACAGGCGGTCCGAAGCCAGCGCCACCATCCGCGGGCTCAGCTCGACGGCGGCGTACGTGGCCTCCGCCCGCAGGTGCCGGGCGAGGAGCTCGGCCGCGAACCGGCCCGTGCCGCAGCCCAGCTCGACGACCGCGTCGGCGGTGTCGAAGCCGGCGTGCGCCACGAGGTCGGCCGTGGCCGCGTCCTCGTAGACGCGCTGCCAGTCCTGGGCCCGGCCGATGCGGTCGTAGACCCGGCGGACCTGTTCGGCGGTCAGGACGGGCACCCCGGCATGATGGCGCGATGCCGGAGCCGATAGCCGCGGATCTTGCTGCGCACTCGTGGGACGCGGTGGTGGTCGGAGGCGGCCACAACGGTCTCACCGCCGCCGCCTATCTGGCGCGGGCGGGCCGCTCGGTGCTCGTGCTCGAGCGGCGCGATCAGCTCGGGGGGGCGTGCACGCTCGAACGGCCGTTCAGCGACCCCCGCTTCGTGATCAGTCCGTGCGCGTACCTCGTCGGCCTGCTCCACCCGCTCGTGATCGAGGAGCTCGACCTGCCGCGGTACGGCTACCGGACGTTCGTCTGCGACCCGACCCAGTGGACGCCGTTCGAGGACGGCACGTCGCTCACGCAGTGGCTCGGCGAGGACCGCACCGCCAAGGAGATCCATGCCCTCGCACCCGGTGACGTCGACGGATACGTCGCGTACGTGGAGCTGTTCCGGCGAATCCGGTCGCGACTCCGAGCCGGCGGCGATCCCGCCCGGGACACCTGGGTCGGCGACGCGCCCGACCGAGCTGCGCTGGAGGATCTCTTCGCCGACGATCCCGAAGCGCGCGACGTGTTGTTCGACGCGTCGATCGCCGATGTCGTCGAGCACCACGTGCGCGACGAGCGTCTCCGCGTCGCGCTGCACGGTCAGGGGATCATCGGGACGTTCGCCGGGCCGCGCGACCCGGGCACGGCCTGGATCCACGCCATGCACAGCCTGGGCCTCATCGGCGGGTGGAGCTACGTCGAAGGCGGTATGGGTCGGATCTCCTTCTGCCTCGCCGATGCCGCACGAGACGCGGGCGCCGTGGTCGCGACCGGCGCGCCGGTGGCCGCGATCGTCCCCGGTGAAGGCGTCCGGCTCGAAGGAGGCGAGATGGTGCGCGCGGCCGCCGTCCTGTCGAACGCCGACCCGGTGCGCACCCTCGGGTTGTGCCAGGGCGACGTGCCCAACGTGTTCCGCTCACGAGTCGACGCCTGGCGCTGCGAGAGCCCGGTCGTCAAGGTGAATTGCGCGCTCTCGCGACTCCCTACCTTCACCGCCGCGGCCGATCGACCGGATCACGTGTACCGGGCCCAGGTGGAGATCGCGCGTGGGATCGACGACACCCAGTCGGCGTACGGCAGGTGCCGCCGCGGCGAACCGGCGCCGGAGTGGTGCGAGATCTACTTCCAGACTGCCTACGACCCGAGTGTCGCGCCCCCCGGCGCCGAGACGATGAGCGTCTTCGCCCAGTACGCGCCGTACTCGCTGGCCGACGGGACGTGGGACACGCGCCGCGACGAGATCGGCGACCGGGTCCTCGACGCGATCGCACGGTTCGCGCCCGACGTCGCCGACTGCGTGGTGGAGCGCGAGGTCCTCGGGCCGCCCGACGTCGAGGCGCGCGTCGGGCTGACGGGCGGTCACATCTTCCAGGGCGAGTGTCTCCCCGATCAGATGTGGGACCGCCGGTTCGCGTCGCGCACTCCCATCGCCGGCCTCTATCTGTGTGGCGCCGCCACCCATCCCGGCGGCTCGGTGATCGGCGTCAACGGCCGGAACGCGGCCCTGGCCGTGCTCGTGGATCGCGCCGGCGGGGCATGATGGGGGCCATGCCCGACCAGCGCCTGCGCCCGATCGAACGCCGCGTCCTCGCCCTCAAGAAGGCCGGCGTCCCGGACAAGGAGATCGCCCACCGGTTCCGCCGGGGCCGGCGATTCATGGACCAGGTCGAGGAGCTGGCCAACATGGATGGCCGGGACGCCGAGAAGCGCCACGGCCGTCCGGGCTCGCTCCGTCCGGTCGAGCGACGCATCCTGGCCTGGCGCGACCACGGCATGTCGACGGACGAGATCGCCGAACGGTTCCGTCGATCGCCCGACTTCGTCTCCCGCGTCGAGCGGATCGCGCGCTACAAGCTGCGCAAGGCAGCCCGCGCCTAGCCCGCGCTCGCCGCGGGCAACGGCAGCGGCAGCTCGGGCCCCACGGGCTCGCCGAACCGGTCGACGCCGCAGAGCGTCCGCCAGCCGCGCGGGACGTGGCCGCGCTCGAGCACGCCCGTGTCGAGCAGGGTGCGGACGATGTTGCGGGTGGCGTGGTAGCGGACGGCGAGGCGCTCCGGCGTGCGGTTGACCGCCCGCCACGTCTGCCATCCCGGGAGCCCGACGGCCGAGTACACGCCGGGGTGCACGAACATGCGGAACAGGAGCTGGATCACGACCGGGGCGAAGTGACGGATGCGCAGGCGCTCCAGCCGCCCCGTGCGCGCGTACAGCTCGGGAAGCGTCGTCCGCGCGAACGACAGGTGCCGCGCCTCCTCCTGGCGGTGATACCGGTTCACCGACGCCAGGAGCGGGTTGGTGTCCGGGTGCTCGGCCGCCAGCCTCTGGAGCAGGTCGGGGATCTCCTCGCCCGCGAGGACGAGGACGAGCAGGAACGCCGGCATCTTGATGAAACGCCGGATGTTGAACTGCAGGAACCGCTCAATCGCACCACCCGACACCGGGTTCACGGCTTTCGCGTCCAGCTCCTCGATGAGACGGATGAACGCGCGCTGATGCCGGGTCTCCTCCGCGATCTCGTGGAGCATGTAGCCGATGCGAGGGTCGGTGACGTCCTGGGTCTCGGCGATCCGGAGCGCGAAGCCCGCGTTCAGCACGGCTTCGAACCGGATCCCCATCTGCAGCATCGCCGCCACCTCCTCGCGTGAGAGGCGCGCCTTGGTGTCGGCCGGGAGGTCGAGATCGAGGCCGGACGTCGTCAGCAGCTCGTCCCCGATCACCTGGCCTCTCCCGAGCGAGTCCCAGTCGAAGAGCTCCTCGGGCTCGAGCACCTTGCGCACGGAGGCGGTCGAGAGCCGGGCGATCCGATCGTCGGCGGCGGGGGCCTTCATGGTCGTCGTCATGCCCCCAGCCTTGCCCGTCCGAATTGACGAGTCAAGCGATACTTTCAATTCGTTGGGATAGTGGTCCTGACCAGCTACGATGCGGATGTGACCGCGCAGCTGACCGTGGCGCCCGGGAAGGGCGAGCGGACCCGCCGGCGCCTCCTCGAGATCGCGGTGCGCCGCTTCGCCGCCGACGGGTTCCGGCGCACATCGGTGTCCGACATCGCCCGCGAGGCGGGCCTCACCCCCGCCGCCGCCTACGCCTACTTCGCCGGCAAGGAGGGACTGTTCCAGGCCGCGGTCGACGCCGACGCCGGCGCCCTGATCGAAGCCGCCCGCTCGGTGGCTGCCGAACGAGCATCGGCGCGCGAGCAGCTCTTCCTCTTCGTCGGTGAGCTTCGGGAACGGGTCGACGACCATCCGCTGGCCCGGCGGGTGCTCTCCGGGCTCGAGCCCGAGGTCGCCGCCCGCCTCCTGACCATCCCGTCACTCGTCGCGCTCACGGCCGCGCTTGCCGACGACCTCGCCGAAGCGCAGGCCGCGAGCGAGATCAGACCCGACGTCGACCCGGCCGAGGTCGCCGTCGGCCTCGAGACCATCGTGCTCGCGCTCCTCATGGCCGAGCTCCAGACCGGGCTCACGGTCGAGCCGGAGCGGCAGGCCGGCGTGCTCGCGGTCATGGACGCCGCGCTCCGGCCGCACTCCTGAGCTCAGTCACGCCCCCAAGAGCGCCTCGCGTACCCCGGCCAGACGGTCGAACGACGCGAGCACCTCGCCCTGATCCTCGGCGAGGTGGCGGACGATGACGTCGGTGTATCCCATCTCTGCGTACGCGCCCAGTTGCGCGGTGACCTGCTCGGCGCTGCCGTACGTGCACGCCGACGGGTCGAAGCCCCGGTAGCCGGCGGCGACGACCGGGCCGGCGACGCGCTCGGCGTCGGCGGCGTCGGCGCCCACGTGGACATCCCGGCGGATGCCGACTGCCGTGGGCGTGCGCCCGTGGGTCTCGCAACGTTCGCGGTACAGCTCGATCACCGCACGCGCCTGCTCGGGTGTGAGGTCGGCGTTGGCGAGGAACCCGTCCCCGAGCCGGGCCGCCCGGTCGACGGCACGCTCCGCGGTACCGGCGATCCAGACCTCCACCGGCTCCGGCGGCACCGGTGACACGCGCGCGTCGCGCACGCGGTACGGCTCGCCCGATGTGACGGTCTCTCCCGCGAGCAGCCGGCGGACGATGTCGAGGCCGGCCTCGAAGTGCCAGCCGCGGTGCTGCACCCGGATCCCCATGGGCCCGTGTTGGTCCTTGCCGCCGACCGCCAACGGGAGGATGAACCGGCCCCGTCCGAGCGACGCCAGCGTCCCGACGTGCTCGGCGACGAGCACCGGGTTCCACAGGGGGAGTAGGAACAGAGCGCCGAACGGCCCGTCGCCCCATTCGGCGAGGAGCCGGCCGAGCAGCGGGGTGTTCTGGTAGTAGGGGACGGGCGTGGCGTGGTGGTCGCCGACGAGCAGGCAGTCGAGCCCGGCGTCGCGGGCGGCGGTGGCGCGCTCCACGATCCAGCGGCCGCCGACGCGCACGTCGTCGACCAGGAACGCAGTTCGGAGCGACACCCCGATCCGCATGGCGGTCAACGTAGCCGGGACGTGAGCCGCCCCCGCAGCGGCGCGAGGCTCCAACCGTGGACGCCCCCGAGCTCGAGGCGCGCGAGCACATCCGCGACACCATCGCCCGCTACGCGCACTGCGTCGACGGCGGCCGCTTCGACGAGCTCGTCGAGTTGTTCGCACCCGACGGCGTCCTCGAGGTCGAGGGCGAGCCGCCACACCGGGGGCGGGACGCGATCCGGGCGTACGTGACCGGCACCGGCCGCGACCTCGTCGCCGACACCGGGACGCCCCGGATCCGGCACCACGTGAGCAACGTGCTGATCGAGATGCGCGGGCCCGATCGGGCCCGGGCCCGCTGCTATTTCCTCGCCGTGACCGACCGCGGTGTCGACCACTGGGGTCGCTATCACGACGACCTGGTGCGGGCGGACGACGGCTGGCGCTTCGCCTCCCGTCGCGTGCGCACCGACGGGGCCGCCCCCGGATCCTGGGTCGAGAGTCGCCGGCCACCCTCCTGATCGGGCGGGACCCGGGGCGCTGCGCCCCATTCACACCCTTTTGGCGGTTCCGGGGCTAATCGTGGCGGATGTCACACCATAGGGATCCCAACGGATCGCGCCCCGGGGGTTCCCCAATTGCACTCCGCGAGCAACTATCATTTGAGTCCGGAAGCTCCGGGATCGCGCTGATAGCGGAGAAAGCGTTGATTTAGGGCTTCCGTTCCCTAATTACCCCCGATCGGGGTCTCGCGCGCGGAGCTTTGGCGAGGCCGCTGGCGGACGGAGGTAGTCAATGCACAACCGCAGAGCACCCGCCCGTACCGGTCGTGGGGGTGGGGGCACCAGAGCTTGTGACCCGCGGTCCGTCGTCCCGGGTGAGTCCAAGGGCGATCCGAACGCCGTGAACGGGAGCTCGGGCGCGGGCAGGCGATTCCGCAACGAGATGTGGGCCGGCGGTGCCGGCTCCTCGCACTGGGGCTGCTGAGCAGCACCCAGTCAAGACGCGATGCGTCTCCGGTCCGGGCCAGGGCCGTCGACGTCTCGCATCTCCATGGTGACCCCCGCGTCCGGCAGGCGGGCCGGGGTCTCGATCCTGAACGGAGGTAGGAATGCTCAAGCACATCAAGGCGGCCGTCGTGCCCGTCGTCCTCGTGGCGGCGGTCGCGGGAGCCGCGGGCTACCGGGCCCAGGACTCTGGGTCTGGGAACCGGCTCGACGAGCTGAGTCAGGAGCGGCCGGCCGCCGCCACACACTTCCCCGTGGATGGTGCTCTCATCGCAGCCCGCCAGGCTGCCGACGAGAAGCGCTGGGTAGAAGCGTTCAACGCCCACCAGGCGGAGCTCTTCTTCCAGGCCGTCGCAGCCGCCGAGGCCGAGCAGGCCGCAGCAGCTGCGAAAAAGCCCGCCGTTGCCCCGACCGGTCGTGGGGGTGGCGGTAGCAGCGTCGGTGGCGCCTGCGGGGGCGCAACCAACGGAGCCGACGCCTACATCGGTCGTGAATCAGGCGGCAACCCGAACGCCCGCAACGCAAGCGGCGCCTGGGGTTGCTACCAGATCATGCCCGGCACGTGGTCGAGCTCGTGCAGCGACCTCGGTCAGTACGGGAGCGCGAGCACGTCGGCACAAGCCGCGTGCGCGTCGCGCCTGCCGTCGAGCGCGTGGGCGGCGAGCGGCGGGTGACCTGCCGCTGAGCACACCGTGCGCTTTCAGCACGAGCGAGGCGTCCCCGGTCCGGGTCAGGGCCGGGGACTTCTCGCGTCTACGTTCGTGACATCGACCGCCCCGTAAGTTCGCCGCCGCCCGACCTCGCCTTCGGCGCGTTCAGCGAACGCGCGCCTTGGGTCGTCGAGCTCGACAAGCTGCCGTGGCGGCGCGGCGTCGACACCGAGCGGGCCCGCACCCGGGCATCCGTCCCGCGGCTGCTGCGGCCCGGTCGTCTCCCGCCGATGGGCCGGCTCCTGCGCGTCGTGAGCAAGGTCGGGCCGGCGGTGGGCATCTGGCGGGTGCGCGAGCGGGGCCGCCCCCAGTCGCGCTCCGGCCTGTCGCGCCGGCTGCGCCGGGCCTTCGAGCAGCTCGGGTCGAGCTACGTGAAGCTCGGCCAGATCCTGTCCGGCGGCGAAGGCCTCTTCCCGCCGGAGGTGGTGGACGAGTTCCGCAAGCTCCGCGATCAGGTCCCGCCCGAGACCTTCGCCGACGTGCGGAAGGTCGTCGAGGACGACCTCGGCGCCCCCCTCGAGGCCCTCTTCTCGGAATTCGCCGAGGAACCGCTGGCGGCGGCTTCGATCGCGCAGGTCCACGCGGCCCGGCTCCGCACCGGCGAAGAGGTCGTCGTCAAGGTGCAGAGGCCGCACGTGGCGGCCCTGGTGCACGCGGACGTGTCCGCCATGGCGTGGCTGGCGCCCAAACTCGTCGGCCGGATCCCGATCGCCGCCCTCGCCAACCCGCCGGCCATCGTCGAGCTCTTCACCGAGACCGTCGTCGAGGAGCTCGACTTCCGTCTCGAGGCCGACAACATGCTCGACATCGCCCACGTGCTCGCCCTCACGGATCAACGCACGATCGTCGTGCCCCGGCCGCACCCGACCCTCGTCACCCGGCGCGTGCTGGTCATGGAGCGGCTGCGCGGCTTCGCCTTCGACGACGTCAAGTCGATGCACGAAGCCGGCATCGACACCGAGGCCGTATTGCGAGCCGGGCTTGTCGCCTTCCTGGAGGGGGCGATGCTCTACGGGGTCTTCCACGGGGACCTGCACGGCGGCAACCTGTTCGTGCAACGCGATGGCCGGACCGCGCTCCTCGACTTCGGAATCACCGGTCGGCTCGACGAGCCCAAGCGGTTGTCGTTCCTGCGGCTGCTCGTCACGGGCACGGGCGGCGACGTGCGGGGTCAGCTGACGGCCCTGCGCGACCTCGGCGCCTTCCCGCCCGACACCGACCTCGACGCGGTGTTCCGCGACCTGAAGCTCGACCAGCCCGTGAAGGACCCGACGACGATGTCGGCGGAGGAGCTGATCGGCGAGCTCAGCGACATCACCCAGAAACTGCTCGGCTACGGCGCCCGCATCCCCAAAGAGCTCATGCTGTTCGTGAAGAACCTGCTCTTCCTGAACAGCGCCACGGCCACGCTCGCGCCCGACATCGACATCCTCGCCCAGATCACCCAGGTGTACCTCTACTTCGCCCAGCGGTACGGCGAGCGCATCGTCCGCGAGATCGGCATCGACCCCACCGAGACCGGCGTCGACATGGACGCCGTGAAGGCCGGGTTCGGGCTGCCCGCCGAGGTCGACAGCCTCACGTTCCGCGATCTCCAGGAGCGCCGGCAGACGATCCTGCGCCGCATGCAGGAGCGCGAGCGTCCACGCCGTCGCCGCGGCTCCGACGCGTCCTGACCTACGCTCACGACATGCCGAACTACGACATCGACGAGGTCGAGCGCGCGTTCCGGTCCTACTGGGAGAAGGGCGCAACCGGCGAGGACTGGGACGCCTGGTCGGACCTTTTCACGGAGGACGTCGAGTACGTCGAGCACATCCTCGGGTCCAAGCACGGCCGGGAGGAAGTGCGGAACTGGATCAAGCCGATCATGGCCGAGTTCGGTGAGATGTACACCGCCTACGAGTGGCACATGTGCGAGCCGAGCGGTCGCGTCGTCGTGTACATGCAGAACCGCCGCGACAATCCCGACCCGACCGGTCCGCCGATCGACTTTCCCGGCATGACCGTGCTCCAGTACGCGGGTGACGGGAAGTTCTCCCTCGAGGAGGACTTCTGGTCCCTCGTCGAGGGCCAGCGCACCATGAAGGAGTACGAGGAGGCGTGTGCGCAGCACGATCCCGACGCCCCCAAGAAGCGCACCCGTCGTAACTGGGGCAACGGCCCGCCGTGGACGAAGGGCGCGGCGACGTACGCCGAGAGCACGGGAGCGAAGAAAGGCGCGTAACCGGCACCCGGTACCTTGAACCCGTGCCCGAGCTTCCCCAGATGCAGGCGCTGTCCGAGCGGCTCGAGGAGCGCGTCGGCGGCGCCGCCCTCGTCGAGGTGCAGCCGATCGGATTCTCGGGCCTGAAGACGTTCCACCCGCCGGCGGACTCGCTCGTCGGCCGGACGCTCGTGAGCACCGGGCGGCGGGGCAAGTACCTGATCCTCGACTTCGGCGGTCCGCGGCTGTTCGTGCACCTCTCGCAGGCGGGTCGCCTCGACGTCGAGGAGCCGCCGAAGACGACGCGCGGCGGCAAGGGGGGCGTCGTGCGGCTGCGCTTCGACAACGACGTCGCGCTGCTTGT
>Ga0075426_10002302_pt1 | contig 13699 bp, 9 predicted proteins | sample SoiMethybrSBSTD5_FD_75304 | JGI IMG/M metagenome (GOLD analysis project Ga0075426, IMG submission 75304) | Bulk soil microbial communities from a Populus tree surrounding site in Tennessee, USA - Soil MetaG P. TD hybrid SBSTD5 | ecosystem: Environmental > Terrestrial > Soil > Tree plantation... | reverse complement strand
ATCTGGGGCCGCCTCCGCCGCGGTATCACTCCGGAAATCAACGCCATCTCGACGCTCATCCTCATCGTTTCGATACTCCTCATCACCGTTTGGTATCACCTTCGCACACGCTCCGAAAAAGCCTCCAGCTAGTGGCCGATCTTCAGATCGGCGTTCTTTCTTCTCTGTTCTCTGCAACCTCTGTGTTACAAAGCACAGGTCATTCCCGTTAGGAGCTCTTAATGCGTCCCCGATTTGCCATTGCTGTGTTCTTCGCATTCGCCTGCGCGTTTTCCGCTTTCGCGCAACAATCCTCGCTCGTCATCATCAACGCCCAACTCGCCGACGGCACCGGCGCTCCTCTTCGCAAAGCGAATCTCCGCATCACCGGCTCACGCATCACCAGAATTGGCAACTTCAAACCTTCAAAAACCGACGAGGTCCTCGACGCCAAAGGTCTCGTCCTCGCTCCCGGCTTCATCGACATTCACAATCACTCCACCGAAGGCCTCGACTCCGATCCGCTCGCCGAATCGCAAATCGCGCAAGGCATTACTTCACTCATCATCGGTGCGGATGGTGATTCTCCCTGGCCTATCCTTCCATGGCTCGAAGCGCGCCAGAAAAATCCCGCTTCCGTCAACCTCGCCGTTATGGCAGGCCACGCCACGATTCGCTCACTCGTCATGGGCAAAGACTTCCAGCGCACCGCGACCCCCGAAGAGATCGAAAAAATGGCAACACTCACCGCGCATGCCATGCATGAAGGCGCCATCGGCCTCTCCAGCGGCCTCGAGTATTACGTCGCCAGCTATAGCAACACAGACGAAGTCGTCGCCATGGCCGCCGCTGCTGCAAAAGGCGGCGGCTTTTACATGACACACATTCGCGATGAAGGGAATAAAAGTTTCGAAGCGCTAAAAGAAGAAATCGAAATCGGCAAACGTGCGCACATCCCCATCGAGCACTCGCACATCAAACTCGGCACCGTTGCCGTCTGGCACAAGGCGCCCGACTACATCGCCATCATCAACGACGCTCGCAAACACGGCATCGATTTTCTCGCCGATTGCTATCCCTACGAAGCCTGGGCTTCCGGAATCAAAGTCATCATGCCGGACAAGCAGTACCAAAATCCCGCGAGCGTTGAAAAAGCTATCGCCGATAACGGCGGCCCTGAGTCCGTCACCATCACGGAGTTCAAACCGAATTCGGCATACGTCGGACACACGCTCGGCGAGCTCGCCAAAACCTACAACACAACTCCCGTTGAAATGTACATGCGCATCGTCCGCGAGGGCGACGCTGCAGACACCGAAGCCGGCGTCATCGGCCACTCCATGGTCGAAGACGACGTCAAAGCCTTCTATCAGCAACCTTGGGTCATGGTCGCCAGCGATGGCGGCATCGGTTCCGAACACCCACGCGGCGCCGGCACTTTTCCGCGTGTTCTAGGTCTCTATGTCCGCGAAAAGAAATGGATCACGCTTCCCGAAGCCATCCGCAAAATGACTTCCCTTCCCGCGAAGCGCCTCAACTGGAAAGATCGCGGTACTCTAAAAGTAGGAAACTTCGCCGACCTCGTCCTCTTTAATCCCGACACGGTCATCGATCGTTCCACCTTCGAAAAACCTTTTGAACTTCCCACCGGCATCGAAAAAGTTTTCGTCAACGGCCAACTCACCTGGGACTCTGGCCATGCCACCGGCGCCAAATCCGGCGCCGTCCTCACCGTCGCCGGAAAAACTGTTGCTGTTACAAAATAGAGATCATCAAGCCGAGAACTTCTTCACAGCCAGCGCGATCGGCAAACCAACGCAAATAATGTGCGTCAAAAGCCCGATCGCAAGCGCAGTGACACTAAACGGCGCCTTGTGAAACTCCGATAACGGCAGCACAACCTGTTGCATGAATTGCTGTACCACAATTCCGTACAGAATCCCCGAAACGACTGCGTTCTGTATAAGCCATGGCATCTTCCGGCTCGCCAGATAAAAAACCGTGGTTGCGCCGAATGCGATCACGAAATGCAGAAACAGCCCCAACGCAGCGGTGCGCGTTCCCCCTGCAAACGCATCTTTGCCTAATAATCCGCTTGCGACCGACTGCAAAATACGAACTGGCGGCACATTATTTCGTATCTTATAGGTCAAAATCGCCGCGGTGATGTCCATCGTCCCGGCAATCAATCCGCCCCACAAAATTCCCAGAGCCGAGCTACCTTGTCCCATGGATCTCCTCCGCGTCTCCCATTGACTTCTCGAAGGTACGCAAGTACTTTGACGCGCGACCAAGTCAGAACGGTATTCCGAGGAGCATCTTATGCGCTGTCAACGTCTTGCCTCCCACTTTCTTGTTGCTGCGCTGTTGTTCGCCCCGCAGGCATTCGCCCAACAAAAACAAGTCGATCCCACTAAAGCGCTCGACGGCTTCGACGATTTCGTCAACCAAACCATCAAAGATTGGCACGGCGCCGGCGCTGCAGTTGCCGTCGTCCAGGACGACAAAGTCATTCTCCTCAAAGGCTACGGCTATCGCGACGTGGAAAAGAAGCTTCCTATGACGCCGAAATCGCTCTGCGCCATCGCCAGCATCACAAAATCCTTCACTGTTTCCGATCTCGGCATGCTCATGGACGAAGGCAAAGGCGGTTGGGACATTCCCGTTCGTACCGTTTTTCCCGCGTTTAAACTTTACGACCCTGTCCTCACCGAACAAATGACCGTCCGCGATCTGGTCACCCATCGTTCCGGCCTTCCCCGGCATGACATGGTTTGGTACAGCTCCGATTTTTCCCGTGACGATCTCATTCACCGCTTGCAATATCTCGAACCCAACAAACCTCTTCGCTCCACCTTCCAGTACAACAACCTGATGTTCATGACGGCAGGCTACGTCGCCGGCCTTCTCGACAATAAGAAATGGGAAGACTCGCTTCGCGCGCGCGTCCTTGCGCCGCTCGGTATGACCGCCACGACTTTTTCGCTGAAAGAACTTCAGGCCAGCCCCGATTTCGCGTTGCCTTACCAAAAAGGCCACGACCTCAAAGCCGAACTAAAGCGCATGCCTTTCGAAGCCACTTGTCCGGACACTTGCGCTCTCGGCCCCGCCGGCGAACTCAACTCCAACGCCGAAGACATGAGCCATTATCTTCTCTTCCATTTGAACAAGGGCGCCTACAACGGCCGGCAACTCCTCTCCGAAAATAATTCTTCGCAGATGCAAACTCCGCAAATGGCCATCTCCGGCACGCCAGACTATCCGGAACTCGGCGAAAACAGCTACGGCATGGGTTTTTTCATTTCCACCTATCGAGGCCACAAGCGGATCGAACATGGCGGCAATCTCGATGGCTTCAGTTCCATCTTCACGTTTCTGCCCAGCGAGAAAATCGGAGTCGTCGTCCTCACGAACCTCGACGGCTCCCCGCTGCCCGAAGTCATCGCCTTCAACGCCATCGATCGCCTTCTCGGCGCGGAGCAAATTCCCTGGAGCAAGCGCTATCTCGATTCAGAAATCGCCGGCCGCCAATCCGAAGCCGACGCCAAATCCAAAGGCTACGACCTTCGTAAGAAAGACACTCACCTTTCTCACGACATCAAAGAATACGTCGGTGATTATGAACATCCTGGCTATGGAATCGTATCCGTCGCCCAGGAGCCCGCAGGCCTTCTCGTCAAGCTGAACAATCTCAGCTTTCACATGAAGCACTACCACTACGACGTCTTTGAAGTCCCGTTCGACCCACAAGATCCGTTCGCTAATCAAAAACTCGAATTTTTTTCCGATATCGCAGGAGACATCTCTTCCCTCGCGATGCCGCTTGAGCCGCGCGTCAAAGACATCGTCTTCACGCGCATGCCGGACAAACAACTCACCGACCACGCTTTTCTCGAAACACTCACCGGCCAATACATGTTCCCCGGCGATCCCACTCCCACCACCATCGCGCTTCGCGGCGATCACACCCTCATCATGAGCCAGCCCGGCGCTCCCGAACGCGAGCTCCTCCCCCGCCGCGGCACCACTTTCAATCTGAAAGGCCTCGAAGGCTATTCCATCGAATTCAAACGCGACTCCTCCGGAAAATTCACCGAAGCCGCTTTCTACACGCCGGACACCGTTTTGATTATCAAGCGCAAGTAATTTGGAGTGCGGCGGCTAGACGCCCCCTTTATGATGTCAGCCACGCCATGGTCACCCACCGGAGCGCAAAATTGAGAATGTCATCCTGAGCGCATCCAAGAAGATGCGAAGGACCTCAACGTCAATTTCAAGCAACTCATGAATTGAGGGATCGCAGAGCCTTTGCGCTTGCAGAGATCGAAAGTACTTGCTCGCTTATTCTCTTGCGGCGTAATCTGTCCCACGCTATTTCTGGAGGCCCCATGAATCGCTTCGTCACTTCTTTGGTTCTTCTCGCTCTGGCACCGGCAATCTCTCTCGCACAAGCTGCTTCCACCGCTCCCACGCCATCCGCATCTCCCCTTGCCGACGCCCTCCGCGACGGTCTCGCCCGCTATTCCAAAAGAATGGCGGCAGCCGCGGAAGCTATGCCTGCCGATAAATTCTCCTTCAAGCCGACCCCCGACCAAATCACCTTTGGTCATCTCACTCTGCACATCTCTGAATCCAATAACAATTTCTGCTCCAAAATCGCCGGCGTCGCCGCGCCGGAAGTTCCAAAACTCGCGGATACAGACAGCAAAGAGAAGCTGGTGGCCGCCCTCAAGAGTTCTTTTGATTTCTGCTCCACGGCCCTCGCCAAAGTTGACGACTCTCATCTCGCCGAGTCCATCCCGCTCTTTAAGGGCCAAAACATTACTCGCGCCGGCTCCATATTCATTCTGGGCAATTCATGGGCCGACCACTACTCTGCCCAGTCCATGTACCTCCGCCTGAACGGCCTCCTTCCGCCAACCGCCCAGCCTGCCGCCCACTGATCACGTCTCTCTTCGATGTAGGCCGTGAGCGGAAGCGCTCTTTCGCTCACCCGGCGATTCGCCAATTTTTCAGCCGGGCTGCTTGGCGAATTTCTCTGCCCACTTGATTCGTCCCGTCATCTGCATCACCACAAACAGTGTCAGAATCGCCCCAATCGTCACCGCCAAGCCCGTAAATCCCTCAAAGAAAAATGCATACGAAAACAGCACCAGATAAATCAGCTGCGACAATCCGGCATCGATTAGGGCGAACTTGAAATTCACCACCAGCCGTAAATAACTCACCACAAGGAGAATCGACACAAGCGACGAAATCGCAAACGCCGCATGAATCGAAACGTGGTCGCACAAATACGCCAGCAGCAAATGAAACGCAAAAAACGCCGCAGCCAGAAAGAAATAGTTCATCGGATGCAAATCGATCCCCCGCAACGCGGACAAAATGAAAATCAGGAAGAAAAAGAAAAATAGCGACACCGGCGCAAAATACGAAATCTTCCCCGCCAGCGGCCCTGGTTGCAGTTTCTGCGGCATCTTCAGCGAAACGTTAAATCCGCTCACCAAGTTCTGGTAATCCCACTTCAGATCCCATCCCTGCGCCGTTTCGTGCTTTTCCGTGGGCGAAAGCGTGTTCTCCGGAAAATCGAATCCGCCAAAATTCGTCTCCATTAAAAGATGGAAATCGTTGATCCGCGCAACGTCTTCTCCGTTCGCAAACTGATAGCTCCAGGTATCCAGTCCCTGTGACCGGTATCCCGCTTTCAACGTACCCGTGCCATTCGCCGCCACGCGCCCGGTTGCTGAAACTTCCGCTCCACCATAGCTCAGGCTAAGCGGCGTGCCATCCAGCGTCAGTTGCAGATTGTCGTACACGGCCTGCTTTGCCGGCAGAGGCAGTCGAATCGTGAAAACCCGCTCTTGTGCCGTTGGATTCTTGAACGTGTAAGTTCCGTCGAACGCCACCTTGTATGTGCTGAACCAAAGCAGCCCTTTTTTGCGGTAATCAATTTGGAAGTCTGCCCCGAGATGGCTTGAGTCGAGCGGCACAAAATGCGCCAGGCTGTAGTGCTCCTGCTTCTCAACCTTTTTCTTGTCTTCTTCCACTACAACCGTCTTCACTTCGTCCGTAAAGTAGGTCGTCGACGGCGGCCGCTGCTCCTGGGCCGTTCCCCATGTCGAACCGACACGCGAAGACAACACCGGGCCCAGATTGTCCGTGCGATAGAAAATCGATGTACCCAAAATCATCCACGCGACACACGTACACGCAAAAATGCCAATAATGGCTGCAATTCGTTTGAACATGATGGGGATGCGCCTCTAGGGTTTCTCCGCCGCAACCCCATCTTAACCTGTCCTAGTTTCTATTGTCAAGTACTTTGTTCCATAGAGTATACCAGCAGGCTGGGCTTCGTTCGGCCTCAATTTTGCGTGAATCTCTCCGGCTGCCTACTTGCTGATCACGCCCAAGTGGCTCGCCACGCACAGCCACCGCCCATCCTTCTTGATCCATGTGTCCGTAAATCTTCCGTAGTGTTGAAATGCCTTCCCGTTTTGTGTTCCCTTTTCTCGCGTAGCTCCCGTCACCACCACCGTATTTCCGTGCTGGTGCAGTTTCATTCCCTCGGACATTTCCTGCGTCAACTTAATCGTCATATCTTTGATCGAATCCAGAAACTGGCTCTTGTTCGACAAAGTCCCGTCGTAGTCTGTCAGCACAAAATCCTCATCCAGCATTTTCTCCATCGCGACTGCATCATGATTCAACTGCATCTGGTTCCAGAGATTCTCCATCGCGACAATTTTTGACGCGTCCTCCGATTGCGGGGCGCCGGATTTAGCACCGGCCGCGATCATCAGACTCAGCAGCAACGCAGTTGCAAATGTATAGTGGCGTTTCATAAGACTCTCCCGCTCCATCCTTGTTCGTACAGTATTCTCGCCGCTTTTGCCCACTCCGAAGGTAGAACTTCCTCATCTGAGTTATGTCTTTTTGATAACAAAGACTTCCGCGGGAGAAGCTTTCACGCGCCAATCGCTTTATTTTTCTTCCGTTCCTGCTAACATGATTTCGCGCGAGCAACGAATACCGAGCATGAGCAAGACCGCCAGCACACCGGCCAACCACGAATCGAACGCTTCTTTACGCCCTCGAGCAAACCTCAGATCGCTTCCCGCGTCGCGCGTCGGACAACTTCAGCGCCATTTGCATCCGCGTCGTAACCCGCACTCCTGGTTCGCTTTTCGTCTCTTCTTGGGTTTCTTCGGAGCCGCTCTGGTCCTGCTCCCGCTGGCTCTTCCGGAAAGTTGGATCGCCTCCGTCTTCGGCCTGGCAATCTTCTTGACTTCGATTCTCTTGCCGCCTCTCTCCGAAAAATCTTCCGAACCGCAATTGTCGCGCCCGATCGCCGGACAAATCGTCTTAACCGGCGCCGAATTCTCCTCGGGAGGCGCCCTCGCGATCCCCGTGCGCCTATATGTCAATTCCGAGCAAATCCTGGCGATGAAGCCGAATTTGCAGCCGGCAGTGGTTCTCCCGATCGCGCCGCTATCGTCTTTATTTCTGCAGCGCGCCGAGCGTTCCTGGCTTCTCATCTTGGAAGCGTCCGGGGGCGAAACTGTTTTTTCTTTCCGTGGAGTCTTCGCGGAACGTAATGCCCGCCGCGCCGAAGCCGCCATTCGCAGTTTCGTTCGCGCCAGGCCGCCGGAAAATCCAAAAGCTCGCGCCGCGGGCGCCTAGGAGACTCGCTCTTTTTCTTAATATTCTTCCAGCCGACCCCGCCTTCGTGTGGCAGAATGAAGGCATGGCAAGGGGTTGGGAAAGCAAAGACGTGGAATCCCAAGTTGAGGAAAATCGCGTAGAGAAATCCCCGAGCGAGAAATCTCAGAAGACACAGGCACAATTGAATAACGAGCGCGAACGTCAGGGACTCGAATTATCCAAAAAGCATGTGCTCGCAGACCTGGAAACCGCAACCCACCCGAATCACCGCAAAACCCTCGAAGCTGCTCTCGCTCACCTAGAAGCAAAAATCGAATCTCTTAAATAAGCGTTCTCGAGAATTTAGTCCGTAAAAACCACGCCCACGGCGCTGTGCCCTTTTTCCGCCCCGGTATCCACTCGAACCACATAGCCCCGCAGCTTCATTGCGTGCGTGCCATCCTCGCCCGGCGCTTCCATCGTCACTTGCAACTCCGATTGCAGTCGTGGGCTATGATGCAGGGAAATTAGCGCGCCTTGCAGCGACAAGTCTCGCACAATCGTCTCTTCTTCAAATTGCTGTCCGCTCTCTGTAACGCCGCTCACCTTCGCGCGGAATTGCGCTTCTCGCCGCAGCGCCGTCCGCGTTCCCGGCATGTGCGCTTCCATTCGCCCCTCGGCAGACCCGAGTGTGATCACCATTCCTTCGCTCGCCGCGAACACCGAATCAAATTCCTCGCGCGCCTGCCGCAGCAGCCCATCCACCATGCGGTCCGTCGAATCTGGATCGTGATGGAACAGCACCAGCGTCTTCGCGCCCACTTCCTTCGCGATATTCACGCCTTCCAGCCACGTCGAATGCCCCCATCCTTTACGAACCGTCGCCAACTGCTCCGGCGTATATTGCGCATCATTAATAAAGATGTCTGCGCCTTGCGCGAGTTCTCTCAGCGAAGCATCCAGCTTCGCGTCGCCCGGCTCATTGTCCGTCGCGTAAACGACGGTCCCCGCCGAAGTTTCAATCCGGTAACCGAGGCAGCCTTGCGGATGATTCAACTCACGCGCCGTCACCCGATTCTCACCGATCGTTATCGTCTCGCCCGCAGCCACTTCCATGAACTTCCGCTTCGCGCTCATCGCGGACATGTCCACCGGAAAATACGGCATCGCCATTTGTGTTTCAAACACCTGCTTCAAGCTGTCGCGGCCCAAATATTTCGACCGGAAACTGTAAAAATGGAATGCATTATTCTCCGCATAAAGCGGCATGAAAAATGGAATCCCTTGAATATGATCCCAGTGATAATGCGTCACGAGAATGTGCGTTTCTGGATTTCGTCCTGCTACCGGAACGCTCCACCGCGTTCCAAGCGACCGCAACCCTGTCCCGCAATCCAAAATAAATTGCGTCCCATCCGGCGCCACCAACTCAAGGCACGGGGTGTTTCCGCCATAGCGCCACGTTGCCGGATCCACCGTTGGCGTGGAGCCGCGCACACCCCAAAAACTTAATTTGCTGACCGGGACCGACATGTCTTCTTGCGATGCCCCTGAAACGGCTCGCTTCTCCGTTCGTCTAGCGGGAGCCGCGCACGCTCATCCGATACTCGCAGTGGTTTACACCACCGTCAATCGCTTCCCTGACTCGTAGTGTCAAACTGCCTAACAACACTCGCGCACCCGCATGCCCTCCCCATCGAACTCGCACACCACTACGCCGTCACCCGCAACGTGCTTTAGAATAAGGATGAATGCAGGACCATTCCCACTCCGGCCCCGATCACAGCCACGATGACTCGCACGACCGCTCGCACGGTGGTCATTCACACGCCCATTCTCATGGTGGCCACAGCCACCTTCATCCGCCCCTTAAGCCGAGCGTTCTCGCGTGGGCCATGGTCGCTACTCTTGGTCTCGTTGTCGCCGAAATTTTTGGTGGATTCCTCGGTCACAGCGTCGCCCTGTTAAACGACGCCGTTCACAATCTCTCCGACGTCCCGGCCCTCGGTATCTCCTGGCTCGCCATGCGCTGGGCTGAACGTCCCGCAGACCGCGACAAAACCTACGGCTATCATCGCGCCGGAACTCTCGCCGCATTCACTAATGCGGTCCTGCTCGTTCTTCTCTCCGCTTGGCTCGGCTACGAAGCCATCGAGCGCCTCCGTGCCCCGGTCGAAGTCGTCGAAAGCTGGATGATCTGGACTTCTCTCGCCGCGCTAGCCGTCAACGGCGGCATCACCCTCGCCGTTATGCGCGGCCACAAGGATCTAAACCTTCGCAGCATTCTCGTTCACAATTTCGGCGACGCACTCTCCAACATTGCCATCATCGCCGGCGCCATCGCCATCCACTACACCAACTACCATTGGATTGACCCCCTCCTCGGTCTCGCCATCGGCCTCCTCGTTCTATGGTCCAGCATCGGCATCTTGCGTGCCTCCGCTCACATCCTGCTCGAAGGCCGTCCGCAAAATCTGCAAGTTGAAGAAGTTGCACGCGCCATCCTCACTGTCCCCGGCGTTCAGGAAGTCCACGACGTTCACCTCTGGTCCCTCGGCGGCGACCACAATGCCATGAGCTGCCACGCCCGCGTTCCCGATATGCACATGGACGAATGTGAATCCGTCCTCACCGCCATCCGCCAAAAACTCCACGATTCCTTCGCCATCGACCACGTCACCATCCAGCTTGAACGTGCCGGCCTACCTGCCCAGTCCGGCTACGTCATGCCAGAACCAGCTTCAAAGTAACCACCCGTTCCAAAGCTCTGAAGGTTTAAATGTAGCGCCGCGGCTTTAGCCTGGCATCTTGTCTGTCTCTTACCATGCCCTCGGGCCTAATCTCGCAACCCTATAAATTTTGATTTTCCGTCACTCCCTCACAGCTCAGCCTCATCAACCGTGACCGCAAGCTCGCGATAGCGACACAGCGCATTTGCTAATTGCATCTGCCGCGGACTCCGGCACTCCGGTTCGAGCAGCCGCGGACTTCCCACGACGATTACCGCCGTCATCGCTCTCGAAGTCGCCACGTTCAGCCGGTTCAGGCTGTACAAAAACTCCATCCCGCGCGGCGCTTCTTCCGGCGACGACGTCGTCAGCGAATAAATCACCACCGGTGCTTCCTGCCCCTGAAATTTGTCCACTGTCCCAATCTTCATCCCTGGCAATCGCTCTGCAAGATCGCTCACCTGCGCGTTGTACGGCGCCACCACCAGAATGTCCTCTTCGCGTTTCAACGAACGCCAGTTTCCCTCTCCGTAAGACCATTTAACTTTCGGCCTCAGCAGGCTCTCTACGATTCGCGCCGCGGTCTCTACTTCCTCTGACGACGAGTTCTGGTTTCCTTCGTGACTCACTGGCACGAAATACAAGCCCGGCTTTTTAAACTGCGCATGCCCTTCCAAGACAAACGGACGCGTCACCGGATGTGATTTCAGCTTGTCTTCATAGAAAACTTCCGACGTGAATCGGCACACATCCGGATGCATTCTGCGCGTCTGCGGCAAAAGCATTCCCATCTCCGGCAAAATCGTTTTCCGATCCCCGATCAAATGTTCCAACGCTGACTTCTCGGCTCCTTCGGGATGGCTTCCCTTCAATGGCCTCTGCAACTGCTGCGGATCGCCTACCAAAACAAGATTCGTCGCTGCGCGCGCTGCCGCAACCACATCCGCCAAAGCCATCTGCCCCCCTTCATCAATGAAGAGCGCGTCCACAGCGCCGGCATATTCCGGCCTCGCCCACATCCATGCCGTGCCCGCCGCCACCTGCGCTGCCTTCGACCCTATCCTCGCGAGAGGCACGGCGTTGTCGCTCGTTACCTCGACGCCGCGAATTTCGTCCTCGCGCGCTTCTTCTCCAACCTTTCGCACGCACCGCACTTCAATTTCCGCTTCGTCCGCCGCCACTTGAACTTCCTGCAAAAGCTTTCCGATTGCTTTGTGGCTGTGTGCCGTCACACCTATCCGCTTGCCTTCCTTCACCAACCGGCAAATCATTCGCGCGGCCGTGAATGTCTTGCCCGCTCCGGGTGGCCCCTGTATCGCAAACACCGAACCGGCCAGCGCCGAGCCAATTCGGCATGCCGTTTCCACCGTCGTCTCCGCGCCAATCGCCGCGATAGTTTCCCCGCCTGCCAGTCGCGGCTTGTTCTTCAACAACAGATCCCATGCCGCTGCGCTTCCCGCGCGCACTTCACCCTCACTCACTCGTTCGCCTAACTCGAAGATGGATTCCGCCAACACCTCCCATTTCGGCCCCCGGCCATCTACAAAAACACTGGTCGGATGCGTCGCCGCTGTTTTCACTGTGCGCTTTATTTCGATCGCGCGTTCTCCAACGTCAATCCGCTCAACCGTTCCTATACTCAGTTCGCCGTGACACAACTTATCGCCCCGCCTGATTTCTGTCTCTTGCTTTGGAAATGAATAGCGCTCCACCGGACTCTTTTTCGCCATTTTGACGTGCCCTTCATGTTTCAGGCCCACCAATGCCGAGCGCTCTTCCAGGAGCCCTTCATCCTTCATGTCTCGCAGCCGGTAATACTCCCACCAGACCGCTTTATCTTCGCGCCGGTGCCAATCCAGCAAACTCGCTAACAACCAGCGCGCCTGCTGTTCCGCGGTCCGCTGCTCACGGTCATCCGGAACCCCTTCCTTCAGCCGCTTCGCTAGGCCTGTCACCCGCTTCTGTCGCTCATCCACGTCTTCCGGCGGCGCTCCATCCCCCAGCGGGGGCCTCGCAATCTCTGCGCCTTCCTTTAACTTTTTCTCGCGCTCAACTTCTAGCCAATCGCGTAACGCCGCCGTCGAAAAACAGTCCTCGCCGTTGTAACCCTCCATCGCCCCGCGATATTTTTCCGGCAACTCGCCTTCCCAGCCGAGTTGTAGGCGGTGTTCCACATACCGCATCGCCACGCGCGACTCTTCGAGCGGCGTTTTCCGGACAAATCCATACAGCGCTTCCAGCTTCTTCAGTGAATACTCCTCCACACTCGCGCGAACCGCCTGCTTCACCACCGTATGCAAATCCACGAACACGCCCGCTCGCAGCATGCTGTCCACTTCCTCTTCCCTCGTCGCGTATCGCCCCATCAGTCGCTTGAACGCACTCGGTTCGTACGCTCCAAAGTGATACACGTGCATCGCCGGTGTTTCTTTCCACCGTCGCATCACCTCATCAACCAGCCACTCAAACCCTTCCTTTTCGTGCTCTGCAGTCAGCGCCCATCGTTTCAAATAGCTCAGCGCTTCGTCATCTCCCGCGGTCACAAAGCCGAATAAGTATTCCTGCCCGCCACAGGTCTCGGGATCTCCCGCGAACGGATCTCCTTCCAAATCAACAAACATGTCCGCGGATGAAGGTTCCGGCAACCTCCAGAATCCGTTTCCCGCTTCTGCGGCCAGCAATTCATGTACGGGCTTCTTCTTTATGCGTCCTTCGACTTGTACTCGCGCCTGCTCCCGCACACGCTCCAAGCCCTCGCGCGATCCATACAGTGGTTTTTCCTTCAGTGGAATCGGCAAGCTCGCCAATTGCGCCATCGTCTTTCTGTTCCAGGCCTCCAATTGATTCCGCTGCAGCTTCCGTATCCCCGCTACCAACGACAGATGATCGTCTCCTCGTCGTTGATCGCCACATTTCTGGAACCACCGGCAAACGTCACAGTGCTCGCAAGGCTCGGGATAGGTCTCGGACGAGGTCTCTTTCCCTGTCGCCATTTCGAGCTGATCTCTCACATAGCGGTAGTAGGCGGCATACTCCGCCACGCGATACGGCTCGCCCGCGAAACCATGTCCCGGAGCCACCACCCACATCGACTCCGGATCTACGCCCTGAATCTGCTCCAATAAGTCCGAATAGAACGACAATTGCAGTACCGTGGTCGCTTTTGTTTCTCGCGCAAGTTTGCAGTCGTATGCCTCATACGACCAATTTCCGAATTTGCCCGCCTTCGCCACCTTCCTCAAAATGTCCGGCTTGCCAAACCAACGCCCCTGTCTCAATGCTCCTTGCGCAATCGCTTCCGCTCCCGCTTGCATGGCTCGTTCTGTCTCTGAAACTCGCACGTCATC
>Ga0075426_10002301_pt1 | contig 13701 bp, 9 predicted proteins | sample SoiMethybrSBSTD5_FD_75304 | JGI IMG/M metagenome (GOLD analysis project Ga0075426, IMG submission 75304) | Bulk soil microbial communities from a Populus tree surrounding site in Tennessee, USA - Soil MetaG P. TD hybrid SBSTD5 | ecosystem: Environmental > Terrestrial > Soil > Tree plantation... | reverse complement strand
GGCGCGCTGCGGGGATTTGTAGGCGCCTTGACGCCGGCGGGGGCGGGGCTAACTTAAAGGCGACAATCGAAACAGTCGTGGTGCTTTGCCGCGTATTGCCGCCACGTAAAACAAGGTGCTAAAAAGCGACCGCCCGCGGCATTTGTTGCCCGGGTTTTTTTGTTGAGGTTGACGGATGACGCAGGCCTCTATCGCTTCGCCGCCGCTCACCGCACGGCCGCTCCGGTGCCGCCATTGCGGGGCCGAGGGCGCACCCGCCCCCGTGGCCATCTGCGCGCAGTGTCTCGGCCCGCTCGATCCCGTGTAAGATCCGGAGCGCCCGCTCCCCGACCGCGAGACCATCGCCAGCCGGGCGCCCTCCTTATGGCGCTACCGGGAATGGCTGCCATTCGACGGCGAGCCGACGCTGTCGCTCGATACGGGTTTCACTCCGCTCGTCGACGCGCCCGCGCTGGCACGGCGGCTCGGCGTTACACGCGTCTGGATCAAGAACGACACCGTATCGCATCCCTCGCTCTCGTTCAAGGACCGGGTCGTGGCCGCCGCCATCAACGCGGCCGCGGCCTTCGGGCTCGATACGATCGGCTGCGCCTCGACTGGTAACCTCGCGAACGCCGTGGCCGCCCATGCCGCCCGCGCCGGCCTCACGGCCTGGATCTTCATCCCTGAAGAGCTGGAGACGGCGAAGGTCGTGGGAACGAGCGTGTACGGCTCGCGTCTGGTACGCGTGCGGGGGACGTACGACGACGTCAACCGGCTGTGCGCGCAGGTGGCGGACCGGTTCGGCTGGGGCATGGTGAACGTCAACCTGCGCGCCTACTACGGCGAGGGCTCCAAGACCGTCGCGCACGAGATCGCCGAGCAGCTCGGCTGGCGTCTGCCGAGTGCCGTGGTGGCGCCGATGGCGGGCGGCTCGCTCCTCACCAAGCTGCGCAAGGGGTTCGGCGAGTTCATCGCGGCCGGCCTGGTGGCGGGCGCCATGCCGCGGTTGTTCGGCGCCCAGGCGTCGGGCTGCGCGCCGATCGTGCGTCTGGTGGAGCGCGGCGGCGGTGAGCTCGAGCCGGAGCAGCCGCGCACCATCTGCCGTTCGCTCGCGATCGGCAACCCAGCGGACGGAGCGTTCGCCGCGCGGGCGATTGGGGAGACGGGTGGGTGGGCCGCCGCGGTGAGCGACCCCGAGCTCGTGGAGGGCATCCGCTTGCTCGCGCAGGACGCCGGGATCTTCGCGGAGACGGCGGGCGGCGTAACGCTCGCCGCAGCTCTGGCGCTGGCACGGGGCGGCCGGCTCGGGCCCGACGACGAGGTGGTGCTGTGCGTGACGGGACATGGGCTGAAGACGCTCGAGGCCGTGCGCGATACACTCCCCGAGGCGCCGGTGATCGCGCCCCGGCTGCGCGAGGTCGCGGCCCTGGTGGAGCGGTGATCAACCGGATGGCGTGGAGGAGCTGACATGGCGATCACGGTGAATCTGCCCTCGGTGCTCGCGGCCCACACGGGCGGCGCGCGCACCATCGAAGCCGCGGGCCGGACGCTGGGCGAAGCGGTGGCCGATGTGGCGGCCCGGTTCCCGGCGCTCGGCCCCCGGCTTCGCGACAAAGACGGCAAGCCGTACCCGTTCGTGAATTTCTACCTGAACGACGAGGACGTGCGCTTTCGGGGCGGCTTCGCGGCTCCGGTGCAGGACGGCGACGAGGTGACCGTCATTCCCGCGATCGCAGGCGGGTGAGGGCTCAGCGGGTGAGCCCCGCATCGGCCGCGGCGATGCGCGCCAAGCCTGCCCAGTCGATGTCGCCCCAACCGCGCGCGACGCCCGAGAGGTAGCGGTCTCGCATCAGGCTGGCGAGCGGCATCGGCGCCGCGACCTCTTCCGCCGCCCCGAGCACGAGCCGCACGTCCTTCAGTCCGTAGCGCAGCTTGAACCCCGCCGGCTCGTAGCGCTGGTCGGCGATCAGCTTGCCGTAGTTCTCGTAGATGGGCGACCGGAACAGGCGGCCGTTCAGGATTTCGAGCAGGTCGGCGGGAGCGACGTCGTGCTTGCGCGCCAGCGCGAACGCTTCGCCCATCGCCTCGATCGCGGCCGCGAGCAGGAAGTTACCCGCCAGCTTGATGACGTTGGCGCGACCCGGATCGTCGCCGGCGACGATCACCCCCTGGCCCACGGCGTCGAGCAGGGGGCGGCAGCGCTCGATCGCCGGCGCCCGCCCCGCCGCCACGATCCACAGTTTCTGCGCCTCCGCCGCTTCGGGCCGCCCGAACACCGGCGCGGCGACGTACTCCTGCCCCGCCGCCCGGTGCCGCTCCGCGAGCGCACGGGACAGCTTCGGGCTGATGGTGCTCATCGACAGGTGGATCGCCCCGGGGGCGAGGGCCGTGAGCGCCCCGGACGCGCCAAGCATCACCTCTTCGAGCGCCGCGTCGTCGGCCACCATGGTGACGAGCACGTCCGCGCCCCGTGCCGCGGCGGCGGGAGTGTCGGCGACCGTCGGCCGGAGCGGTTGGAGCGCGTCCGCTCGGCTGCGCGTGCGGTTGTAGACGACCACCGTGTGGCCCGCCTGCAACACGTGGCGAGCGATCGGCAGACCCATGCTGCCGAGACCGATGAATCCGACGTTCACGTGGAGCCCTCCTTTTAAGTTTCCAGGCATGAAAGCTATTCGCGTGCACACGCCCGGCGGGCCGGAGGCGCTGCGTCTCGAGGACGTTCCGGAGCCCGAGCCGGAAGCGGGCCAGGCCGTCGTGAAGATCGAGGCGGCGGGTGTGAACTTCATCGACGTGTATCAGCGCACCGGCCTCTACAAGGTCGCGCTGCCGTTCACCCTCGGGCAGGAGGCGGCCGGCAGCGTCACCGCGCTCGGCGCGGGCGTGTCGGAGCCGCGGGTGGGGACGCGCGTGGCGTATTGCGCGGTACTCGGGGCGTATGCCACGTACGCCGCCGTGCCGGCCGATCGCCTGGTGGCCCTTCCCGACGGTGTGACCGCGCGGCAAGGGGCCGCGGCCATGCTGCAGGGCATGACGGCGCACTATCTCGCGACCACGACGTATCGGCTGAACGCCGGCGCGACGTGCGTGGTGCACGCCGCGGCGGGCGGCGTAGGCCTGTTGCTGTGTCAGATCGCGCGACGGCAGGGCGCGCGGGTCATCGGCACGGTCTCCACGCCCGAGAAGGCGGCCCTCGCGCGGCAGGCGGGCGCCCACGACGTGATCCTCTACACCGAGCAGGACTTCGAGGTGGAGGTCAAGCGGCTCACGGACAACCGCGGCGTGGACGTGATCTACGACTCCGTGGGGAAGTCGACGTTCGACAAGGGGCTGAACTGCCTGAAGCCGCGAGGCATGATGGTGCTGTACGGGCAGTCGAGCGGACCGGTGGGGGCTCTCGACCCTCAGGTGCTGAACCAGCGGGGCTCGCTGTTCCTCACGCGTCCCACGCTTCATCACTACATCGCGACGCGCGCCGAGCTCGGTGCGCGCGCCGGCGAGCTGCTCGGCTGGGTCGCGCGGGGCGAGGTCAAGGTCCGGATCGACCGCGAGCTGCCGCTCGCGCAGGCGGCCGAGGCGCACAAGCTGCTCGAAGGCCGCAAGACGACGGGGAAGGTCCTGCTGATTCCATAATCGACTGCGGAGGAGTGGTCTGTATGAGCTTGCCTACCCGTCCGCTCGGCACGAGCGGACTCGAGATCACGACCGTCGGGTTCGGCGCCTGGGCGATCGGCGGCGGTGGCTGGGCGTTCGGTTGGGGCCCGCAGGACGACGCGGACTCGCTCGCCGCGATGCGTCGCGCGCTCGAGCTGGGCATCACCTGGATCGACACCGCCGCGGTGTACGGTCTCGGCCACTCGGAAGAGGTCGTGGGACGCCTGCTGCGCGAGCTGCCGGCGGGCGAGCGCCCGTTCGTGTTCACCAAGTGCGGCCTCGCGTGGGACGAGCGCGACCGCATGAAAGAGGCGCGCCGAGTGCTCCGTCCGGACTCCATTCGCAAAGAGTGCGAAGCGTCGCTGCGCCGGCTCGGCATCGAGCGGATCGACCTGTATCAGTTTCACTGGCCCGACGAGACGGGAACGCCGGTGGACGATTCGTGGCAGGCGATGGTACGGCTCGTGGAGCAAGGCAAAGTCCGCGCGGCGGGCGTGTCCAACTTCGCTGTCCCCTTGCTGGAGCGGTGCGAGGCCATCCGGCACGTGGATTCACTGCAGCCGCCTTTTTCCCTGATCCGGCGGGAGGCCGCGGAGCGGGAGATTCCCTGGTGCGCGGAGCATGATACCGGCGTCATCGTGTACAGCCCGATGCAGTCGGGGCTCTTGACCGACGCCTTCACGGCGGAGCGCGTAGCGGCGTTGGCCGCGGACGACTGGCGCCGCAAGAGCCCCCAGTACCGGCAGCCCGCCCTCGGCAAGAATCTCGCGCTGCGCGACGCGCTCAAGCCCATCGCCCGGCGGCACGGGTCGACCGTCTCGGCCGTCGCGGTGGCGTGGACGCTCGCCTGGCCCGGGGTGACGGGGGCGATCGTCGGCGCTCGCACGGCGGCGCAGGTGGACGGCTGGATCGGCGCCGCGACGCTGGAGCTGACGGCGGCGGATCTCGACGAGATCGCCGCCGCCATCGCGCGCACCGGGGCTGGGTCGGGGCCGGCGCGGCCTACCGCGGGGGTGGCGGAGGGTCGCTGAGGCGAGTCGCAGCGCCGACTTCCCGTTGTGCCGCCCGCACCCACACTCGCACCTCGGCGGGCGTGGGCCGGGGGGTGGGGGGGCGGCCCCCGCGCACCCGCTGCCACACCGTGTCGGGGTCCGCGGCCGCCAGCGCCGCCACGCTGCCGATCCCGCTCCCGATCAACGCGGCGGCGTGTACGCTCCCGATGCCACGCAGCGTTACGAGACGCGCCGCCTCGCGGGCCGCACGGGCGTCTCCCGGACTCAGGTTGGCGCGGTAGGCGAGCTCGGCGACGGGGGTGCGGGCGACCCGGAACACGTCGTCCCATCCGGCGCTCTTGAGGCGCTCGAGCACCGCGTTCGTGACCCCCGGCAGATCCGCCAGCCGTGGCGCCGTGGAGCTCACGGTCCAGCGATCGACGCCTGCCAGCACCAGCAGGGCGAAGAGAGCGGTGCCGAGGACCACCCGACGGGTGGTGCGCGGCGCGACCAGATGATAGAGCGACCACACCTCGAGCGCGAAGAACGGGAACCCGATGAATCCCGCCGGCGGCATTTCGAAAATCTTCCAGTGCTCGAGAAACGGGATGGTGTAGATCCACCGTCCCCGCGCCATGGCGTTGAATGATTCCCACAGGGCTCCGGCGAACAGTCCCCCAGTCATGAGCCGCGCGATCCGCCCCCACGTCCCTCGGGCCACGTCGCCCAGCAGCGAGTGCTCCGGATCGCGTCGGTACAAGAGCGGCTCGGCGATGAGCCACACCGCACCCCACGTGAGGGGATAGAGGTAGCGTGGGAACGCGAGGACCAGGGCGAGCATGGCCCAGCCGGTCCAACCGGCGGCCTGGAGTTGCGCCGGCGTGATCGGAACGGGCCGCGCGCGCAGGTCGTGCCACACCCCCAGCCGGTCCAGCACGCGCTCCGGCAAGAAGACGGCGGGCCCGACCGTGGCGAGCGAAATGGTGATACCGGTCCAGCGGTCCAGCCGATGCGGCGGCAGGAACACGTAATACCAGTTCTGCAGGCGGAAGTTGATCGCCTCGAACAGGAACCAGATGACGGCCGACCACCACAGCATCGCCACGAGCTCGGGCGGCCGGGCGAGCAGCGACTCGCCGCCCAGCAGCACCACCACCTGGTCCAGGATGACGAGCGTGGGATACCAGGCGAGGACGTAAAACCAGGTGGGGACCGGCGGGATCTCGTAGTGGAGCAGCGCGACGGCGGCGATCAGCACGATCGCCGCCGTCGCGAGCCTGGCCCGGGCCTTGAGCAGGGGCGGCACCATCGGACGCTTACAAGATCGTCACGCCCGGCCGTCCCGCACAACCGCGGGCCCCCGCCCGCTACGGTTTGGCCGGGCGGAACTCGAGGTCCTGGTAGTCGAAGCTGAAATCGGCGAGCGGCGACACGGCCGCCATCCGGAAGCGGTCGATCGAGCCGTCGGGGTTCAGCGCGAACGTCACGTACGCGTCTTCGATATGGGGCGTCCGCCAGCGCGCGATGAACGTGTCGTGCTGCCAGTGCTCCAGGTCGCCGACGAACGCCGGTGAGTGGCTGAAGCGGAGCACGAGTCGCCCACCCTCGAGCGCGATGGTCGCATCGCCATAGAGCGCGTCGCGGTAACCGCCGGCATAGCGCGCGAGCGGCAGCGATGGCTTCGACACCGAGTCGCGGCCGGCGCTGGTGGCGCGCAGCACAGAGTCGGCCTGCGCCCGGTCGAGCTGGGCCGCCTGGGCAAAGGCGCTTACCCAGTCAGTACGGGGCTTGGGCGCGTCGAGAAAGTCGTCCAGCAGGCGATACGACAGGGCGGCCATCAGGTCGGCCTCGGAATTCGTCAGCACCACGATCCCGAGCTTCTCCGCCGGCACGAGGGTGATTTGCGAGGACATGCCGGCCAGGCCCCCCGTGTGCGACACGATCTTCCGTCCATGGTAGTCGCGCAGCCGCCAGCCGAGCCCGTACTCGGAGAAACTCGGTCGCAGGGCGGCGAGCGGCGGGTCGGGATCGGTGATCGGCAGAATGGTCTGTCCCGACCACATCTCCCGCGCCTGGCGCTCGCTGAACAGGCGGCCGCCCGCATAGCGTCCCGAGTCGAGCCGGCAGATCAACCACTTCGCGAGATCGGAGACGTTCGAGACGATGCCGCCGGCGGGAGCCGTGTTGTCCACGGAATCGATGGGGACGATCTGCAGCGTGCCGCGCTCCACCGCATGTGGGGCGGCGCGGTTCGGCGCCGCCGTGAAGTACGCGATGGTCGTGCCGGTCTCGGTCATCCCGAGCGGCCTGAGGATGCGCTTGGTCACGAAGTCGTCCCAGCTCATGCCGCCGATGGCGGGGACGATCTCGCCCGCGACGATGTACAGCACGTTGTCGTAGGCGTACGCGCTGCGGAAGCTCGAGGCGGGCTTCGCGAACCGGATGCGGTACGCGATCTCGCCGCGGGAGTAGTCCGAGTGGAACCACAGCAGATCGCCGGCGCCGAGCCCCAGCCCGCTGCGGTGGGTCACGAGGTCACGCACCGTGAATTCGCGGGTCACATACGGATCGTACAGCTGGAACCCGGGCAGAAACTTGGTGACGGGATCGTCCCACGAGAGCTTGCCCTCGTCCGCGAGCATGGCGAGCGCCGCGGTGGTGAACGCCTTGGTGTTAGAGGCGATCTGGAACAGGGTGTGGGCGTCGACGCGAGCGGCGTCACCGAGCGCCCGCAGGCCGTAACCCTTCGCGAACACCACGCGCCCGTCCTTGACGACGGCGATGGCGGCACCGGGCGTGCGCAGCGCGGCGAGGCCCCTGGTGACGTAGGCGTCGAAGTCCTTAGGACGGAACTGGGCCCGGATGGGGGTCGCGGTGAGCGCCAACGCCGCCGCAACGAGACCGATCCTCATTCGCCGACCGACACGCGCAGCACGATGTTGCGTCCCGGGTCGAGCGCGAACTCCTTGTAGCGGCTCAGGAAGCTGCGGTAGCTCACGTTGGTGACGTTCTTGACGGCGAGATCGACCCGGCCGATCCGGCCCAGCAGCGGCCGTACCAGGCCGGCCGAGAGATTGAGCAGCGTGTACCCGCTGGTCGGGATGTCGAGGGGATTGAGCCGGGTCTGTCGCGTGGCGATCTCGACTTCGGCGCCCGCGTAGGTACGGTCCGCCCACGCCAACCCCGTGCGGTGCAGCTCGGCACCGAGCGCCGCGCGCGCCGGCGGCACCAGCGGCAGCGGCTCCCGCGTCGCCTGGTTCGTGCCGCGCACGGCGTCGCTGCGGGCGCGCAGCGAGAGCGCGGCCGTGACCGCCACCTCCAGCTGGGCCTCCACGCCCAGGAGGCGGGCATCCGCCTGCTGGTAGCGGTACACGCGCAGTGAGTCCGGGGGGGACGTCGAGACCGTCACGAAAGAATCCGTGGGCGTGATGAAAATGAAGCGGTCGATCGCGTTGCGATACGCCGCCAGTTCCGCGCGCACACGCCCACCCTGCCAGCGCACCCCCACATCCAGGTCCGTCCCGGCTTCGGGCTTGAGGCCGCCGTCCCCGATCTCGTAGCGCGCCTCACCCAGGTGGGGGCCGTTCGAGAACAGCTCGAACAGGGTCGGGGCCCGCCAGGCGCGGCCCACGTTGGCGGTGAGCGCGGCTGCACCGGCCACATAGACGATCCCCACGTTTCCCGCGAAGGCAGTGTAATTGCGCGTCTGGGCGGACAGACCCAGCTGCGCGTTCGAATCGGCCGCGAGCCGCCGCACGTCGAGGCGGGCCCCGGCCAGCACGCGCACGCGGCCGAGCGACGCCTGTTCGAACCCGAACACCGCCCCGGAGCGCACGCGAGCGTCCGGGACGAGCGCGACCCGGCCGCGCGTGTCGTTGCTCTGGGCCACGCCCGAGACGCCGAGCGTGCCCGCGACGCGCGCGCCGGCCGCGTGATGCGCCAGGGCGTCGATCGTGAACGTGTTGAGGAGCAGATCGAACGCGGTCCCCTCGAGCGGCTGCCCCCCCGGCCCCACGCCCGTGTCCGAGACTTCGATGAGCGAGTGGCGCTGCCACTGGGCCTTGGTCTCGAGCCGCACCCCGCCCAGGAGATAGTCGCCCGCGACTTGCACCCGGTCATCCGACAGCTTGCGCTCGGGTCCTCCTGCTTCTCCGGTCGCCGGGCCTTCGGCTTCGAGCAGCTTGAACTCGCCGCCGTAGCGTGTGTAGCGCAGCGTGGTGCTCCCGCGGGCGCCGCGCGTGCCTACGGCGGCCTCGCCCGAGAGGGCGTTGAATCCTGTGTTGTCGAGCTCGCCCGCGGGCGTGTGGAGACTGCTGGCAAACCGCCCGATGCCGAACAGGCGCCAGCCCCACCCCCCGCTCGCGCCTTCCACGCGCGCCGCGCCCTCGAGCTCGGCGTTGTTGGAGGCGCCCGAGATCTCGAACCCGCTGCGCATCGCGCGCGGTCCCCCGTTCGCGTCCGGCAGCTCCGCGGGGATCACGTTCACGACTCCGCCCAGCGCGTCCGATCCGTACAACACGCTGGCCGGCCCGCGGATCACCTCGACCCGCTGCGCAAGGCGGGCGTCCACCGACGGCCCGTCCTCGTCGCTCCACGAGTAGTCCTCGAGCCGGCTCCCGTCCTCGAGCACCAGCACCCGCGGTCCGGTGAGCCCCCGGATGACGGGCTTGCCGATCTGCTGCCCCGTGGTGAGGGCGTTGATCCCGGGGAGATTGGCCAGGGCCTGGGCCAGGGATACGCTCTGCTCGCGCCGCAGCCGATCCTCGGCGAGCGCTTCCGTGGGAAGCGGCGACAGTCCCGCCACGAGCGGCGCGCGGGTCGCCGTGACGGTGACCGGCTCGACCCAGATCGACGTTCGATTCAGGGTCACGGAGAGCGTGGTGGCCCCGCGGAAAGTGACCTCGCGTGCGACCGGCGCGAACCCGAGTCCGCGCACGGTGATCGTGTAGCGACCTGGTGGCAGGTCGGTGAACCGGTACGCCCCGTCCGTCCGAGTGATCGCCACGCGGTGGAGCTCCACCACGGTCACGGTCGCCCCGGCGACGGGATTGCCGTCCGCGTCCGCGACCCGGCCAGAGAGGGTATCTCCGTTTCCGAGGAGAGCCGCGGCGAGGACCAGGGCGAGCATTATCGCTTCTCTCCTCCCACACCCACGGCCGGAACGTTCAGGTCGCGCAGCATTCGATTGAAGGCCGCGAGATCTCCGGTCTCGATGCCCCGCAATGCCGCGAGCGCTGTCTCGAGCCTGGCCGACAACTCCGCGAACACCTCGCGCTCCTGGCGGGTCGGCGCCGCGTCCGCACTCTGGACCATGGCGTTGAGCGACAGGAGCTGGTTGTAGATCTGGATCTGCCAGTGCAACGTGGATTCGTCGGCATGCGCGTGCGGCTCGCTCAGCCGGGCCCGCACCGCCTCGAGGCTGCCCTTCAGGGAATCGGCCCGCGCCTTCACGCGGGCGCCTTCGGGCCGATTCTTGGTCCACTCGGTCCAGCTCGCGAGCTGCGACTCCGCCTGCTCCAGCCGCTCCACGGCGGACACGAGCGTGTCGATCCGGTCGTGAATCTGGAGCGCGAGCGCGTATTGGGCCGTGAGGTCCGCGGGCGAGGCGGTCACGCGCGGGTCGTTCACGACCGTGAACGGCTGTGTGGCGCTCTGCCCGCCCACGGTGACCTTCACGCTGTAGCGGCCGGGGGGCACGATGGGTCCCTCGATCATCCCCTCGTCGACCACGATGTCCTTGGCCTTCTTGGCGTCGGGCGACCGCAGGTTCCAGACAAACCGGTTGGTTCCCGCGTGCGCCGGGACGGCCGAGTCGGCGGGCGCATACGTCGCGCTGTCGACCGTCGCGCTGGAATCCGCCTTCCCGGAGAACGTTCGAATCACCGTCCCGGCGCTGTCGAGGAACGCGAGTGCGACCTCGCCCGTGGGCTTCTGCGCGAGCCAGTAGGTCACGCCCGCGCCGGGGAGGGGGTTCTCCCCCGCCGCGGGGACCGGTCGCTCACTGCGGCCACCGAGAAAGCGCACCGCCGGCTCGGGCGCGAACAGGTGCAGGCGCTCGCCCCGCAACGAGGAGCTCAGCTGTCGCAGCGGCGAGATGTCGTCGAGCACCCAGAACGCCCGCCCGTGGGTCGCGACGATCAGGTCGCTCCCATGGACCGCGATGTCGCGTACCGAGCTTCTGGGCAGGTTGAGCTGCAGCGGCTGCCAGCGCCCGCCGTCGTCGAACGTGACGTAGATGCCGGTCTCGGTGCCGGCGAACAGCAGGCCCCGCCGCACCGGATCCTCGCGGATCGCTCGCGTGTAGGCGGCAGCGGGAATGCCCGTGACGATTTTCGTCCACGTCTTGCCGTAGTCCGCCGTCTTGAACAGGTAGGGGGCGGCGTCGTCCTGCTGATAGCGGTTCGCCGCGACATAGGCGGCGGCAGCGTCGAAGTGCGAGGGCTCGAGCAGGCTCACGCGGGTGAAGCGGCCCAGGGCCTTCGGCGTGACGTCGTCCCAGGTCGCGCCTCCGTCCCGCGACAGGTGGATCAACCCGTCGTCCGATCCGGCCCACAGGACGCCCGCCTTCACAGGGGATTCCGCGAAGGCGAAGATCGTGCCGTACCACTCGGTGCCGGTCATGTCCCGCGTGATCGGTCCGCCCGCAGGGCCGAGCGTGGCGGGATCGTGGAGGGTCAGGTCGGGACTGATCGCTTGCCAGCTGGCGCCGCCGTCCGTGGTCTTGAACACCTTCTGCGCCGCGACGTACAGCGTGTTCTTGTCGTGCGGCGAGAACACGATCGGAAAGGTCCACTGAAATCGGTAGGGCACGTCGGCCGCCGCGTACCCGTCGTAATTGTTGAGCCACACGGACACGTCGCGCGCCTGTCTGGTGCGATGATCGTAACGGGTGAGCGTGCCCATGTAGGTGCCGGCAAACACGCTGCCCGGATCACCCGGCTGCGGCGCGATGTAGCCCGACTCGCCTCCCCCCACGGCGTACCAGTCGCGTCGCGTGATCGCGCCGTCGTCCGAGCGGCTCGGGATCGACACCGTGCTGTTGTCCTGCTGGGCGCCGTACAGGCGGTAGGGGAACTGGTCGTCGGTGGCGACATGATAGAACTGCGCTGTGGGCTGGTTGTCCACGGTGGACCACGTCGCGCCTCCGTCGTACGACACGGTGGCGCCGCCGTCATTGCCCTCGATCATGCGGCGCGGATCTTTGGGGTCGATCCACAGGATGTGACAGTCCCCATGGGGAACGCGGATGCGCGAGAACGACTTGCCGCCGTCCACCGAGCGCCAGGTGCCGAGGTTCAGGACGTACATCGTGTTTTCGTCAACAGGATCGGCGGCGACGGACGAGAAGTACCACGGCCGCACCATGAATTTCTGGTCCGCGTTGACGCGCTCCCAGCTCGCCCCCGCGTCGTCGGACCGGAAGATGCCGCCGCTCGAGTCGGCGGCGGGGCCCTCGATACTGGCCCACAGCCGCGCCGGCCTGGCGGGCGACACGGCGATTCCGACGCGGCCCAGGGGCCGGGGCGGGAGACCCCGGCTCGCCGTGATGTCGGTCCAGCTGTCGCCGCCGTCGCTGCTCTTCCACAGGCCGCTCTTGCCGCCCCCCGCCGAGAAGCCCCAGGGGAAGCGTTGGCTCTTCCACATCGCGGCGTACAGCACGCGCGGGTTCGTGGCATCGAGGGCCAGGTCGATCGCGCCGGTCGAGTCGTCGACGTACAGCACCTTGCTCCAGGTCTTGCCGCCGTCGGTCGAGCGGAACACGCCGCGCATCGGGTTGGGCCCGAAGGCGTGCCCCATCGCGGCGACGTACACGACATCCGGGTTACCGGGATCCACCCGCACGGCGGCGATGTGACGCGTGTCGGCGAGGCCCAGGTGCCGCCACGTCTCGCCCCTGTCGGTGGAGCGCCACATGCCCTCGCCGTACGTGAGATCCTCGCGCAAGTCGGCTTCGCCCGCGCCCACGTAGATCACGTTCGGGTCAGACGGAGCGACGGCGATCGCGCCCACCGACGCGATGTCGGAGCGGCCGTCGGTCACGTTGTTCCACGTCTGACCGCCGTTGGCGGTCTTCCACACACCACCGTCCACGGCGCCGAAGTAGAAGACGAGCGGCCGGGTGGGATCGCCCGCCACCGCGACCGCCCGCCCGCCCCGGAACGGCCCCACCAGGCGCCAGTGAAGCGCGCGCAGCGCCGGGTCGCTCGGCTCCGCTGTCTCGCGCGTCGAGTCGGGGCGCGCGGGCGCCCGTTTCGCCTGCTGCGCCACGAGTGGCCCCGCGACGAGCAGCCCGGCGGTCACGTGGTTGATGAGCGGGATGGTTCGCAGGGGCGACATGAGCGGCTCCGGGTGGTAGAACGGCACGCAGCATATCCCGCGCCACGACGGGTGGCAAGCCAGCCTTGCGGCCGCCCGTTGGGCGCGTAACATCGCGCTTCATGAGAGACTCCGGCCTCCCCAGCCGTCCAACCGTTGTGCTCACGCTGACGGTCCTGTCGCTCGTCACGCCCCTCCCTCGGCGCGGGCTCGGGGCGCAGGCGCCTGATTCGATTCCCGCCGAGCGAGTCGCCGCGCGACAATGGTTCCGCGATGCGAAGTTCGGCATGTTCATCCACTGGGGCGTCTACAGCCTGCTGGGCCAGGGCGAGTGGGTGATGCAGCAGCGCGAGCTGCCGGTCGGAACGTACGAGTGGCTCGCCACGACGTTCAATCCAGTGAAGTTCGATGCGCGCGACTGGGTGGCGCTCGCGAAGGCCGCCGGCGTGAAATACATCACGATCACATCGCGCCACCACGACGGCTTCTCGATGTTTGGCACCCACGCGACCCCGTACAACATCGTGGATTGGACGCCGTTCAAACGCGACCCGCTGAAGCAGCTGGCGGACGAGTGCCAGCGGCAAGGGCTCAAACTGTTCTTCTATTATTCGCAGCTCGACTGGCATCATCCCGACTACTGGCCGCGCGGCCGGACCGGCCAGCACACCGGCCGGCCCGAGAGCGGCGACTGGGGCCGCTATCTCGATTTCATGGACAGCCAGCTCACGGAGCTGCTCACCGGCTACGGGCCCATCGG
>Ga0075426_10002298_pt1 | contig 13707 bp, 13 predicted proteins | sample SoiMethybrSBSTD5_FD_75304 | JGI IMG/M metagenome (GOLD analysis project Ga0075426, IMG submission 75304) | Bulk soil microbial communities from a Populus tree surrounding site in Tennessee, USA - Soil MetaG P. TD hybrid SBSTD5 | ecosystem: Environmental > Terrestrial > Soil > Tree plantation... | reverse complement strand
CGGAGCAGCTCTGGGAGACGACGATGAACCCCGAGAACCGGGTGCTGAAGAAGGTCTCCGTCGACGATGCCGCGGCGGCCGACCAGATGTTCACGATGCTCATGGGCGACCGGGTGGAGCCGCGCCGCGAATTCATCGAGCGGAACGCCCGCGACGTCAAGTTCCTGGATGTCTGAGCTGAGAGGCCCGATCGATGGCGATTGACACGCTGGGCGGCGGAAGGATCGAGCCGCAGGACCTCGCGGAGGAGATGCGGACGAGCTACCTCGATTACGCGATGAGCGTGATCGTGTCCCGCGCCCTTCCCGACGTCCGCGACGGCCTGAAGCCGGTCCACCGGCGCGTGCTGCACTCGATGAACGAGGCCGGCCTCCAGCCCGGCCGGCCCTACTCGAAGTGCTCGCGCGTCGTCGGCGACGTGCTCGGCAAGTACCACCCGCACTCCGACACGGCGGCCTACGACACGCTCGTGCGCCTGGCGCAGTGGTTCTCGCTGCGCTACCCGCTGGTCGACGGCCAGGGCAACTTCGGAAACCAGGACGGCTGGCCGGCGGCCGCCATGCGCTACACCGAGTGCCGCCTCGACAAGCTGGCGGTCGAGCTCCTGCGCGACCTCGACTCCGACACCGTCGACTTCCAGCCGAACTACGACGGCCGCCATCGTGAGCCGACCGTTCTCCCGGCCCGGTTCCCCAACCTGCTCGTGAACGGGTCGGCCGGCATCGCCGTCGGCATGGCCACCAACATCCCGCCGCACAACCTGGCCGAGACGATCGACGCCACGGTCGCGCTGATCGACAACCCGGACGCCGGCATCGGCGAGCTCATGACGCACGTCAAGGGCCCCGACTTCCCCACCGGCGCGACGATCATGGGCATGAGCGGCATCCGCGAGGCCTACGAGACCGGCCGCGGCCGCGTCGTCATGCGCGCCAAGGTGCACACGGAAGACCTGCGCGGCGGCCGCACGGCGTTGATCGTCACCGAGGTGCCCTACCAGGTGAAGCGCGACGGCGACGACGGCCTCGTCCGCAAGATCGCCGACCTGGTCAACGAGAAGGTGATCCCCGAGATCGCCGACGTCAACAACCACTCCGACCGCAACGGCACCCGGATCACGATCGAGCTCAAGCGCGACGCGATTCCCAAGGTCGTCCTCAACAAGCTCTTCAAGCACACGCCGCTGCAGAGCACGTTCGGCGTGAACATGGTCGCGCTCGTCGACGGCGTCCCGCGCACGCTCTCGCTGAAGCAGATGCTCGTCCACTACATCGACCACCAGAAGGAGGTCGTCACCCGCCGCACCAAGTTCGAGCTCGACCGGGCCGAGCGGCGGGCGCACGTGCTGGAGGGCTACCTGATCGCGCTCGACAACCTCGACGCCGTGATCGCCCTCATCCGCGCCGCCGACGACGTCGATGAGGCCCGGGCCGAGCTGATCGAGCGGTTCGAGCTGACCGAGATCCAGGCTCAGGCCATCCTCGACATGCGCCTGCGGGCGCTCACCGGCCTCGAGCGCAAGCGCATCCAGGACGAGCACGCCGACCTGATGGAGCGCATCGCCGAGCTGCGCGGCATCCTGGCAGACGAGACGCGGCTGATGGCCGTCATCCGCGAGGAGCTCGACGAGGTGCGCGAGCAGTTCCGTGACGACCGCCGCACGGAGATCCTGCCGGCCGAGGGCGAGATCGACCTCGAGCAGCTGATCGCCGAGGAGGACATGGTCATCTCGATCACGCGCTCCGGCTACATCAAGCGGCTGGCGCTCACCGCCTACCGCGTGCAGGGTCGCGGCGGGATCGGCGTGATGGGCATGGACACCAAGGAGGACGACTACATCGAGCACCTGTTCGTCGCCTCCACGCACGACTACCTGCTGTTCTTCACGACGGTCGGCAAGGTCTACCGGGTGAAGGTGCACGAGCTCCCGACCGGCAACCGTCAGTCCAAGGGCCGCGCCCTCGTGAACGTGCTCCCACTGCGCCAGGACGAGAAGGTGCGCGCCGTCATCGATACGCGCGACTACGGCGAGGGCCGCTACCTGCTCTTCGGGACGCGCAACGGCGTCGTCAAGAAGACCGAGTTCAAGGCCTACGACACCGTCCTGCGGGCCGACGGCATCATCGCGCTCAAGGTGCGCGAGGGCGACGAGCTGATCGGCGTGCGCTTGACCGACGGCGACGACGACGTGCTGATGGTGTCGCGCAACGGCCAGGCGGTGCGCTTCTCCGAGAAGGACGTCCGGCCGATGGGCCGCGACGCGACCGGCGTCGCCGGCATGAAGCTGCGCAAGGGCGACGAGGTGATCGCCCTCGAGATCGCCCGCGACGAGCAGGACCTGCTGGTCGTCACCGAGAACGGCTTCGGCAAGCGCACCCGGGTCGAGGAGTACCCGACCAAGGGCCGCGGCACGATGGGCGTGCTCACGATCCGCTACACCGAGGCGCGCGGTCGCCTCGCCGGGGCGATGATCGTGCGCGACGGCTACGAGGTGATGCTGATCAGCCGCGAGGGCACGATCATCCGCACCGCGGTCGAGGGGATCTCGCGTATGGGCCGGCCCACGCAGGGCGTGCGGCTGATGAACCTGCGCGGCGACGACACCGTGGGCAGCATCGCCCGCGTCACCGAGCCGCAGGCGCCGGACGACCCGCAGATCGAGCTCGACGTCGAGAACGGCGATGTCCAGGGTGACGCACCCGAGGAGCCGCCGAGCGCCGACGGCGACGGCGCCGGTCCGGCCGAGTAGTCGGGGACAGTCCCCGAATGGGGACTGTCCCCATGGTTCGCGTACACGGTCCGCAGCTCGCGCGCGGCGACGTCGGGGTCGACGATGTTGACCCAGATGCCGGCGCCCAGCTCGACCGACGCCGCCACGGCCAGCCGCGGCCAGATCTCCACGTGCCAGTGGAAGGGTTCGTGCCGCTGGAGCGGTGCCGCGTGCAGGACGGCGTTCCAGGCAAGGCCCTCGCCGAGGACGGCGCGCAGGCTGCGGGCGGCGTGCAGGAGCGCGTCCGCCAGGTCCGCCGGGGCGGCCGGCTCGCCGGCATGCGCCTCGGGCGCGATCCAGAGCTCGTAGGCGAACCGGCTCCAGCGCGGCGCGAACGTCCGCAGCCCGTCGGCGCGGCGGATCGTGCGCCCGTCCTCGTCGCGGAGTGCGGCGCACAGGGCGCACTCGCCCGCGAACGCCGGCAGCTCGTCGGCGACCGCCGGGGGGACGTGGTCGAACGGCACGAGCTGGGAGTGGGAGTGGTCGAGCGAGGCGCCTGCCGCCGGGCCCTCGTTGATCGCCGCCAGCAGGTAGGCGGCGCCGACGGCGCGATGGTGCTCGCGGCGAACCTCCCAGGCGACGAGCGCCTCGCGCACCACCTCGTCGGGCAGCTCGGCGAACGCCGTCACATGGGCGGGTCCGTGGATCACGACCTCCTGGCCCGGGATGGCCGGGAACTTGTTCGGGACGACGCGCACCGTCCATCCGGGCGTGTCGGCCTCCGCGATCGCGCGGCCGAGGGCGAGCACCTCGGGCGGTGTCATCGCCTCGTGGCCCTCGCAGAACGGGCAGGTGGCCGCGTCGGCGACGCGGGTCGTGCGGCCGAGCGCACCCGGGCGGGCCGACCTGCCCGGAGCGACGACGACCGGTACCCCCGTGAGGGGGCTGCGGCGCAGGTCGAGCGCTATCCGGCGTCCCCTCCGGGCCGCAGCGCGCGCAGCAGGTCGAGCGGCACGGGCAGGATCGTGGCGGTGTTGTTCGTGCCCGAGATCTCGAGCAGCGTCTGCAGGTAGCGCAGCTGGAGTGCGATCGGGTGCTCGGCGATCACGGCGGCGGCGTCGGCCAGCTTGGACGAGGCCTGGAACTCGCCCTCGGCGGCGATCACCTTCGCCCGCCGCTCGCGCTCGGCCTCGGCCTGGCGGGCCATCGCCCGCTGCATGCCGGTCGGGATCTCGACGTCCTTCACCTCGACGACGCTGACCTTGACGCCCCAGGGGGCGGTCTGCTCGTCGATGATCTGCTGCAGGATCTGGTTGATCTTGTCGCGCTCGGACAGGAGCTCGTCCAGCGTGTGCTGGCCGAGCACGCTGCGCAGCGTCGTCTGCGAGATCTGGGAGGTGGCCAGGCCGAAGTCGGCCACCTCGACGATCGCGGCGGTCGGGTTCACGACCCGGAAGTAGGCGACCGCGTTCACCCGCACCGGCACGTTGTCGCGGGTGATGACCTCCTGCGGCGGCACGACGAGCGTGATCGTGCGCAGGTCGACCTGCACCATCCGGTCGATGATCGGGATGAGCAGGAACAGGCCCGGCCCCTTGGGCGCGCCGAGCAGCCGCCCGAGGCGGAAGACGACGCCGCGCTGGTACTCGCGCAGCACCCGCACCGAGCTCGCCAGGAGCGCGATGGCGAAGGCGGCGAGCACCGCCACGACGATGATCGGGGCGAGCGAGGCGAGCAGGATCACGTGGTGACTCCTTCGGTGGTGGGTGCGGGCGCCGGAGTGACGCGCAGCGTAAGCCCGTCGACGGACTCGACGACGACCTCACGTCCGGCTTCGACGTCGCCGCCGGCCGTCTCCGCCTGCCACAGCTCGCCGTGCAGGTACACCTGCCCATGCGGCTGCAGCCGGGTGCGGACGACCGCGGTGCGGCCGACCAGCGCCAGCGCGCCGCCGCCGGAGACGACCGGCGAGTGGCGGGCGGCGACGACCTTGGTGGCGACGAAGGCCAGCAGCACGCCGGCGACGACGCTCATCCCGATCACCAGGAACGGGCTCACGCCCTCGCCGGGGGTGCGGAAGAGCATGAGGCCGCCGGCGGCGATCGCGATCACGCCGGAGATGCCCATGAGGCCGTGGGCGGACACCCAGGCCTCCATGCCGAGCAGCACGACCCCGAAGATCATGAGGACGACGCCCGCCAGATTGATCGAGACGACCGAGAAGCCGAACAGCGCCAGGATCAGCGACACCGCGCCGAGCGTCCCCGGCAGGATCACCCCCGGGTGGAAGACCTCGTAGGCGATGCCCATGATCCCCGCCAGGAAGAGCAGGTAGAGCAGGTTCGGGTTGATCAGGATGTCGAGCAGCCGGAGCGTCCACGGCATGTCGATCGTCTCGATCTGTGCGTCCGCGGTGTGGAGCACGATCGGCTTCTGCTTGTAGTACGTGGTCGTCCCGTCGATCTGGCCGAGCAGCACCGGCAGGCTGCGGGCGACGTTCTCGATCAGGTTCCTGTGCAGGGCCTGCGAGGCCGTGAACTCGCTGGCGTTCGTCACCATCAGCCGGGCCGCATGGGCGTTGCGCCCGTGCGAGTTGGCCAGGCTGGTGATCTGGGCGACGGCGTCGTGGATCACCTTGCGGCGCAGGTCCGACCCCAGGTTCTGGCCGGACGCGTCGATCGGCGTGGCCGCGCCGATGTGCGTCGTCGGCGCCATCGCGGCCAGGTCGGAGCCCATCGTGATGAACGCGCCGGCGGACGCCGCCCGGGCGCCCTCCGGCGAGACGTAGACGATCACGGCCACCCTGGATGCGAGCTCGGCCTGGATGATCTGGTTCATCGAGTCCGAGTCGCCGCCGGGCGTGTCCATGAGGATCACGAGGGCGGCGGCGTGCTCGCTCTCGGCCTTCGAGATCGAATCCTTGACGAAGCTCGCGGAGACGGGGTTGATCTCGGTGTCGAGCCGCATCGCGAGCACCAGCGGCCGGTCGCCCGCCGCCTTCGCAGGCCCGGCCGTCGTCGCCCCGGCGACGAGCGCCAGGGCCGCCACCGCCACGATCAGGATCCGTCTTGGCACTCGGCCTCCGTGTCAATTGGAGTGTAGTCACGGCCGCCTTCGCCCACGAGAACGGCGGTCACCTCGGCGGATGTGTGGGCGCGCCCGGCGACGACCAGCCGGCCGTGCTCGTCGACGCCCGTGCTCTCGCCGCTCGCGCCGCCCGCCAGCTCGACCCGGCGGCCACGCAGCTCGTCCCGCTCGAGGCCTGTGAACCCGTGCCGCTCGAAGCGCGTGTAGCGGGCCTCGATCGATGCGACGAGGTCGGCCAGGAGCTGGGCGCGGTCGACCGGCGCGCCGCGCAGGATCCGCAGCGACGTCGCCTGCACCCGCGCGGCCGGCGGCAGCTCGGCGGCGGCGTGGTTCGCGTTCACGCCGACGCCGACCACGAGCCGGCCCTCGCGCAGCTCGGCGAGCACCCCGGCCAGCTTCTGCCCGTGCACGACGACGTCGTTCGGCCAGCGCACCTGCGCCTCCGGCCAACAGGCCTCGCACACGGCCTCGGCGACCACCAGGCCGAACGGCGGCAGTCGCTCCGCCGGCGTCCGCGGCTCGAGCGCGAGCGAGAAGAGCACGCCCGCGCCCCACGGGCTGATCCACTGCCGCCCCAGCCGGCCGCGGCCCGCGGTCTGCTGCTCGCACGACGCCACCGCCCCCTCTTCGAGCCCGCGCACGAGCTCCTGCGTGCTCGGGCAGCTGGGGCGATAGATGTAGGGATGGCCGAACCGGCCCCGAAACAGCGGCGAGACGGCCTCGGGCCGGAGCGAGTCCTCCACGTCATCACTAGAATACTGCGCCCATGTTCCCGCAACCCAAACGCGCCCAGGCGCGTCTGACGTTCCGTGATCGGGTACGTGACCGGCCGGCGTATGACTCCCTCTCCGACCTGGTGCTCGCGGTACGCGCCAAGGACGGCGACGAACGCGCGCTCGAGGCGCTCGTCGAGCGGCATGCGCCGGGCGTTCGCCGGCTGACCGCCTACCTGCTCGCGGACACCCAGGATGCGGAGGACGCCGCTCAGGAGGCGCTGGCCAAGCTGTGCACGCGGATCGGACAGTTCAGGGGGGAGGCCCGGTTCCAGACCTGGCTGCACAGCCTGGTGGCGAACACGTGCCGCGATCTGGCCGTGCGCCAGCGCCGCCGCCGCCACCAGCCGCTCGACGCCGTGCCGGAGTCGCCGGCGGCCGAGGTGCCGGAGGACGTGGCGGTGCAGCGCGAGCAGCGCGCCGAGCTGCGGGCCTGCATGGCGAACCTCTCGGAAGTCCAGCGCCGCGTGCTCGTGATGAAGGACGTGCTCTCGCTCTCCTACGAGCAGATCGCCGAGGCGATGGACATGCCCGTGGGCACGGTGAAGTGCCACGCCCACCGCGGCCGCCTGCGCATGCGCGACGCCATGGCGCCCGGGCTCGCGGCGGCCGGTCTGTGACGGCGCCGCTCGACCGCGACGGCATCCGCGCGATCATCCCCCACCGCGAGCCGTTCCTGCTCGTGGACGAGGTGACCGAGCTTCGGCCGGGCGTGCGCGCCGTCGGCCGCTATCTGGTGAAGCCGGACGACTGGTACCTGGCCGGCCACTTCCCCGGCAACCCGATCATGCCCGGGGTGCTCCAGGTCGAGGCGCTGGCCCAGCTCGGGGCCGTCTGCGGCCTTGCCCATCCCGACTTCGCGGGCAAGCTGGCGCTCTTCGCGGGCATCGACGACGTGCGCTTCAAGCGCATCGTCCGGCCCGGCGACGTGCTCGACCTCGAATGCCGGATCACGCGGCTGCGCGGGCCGATCGGCAAGGCGGACGCGAGCGCTCACGTCGGCGGCGAGCTGGCGTGCCGGGCGGCGCTGACGTTCGCGCTCACGACGATGGACGCGGACGCATGATCACCGCCTGCCGCCGCGGCGTCGAGGTGCTCGGCATCGGCTCGTTCGCGCCCGAGCGGGTGCTGACGAACGACGAGCTCGCGACCCGCATCGAGACGAGCGACGAGTGGATCTCGACCCGCACCGGCATCCGCGAGCGGCGCATCGCCTCCGACGCGGAGTCGGCTGCCGACCTCGGCACGGCCGCGGCCCGCCGGGCGCTCGAGATGGCCGGCATGGATGCCTCCGACCTGGGCGTGATCGTGGTGGCGACCGCCAGCCCCGACTACTACTTCCCGGCCACGGCGACGCTGATCGGCGAGCGCCTGGGCGCGGCCGGCGTCCCCGGCTACGACCTCTCGGCCGCCTGCACCGGCTTCGTGTTCGCGCTCGCCCAGGCCTACGGCCAGGTCGCCTCCGGGCTGACCGACACGGCGCTCGTGGTCGGCGCCGAGGTGTTCTCGCGGCTGCTCGACTGGGACGATCGCTCGACCTGCGTGCTCTTCGGCGACGGGGCCGGCGCGGTGGTGCTGCGCGGGAACGGCTCGAACAGCGGTCTGCTCGGGTTCGAGCTGGGCTCGAACGGCGAGGGCGGCGACCTGCTCAAGGTGGCCGCGGCGGGCCACTCGCGGGCGCCCGCCGCCGGCCCGTACGTGACGATGGACGGCCCCCAGGTCTACAAGTTCGCGACCACGGTGAGCGTGGAGTCGGCCGCGCGCGTGCTCGATGCGATCGGCATGACCGTGGACGACGTGGACGTGTTCGTGCCCCACCAGGCCAACCTGCGGATCATCGAGCACGCCGCCCGGCGGCTGGGTATTCCGGCCGAGAAGGTGGTGGCGAACGTCGACCGCTACGGCAACACCTCGGCCGCATCGATCCCGATCTGCCTCGACGAGGCATACCGTTCCGGGCGCATCCGGCCGGGCGACGTCGTGCTGATGGTCGGGTTCGGCGGCGGCCTCTCGTGGGGCTCGTGCGTGATGGAATGGACAATCCCTCTCAAGGAGCGAGGATGAGCAAGGTGGCGTTCTGTTTCCCGGGGCAGGGAAGCCAGCGCGTGGGTATGGGGCGGGACTTCGTGGCCCAGTTCCCCGAGGCCGCGGCGGTGTTCGACGAGGCGTCCGAGGAGCTCGACTTCGATCTCCGCAAGGTCTGCTTCGACGGGCCGATCGAGGACCTGTCCCAGACCGAGGTGACCCAGCCGGCCCTGGTCGCGAGCTCGCTGGCCGCGTTCCGGACGATCCAGGAGCGGCTGGGGGTCAAGCCTGACGTCGTGGTTGGGCACAGCGTCGGCGAGTACGCCGCCATCGCCGCTGCCGACAGCGTCGGCGTCGGCGTCGTCACGCGGCTCGTGCGCGAGCGCGGCCTGGCGATGGCCGCCTCGAAGGCGCGCGGCGCCATGGCCGCGATCCTCGGCCTCGAGGACGACGAGGTCGAGCGGCTCTGCCGCGAGACGGGCGACGTGTGGCCCGCCAACTACAATTGCCCCGGCCAGCTCGTCATCTCGGGGCGCGAGCACGGCGTCGCCGGCGTGGGCGAGAAGGCCCGCGAGCTGGGCGCGAAGGTCGTGCGCCTGCGCGTGTCGGGCGCGTTCCACAGCCCGCTGGTCGAGGACGCAGCCCACCGGCTCGAGCCGGCGCTCCGGTCGGCGAACTTCGGCGAGCTGCGCACCCGGTTCATGTCGACGGTGTCCAGCAAGCTCGAGACCGTCGACCGCGTGCCCGGCCTGCTGGTCGAGCAGATGACGGCGCCCGTGCGGTTCACCCAGTCCGTGCAGGGGCTCGTCTCCGACGGCGTGCGCACGTTCGTCGAGGTCGGCCCGGGAGGAGTGCTGTCGGGGCTCGTGAAGCGGATCGACCGGTCGGTCACGGCGGTCTCGGTGGGATCGCCGGAAGATCTCAAGGCGGCGGAGGCGAGTCTTGCCGGATCGTGAGCTTCGGGGACGGGTCGCCCTGGTGACGGGCGGGTCGCGCGGCATCGGCGCGGCCGTGTGCGCCGAGCTGGGCGCGGCCGGGGCCGAGGTCGTCGTGAACTACGCGAGCTCCGCCGACGCCGCAGAGGCGGTGTGCGCGGGCATCCGCGACGCCGGTGGCAGCGCGACGGCGGTGGCCGGCGACATCTCGACGCCGGAGGGTGCGGCCACGCTCGTGGGCGAGGTCGAGTCCGAGGTCGGGCCGATCGCCATCCTTGTCTGCAACGCCGGGATCACGCGCGACAACCTGATCATGAAGCTCTCGGACGACGACTGGCGCGCGGTCGTCGACACGAACCTGGGCGGGGCGTTCTTCACCTGTCGGGCCGTGGCCCGGCCGATGCTGAAGCGGCGCGCCGGCGCGATCGTGACGATGAGCTCGGTGGTCGGCGTGCACGGCAACGCCGGGCAGACGAACTACGCCGCGTCGAAGGCGGGCCTGATCGGCCTCACCAAGGCGCTCGCGAAGGAGCTGGGAGGGCGCGGAATCCGTGTCAACGCCATCGCGCCGGGGTACATCGCGACCGAGCTGACGGACGCGCTGCCCGAGGCCGCCCGCGAGGCGATTCTGGGGCAGACGCCGCTCGGCCGGCTCGGCGATCCGGCGGATGTCGCCCGCGCGGTTCGCTTCCTCGTGTCGGACGCAGCGGCCTTCGTGACGGGTGACGTGTTGGCAGTGGACGGGGGGTTGGGGATATGAGCACCAACGGCAGGCGAAGGGTCGTGATCACCGGCATGGGCGCGGTCACGCCGAACGGCCTCACGATGGCCGAGACCTGGGCGAGCATCCGGGCCGGCAAGTCCGGCGTGGGCCGCGTCGAGGGCTTCGACATGCCCGAGGGCACGGTGAACATCGCCGGCCAGGTGAAGAACTTCGACCCGGCCGAGTACATGGACAGGCGGACGGTGCGCAAGACCGACCGCTTCGCCCAGCTGTCCGTTGCGGCGGCAAGCCAGGCGGTCGCCGACGCCGATCTCGACATCGCCGCCGATGCTTCCCGGATCGGGTGCTCCATCGGCACCGGCATCGGCGGGCTGAAGACCCAGGAGGTGGCCCACGCGAAGCTGTTCGACGCGGGCCCCGACCGGCTGAACCCGTTCTGGGTGACGGCGCTGATCGCCAACATGGGCGCGGCCGAGGTGTCGATGGCGCTCGGCACGCGCGGCCCGCTCACGACCGAGTGCACGGCCTGCGCCGCCTCCGGCATGTCGCTGGGCAACGCCACGATGTACATCCGCGCCGGCATGGCCGACGCGATGCTGGCCGGCGGCGTCGAGGCGCCGATCGTGCAGCTCGCGCTGGGTGGGTTCGGCACGATGCGCGCGCTGTCGCGGCGGCTGGACGACCCGGAGGGCGCGAGCCGCCCCTTCGATGCCGGCCGCGACGGGTTCATCCTGTCCGAGGGGTCGGCCGTGCTGGTGCTCGAGGAGCTCGAGCGTGCCCGCGGCCGCGGCGCCCGCATCTACGCCGAGGTGCTCGGGTACGGCATGTCCAGCGACGCGCACCACGTCACCGAGCCCGACCCGGTGGGGACGAACCCGGCCCGGGCGATGACGATGGCGATGGAGGACGCCGGTGTCGCGCCCGCCGAGATCGGCTACGTGAACGCGCACGGCACGTCCACGCCGGCGGGCGACTCGGCCGAGACGCGGGCGCTCAAGCTGGCCCTCGGCGACGAGGTGGCCGCCCGGGTGCCGATCTCCTCGACGAAGAGCGAGACCGGCCACCTGCTCGGCGCCACGGGCGCGGTCGAGGTGGCGGTGACGGCGCTCGCGATGCGCGACGGCTTCCTGCCCCCGACGATCAACCTCACCGATCCGGATCCCGAGTGCGATCTCGACTACATCCCCAACGTGGGCCGCGAGGCCGACGTGAAGGTGGCGGTGTCGAACTCGTTCGGCTTCGGCGGGCACAATGCCGTGCTGGTGCTGCGCCGCTGGGACGACGGAGACTGACGGCGGCACCTGGGGGGAACGGCCGTGGCCCAGAACATCAACGTCGACATCAGTCGCTCCGACGAGCCGAACGACAAGGGCGAGCCGGCGCACCGCACCCGCAACACGTGCCCGACGTGCGCGTCGCACTACCGCGAGGACGAGATGGTGCGCAACCTGCGCGTCTGCACGAACTGCGGCCACCACTTCCCCGTGACGGCGCGGGAGCGGATCCTGCAGCTGGTCGACGACGGCTCGTTCGCCGAGATCGCCGCGGCCCTGCACTCGTCCGACCCGCTCGAGTTCACCGACAGCAAGCCGTATCCCGAGCGGATCGAGGCGGCCACCCGCACGACCGGCCTGCGCGACGCGGCCGTCGTGGGCGCGGCCGCCATCGGCGGGACGCCGGTGGCGCTCGCGGTGATGGACTTCTCCTTCCTGGGCGGGTCGATGGGCTCGGTGGTGGGCGAGAAGTTCGCCCGGGCCGCCGACCTCGCCCTCGACCGACGGTTGCCCCTCGTGTCGGTCGCGGCGTCGGGCGGCGCCCGGATGCAGGAGGGCGTGCTCGCCCTGATGCAGATGGCGAAGACGGTCGCCTCGGTCGATGAGCTGCAGGAGGCCGGCCGGCCCTTCATCTCGGTCCTCGTGCACCCGACCACCGGTGGCGTCGCGGCCAGCTTCGCCGCGCTCGGCGACGTCGTCATCGCCGAGCCGGGCGCGTTGCTCTCGTTCTCGGGGCCGCGCGTCGTGAAGCAGACGACGCGGGAGAGCCTGCCCGACGACTTCGGCATGTCCGAGTCGAACTACCGCCACGGCCACGTCGACCTGATCGTGCCACGGCCGGAGCTGCGCGACATGGTCGCCCGCGTCGCCGCCATCCTGGCCGGCGGCACGCCCTACCGGCCGCCCTCGCTCGTCGGCGACATCGACCCGGTCGGCGCGATCGGGCGGGCGCTCGCCGGCATGCGCCGCAGGGTGACGGGCGTGAAGCCGTTCCGAAACGGGGGACCGGATGTCGACGACTGAGCGCGAGCGGTTCGGGTTCTTCCGCCGCCGCGGCGCTGACCGCGACGCCTGGCATGCGGTGCAGCTGGCCCGCCACCAGGACCGGCCGTACACGCTGGACTACCTCGACCGGATCTGCGACGACTTCGTCGAGCTCCACGGCGACCGGGCCGAGGGCGACGATCCCGCCATCGTGGCCGGGATCGGCTCGTTCCGGGGCCAGTCGGTCGCCTTCGTCGGCCACCAGAAGGGCCGCGACCTCAAGCAGCGCACATACCGCAACTTCGGCATGCCGAGCCCCGAGGGCTACCGCAAGGCGATGCGGGTCTTCAGCCTGGCCGGCCGGCTCGGCTTCCCGATCGTCACGCTGATCGACACGCCCGGCGCGGCGCCGGGCGTCGGCGCCGAGCAGCGCGGCCAGTCGGGGGCGATCGCCCGCGCCCAGCTGACGCTCATGCGCGTCCCGGTGCCGGTGATCGCCTGCGTGATCGGCGAGGGATCGTCGGGCGGCGCGCTCGCGATCGGCGTCGCCGACCGGGTGCTGATGCAGCAGAACTCGGTCTACACGGTCATCTCCCCCGAGGGCTGCGCCGCCATCCTGTGGAAGGACGCCGGCGAGGCCAAGCGGGCTGCGGCGGCGCTGCGGCCGACTGCGGAGGCCTGTCTCGCCCTGGGCGTCGTCGACCTGATCGTGCCGGAGCCGTCGGGCGGCGCCCAGCGCGACCCCGCCCGGGCCGCGGAGCTGCTCGCGGACGCGATCCAGCTGGAGCTCGAGGTGGTTGCGGCCGTGCCGCCGGCGCAGCGCCGCGCCGGGCGGCGGGCCAAGTTCCGCAGCATGGGCGCGTTCGAGGAGTAGCTGGCCGGTGACCGGCGCCTCGGCGACGCGACGCCCCAACCGGTTCGAGACGGCGTCCATGGCGGCGGCAGCCGCGTGCGCCGCCCTGGCGGCCGGGCTCGATCTCGGCTCGGCGCCGAACACCGCGGTGTTCCTGGCGTCGGGGCTGGCGCTCCTGACGCTCGCCTGGATCGTCGGCATGGCCACGGAGCAGCTGGGCGAGAGCAGCGGCCCGAAGATCGGCGGCGTCCTGAACGCGACATTCGGCAACGCCGCGGAGCTGATCATCACCATCTTCGCCATCCGCGCCGGCCAGCTCGAGGTGGCGACGGCCTCGATCAC
>Ga0075426_10002297_pt1 | contig 13711 bp, 9 predicted proteins | sample SoiMethybrSBSTD5_FD_75304 | JGI IMG/M metagenome (GOLD analysis project Ga0075426, IMG submission 75304) | Bulk soil microbial communities from a Populus tree surrounding site in Tennessee, USA - Soil MetaG P. TD hybrid SBSTD5 | ecosystem: Environmental > Terrestrial > Soil > Tree plantation... | reverse complement strand
ATCGGCTTCAAGCCGCTCATGGTAGTACTCGATCAACACGTCCAACATGGGGTGGGCGCCAGAGGAGACTTGGAGTGACTTCTGAGTTTCCACGGTCTGCCTCCTAGAGGTTCTCGCCGGCCAGCGCGCCGCTCAGGCGCTCCCGCAGCTTCTCTCGCGCCTGAAAGAGCTGTGCTTTGACAGTTCCGGTCGAGAGGCGGAGCACGGTGGCGACCTCGTGATAGCGGAGGTCCTGATAGATGTGCAACTCGACGCAGCGGCGCATCTGGCCGGGCAGATCCGCGATGGCCTTGCGGAGCAGTTGGTACTTCTCCCTTGCGATCAGTTCCTCGAGCTGGTCCTCGAGGAGGAGAGCGGCTCTGCCGAGCAGCTCTTCGTCCTCCAACTCTTCACTCTGAAGAGAATACGAGGCGCTCCCAGCCGCGCCGCGACTGAACCAGCGCATACAGGTATTGTGGGCGATCCTGAAGATCCAGGTACTGAACTGTGCGTCCCCCCTATAATCCTTTAATCCTTTGTAGATCCTGAGGAACACTTCCTGAGCGATGTCCAGGCGGTCCTGCTCCGAGAGATTCCAGCGAGCCAGGAAGCGGAGAACCGGTCCATAGAATTGCTTTACCAGAAGCTGAAAGCTCCTCTCCTGGTCTATGCCCTTCTTGAAGGCTGCGATGGCTTCACGGACTTCCTTCTCTACTGGGAGGGCATCCCGGAGCTCGGATTGCGGCTTGGCTGGCATGGCATGGTGGATTCCCACAAGAGGATAACCTGCCGCCGCCCTTTGCGGTACCGCCTGATGACCGCCTCCTGCCGCTCTGGCGCGAGAGCTCTCCCCTAAACCTTCTTCAGGCTTGCTGAGTCGAACGGATTGAATGTCGACGGCGGGAGGAGTGAGCGTCCGCCTCCACCGCCCTTTTGGAAGCTCAGCGGCTTCCAGGAGCGGTCTACACACGAGCCAAGGCGCACGGGAGGAGGAGGATGAACCAAGGTGAGTATGGCGCGACGGCCGAAAGCGGCTATGGTGAGCCTCCCGAGGAACACGATTCCCTTGAGGCGAAGAGGCGGGCGTTCCATGGCTCGCGGGACGCCGTGAGGCCCGGCCCCTCATCCGTAGGGGATGTCGTCCGGCTGTCCGTCGAGCCCCGGAATGACTGTGTGCTCCTGGGGCCTCCCGGGTCGGGTAAAACCGCCCTGGTGAGCTCTTTCCGCCGAGCCGGCGAGCTGGCGGACTCACGGGAGTTTCAAGCGCTTCCGGTCGGCGCGCTGGCGGATTTGGCGGGAGAAGCGGAGCGCTACCGGTTCGGGGCTGGGGATTGGCCGGCCACCCAGGCGGCGACGAGCTACTCCTTGCAGACCAGGATGGGCTCCGAGGACTTCCTGATGAAGGTCCAGGACGGCCCAGGTGGGCTCTTCTTCCCGTTCTCAGACGAACGCTGGGATGCACTTGCTCCCGATCAAAAGTACGACTTTCAGGCCACCTGCCTCGTGCTCTGCATCGACGCGGTAAATCCCCAGCCTGGGCTCTGGCAGGCCTCGCTGCTGCCGCTCCTGGCCTGCCTCCTCACCAGCGCGAAACACGATCCTCTGATCCGCCGGGTCAGTCGCGAGACCGACTTCCCGCGTCTCCGTACTCCCAAGCAGCAACTTCCCTTCGAGCGGGTCCTCGTCGCACTTACCCGGATCGATCCGCTCATCGAGGAGGCGGTGCGGATCTTCGGCGCGGTTAGCGGAAACCCTCGCTATCGTCTCCCGCGGAACCTGAGCCCCGAAGACCTCGCGCTGCGGATCGACCCGATCCGGCTCCTCCACGACCGGGTGGGGCCGACGCTGGGCCTGCTCCGTTCGGCCTTGAGGGCCGACGCGAAGCTCGCCGTCGGCCTCACCAGCGCGTGGGGATTCCGCTCCTCGGAACCTCTCCGGTGGTCGCCCTTCGGAGTTCGAGAAGCCCTGATCTTCCTCGCCAAGGGTGAGTGCCATGGACCCGTGGCCTGCGTCGAACCGGAATCCACGGTTGACTCGGAACCCACTAACTGGACCGAATTGGAACCTGCAAAGGACGAGAACCCAGGAGACATCCAATGAGCAATCGAGAGCTACTCCCGCGAAAGGGATCGGACGATCCTGTGGCTAGCCAGCCGGTCCGTCTGTTTATGAAAGTCCCAGAGGCCCAGGTGATGCCAAAGCCTCCGAGCTGTATGGCTCGGGCTATGGGCTTGCACCTCTACTCGGACGCGCTGCTGGCGAGGAAGGTTCGCATCGAGATGAATTTCGCGGCTGGCCTCCTGCTGCTGGTTAGTCTGTTCGAGTGGCTACTCTGGATGCTTCTTTTCAACGGACTTTACAACTCGAGTCTGTCTGCCGTGAACTACAAGACGGTTCTTGCCGCGCTCACCGCGACTTTCTTTGGCGTTGCGGTGTTCTGGTTTGAACGTCAGATGCTGACGTCCAACGAGCGGGGGCTTCGTCTCTTCTTGGCCATGGCCTTCCGGGCGGCCTATATCCTGGTTAGCGCGTACATCACGTCACAGACGTTCGAGCTTATCATCTTCAAGGTCCCGATCCAGGAACGGATTCACGAAGAAGGTATTCGGGAAGCCGCAGCCCAGCATTACAGAGAGGTCTCGGAAGCCGAGGATCTGGTTCGGAAGCTCGAATCCGGGGATCCACGCCAAGTGGCTGGCATCATACAAATGACCTCCGATGTAGAACAAGCGCAGTTGAAGGACGTGCAGAACCAGATCAAGGCTGCTGAGGGCAGGAGGAGAAGGCAGCTCGAACAAATTGGCGTTGCACGCGTGGATGGCGATTGGTCGAGAGTCGCGTCATTGAACGGATCGATCAAAGCCACCGACGACCTATTGACCAAGCTAGGGGACAGGGAAACCGGGGCAGGAGAAGACCTGATCAAGCGCCGTAATGCCATTGAGGCAGAACGCCAGAAGCTTCTCAATGAGGCCAGAGAGAAACGTCCACGACTGCATGATTGGATCGCAAGTGTCCTCAATCCGAAGGCGAAAAAGGGGAATGCCGTTGAGATCTGGCCTTACCAAGATCCCGGCCGTAGCTTCTTCGAGAAGCTGCTGATCTTGGAAGATCTGCGTGTAGGCCGCTCCGTCTCCTGGCCGGGTGCGACGCCGGAGGTTCGTCAAGGCCTGCAGCAGGAGTTCGGGTTCTATGAGCCGCCGTCCTGCGCGGATCTCAAGGCCCAGCGTACACTGCTCAGTAATCTGGACATCTCCACAATGGCAAGGCTCCAAGGAGATATTGCAGATTGTGAACGCCGGCAGGCAAAGACCAAGATCTTCAATCAGGCCTGGTGGGCTGGGCTCTTCATCGCCCTCTTGATCCCAACGCTTATCCTCGCCATCAAAGCTCTTCTGATGCCGAAGGCTCTCCGCCGCTACTACTCAGGACTCTACCCCGAGCCCGAAGGCTGAGGCGGAACCCAATGGATCATTGGGTAGACGAGGAGGAGTTCTCATGTACAAAACTGTTGACCAGAAGATCGTCTTCAACGGACTTTGCGGTACAAACGGGCGCTATCCGTTTTCCCAGGTGACAGTGGCGGACGTGGCGGCGCTGGCGCGGGGAGAGAAGATCGATGCCGGGTTGGTGAAAAGAATCCAGACTTGGTTGAAGGACCGGTTCGGTCTACATCGGGAAACGCGAGAGAGGAATGCCGAAGCCGATCTTGGGACCGCAGGTTGGGGAGTGGTGTTCCCCCGGGGCTGTAATTCCGATCGTCTTGAAGCGTTGCGGCCCCTGCTGGACTGGCGAAAGTCACAGGCGGCCTCCATTCAGAAGGACCGCTTTGTGGAGTACTGGGGAGAGGATGGCTACCGGGAAGGAGACTCAGGACGCTCTTTTCTCGAACGCCATAACGTAGACGTGGGAAGCGCGGCCGACCCTAATCGTATGCCGTACTACCTGCTTCTGGCGGGGGGGCCCCAGGAGATTCCTTTTGACTTCCAGTATGAGCTCGACCTGCGTCACGCCGTCGGACGGCTGGATTTCGACACGGTCGACGAGTACGCGGCCTATGCCCAAAGCGTGGTGGTCAAAGAAAAAGAATGGGTCGAACAAGGAATAGCGGCAGAGCGAAGAGCTACATTCTTCTGTCCCCGCAAGGCGGATCGCGCGAGTTCCCTGATGAGGAACGAGCTCGTCTGTCCCCTGCTCGACTGCTTGAAGTCCAAGCCCGTGACGGGCTGGCGTCTCGAAGCGGTCCTGGACGACCTGGCAACCAAAGAGGAGCTACTTCGTTTTCTCGGTGGACCTAGTACGCCCGACTTCCTGTTCACGGCCTGTCACGGGCTGGTGTTTGATCCGAGCGACGAGTGCCAGCGCGAAAAGCAGGGTGCGCTCTCGTGTGTCGGTCGGGACGGAGTTGGTCTCCTTGATACCTCCGTTGCCGCATCGGACGTATCCCCTGATTCCTCTCTGCACGGCCTGATCAGCTTTCACTTCGCCTGCTATGGAGCAGGGACTCCACAGTGGGATGAATTCTCCATGAAGGGTGATCGGAAGCTTAAGGCCTCGAAGCCCTTTACAGCCCGCCTGCCGCAACGCCTTCTTGCTCATCACAGAGGCGGCGCCCTGGCCGTCATCGGGCATGTCGAACGTGCTTGGACCTATTCGTTCGCAGGGGCGAGGACCACGCAAATCGACGTTTTTGAGGATGCCGTTCGGCGCATCCTGCGGGGAGAGCCCGTGGGGTACGCTCTAGAGCTTTTCAATTTCCGTCATGCCCACCTCTCGGCGGAGCTTCTCTTACTACAGAAGCGCGAGAGGCTGGAGCCCCTGGGTGGTAACAGAGACTGGGAGCTGGCCGACGCCTATTGCGCCGCCCGGGATGCGTGCAACTACGTCGTGCTGGGCGACCCCGCGGTGCGGTTTCCGCCGATGGCGCATAAAGCAAATGCGGGAGGCAGGAGTGATGACTAGACGTGACGAGCCGGTCGATTTCCTCATCAGCTTCGCTGGGGGTAGTGAGTTTTTCGAAGTGCACATGGCGGAGCGGGTAGCGGGTGAGGGGCAGAAGCTAGTGGCATGGAGAGATCTCGACGAAGTCGCCTCCCACTATAATTGCTTGTCCAGCGCGGTTGATGCCTCGCTCGAGCTTGAGCGACTGGGTAGAAAGCTGTTCGGGCATCTCTTCGATGGAGCAATCGGCCCTTTCCAGCGGGCCAGCGACACGGCGCTACGAGATGAGCGACCGCTACGAGTCTTGATCAAGCTGTCCTACGGATCACCTCTGCATAGGGTTCCCTGGGAAATTCTTCATGCTGGCGGCCCTGACTTTCTGGCCAAGGCGCCTCGCTCTTCGGTGGTGAGGTATTTCTCCGCTACCCAGGAGGTTCCTTCCTTTGAGGTGGCCCCCCCGTTGCGAATCCTGCTCACTTCAGCATGTCCGGCGACCATGGACGACCTCAATCTTGAAGCGGAGGTTGCAGCTGTACGTAACGCCTATAAGGGATTCGAAGACCTGGTCCGGATGGAAGTGGAGCGGGACGTCTCCTTGGATCGTTTGGAGGACCTCTGGCTGGGAGCAGAGAACAAGAAGCGTCCTTTTCACGTTTGGCACCATTGCGGACATGGGCAACTGGAGGACGGGCCGCGGTTCGAGCTTATCCTTGAAAGGCGCGGCCAAGCTGAGTACGTCACGGTTGATCGGTTATCAGAGATTGTCAGCATGTGTCCTGGATTAAAGCTAGCTATCCTCAATGTGTGCCATAGCGGCTCTCTTGTCGGTTTGGCGCCCGAGCTCGCTCGGATAAACGTTCCAGTCGTCATTAGTTTTCCAAGCAAGATTGGTAATGATATGGCATTGAAGTTCGCAGCGACGCTCCACAAGTGTCTGTTAGAACGACCCGTTGAGTTTGCGGTCAGTCAAGCCCGCAAATCGCTTCGGGTAGCGGAGGGCATGGATCTCGAGTGGTGCAAGCCTCTCCTCTTCTCCCGCCGTAGAGACGGCGGACCAATTCTACCCGCAGCAGCAATAGAACCTGAGGTCGAAGAAACCGGTGCGTTCTCGGAGGATGAGCTACGGCTTCAAAGAGAAAGGATAGACCAGCTTCTTGCAACGCTTTCGAATACGCTCGGCGGAGAAGAGCACCATGAGTTCTGACGATAGTGAAGCCCCGCAAGAAGAGCCGAGCGAATCGGGCGGTGACTCCCAAAAGGATGGGACTCAAGTCGAAACTGAGCCTGCCGAGCCGAATCGGGCGGTCTTGGAGTCCTTAGAAGTGCTTCCTGGAAGCATTGCCGAGGGCTCGGATACCGGTCTCGAAGTAGAGCTTCCTTCCGAGATGCGCTCGGATGATGGATTAGACATGGGCGGAGAGCGCGAAGGAGAGGAAGGGGAGGAACAAGAGGAGGACGAAGATGGAGAAGACACGGACAAGGATGAGGATGGAGCGGAAAGGAAGGATGGAGAAGGCAAAGGAGACGAAGACGACGAAGAGGGTGAGAGCGAGGGGACTGCCGGACCGGCTAGAAGGAGGCGGCGGAAGTCCGGCCTCAAGGACACCTACTCGCAGAAGTCCGTCCTGGAGCCTCTAGCGATCAAGACTCTGGAGCAACTGGCTCAGGTCTATGTCCGGCCCGAGCTTCATCACCTGAATCAGACGCTCGAAGCTTTTCAGAGCTGTCACGTTCTTGTGGTTCATGGTCTCGAGCATGCAGGAAAGCTGGCCACGAGCGTTGCCATCGCCGCGCGACTCCTCTCGGGTTCCGGCGAGGTGCCGCTCATCTATCGCCGCAAGTCTCACGAGGCGAATTCCTTGCTCGAAGTCGTGCAAAGTAAGGATTGGGTAGGCCAGAGCGTTGTCATCCTTGAGGACGCGCTTGAAAAGGGCGTGGCGTTGAATGAGCTCGCGGTTGTTGAGCTTGATCAGCTATCCGAGGCTCTGAGGAATGAAGAATCCTTCTTGATCGTCACCACAGAGTTGGCCTTGAAGGCGCTGAACGTCGTAGCAGCGCCCAGCGTCTTCGTCCAAGCCAGTAAGCTGCCGGAAATTCTTGCAAGTCACATCAGGTTCTACGGCGGCGTTGAGCATGAAAAATTCACGAAGCAGCTCAATGAGCTTAGCCTCTGCGAAGGGCTGTGCGAGATCCTCAAGACGCCGTTTCACATCGACCGTTTCTGCTCAAAGCTCCAAGAGATTGAGAACAAAGGACGATCAGAGATCGAGACCTTGGCTCAAGCCATTGCTCAAATCGGACTGCGGGCCGTTCGCTCGTGGTTCGAGAGGCTTACTAGCAATGAGAAACTGGTCGCCATGCTGGTCTATCTGTTCGAAGGGCTGGATGCCAGGTCGCTGGAAGATCTCACCATGCAAGTGGTCTTTCGATTTCGCTCGGAAGGATTCCTGTGGCCGCAGGACCCGAGGCGGATTGGCTTCAAGTCTCTCTTGGAGACTATTCGAGCTCGTTGTGAAGAAGAAGAGATCGAATTCGAGGACAACACCGTCAAGGAGGAGGTCGCCTGGCAGTGCGGGAACCGGCAGGCTCTGCTCTGGTCGGCGCTTGATCCAGTTGTCTCCGAGACCAACACCAACAGAATGTGGCTCAATCGGGGGAGGCGTGCCGCATTGGGTGCAGCGGTCGGCCGGCTGGGAATTACAGATAGCGAGAGATTCCTGGCGCATCTTGATTTTTGGGCGCGCAGCCGGGGCTCTCTGCCGAGGGAACGACGCGACGGCATTGCCGCTTTGGCGGGTTCCGCGATGGCGGAATCGCTCCGAAAAGAACCGGAAACCCAGGTGAGGCTGCTGTTACAGAAGCTTCGGAAATGGGTTGACTCGAAAGATCCCGACTTGATGTGGACGGCGGGCGCCGCCATCTGGCGCATCTACCCTTTGGCCCTGAGGCGCGGGCGGCCCTTAGAGATGGATGATCTCGCGCGCTCGATGAGGTCCCAGCTCAAGCGGCTTCTCCGCGACCTGGTATGTGGATCGGGTGATCTAAGTGTGGAGACTCGAAAGCGGGTCTCTGAGGAGGTGCGTAGATCAAAGAGGAGCGAGGAAGATGTACGGCGGGTAGTCGGGAAACGATTATATGACATCGGCGAAGAGGTGCGGGATTGTTCGGTTTATGCGATCGACCGGATCGGTAGAGACAATATTTTTGAGATGGTAGCTTTACTCTTAGACTGGATGAGCGAGCGTGATCTGGAGCACCTCCGGCGGGTGGCGTTCAAGACAGCTCGGAAAGCGCTAATCGCAGCGGGAAAACTCAATATCGAGCCGATCCCCGCAAAATACCTTCCTCTGCTCAAGTTGATTGGCGGGATCATCGCGAATACGAGCGGAACCAGCCCAGTAAGCCGGTCTCTCTGCAGCTTCCTTGCGGCCTGGCTCCAATGGGACTCCTGGCGAGAGAAGATCGGCCTGGCGTTGCTCGACGTGGCGAACCGAGGCACGTGCCACACGCGTGCGTCGCTGCGAGAGGCGCTCTCGCATCACTGGCTGCAAGGCGCAGCCTCCGAAGCCGAGGGGCTCGCACAGGCCGTGATCGCCCGTTCCTACGCGATGGACGGGATTCTCACCGATCGTCCCATCCTCGGGCGCTGTGTTGTCGTCGTGGATCAGGAGCTTTTCGAGGTACGGGCGCCATCCGTCGGAAAAGAGACGGAAGCGGAAAGGGAAACGGCGCGAAGGAAGGGCGCTCTCCAGCAAGTGCTGGCTGCAATCGAAGTTCACATGGAGGTTTCGGTGGTGCTGTTGGGGGATGGTCCCGGGGCCCCAGGGGAGACGGAGGGGGCGAAGTGGCGGCTCACCAGCGGAGCTCCGATTCAACGGCTGATGATGCCTGGTTTCCAGCGGTTTGCGGCCGAAGGTGCGCGCATGGTCCTGGTGGTGACGAGCGGCCCGGTGCTGGATCTGGAGGACGCCCTCGGCTCGATCGCGGCCGACACCAAGATCGTCGTGGCTGCCGGTTGCGAGCTGGACCCTCCTCTGGGTGTGGAGCTGCTCCCGGTGGGGCGCACTTTCTCGGCAAAGGATGTGGAGACGGTGGAGAAGAGGCTTCAGGACCTCTGGGCGGAGACCCTGGTCAAGATCGCGCCGAACATGTGGTTGCCTTTGCTCGAGGAGCAGGGAGTCTACACCGAGCATCTCGAGAGCTTTGACGACTCCCTGGAAGCGTGGGCCGGCAGGCTCGGCGAGCTCGACAGTGCAACCGGGAGGACCGACCTCGCGAAGAAGATCCTTTGCGTGCTCTTCTGGCTTGCCGCCAGCGACTTCAAGGCCTGTCTGCGGATCGTCCGACGCTGGCTGACTGAGGGAGAGGAGACCGGCCTACGGCGCAACATGGGGGCCGCGGCTGGCTTCGCGCTGTTCCGCGCCGCGACCGATGCACCCACGGCGTGGGGAGAGCTGACGTCGATACGCCTCTTCGACGAGCTGGCGGGTCCCCTGGGCGGGTTCGGGCAGGATGGGATCGATGCCGTGTTGCGAGCGGTGGAGCGCTGGCTCGCCGAGCCTGACCTGGCCGCGGGCCTCGCCGGCGCGGTGGAGGATGGGCGCGGCCGGCTGCTCCGTTGGGCCGAGGAGCTGGCGCCTCAGAAGCTCGAATCCTTCCAGGCGGCTCTCGACCATCTCCGTAGTGCGGTGGAAAAGGAAAAGGAAGAGCTCGGCCGCGTCGGAGAGGCGCTGGATTCGATCCTGGAGCGCTTGCGCGTCCGTCTTGCGATGGGCCGCCCGCGCCCCTTACCGATCCTGGAAGACGGCGAGAGATACGGCGTCATCGTTCTCGATGCGGCGGCGCGCAGCAGCGGGGGCGGGGCGCGCTGGGCTCAGCTCGCGAGCGCGCTCTTTGCCAGGTTCAACAGGGAGGCGGGAGGTGGACTGAAACCGGTCCTCTATCGGCTGGGTGAACGCTGGCCTGCCTGGGTGGCCGGGGACAGGAATCCGGCCGCGGTCGACCTGTCCTTTGACGGCTTCCAGCTCCCCCGGCTGCTGGGTCCAATTCTCACTTCGGGGCTCTCCCCCGGCCAGGTGGACTTCATGGTCATATTCGCCGACGAGGTGTGGATCGACGGTGAGGACTGGATCGACACCCCCTGGCGCGAGCGGATCGTCACTTATCGACAGCTTCAGGACGCGCCCTGGGGAGCCGCGTTCTCGACCCTGCCAAACCTGCAGGAAAAAGACGAGGTTGACAGGTTGTCACGATACCTGCGACAGCAGTTCACCGGTCGCGAGGAGCACCGCCATGAGTATTGATCCCTTTCGGTACGATCCCGTTGGATTTCCCATGATTTGGATCCCTGACATCCGCGTCTTCGTCCACTGCCTGCCGGTGACGAAGATCCAGTTCGAGCAGTTCCTGTGCGATGCCCGGGACGGCCATTTCGGCGCCCGCTGGTATGACGATATTCTGCGGCTCAATCCGCGGACGACGGCGCGGAGGATTTGGAAGGGGAACTACTGGAACGCGCTCCTGACCGGCATCTTGCCCGCCGAGACCGAGCGTTTCGCGGCCTGGTGTGGCGACGGATACCGGCTCCTGGAGGCTGACGAATGGCAGAGCTTCTTCAGGAGCATGAAGCTGCGGGATGTCCGAAGCCTGGCGGCTCTGGGGATCTTGGGGGAGCTCGGCCTGCGGCAGAGAGAGCTCATCGAAAATATCGAGAAATCCGTAGAGGAGGTGTGCGCAGCGGCGGGCGAGGAGTGCGAGTTGGGAATGCGGATGCTGTTGCGCTTGGGCGTCATGGAGTGGGTGTCGGTCACAGGCAGGGAAAACCACCGGTGGGGTGGAATGGGAGAGCCACATCCGTCGTTCTGCGGTAATCTCTTCATCCCGGAAAAAGGGGAACTGATCCTGCCGCGTGAGCCGGAGAGCCGCCGCCTGCCGAGCTTCGGCTTCCGGCTGGCCTTCGATCCGCGTTTGGTCGAGGACACCGAAAAACCTGGCACGGTGGCCGCGTAGGATAAGGAGGAATATTATGTGGACCTGGTTAGAAAAACTCTTGGGGCGGACACCACCACGACCGAAGGGACCGTTCGGGATTGGGCAACTTCCGGCGCCGCGCAAGACCACTCTCGAGATCCTTGCTTCGCAGGGGCATGGCAAGACGAGCTTCCTGTGGGGACTCATGTACATGACTAGACGGTTGAGTGGAGTCTGGCCACAGTATGCCGGCTGGTCCCAGGACCCGGAGACGGAGAATGCGATCCAATCGCTCTGCCAGGCGATGATCAACCGAGAGCTACCCGCTGAGGACGCTAGTGACCGGAATTACCATCTCTTGCTCAGGTCGATGCAGCGGTGGGGGGACCGGCGCCTGCTCGTCAAGGATGACCGCGATCCGGTCTTCGGAGGGGCCAACGGTGCCGCTCCGGGTGGGCGCGAGGTCAATTGGGGTGTTCCGGTGTGCTGGCTCTTGAGTCTGCCGAACCTCGGCGACGACGAGGCCCAACTCATCGACGTGAGGCTGAACAATCTCGTTCGCGCACGGCTGCAAAGCGGGTGGTCCTTCGAAGCTCAGCCGTTGAAGCTCATCGTTGTCCTGACCAAGGCGGATCGTATCCCGAATTTGCCTACCGAGCTGCGCCGCTATCTCAAAGACGATCCCCTGGCTATCGATGTCAAGGCCGAGGCCGAGCTACTGGCCCACGGCTTGAGGCCGGGAGATTCGGCATTCCGCTTCGATGACAAGGCTGTCAGATCTAAGGAATCCTACCTGGACCGGCTATGGGAAATTCACGGGCAGATCGCAGCCTGGCTTGGCTCGACCCTGGCGGGTAGCCTACTGGAGCGCAGGGCTGGCGCGCAACATATCGATTTGCGGTTCTGTCTTGTATCGGCCACGGGCTCGGATCTTTGTAGTGATGGGCATATGGAGATCAATTGGAGACCGCATCGCGTTCTGGATCCGTTGTTTTGGGCACTGGAGCTGGAGAGTCGTTGAGGCAGGCTAGACGCATCAATCCCGAAAAGCGGGTCTCGGCGTAGACCATCCCTGCGGGGGTGCTCTGCCGCACAGGGGCGGCCCTAGGGCCGCCCCTACAGCTTGTTAGATCCTCATTTGTTTGCGCTGGGTGGGATTATCGGAGGCCCCCCGATCTTCGATGGATCGGATTTGGGGGGATCTTCAATGGGGCCGTGCTTTTTTCTCCCCCCACCGCAGTTTTCCACGCTTTCGGATTCGCCCGTGTCGGTGTGTGGAAGGCGATCGCGCTCGGACATGGTTTCCTCCTCTCCGTTTGTGAGCCGTAGTTCAACATCCAATGGGTTGGAGTCCGTGGCGAAGAATTTGGTTTAGGTGGATTCGCAGGACTTGCACCCAGGTTGCTTCCCCCGGAGCCAAACCGTATCCACCAACCACCAAGCGTGGCCGGGCGTGGTAGAGTTTTAGCGGGCTTCAGGGTCTGAAAGACGCTCCCAAACCTCAGCATTTTCAGGGAAATGCGGCAGAAACAAGGCTCTGAAGCTGCCATGAGTCAGATCCCCCTGGACCCCTCTCCCGGGTCGGGGGTGACGGGTGGCGGAAAAGGGGCAGGGGGATGAGGGACTTCCTCTTCTTCGGCGGCAAAGGCGGCGTCGGCAAGACCACCTGCGCCGCCGCCGCGGCCCTCCGCATCGCCGAGGTCGGAGCCGGCCGCCGGGTGCTCGCCGTCTCCACCGATCCCGCCCACTCTCTCGGGGATGCCTTGCGCGTCGAGCTGGGCGCCGAACCGTTGCGGATACCCACCCGCCGCGGTGAGCTGCTCGCCGTCGAGCTCGACGCCCCGGAGGCTCTCGCCCGCTGGCTCGCCGAGCACCGCGCCGACCTCGAGACCCTCGCCGAGCGGGGGACCTGGCTCGATCGCGACGACGTCCACCGGCTCCTCGATCTCTCCCTCCCCGGCGTCGACGAGCTGATCGGGCTCCTCGAGCTGGTCCGCCTGGCCCGTGCCGAGTCCTGCGACGAAGTGGTCGTGGACACCGCGCCCACCGGGCACACCCTGCGCCTGCTCGCCATGCCGGAAGAGCTGGTCCGCCTCGCCGGCGCGCTCGACCGGCTGCAGGCCGATCACCGGATCGTCGCCGAGACCTTCGGCGCCTGGCACCCCGACCGCAGCGACGACCTGCTCGCCGAGATCGAAGCGCAGGCCAGGGAGATCGGCGAGCTGCTCCGCGATTCCGCCCGCACGACGTTCCACTGGGTGCTGCTGCCCGAGGCACTGGCGGTCGCCGAGACCCGCGACGGCGTGGATGCGCTGGAAGCGGCGGGCTTCAACGTCGCCGAGCTGATCGTCAATCGGGTCACGCCGCCACCCGAGGCGCCGTGCGCGCTGTGCGACGCGCGGCGACAGGCCGAGGCGGAGGTTCTGGACGAGCTGCGGGATAGCTTTCCCGGACGGACGATCCGGCTCCTTCCAGAGGAGGAGCGCGAGCCGCGGGGGAGGACGGCTCTGCGGCGGATGGAGCCCTCACCCCCGGCCCCTCTCCCAGCTCCCCCCTCCCAATCCCCGGGAGAGGGGAGAAAAACAAAAACAGAAAAAGGGAAACGCCTGGGACCCGGGGTTGAAACCCCGGGCTATGTGCATTCGCCCTCCGGGCGACACCCCCACACACCCGAGGGGAAAACCTTTCCTGCTGCAGCTGGTGTTCTTGCTTGTCTCCCCTCTCCCGGGGACAGGGCGGGGGGAGCTGGGAGAGGGGCCGGGGGTGAGGGCCGCCTCCTCTTCTTCGGCGGCAAGGGCGGCGTCGGCAAGACCACCTGCGC